>Ga0105251_10002346_pt1 | contig 14979 bp, 9 predicted proteins | sample KBSS64metaG_FD_80424 | JGI IMG/M metagenome (GOLD analysis project Ga0105251, IMG submission 80424) | Switchgrass rhizosphere microbial communities from Kellogg Biological Station, Michigan, USA - KBS S6-4 metaG | ecosystem: Host-associated > Plants > Roots > Rhizosphere > Soil | place...
CTTCGAGCACTATCGCGCGCGCATTCAGGCGCTGGTCGAGGACGGCGGCGAACTGGCGGCGATGCAAGCCGATGCACAGTCCACGTCCGCCGCGCCCGCCGCGCCGGTGTCGTCCGCGCCAGCGGGCGCGGCGGCCGCCGCCGCGCCATCGCCCGCGCTGGCCGAGGTCGACGCGATGGCCGCGCAACTGGAGCAGCAAACGCGCGCCTTGATGGCGAAGCACGGCATCGGCGAGCAGGAGCTCGCGCGCTTCATGCCGTCCGCGCAGCCGGGGCCCGCGCCGACGCTCGCCGAAGTCGACAAGATGGCCGACGATCTCGACGCCGCGACGCGTGCGCTGATGCAAAAGCACAACCTGACCGGCGCCGATGTCGCGCCGTTCCTCCGGCGGATGGACACGCCGTCGCCCGCGAGCGGCAACGGCGCGGCGCTGCCGTCGCTGCTGCGCGATCTCGATGCGCACACGCAGTCCGCGCTGAGGCGCGCCGGCCTCACCGAAAACGATGCCCGCGCGTGGGCCGCGAACCAGCCGGGCCTCGCCGTGATCGCCGCCGAGCCGATGCCGTCGGGCGCGCTGCCCGAACTCGATCTCGCCGCGCTTGCCGTGCCAGCCGCGCCATCGCTGCCGCTGCCGGCTGTCGGCGAGCCGTCCTCGCCGCCCGCGCAAGCCCTGCTCACGCGCGAAACCGTCATCGCGATGCACGCGGCGCGTTCGAGCTTCGCGGGCTGCGATCTGTCGGGCATCGATCTTTCCGCGCTCGATCTGTGCGGCGCCGATTTCTCAGGCGCGCTGCTGCACGAGACGTCGTTCGCGAAAAGCCGTCTGGAAGGCGCGGACTTCTCCCAGGCGCTGCTGATGCAAACCGATTTCACCGATGCCGACCTGCATCGCGCGCGGCTCGCGCAGACGAGCGGCGGCGGAGGCTGTTTCGCGAACGCCAATTTACGCGGCGCGCAGCTGACCGACGGCGATTTCACCGGCGGCGACTTTTCCGGCGCGCGACTCGAAGACGCCGACGTGAGCGGCGCACAGTTCGACGGCGCGTCGATGACGGCCGTGAACGCATCGAACTGCAACGCGGCGCGGGCGCAGTTCATCGGCTGCGCGCTCGACGACGCGAACTTCGCCGCCGCGATCCTCACGCAAGCGAGCTTCGAGCGCAGCACGGTCGCGCGCGGCAACTTCGCGAAAGCACGCTGCGCGCACGCCGACTTTCAGGGCACGCAGGCGCCCGAAGCGAACTTCGCCGAAGCCGAGCTGAGCCCTTCCCGCGCCGACGCCCAAACCTGCTTCGAACGCGCGCGGCTGACGCGCGCGCGTCTTACCGGCGCGAGCTGGGAAGGGGTGCAACTGACCGCCGCCGCGCTCGACGAAGCGAACCTCGACAACGCCGACCTGAGCCGCGCCGCGGCGCGCACGGCGACGTTGCGGCGCGCATCGGCGAAAGGGGCGAAGTTCTCGCGCGCCGATCTGTCGGGCGCGGATTTGAGCGGCATCGACCTGTTCAAGGGTTCGCTGCGGCTCGCCACGCTTCAGGGCACCTTTCTGACGCGCGCGAACCTTTATGGCGTCGATTTCGAAGACGCCCGGCCGACGCTCGCGAGCGTCGAAGGCTCGAACATCGACCGCACTCTTCTGACGTTCAGGCCGCCCGCGGTCTGACGCAGTCATCGAAAGGAACTATCGGCATGAGCACGAAAACCGTCTGGATCACCGCGTTCGACAAGGAAAAGGCCGGCGCGCGCGTCGCCGCGCTGTCCCAGGTGCTGAAGCGCTACGGCCTCGCTACGCAGGGCCATTTCTGGGTCGACGAACCCGAAAAACTCGCGTGGCGCGCCGGACTCGACGCGCTGAACGCCGCCCGCGCCGACCTCTGGCTGATCCTCGCCGACGACGCCGCGCTCGCGAAACCTTCGGTGCGCTACGGCCTGTCGGTGTTCGCGGCGAGCCTGCGCGAGTCGCGGGGCGCGGGCTTTCCGGTGGCGCTGTCGGGGATGACGGACATCGCCGAGGTCCCGCCGATGCTCGGTCACGCGACCGTGCTGGTCGAGAGCAACGCGGCGTGGCCGGCGAAGATCGTCGCGCGCGCGAACATGGCGAAGGCGGGCGAGGCGCTGGATTACCGCGTCGAAGTGGTCGGCGAGGAGCAGCTCGGCCAGTGGTTCGCGCTCGGTCCGCGCGCGGGCGAGTGGAGCGGCGTCGTGTTCGGCGTGCACGGCGGCGGCGCGACGATCGATTTTCAGGCGGTCGGCCCGCGCGGCAAGCTGCCGGAAAAGACCGTGCTGGAGTATGCGCAGGAAGGTCTGACGCTTAAGGTCGGCGAGCGCGAATTCATCGCGTGGGCGGTGCGCAACCGGCTCGGCCCGGACGACGCCTATTACGCGCGTGTGAAAGGCACGCCCGAATCGATTCTTTTCATGCCCTACACGGAAGACAGCGAAGCCAGCGCGACTATTTTGCCGCTGGTGTGATGCCCTTGCCTCCGCTCCCGTCAAGCATCTCGAAGCCGCCGAATAAGGCCGGAAAGTCGCCTTTTATCGCCGTATGAGCGCGCGGCAATATCCGGAGAATGTGCGGCAGCAAGTAACGCTCGACGGCAAACGAATGGGGCACCGGCAATGGCTGTACCTGTAACCAGCAAGCATGCCGCACGCAGCGGCGGACAAAGCGCAAACGGAATGCGCCGTGTGATGGCGCTCGCGGGCGTCGCGCTCGCCTTGGGCGGCTGCGGCAGTTCGCCGCCGAAAGACCCGCTCGCGGATGTCGTCTGGAGCTACGCCACCGATTCGGTGCTGTTCGAGATCGCGGCCGATCCGGGTCTCAACCAGTTCGACGGCCAGTCGCACACGCTGCTGCTCGGCATCTACGAAACCGCCGACGCGCAAGCCTTCCGCAATCTCGCCGCCGACCCGAACGCGCTCGCCGAAACGATGGCCACCGGCAAGGTGCCGCCGACCTTCGCGCAGTTCTCGCGCTACGTCGTCGCGCCGGGCCAGCATTCCTATCTGATTCTGGATCGTGCGCAGAACACGCGCTCGATCGGGCTCGTCGCGGGCTATGCGCAGTTCGCCACGGCCAACGCGGCGCGCCAGTTCGACGTACCCGTCGTCACGAAGACGACCGGTTTCATCTTTCGCACGCACACCAAGCTGCCAGGATCGCTCGTCGTGCGGCTCAACCTCGGTGCGCAGGGCATCCTGAACGCCGAAGTAGAGCCGGGCGGTCCCGACGCCGCAACGCTCGCGCGCGCGCAGCAACTCGACGGCGGCGGCAAGGAAATCCGTCTCAGCGGCAGCGCGGCGGCGGCCTCCGGCGCCGGCGCGACGACCGGCGCCGTCGGCGCGGCCAGCACGCAAGACACGCCCCTGCGCAAAGTCAGCAACTAGCACATCGACTTCGATCAAATGGACCACAACAAGGGCGTTTACTGGTATCAGGGCATGTTCATGCAGCCCCAGCATTTTCAACTGGCGGCGCTGCACGAACAATTCCGCATCAAGCCTGTCGTCGAGACCGGCTTGCCGCATTTCTGGGGCGCGGGCGCGCTCGATATCGCGACGGGCGCCATCGCCAGCCAGACGATCGAGGTGCGCTCGGCGAAGCTGGTGTTTCCGGATCGGACGTACGTCGAGTTTCCGGGCAACGCGGTGCTCGCGCCGCGTTCGTTCGATGCCGCGTCCATCGGCGAGGGCCGCGCGCTGACCGTGTATCTCGGCGTGCGCAAGCTGGCCGCCGAAGGCAACAACGTGACGATGTGCGCCTCCGCCGATGATGCCGCCGCCGCGCCGACGCGCTACGCGAGCCTGCAGAACCCGGCGGACGTGCCCGATCTGCATTCGGATGGTCCCGCAGCGCCCGTGCACACGCTGCTGCACGTGCTGAAGGTGTTTTTCGAAGGCGAGACGGCCAATCTCGGCCAGTACGATCTGATTCCGATCGCGCAGCTCGCGCGCATCGGCGACACGGTGACGCTCTCGGAGCGCTTCATCGCGCCGGGTTACGCGCTCGCCGGGTCGGACACGCTGCTGCGCATCGTGCGCGAGATTCGCGACGATGTCGTCGGCCGCGCGCATCATCTGCAGGAATTCAAAAATCCGCGCGAATTGCAGAAAGCCGAGTTCGATCCCGGCTACATGATGCTGCTCCTCGCGATGCGCACGCTCTCGCGCGCCGCGCCCAATCTCGTGCATCTGACGCAAACGCCGGGCGTGCATCCGTGGCATGTGTACGGCGAGCTGCGCGCGCTGGTTGGCGAACTGAGCGCCTTTTCCGAGCGCTTCGACATGCTCGGCGAAGCCGCCGACGGCACGCCCGGCCTGCCCGCCTACGATCACACCGATCTCTACAACTGCTTCTCGCGCGCGCAGGCGCTGATCGGCTTTCTGCTCGGCGAGATCGCCATCGGGCCAGAGCATCTCGCGGTGCTCGACTATCGTGACGGCATGTTCGCGGGCGAATTGCCGCGCGCGTTCTTCGACCGCCGCAATCGCTTCTATCTCGTGCTGCGCACCGATCAGCCCGCCGCGCAAGTCGTCGACGGCGCGCTGCACGACGCGCGTCTCGCCAATGCCGCCGATGTCCGGCGTCTCGTCGCGCACGCGCTGCCGGGGCTTGAGCTGATTCATCTGCCGAACGCGCCGCAGGGTATGCCGCGGCGCGCGTCGTCGAACTATTTCCGGATCGAGCAGGTGAGCGATCTGTGGGATGCCGTCGAGCGCGACGAAAACATCGCGCTGCAATGGCCGGACGCGCCGCAGGACTTGCGCGCCGAAATCGTCGTGCTGCGGAGATAACGTGAGCCTCGCCGATACCTTCATCCCGCTTTTCGCGCATGTGCGGGCGTTTTCGCGCGCACCGTCGGGCGACGCCGCGAGCTTCACCGCGCAACTCGACGGCGCGATCGCCGCCGCACGGCTTTCCGCGCACGACGCGGGCTTCGCGCAGGCCGACATCGACGAAGCGCTGTTCGCTTTCAGCGCCTGGGCCGACGAACTGCTGCTCACGACGCAATGGACGGGCGCCGGACAATGGCAGCGCCATCTGCTGCAACGCCGCTACGCCAACGTCAGCAACGCGGGCGTGGCGTTCTACGACCGCCTCGCGCAGCTCACGCCGTCGCAACTGGCGGTGCGCGAGGTGTTCTATCTGTGTCTCGCGCTCGGCTTCGGCGGACGCTACGCCTACGACCGCAACCAGAAGACGCTCACCGACATCCGCCGCACCAATCTCGCGATGCTGCTGCCCGATGCCGACCAGTTCGGCGCGTCGGCGCGCGCGTTTCTGTTCCCCGACGGCTATCCCGTCGCCGGCGCCGACGCCGATGCGAACAGCCCCGCCGTGCGCACGCGCTTCACGGCGCGGCTCACGCGCGGCAAGCTGACCGCGATCCTGCTGCCGCTTTTCCTGCTGGCGGCGCTGTATGGCGTGTATCACACGGTCGTCGCGGAATCCGTCGATACGCTTCTTGCGCAGATCCACCTATGAAAACGCTCGGCATCGTGTTGTTGTGGCTGTTGACGCTGATCGTGGTCGCCGCGATCAGCTGGGGCGTCGTGCTCTATTTCGGCTGGCCGCTGTGGATCGCGCTCGCGATTTTCGCCGGCGTGTTCGCGCTGTACTTCTTCGCCATCTTCGCGCGCCGCATGTTCGTGATGATGCGCTCGCGCAGCCGGCTCGCCGCGCAGAGCAGGGCGCTTCATGCGGAGCCGGTCGCCGTATCGCCGGAAGCGATGCTGAAGCGCAAGTGGAAGGCCGCGATCGGCACGCTGCGCCAGTCGAATCTGCGCACCAAGGGCGATCCGCTCTATGCGCTGCCGTGGTTCATGGTCGTCGGGCAATCGGGCACGGGCAAGACGACGGCGCTCACGCGCGCGCGGCTGTCGTCGCCGATTCAGAAGATCAGCCAGCAGGCGAGCATCGGCCAGACGGTCAATTGCGACTGGTGGTATTTCGACCGCGCCGTGGTCATCGATTGCGCGGGCCGCTATGTGCAGGCCGAGGATATCGAGCAGGATCGCCGCGAATGGGAAGTCGGGCTCGACCTGCTCGGACGCTATCGGCCGCGCGAAGGCCTCGACGGGCTCGTGCTCGCGGTCAGCGCGGAGCGGCTGATGTCGCCCCACGCCGATACTTTCGCCGACGAAGGCCGCATCGTGCGCGCGCGTATCGAGCAGTTGATCCGCATGTTCGGCAAGCGTTTTCCGGTGTACGTGCTGGTCACGAAGTGCGACCGTCTCTACGGCTTCGAGGAATGGGCGAAGTCGCTGCCCGCCGATGCGCTCGATCAGGCGATGGGCTATCTCGCCGACGAAAGCGAATCGGCCGATTCGGGCGAGCGCGCGTTCGTCGGGCGCGCGTTCGACTCGATCGGCGCACGCTTGCAGGCGCTGCGCCTCGCGATGCTGTCGCGCGACACGCAGCCGTCGCCCGAACTGCTGATGTTCCCGAACGAACTGGCGCAGTTGCGCGGCGGACTCACGATGTTCCTCGGCACCTGTCTTGCCGACAGTCCGTATCTCGAACGGCCGCTTCTGCGCGGCATCTTCTTTTCCAGCGGACAACAGGAAGGCGGCGCAATGTCGGCGCTGATGGGTTCGCTGCTGAGCGCGTCGCCGCCGCACGCGAGCGATACCGCGGGCGTGTTCCTGCATGATTTCTTCGGCCGCATCCTGCCGCAGGACCGGCTCGCCGCGAAACCCGCCATGCTCGTGAATCACTGGCGGCGCGTCACGCAGAGCGTGGGCGTCGTCGCGTGGATACTGCTGCTGGCCGTGTTCGCGATCCTGCTTTCGGTATCGTTCGCGGGCAACAAGCAGACGCTCGAACTCGTGCGCAGCGCGCGTCCCGACAAGGCGGCGCTCAACGGCAACCTGTTCCACGACGCCAACGCGCTCTCGTATTCCAACGAAGTGCTGATGCAGGTCGCGCAGAACGACCGCCGCTGGATGTCGGGGCTGCTCGGCAACGGCGCGGGACTGGAAGCGCTGGAAGCGCGTCTGCACGACGTCTTCGTGCAGCAGTATCGGCAGGCGATTCAGCCGGCGGCGGATCAGAGCCAGCAGACGGCGCTGGCGGCATCGGCGGGACTCGCGAGCGCGTTCGGCCAGGCAGGGCAGTCGGGCCAGCCGGCCGAAGAGGCGCGCCAACTCCTGAACCTTGCGCGCTCGATCGCGCTGCTGCGCGCGCGCATGGGCGGCGCGGATCGCGAAACGCTCGAAGCGATGCCGCAGCCGGTCGCCACGTCGCTCTTTCCCGCGCAGCTCAACGCGCAGCTCAATCCGCTCGCCATTTCGTATCTCGTCTGGTCGCCCAAGGATGCGGGTTACTTGCAGATGCGCGCGAAAAGCCAGCGCGCGTTGCTCGATCAGGCTGTCGCGGCCGATCCGCAGATGACCTGGCTCGTCGGCCTCGTGCCGGACGGCGGCGAGGTTCCGGCGGCGCGGGCGGCGGATTTCTGGGGCGGCAACGCGCAGCCATTGACCATTCTCTCCGATGCGGGTCTGCGCACGGCGCGTGGCAGTGTCGTCGGCGCGAACGTCGCCAATACGGCGGACGCATCGGTGCCCGCCGTCTACACGGTCGCGGGCAAGCAGGCGCTCGATTCTCTCGCCGCGCAGATTCGCGCGTCGGTCAGCGATACGGCGCAGTTCGACCGGCAGCGCGCCGCGTTCGAGGACTGGTATCGCACGCAGCGCATCGCGGCGTGGCAGAGTTTCGTCGACGATTTCACGAAAGGTCCGGCGCCGTATGCGGGCGAAGCGGGTTGGCGCTCGGCGCTCGGCATCGTGAGCGGGCCGGCGAGTCCGTACTTCCGGCTGATTGCGCGCATCGACGAGGAATTCGCCCGCGAACCCGCCGATGCGCCGATGCCCGGCTGGATCACGCTCGCGCGCCAATTCGAGCAGGTGCGCGCGCAGGCGACGCGCGCCGGCGCGGCGAATCAGGCGGTGCGCGTGGCGGGCGCGATCAACGCGGTCGGCGGCGCGGCGCTGAAGGACGTGCTGTCCGGCTCGCCGCAACTCGGCAGCCGGACGGTGACGAACAACCTCGGCGCCGTCGATGCGCTCACGCAATATCTCGGCGCGCTGAACAAGCTCGCGCTCGACAGCAGCGCGGGCAGCGGCAAGGATTATCAGATCGCGGCGGATTATCAGCAGTACTCGACGAGCGCCCAGCCGCAGCCGTCGGAGATGATGAACGCGTTGCAGCCGCTTGCGCAGTTGCGCACGCTGCTCGGCACCGGAGAGCCATCGGATGCGCTGACGTGGCGTCTGATTCGCGGGCCGTTCGAGTTTCTGTCGGCGTATATCGAACAGCAGGCGTCGTGCGAGTTGCAGCGCGGCTGGGAATCGAGCGTGGTGTTTCCGTTGCAGGGCGCGACCGACAAGAGCGCGGCGATCGATCAGCTTTTCGGCGCGAAAGGCGCGGTCTGGGCTTTCGCCGATGGTCCGGCCAAACCGTTCCTCACGCGCAACGCGAACCGTTACGACGTGATCGAGACGCAGGGCTTCCGGGTGCCGTTCACGTCGGCGTTCGTGCCGACGCTCAACGGCGCGTATGGCCGGCAGCTTGCGCAGCAGCAGGCGAGCGCGCGCAGCGCCGCCGACAAGCAGGCGCAGCAGCTCGAAGCGCAGAAGGCGCAGCTCGAAGCGCAACAGCAGCTCGATCAGCTCGACCGCGCGCTCGCCGCGGCGAAGACGCAGGCCGATGCCGCGCGCGCCGTGACGGTGCCGCTGACGCTCACCGCGCAGCCGACCAACGTCAACGCCGGCGCGCAGGCCAAACCCTACGCGACGATTCTCACGGTGCAATGCGCGACGGGCGTGCAGACGCTGAACAACTACAACTTCCCGGTTAGCACGAGCTTCGCGTGGCAGGCGGGGCAGTGCGGCGACGTGCGCTTGCAGATCAAGATCGGCAACCTGACGCTGAACCGCAATTACGCGGGGCCGCTCGGCGTCGCGTCGTTCCTGAAGGATTTCGCCGATGGCCAGCGTCAGTTTGTTCCCGCCGATTTTCCGGCGAGCGAGACGGCGCTCAGGACGCTCGACGTGACGTCGCTGACGGTGATGTTTTCGGTGACGAATGGCGAGCAGGTCACGGACGCGGCGCAGAAGATTCAGCAGTACGACGCGCTGCAGAAGACGACCGCGCAGCAGAAGCAGCAGATTCAGGATGCGCAGGCGCAGCGTCAGCAGATGAGCCTCGCGGACCAGCTCGCGGTGATGTCGCCGGGGATGCCGCCGCTGCCGGCGATCGTGCCGACGGTGGCGGGCAATCCGGTGAGCCTCGGCGAACTGGGCGTGCCGGCGACGATCGGCGCGTGCTGGCGCGGTCAGACATCGGCGATGATGATGACGGGGCTTTGAGCCGGGGTTTGGCGTGAGGAAACATCGGCGGCGCGCCGGTGTTCTCGCTTTGCAGGGATGTCGCCGCTACCGGCGACCGTGCCGCGCGAGGATGGCAGCGTGCTGGATCCACGAAGAGGATGATCGGGCTTCAAGCCGCGCATCGGCATAAAAAAACACCGGCCTCGCGCCGGTGTTTTCGCTTGTGCCGCGCGACGAAAAGATTACGTAATCAGCCGCACCGCGATGGACACATCCAGCGGCGCGATACGCGCGAGCAGCGCGGCCGTTTCCGTTTCGTTCTGGTCGTTGCGGCTCAGGATCGCGTAGGCGGCGCGCAATGCGTCCGCGGTCAGGTCCGGATCCCACGACACCACGCCGTAGCGATCCACTTCGTCGACGAGCGCGCGCGCGAACGCATCGAGACGCGCGCCGGGGCGGTTCTCCAGCAGCAGGTCGCACATCGCGGTGCGCAGCCTGAGGCGCGCGGCGACGGCGGGGCTCTTGTCGATCGCGTCCTGCAGACACTGCGCGGCGGCGCGCAGATCGTTGTCCGCAGCGAGCGCACGGGCGCGCGACATCACCGCGGCGAGCGGATCGGGCGCGGCGGCGGCGGGCGCATCGCCGCTCGACGAGGCAAGCGCCGCCAGCCACTGCACCGTGTCGGCATTGGCGAACGGCACGCCATTGGCGAACTTCAGCCGGTCGAGACCGTCGATGCGCGCGACGAACTTCGCCGTCTCGCCGCAGACTTCGCGGCGCGCGGCGCTCCAGGCGTCGCCGAGCAAGGATAGCGAGGTCGCCGCGGCGTGATTCATATCGAGCCAGAACGCATAGGCGATCACCTGCGTCTCGGCGAAACCGACGATGTCCGCGTGCGCCGCGCGCGCCTGCAGATTGCGCAAGGCGTCCTGCAACTGCGGGATCGGGCCGGGCAACTGCGTGTCCGGGCCGTTGGCGACCGGGGCGCGTTCGATGGCCGTCCACACGCCGATGCGCCGCAGCCGGAAGCCGAGCGCGTTCGACGGCTCGTTCTGCGCGTACCAGCCGCCGATCGCGACGAGCCGTTCGAGCGCTTCGTCGGCGGCGTGACTGGCGCTTGCGGCGGTATCGACGGAAAGCGGAGCGAGCGCGGCGGGCGCGAAGGCGGCGGCGGGCGCGGCATGAACGGCCGGAGCCGCGACCGGCGCAGGCGCGGACGGCGCTTCGGGTCGAGGCGCGGGCGCCGCGAGCGCGGGTTCGGGCGCAGGCGTCGGCGCAGGCTCAGGCTCGGGATCAGCCGCCGGTTCCGCGACCTGCACGGTGCCGAGCAGTGCGCGCAAGGGCTGCATCGACGGCGCGTCGTCGTCCTTTTCCGCGAGCACGCGGTCGATGCCGCCGAGCGCGTCGCGCAGTGCATCGACGAGCGCCGCGTCCTGCGCCGGCCAGCTCGACCAGTCGTGCTCGTCGGCGTGGGCGCGCACGCGGTCGATCAGCCATTGAATCGCGTTACGCCGCGCGCGCAGACGCGCAACCGGCGGATAAAGCTGTTCCCAGTGCGTCGCGAGCAGGCCTTCGAGCATCTGCGCGCCGTCGGCGAGGCCGGGCAGTCCGCGCGTGATCAGCAAACCGCCCGCGAGATAACTGGCGACGAGAATGTCCTTGCCCTTGTCCGCGAGCAGCGTCTGCGAGAGCCGGACCACCTGCTCCCAATCGGGTGAGCCGCTCGCCGCCGGATTGGTCAGCTTGGCGATCTCGTTTTGCAGCAGGTCGTAGTCGGGATCGTCGCGCACGTCCACGCCGCAGGGCTGCGCGTCGCTGATGGGCTGCGTGCCCAAACTCTTGAAATCGTTCACGGAAACTCTTGTCTGGCAGGGAGAATGGGACGGCGGCGCGCTCAGGTCCACAGGTGTTCGATATCGGTATCGAAGATATAGCCCGCGCCGCGCTCGGTGCGCAGAAGCGTCGGCTTCTTCGGATCGATCTCGATCTTGCGCCGCAGCCGCAGGATTTGCACGTCGATGGCGCGATCATAAATGTCATCGAAGGCGCGCGTGCTTTCGAGCAGCTTTTCGCGCGTGATGATTCGGCCCGGCGAGCTCAGAAACGTGACCAGAAGATTGAATTCGGAATTGGTCAGCGGCACCGCGGTCTGATCGGCGGAATTCAGGCGGCGCGTGTTCAGATTGAGCGTCCAGCCGGCGAAGCGGTACGCGTTCGGCAGCTTGCCGCGCGTGAGCGGCGCCTGCGTCGTGCCGGCCGCGCGGCGCAGCACCGCGCGCATCCGCGCCAGCACTTCGCGCAGCGAGAACGGCTTGACGATGTAGTCGTCCGCGCCGAGTTCGAGGCCCATCACGAGATCGGCTTCGTCGTCGCGGCCGGTGATGTACATGATCGGCACCTGCGCTTCTTCGCGCCAGCGGCGTGCGAGATCGGTGCCGTCGCCATCGGGCAGGCCCAGATCGAGCAGCACGAGGTCGTAGCGTTTTGCCGCGAAAACCGCGATGGCTTCGTGCGCGCTCGCGGCGCCATCGGTCTTGTAGCCGTGCTGGAAGAGATATTCCATCAACAGGGTTCGCATCGAATGATCGTCCTCGACGACGAGGATGCTGTGCTGCGGCTGCGGTGTCATGACGGATCCTTCAGGGCGGATGCGGCGGCGCGGGCGAGCGCCGCGCGTTCGACGGGTTTGTTCAGGACGATGAGGCGCGCATCGGGCGCGACTTCGCGCAGGCGGGCGGCGAAGCGCGCGTCGTCCATCGGGAGGCTGTGCGGGTCGGCGAGGACGAGCGGCGCGTCGCCGGCGGCGTCGCTGCGCGCGGCTTCGTCGAGCGCTTCGCGGGCGTCGGCATAGCCGAGCGGCTCGAAGCCCAATTCCGCGAGCCAGTCTTCGCTGCGTTCGCGCGAAGCGGCGTCGTCGTCGATCAGGATCACGCGCTCGCCCTGGGCCACGGGCGCGTCCGGCTCGGCCGAATCGGCGTGCTCGGGCGGCGTCGCCGGCGCGCTCGATACCAGCGGCAGCACGAGGCGAAAGCGCGTGCCGCCGGGTCCCGTCGCGATCGCGATGCCGCCCCGATGCTCGCACGCGACGCCCGCGACGATCGCGAGTCCCAGCCCGTTGCCGCCCGTCTTGCGCGCCGAGAAGAACGGCTCGAAAAGGTGCGGCAGATGCTCGGCGGGAATGCCGGGACCGTCGTCGATGACATCGACCCACGCGATCGCGCCGGGCGGTGCATCGCCGATGGCGAGCGCTTCGTGCATCGCAAAATCGCGGCCGATACGCACGCTCACGCGCGAGCGCGCCGCGAGGCTGGCGTTGCTCGACAGGTTGAGGATGGCGCGCACGAGCTGGCCGCCATGCGCCGCGACGCCGAGATGTTCGTCGGCGGGTTCCAGTTCGATAACGACGCCGTTGCGGCACAACGGCCTTGCGAGCAGGACGCTTTCGCGCACGATGCGGTTCAGATCGAGCGTTTCGCGGACGCGGTCGCCGCGCCGGGCGGCCAGCAGGATTTCTTCGGTGAGTTCGTAACCGCGCGCCGATGCCGCCTGTACTTCGCGCAGCGGTTTGCGCGCGGCGGAATCGGCGGGCAGGCGGTCGCGGGCGATTTCCGTGTAGCCATCGACGGCGGCGAGGATGTTCTTGAAATCGTGCGCGACGCCGCCGGCGAGCAGGCCGAGCGCTTCCATGCGACGGCCGCGTTCCAGGCGCAGCGCCAGTTGCCGGCGTTCGCGCACGGCGACGGCGACGAAAAACGTGAGGATCGCGAGACCCGCCATGTCGATCTGCAGATGCCACGCGCTTTCGGCGTTTTCCGGGCGGTACGGGCCGAACTCCATCAACGTCAGGCCGACGCCGACGACCGCCGCGGTGCCGACGGTCGTCGCGGCGGCGGGCAGGCCGCCGTAGATCGCGGTGGCGGCGAGCAGCAGAGAGACGATCACGCGCTGGACCTGCTCGGAGACGTGCAGCGCGGCGCTGGCGAGCAAAATCGCGACGACGGCCACGCTGCAAATCAGCGCGATCAGCGGTTCGGCCGGGCGTTGGCTGTCGGCGGCGCGTGAACGCCAGGCGAGCACGGCCGGAACGAGCACGAGCACCGCGACGCCGTTGCCGACCAGCAAGGTGCGCCATTCCTGCAGCCAGCCGTCGTGGCCGAAATCGCTGGCGAGCGTCGCGCCGAGTATCGATGTCGCGCCGATCGCGGCGAGCGGAAGCAGCAGCAGGAAGCGCATGAGGCGCGTCGTCGTGACGATGGCGCCGTCGATGTCGACGTAGCGTCGGCCGAGCCAGGCGCACAGCGCGACTTCGAGCACGTTCAGCACGCAAAAGCCGAGGTCGCTGCGCCAGGTCGCTGCGGTGAAATCGCCGGTGGCGGCGATCGCGAGAAAGACGGCTAGGAGATGCACCGGCCAGCGGCGCGGCTGCATCGGCCAGAGAATCGCGACGGCGATGGCGGGCGCCGGCCAGGCAATCGCCGACAAGGTGCCGCTGTCGAGATGCACGAACGGGCGCGCCAGCACGTAGCACAGCAGCGCGAGGGCAAGCGGTTCGATGATGCGGGAAAGCGTCGTCGGACTGCGCGCGTCGGTGCCGCTGCCGTGTCCGCCGCTTTGGAACAGGTTCGTCAGGAAATTCTGCCGTTGAGGATGTGACATGTGCAGTGGGCGACGAACAGGGGCATCGGAATGAGGATGTCGGTGGTGACGTGCTCTCAGGGGTATGTCGGCAGGTTGTGGGCGGACTTGAGGGGAATGGGTGGATTGCTTGAAGCGCTGTGCTTCGAAGTGCAATGCAGGAACGTCCGATCGCTCGGTGTTCGAATCGGCAACGTGGCGTTGAAGCAAGGGATCTGAACAGGCAGGGCGCTAAAGCATGGAGCGTCACCGTTTGCCGACTACTGACTCGCTTTGTATCGATGGCGCGCTGCGTTTGTGTTCATGCAGCGCCATCATCGTTGCCTCCAGGTCCTGTTGTGTGAGCTCGCGCTGTTTCTTGGTGTCGGGCGCGCGGCGTGGCGTGCGCACCTGCGCGCCGCGATGCGTGCGCGAGGGCGCGGTACCAATGCTGCGGTTGTCGCGCTGAGCCTGCACCGCCTGCGCTAACTCGAGCACATGCGCCAGCCGTTTGCATTCGACAATGGCGCCCTGATCGACCTTGGTGAGCCGGTCATACTGCCGACACACCAAATGCGCTCGCCGGCCCGCAGTTCCATGCGTCCGTCCGGATACTCCCAGACCTCGATGTCGCGGTGAATCAGCGCGCGATTCTCGTCGGTGTCCTCGAGCCGATACATCACGCGGTCGTACTGCACCGTCAGTGTTTTGGTGACGCGCCACGTCAGCACACGCTCTAACGAGCCCCAGTCGGACATTACTAAGAAGCTCTAACAAACCGTGTCATGGCCAGATACAAATGTCGCAGTGCCGGCCAAGTACAGATGTCGTATCTGTTCAAGCGCTTTATCCTCACGCAGCGTCGAAGCCGCACAAGGCTTGAGCGGGCAGGGCGCGGGTGCATTGCGTGGTCAGACCGCGTGCACCGTCCGCACGATAACGCATGACAAGCCGTTCGATCTGCCGCACGCTCACGTGTAGCCGCTCGGCGGCACGGCCAGGCTTGAGTTGGCGTTCGGCGACGGCCTGAATCAC
>Ga0105251_10002353_pt1 | contig 14947 bp, 17 predicted proteins | sample KBSS64metaG_FD_80424 | JGI IMG/M metagenome (GOLD analysis project Ga0105251, IMG submission 80424) | Switchgrass rhizosphere microbial communities from Kellogg Biological Station, Michigan, USA - KBS S6-4 metaG | ecosystem: Host-associated > Plants > Roots > Rhizosphere > Soil | place...
AACGAATAAATTTATGACATTGGGATGATGCTTTTATAGCCGGGGCATGACGCGTACCGCCCCGGCGTTCGCCTTATTCCAGGATAAAGAAGTCCAGCCCAGCGCAGCCTTGACCTGCACCAGCGTCTGTTGGCTGACCCGATGCGCGCGGCGGGTGCGGATCGGCTCAAGCAGGCTTTGCAGGCAGTCCTCCAGCAGGCGTTTGATCTTCACATCACCCAGCCCGCCGCGGCGATAGTGCGCCTTCAGCTCCGCCACCAGCACCGTTTGGCGATGCTGATGCCGCAGCTCGACGCGCTGGCGCAGCGAGCCGACGTAGTGGCCTAAATGAAGGGGACCGGCGGCGCGCGGGTCGGTTAAGAAAGCGTTACATTCCGGCGCTGGCGTTCTCGGCCCGGCGCGCTAGGGTGAAGGGATTCAACCTGAAAAAGGAACGCGTTATGAAGATCGGATTTGCCGGATTGGGAGGGATGGGCAGCGCCATGGCGGCCAACCTGCTGCAGGCGGGCTTTGCCTTGACGGTGTGGAACCGTTCGCCGCAGGCGGCGCAGCCGTTGGTCGCCGCCGGCGCACGGCAGGTGCAGCGGCCCGAAGAGCTGGCCGAGGCGGAGGTGCTGATCACCATGCTGGCCAACGACGCCGCCACCCAACAGGTGGTCGTAGACAGCGGCCTGCTGCAGCGGCTCAAACCGGGGACTATCCACATCAATATGGCGACGGTCTCCGTCGAGCTGGCCAAACGGCTGGCGGCCCAACACCAGGAACGCGGCGTCGGCTACCTCGCCGCGCCGGTGCTCGGACGGGTCGAGGTGGCCGCCGCCGGCAAGCTGAATATTCTGGCGGCGGGCGATAGCCAGCTGCTGGCGCAGGTGCAGCCGCTGTTCGACGCGCTCGGTCAGAAAACCTGGCATTTCGGCGAGCAGCCCGCGCAGGCCAACATCGTCAAGATCGCCACCAACTTCACGCTGGCCAGCGCCATCGAAGCCATGGCGGAAGGCAGCGCGCTGGTGCGCAACTACGGCGTTTCCAGCACCGACTATCTGCAGATGCTGACCAGCACCGCCTTCGCCTCGCCGGCCTATCAGGGTTACGGCGCGCTGATCGCCGCAGAAAAATACTCGCCGGCCGGTTTTAAACTGGCGCTGGGTTTGAAGGATGTCGGGCTGGCGCTGGAAGCCGGCGCCAACAGCCATACGCCAATGCCGTTCGCCAGCGTGCTGAAAGACAACTTCCTCGACGCGATGGCGCAGGGCGATGCGGATTTGGATTGGGCGGCGCTGGCCAGGGTGGCGGCGCGCAGGGCCGGGCTGGAGTAACTGCCTGCGGGCCCGGCTGACGGGCCCGTGGGATTCAGAAACGGATGTCCGCCGCCGGCAGCGCATTAATCGGCACCCCGAAGCTCTCGATACTCGACAGCGTGGCGTTATGGTGCTCGCGGATCTGTTGGCCGCCGGCGTGCGGCTTGTCGTGGCTGGTGTGAGCATCGGCCGCCAGCGTCACCGGATACCCGAGACCGGCGGCGCGGCGGGTGGTGGTATCGACGCAAAACTCGCTGGAATAGCCGCAGATAACCAACCGAGAGACGCCATTGGCGACCAGCAGCGGCCCAAGCCGGGTGCGCAGGAACGAATCCGGCGTGGTTTTATCCACCCGATGATCGCCCTCCTCCACCTGCAAATCGGCGTGCAGCCGCCAGGCCTCGCTGCCGTGAGGCAGCTCCTGGTGCGCGGTCTGATGCTGAATGAATATCACCGGCGCCCCGGCCCTGCGGGCGGCGGCGCTCAGTTGATTAATGCGGCCGACCACCGCCCCGGCGTCCGCCGGCGGCGGGCTAAACAGCCCTTGCTGCACATCGATAATCAACAGCGCTGACGTCATGTTCGATCCCCTGATTAAAAAGACGTTTTCAGCATACCGGCTGGCGCGGGCGGAAGATATGATCGACCCCCTGCTCGCGCAGCTTGCCGGCCAGATCGTGACCGCCGTTCGGCGTGGCGAGCGCCAGCTGGCGTTCGGCCTCAAACACCGGGCTGGCCCAGAAGATGTTCACCGGATCGCCATACTGTTTCGGCAGAGTCAGGCGATCGTTGTACGGGTAGAACGACGACGACAAGATATAACCGACATAACCCAGCGGCGCAACTTCAGACTCCAGCGTGTGCCCTTCGCCGAACCAGGTCAGTTTGGCCCAGGGCACGTGCGCAAAGCCGGCCAGGGCGCTGGCCATCTGCACCGCGTTTTCTTCGGTCATGTATTGGCTGTCGATGGCGATGCCCATCTCCATGCGGCGATAGCGCGAGGCGTCGTCGTTGAACAGGATCTCCACCCAGGGCATCGGCCGGATGCTGACGCCCATGGTGAGGAAGTAGTAGATGCCGTCGCGCTCGTGCTGGGTGATGGCCATCGGCGGCCACTTGCCCTGGTCGATGGCGTAGTATTTCACCGAGGGGCCAAAATGCGGCTCGTAGCGCGCCTGGTAGTCGCTCTGCATTTTCGGCCAGGGGTTGCCCTCCTCCCGCTGCCAGCTGCGCCAGAACTGGCGGGTATTTTCCGCCAACGCGTACTGGGTGTTGGTGGAGGCGGAGCCGAGCGGATAAGCCAGCGGGCTTTCCTTGATGCAGCTGGCGGAATAGCACACCGAATGGTCGATATACAGGCTCCAGCCGGGGATCACCGCCAACAGCTGGCCGTAGTACCACAGCGCGGCGCCGTCGTCGCTTTCGGTCCACACTACCGTCAATCCTTCGGGATTGAGCGGCGCTTCCCCTTCCAGGTTGCGGCAAAACTCGGCCGCCAGCATCGGCGGCTGGCCCTGCTCCAGCGCGGCGCGATCTTCCTGCAGCGGCGCGGCGGCCAGGTTGCGCAGCCAACAGGCGCGCACCTGGAAACGTTCGCCGGCTTCTTCAGTTGGGTAGATATAGAAATAAGCTGCCCGATGATCTTGCTGAACCACCGCGACCAGCGTCTGGTTCTCATTACTGACTTCAGCAAGTACGTATGACTCGTTCATATCACCTCAATAGGGTCAGGGCGCGAACAGAATAATGCTGCCCGCAAAAATGGAGTTTGGCTTTCTCCAAGTGTAAAACGCATTGCTGAACGGATCACCCGTAAAAGTCTCAAAAGCTGGCGTAAGCGGAGAGAAATGCGGGGTTATTGCTACTCGCTATCGCTCAGGATGACGCGTTAATACGCCGTACCGCACGCTGATAAAAGCCATTGCGCATCGAGGCGCCCAGCACTTTTCCCATGCCGGCGGCGCCGAGGCGCACCCATCGCCGCCGCAGCGCGCCGGAATGGAAACCGAACTGCCGCTGCGCCCAGAGCGGCAAGAGATCGACGCCCGCCTGCATCACCAGGGCGCCCAGAGGCCGCGCCAGGGCGCTCGGCGCCGGCGCATTGCGCAGAATGCGCGCCACCTCCAGCGTGCGTTCGTCGCACACCAGCTGCGGCCGCATCTGCTGCAGGTAATCGGCCACGTCGCCCCGGGTGATCGGAATGTTGCGAGCGCCCAGCGCGGCGGCTACGCGCGCCGCCTCACGGTAATACTGGTCTTGCCGCTCACGGGAAAGATGCGGATTGCGGTAGCGCAAATGGCTGGCCAGAAAGCTGCTGCTTTCCGCCACGTGCACCCAGGTAAGCAGATCGGGATCGCTGGCGGCATAGGGGGTGCCGTCGCTGCCGGTGCCGTTGACCCGCAGATGAATAGCCTGGACCTTGGCTATCAGCCGCTCGGCCTCTGCGGTTGGCCCAAAGGTGGTGACGGAAACGAATTGGCTGGTGCGGCGCAGGCGGCCAAGCATGTCTTCGCGAAAGTTGGAGTGATCCCACACCCCGGCCAAGGCCAACGGGTGCAGCATCTGCAGCAATAAGGCGCTGACGCCGCCGCACAGCATGGAGGTAAAATCGCTGTGCACTTGCCAGATGACCGATTGGGGGCCAAACAACCCCGGATCGCCCGGCGGATTTTCAAAATCAACGCCCCCAAGCGCCAAGCCTGTCAGGCTGAGCACCTGTTTTTCAATCGCTGCGCGTACCGCTTCCATCCTGACTGGCCCCCCGTTATCGCCCGGCGGCCAGTGTAACACGCGGGCTTTAGTCGCGATCGTTCAACAGCACAATCTTGCCGGCGAAGCTGCGATCCTCCAGCCGCCGGTGCGCGTCCGCCCCGGCGCTGAGCGGGAAGGTTTCGGTATGCGGCAGGGAAAACTCGCCGTCGCGCCAGCCGGCGAACAGCCGCTCCGCGCGTTCACGCCGCGCCGGGCCGCTGTTGAGGTAGGTCCAGAGATCGCCGCCCACGACGCCTTTGGAATCCATCATCAAATCGTAAGCGGAGATGGCCGGCGCTTCGCCGCCCGCCATGCCGAAGGTGACCACCCGCCCGCCAGGGCGCAGTGCGTCGATGCTTTGCTGCAGGGTAATGCCCACCGAGTCAAAGCCGTATTCCACCCCGCCATCGGTCAGCGCCGCAACCTCCGCCACCCAATCCTGCGAGTAAGTGAAGGCCGCCGCCGCGCCGTTCTTCAGGGCAATTTGCTGCTTGTGCGCCGAAGACACCACCGCATAGACCTGCGCGCCGCGCGCCACCAGCATGCGGGTGAGGATCTGCCCAACGCCGCCGGCCGCCGCGTGCACCAACGCGCGATCGCCCGCGCGCACCTGCACGCTGTCGTTGATCAGGTACTGCGCCGTCAGCCCCTGCAGCAGGATCGACGCGGCTTCGACGTCGCTCAGCGCCTCCGGCAGCCGCAGCGCGTGCTCGACCGGCACATTGATGCGGGTGGCATGGCAGAACGGCACGTCGGCAAAGCCGACTCGTTCGCCCACCCGCCAGCCGCTGACGCCTTCGCCCACGGCGATGATGGTGCCCACCCCTTCATACCCGCCGATATGCGGCGGCTGGCCGTGCAGCACATAGTTGCCTTTACGGCGGTAGATATCGGCGAAGTTCAGCCCGGCGGCGCCCATGCGCACCTGTACCGCGCCGGCCGGCACGGCGGGCGTCGGCAGTTCGAGATAGCTGAGCACCTCGGGGCCGCCAAAATGTTCAAAGGCTAATGCATGCATTTTTCCGCTCCAAAAGTTTCGTCAATAACGCACTGACGGTTAGATGCGCCCAGTATCCCAGAGCGCTATAATCCGGCAAAGTGGCCCACAGGGCGTTCAGAAAACACCACAGGTTTATAATGGATCGATTAACCAGCATGGCGGTATTTGTACAGGTGGTGGAAAAAGGCAGCTTCGTCGCCGCCGCCGAACAGATGGCCATCTCGCCCACCATGGTCGGCAAACATATTCGTTACCTGGAACAGCGGCTGAATGCGCCACTGCTGAACCGCACCACCCGCCGCCAGGGATTGACCGAAGCCGGGCGGGTGTTTTACGAACGCTGCCGCCGGCTGCTGGCGGACGCCGACGCCGCCGAAGCCAGCGCGCGGGCGCTGCGGGATTCGCCCGGCGGCCTGCTGCGCATCAGTGCGCCCGTCACCTTCGGCAACCGGGTGCTGACGCCGATCCTCACCGATTTCCTGCACCGGCACCCGGAGGTAGAAGCCGAAATGGTGCTGTCGGATCGCAAAGTGGATTTGATCGAAGAGCGCTACGAGGCGGCCTTTCGCATCGGGCCGGTGGCGGATGACGGCCTGGTGGCACGCGCGCTGCCGGACTACCGCATGACGCTGGCCGCCGCGCCGGCCTACCTGGCGCAGCAGGGCGCCCCCTCCCGGCCCGAGCAGCTCGGCGCGCACAGCTGCTTCGGCTTTAGCCAGTGGGACGGTAACCATTTTTGGCGGCTGCGCGGGCCGCAGGGAGAAATCAGCGTGCCGGTGAGGCCGCGGCTGCGCATGGACTCCGGCGAAGGCGTGCGCCGGGCGGCGCTGGCCGGTTTCGGCATTGTGCTGCATGCGGAAATGCTGTTGGAAGAAGACATCGCCGCCGGGCGGCTGGTGCGGGTGCTGCCGGGCTATTCGCCGCTGCCGCGGCCGATGCATCTGGTGTATCTGCCGGAACGGCGCCAATCGGCCAAGCTGGAGGCCTTTATCGCGCTGACCGTTGCCAGACTCTGGGGACGGGCATAAATTTATCGAATATGCATAAGTAACTGACGGGTATTTCAATGATTATCATCAGAGCACGCGCGGCGGAAGACAACGCGCAACTGGCGGAGATCTGGCTGCGTTCGGTGCGCGCCACCCACCACTTTTTGAACGAAGACGACATCGCCCGGCTGTTTCCGCTGGTGCTTAACCACTACCTGCCCGCGGTCAGCGTGTGGGTGGCGGAAGACCGGCCAGGCCATCCGTGCGGCTTTATCGGCCTGGACGGCAACAAGGTGGAGATGTTGTTTATCGACGCCGATCAACGCGGCAAAGGCGCGGGCAAAGCGCTGCTGGCGCACGCCGAGACGCTGCATGACGAGCTGCTGCTGGATGTGAACGAGCAAAATCCGCAGGCCAACGGCTTTTATCGCCACTACGGCTTCGAGATCGTCGGCCGTTCAGCTCTGGACGGCCAGGGCAATCCCTTCCCGCTGCTGCATATGAAGTTGGAAAAGCGCTAAATCTATACCGCCCACCGGCCAGGCAATGGCCGGTTTCCCGCCGCATTTCCGTGCATCGCCAATATAGCCAATAAGAATAAGTAATAGAATTTACATTCTTCCTGTATCTAAGAACCCCCGGTAGGATTGCCCTGTCTTTCCCAGTAACAGAGGTTCCGCCCGCCTCTCACTTCAAGAAGCCGAACCCAGTCCGGCGTTACGCGCTCCGGGCGGAATGCTGTGATGTATCAATAAGGATCCGCTTCGCTATGATCGTTCTTTCGAACGTTTGCAAAACTTTTGACAGTACACAGGGCCGCGTCGTCGCGGTGGATGACGTCAGCCTGGCGGTCGAGGCCGGGCAAATTTACGGCATTATCGGCTACAGCGGCGCAGGCAAAAGCACCCTGATCCGCCTGCTCAACGGGCTGGAAAGCCCCACCAGCGGCAGCATCGAGGTCGACGGTTTTGACATCGCCCACGCCGAAAACGAGCAACTGCGCCAGGCGCGGCTGAAAATCAGCATGGTGTTTCAGCATTTCAACCTGCTGTGGTCGCGCACCGTCAGCCAGAATATCGCCTTTTCCATGCAAATCGCCGGCGTGCCCAAGGCACGGATCAAACCGCGCGTGGCCGAACTGATTACGCTGGTCGGCCTGCAGGGGCGCGAAGACGCCTACCCGTCGCAGCTCAGCGGCGGCCAGAAACAGCGCGTCGGCATCGCCCGTGCGCTGGCGAACAATCCGGGCGTGCTGCTGTGCGACGAGGCCACCTCGGCGCTCGATCCGCAAACCACCGACGCCATTCTCGATCTGCTGTTGGACATCAACCGCCAGCTCAACCTGACCATCGTGCTGATCACCCACGAAATGCACGTGGTGCGTAAAATTTGCCACCGGGTGGCGGTGATGGAGAACGGGCGCATCGTCGAAGAAGGCCCGGTGCTCGAGGTATTCGCCAGGCCACAGCAGCCGATCACCCGGCAATTCGTCAGGCAGGTTTCCCAGTATCAGGACACCGAAGAAAGCTTCAACCCACGGCTGACCGCCCACCTGAACGGGGCGGTCTTCAAGCTGACGTTCGTCGGCGTGCAGGCCCATCAGGCGGTGATTTCCGAGGTGATCCAACGTTATCACCTGACCATCAATATTCTGCACGGCAAAATCAGCCATACCCTCAACGGCGCCTTCGGCGAGCTGTACATCCATGCCGAAGGCAGCGAACGGCAGCTCGGCGACATGCTGAACCTGCTGCAAGAAAGAGACATCGCCGTCGAGGTTATCAAACATGATTGAGTCACTGTTCCCCCACCTGCGCCTGGAGCAACTGTGGGACGCCACCCTTGAGACGCTGTACATGACCGGCGTCGCCGGCCTGGCCACGCTGGTGCTCGGCATCCTGCTCGGCGTGTTGCTGTTCTTAACCTCCAAAGGCCAGCTGCTGCACAACCGCGCAGTCTATTCGCTGGTTTCCGTGGTGGTGAACGTATTCCGCTCCATTCCGTTCATCATCCTGATCGTGTTGCTGATCCCGTTCACCAAGACGCTGATCGGCACCATTTTGGGGGCCGACGCCGCCCTGCCGGCGCTGATCGTCGGCGCCGCGCCTTTCTATGCGCGGCTGGTGGAGATCGGCCTGCGTGAGGTGGATAAAGGGGTGATTGAGGCGGCGCGCTCGATGGGCGCCAAGACCCACACCATCATATTCCGCGTACTGCTGCCGGAGTCTTCCCCGGCGCTGGTTTCCGGCATCACCGTAACCCTGATCGCGCTGGTGAGCTACACCGCGATGGCCGGGGTGATCGGCGCCGGCGGCCTGGGCAACCTGGCTTATTTGGAAGGTTTCCAACGCAACCACAGTGACGTGACGCTGGTGGCGACGCTGACGATACTCGCGATCGTTTTCGTCATCCAGTTCATTGGCGACACCCTAACAACAACGCTCGATAAACGTTAAAACAACCAAGGAATAATGATGATGAAAAAGCACATTCTGACGCTGGCTTTCGCCTCTCTCACCGCCCTCGCCGCATTCGGCGCCGCAGCGGAAACCAAACTGGTGGTCGGCGCGTCCAACGTGCCGCACGCCGAAATTCTCGAGCAGGCCAAGCCGATCCTGGCCAAGGAAGGCATCGACCTGGAGATCAAGCGCTTCCAGGATTACATCCTGCCGAACACCGCGCTGGCCAGCCATGACATCGACGCCAACTACTTCCAGCATGTGCCCTATTTGAACTCGGTGCTGAAAGATCACGCCGACGACAAGAGCTATGACTTTGTCAGCGCCGGCGCCATCCACATTGAGCCCATCGGCATTTACTCGAAGAAGTACAAAAGCCTGAAACAGCTGCCGGACAACGGCAAGATCATCATGCGCGACGCGGTGGCGGAAGAAGGCCGCATTCTGTCGATTTTTGAGAAGGAAGGCGTGATCAAATTGAAGCCGGGGGTGAGCAAGGTGGATGCGCGCATCTCCGACGTGGTGGAAAACCCGAAACACCTGAAGTTCCAGGCTAACGTCGAAGGCGCTCTGCTGCCGCAGATGTACAACAACAACGAAGGCGACGCGGTGGTGATCAACGCCAACTACGCCATCGACGCCGGGCTGAACCCCACCAAAGACCCGATTGCGGTCGAGAGCGGCGAGAATAACCCCTACGCCAACATCATCACCGTGCACAAGGCGGACGTGAACAAGCCCGAGATCGTCGCACTGGTGAAGGTGCTGCATTCCAAGCCGATCCAGGACTTCATTCGCGAGAAATACCAGGGTGCGGTGATCCCGGTTAACCAGTAACCCCTGCCTCACGGCCCGGCGCAAGCCGGGCCCATCCGCTACTTACACCTTATTGCCAATCTGGCTGAGGCGCGGCCACACCAGCATCAGCGCATCCAGCAGCCGCAGCAAATCCTCTCGCCCCGCCCCTTCGCGCGCCTGCACCGACATCCCCTCTATGGTGCAGATAATGTATTTGGCCAGCAGCGCGGTATCGGTTTTCGCCAACAGTTCACCCTGCTGCACCTTGCGGTCAAAACACGCCTTCAGGCTGGCCTCCTGCGCATGATGTTTGCGGCGCAGCATTTGGGCGACCTCATCCGAGGAAGACGACAGCGCCGCGGAGGCGCAGACCATAAAGCAACCGGACGGAGTGTCCGGATCGGTAAATACCTCTGCGGAAGAGCGCACGTAGGCTTCGACGATTTCCGCCACCGGCAGCTCCCGCTCCAACAGCTGATTGGTGCAGGTGGTGTATTTCTGCAGATAACGCTCTACCGCCGCGCGGAACAACCCCTCCTTGTTGCCGAACTCGGCGTACAGAGTGGGCGCCTTGGCGCCGGTAACCTCGACCAGATCGGCCAACGAGGTTGACTCATAGCCGTGCCGCCAGAACAGATCGAGTGCGCTTTCCAACGCACGGTCGCGATCAAACTGTTTCGGTCTGCCGCGGCTTTTTTTACTGCAGACCTCTTCATTGATGCTCATAGACCCTCTCTTATCCCGCCCCGCAGCAGGGCTGACAAATTAAATTAACGATCATTATAAAAAAATATTGCGCCGCCGTCGAGAAGCGATTAGCATTTAGTTATCGATCGTTAAGAAATATCGACGACAGAAACTCAAATCGCCATAAATCGGATTAGAATAGGATATAACATCATGAAAAACTTAAAAATCACTCTAGCAGCCATCGCCATTGCCAGCGCATCCTTCGGCAGTTTCGCCGCCGATCTGGTTAACAGCCAGCCTGCAGGTCAGCAAAAAGTCGGCGTGATCAGCGTCAGCGGCGCCACCGACCTTACCTCTTTGGAAGCCAGCCTGGCGGAGAAAGCCGATCAAGCGGGGGCCAAATCTTTCCGCATCATCGGTGCCGGGGGTTCTAACCAGCTGCATGGCACAGCCGTAATCTATCAATAACAATGCGTTAAACGAACTTTGCCGCATCATAACAGGGCGTATTCGCCCTTCCGGCAAAGCGCGTAGAAAAAATTAATTAACGAACGTTAAAAAAATAGTTGCAATTCGCCAAAACGGCGCCTAACATTAAATTATCGATCGTTAATTAAATTAACGACCAAACAAGACAAACATCGTACAGAACATAAGATAGGAAATAAGACCATGAAAAACCTGAAAATGACTATCGCCGCCATCGCACTGGCTTCCGTTTCCTTCGGCAGTTTCGCGGCTGAACTGGTTAACAGCCAACCGGCCGATCTGCAAAAAACCGGCGTGATTACCGTCAGCGGCGCATCCGATCTGAGCAGCCTGGAAAACCATCTGGCGGCTAAAGCGGACGCGGCCGGCGCCAAATCCTTCCAGATTATCGCCACTACCGGTGACAACAAGCTGCACGGCACCGCGATCATCTACAATTAATTGCCAAAGCGGCAATGTGCAAAGAGGCGGCGTTAGCCGCCTTTTGTTTTATTCCCCCGCCTAAAATCTGTTTGACGGTAGGTATAAGCAGAGCCGAAAGCGCTATACCCCCCGTTACGCGTTGCCTTTGCCACCAAACGCTTAACGGCGCGGCACCGCTCAGCTCTCCTCGCGCTGCAGGTTCTTCAGCATGCGAACATTACAGCCATGATGCCCGGTATTGCCGCGCTTTTCCGTCAACAGCGTAAAACCGAGCGCAGAGTACAGGCCGATGGCTTCTTTAAGCTGTTCGGTGGTTTCCAGATAACAGTAGCGATAACCCGCCGCCCGCGCCGCCTTCAGCGCCTGAACCACCATATACCGCGCCATGCCCAATCCGCGCACGCCGGGCGTGAAGAACAGCTTTTGCAGCTCGCAGTAGCCGGGATCGCCACCGGCCAGCGGCGCTATGCCAACGCCGCCCACCACGCGCCCGGCCTGTTCCAGCACCCAATATTTGCCGCCGTTGTCGCGATACAGGCCGGTCAGCCGGTCGAGATCCGGATCGTGCAGGCTGACCCCCTCCATGTTGTCCATGCCGTATTCGCGAAACACGCCGCGGATAATCCCGGCCATCGCTGCGTCGTCCCGCGTGGCGATTGGGCGCACCTGCAGGCCGGTCTCGCGCTGTCTGCGAGCGCTGCGCAATGCCCCGGTCATTTTCTTCAGCGCCGCGGTGGTGCTCGCCAACTCGTCGTCATCCAGCTGCGCCAGCGCCGCCTGCATGAAATCGTCGGCATCGGCGTCAATGCTCGCCAGCGTCTTGCGCCCCGCCTTGCTCAGCTGATGCAGGTTATGCCGCTTGTCGTTCGGGTAGTCCACCGTTTCGATCGCGCCGGCCGACACCAGGCTGCGCAATGCCCGGCTGGCGCTGGCCTTGTCGATGCACAGGCGGCCGGCCAGTTCGGTAACCCCCAACGGCTGTTGATTGGTTTCGATCATCATATGGATCTGCAGCGGCGAAAAACGCGAGCCGTTGCTCTGTTTGTTCAACATGCCGAACTCTCTGACTAAACTGCGCGATAATGCCCTGAAATCCCTGATGTTCACTGCGTTATTCTCCGTTATGTCGTGGAATTTGTTGATGGTGTTACCTAATTTCGTCATCACAATAACGCATAATCAGCGCTGGCTGAAGATTCCACCGCCTCGACAAATATGTCTAAATATTTCATAAATAGAAATTAAATAATTATTTTTTTATATTTAAACATATTAAATCCTTATAATAAGGTAATATAAGGAATATAATTATGTATAATTTAGCCAAAAAAGATATGAAAGATGAGTCAATTAACGCTATCACCATAAATTTAAATATAAAAAATGCAAAGTTGATATCGACAACAATGTTGTTATTCGGTCAACGACGGTTACATATTCTTCCCCGCTGCGCTCATCGCTCCCGCCCCCTTTCCCCTTTTGCCAAAAGTAGCCCATGCTTTAAACGAACGCGGAAAAAACTCACCTCTTTTTGGCTAACCGGGATGCTGGCTCATGACCCAAAAAACCACGCTGCTGCAATTTTTCCATTGGTACTACCCCGATGGCGGGAAGCTTTGGCAAGAGGCCGCTGAACGCGCGCCGCACCTTGCCGGGCTGGGCATTACCGATCTGTGGCTGCCCCCCGCCTATAAGGGCGCATCCGGCGGTTATTCCGTCGGCTACGACACCTACGATCTGTTCGATTTGGGCGAGTTCGACCAGAAAGGCAGCCGCGCCACCAAGTACGGCGATAAAGACGCGCTGGCCCGCGCCGCCGCTGCGCTGCGCGATAACGGCATGCGGGTGATTTACGACGTGGTGTTCAACCACAAGATTGGTGCCGACGAAAAAGAGCAGGTTCATGTGTATAAGGTGGACGCCAACAACCGCAATGATATCGACGATCGGGGCTTCGACGCGCTGGCCTACACCCGCTTCACTTTCCCTGGCCGCCAGGGCACCCACTCCAAATTCATCTGGGACTATAAATGCTTCAGCGGCGTCGACTACGTTGAACAGCCGGATGACAAAGGGGTGTTCAAAATCGCCAATGACTACGGCGACGAGGGCTGGAACGATCAGGTCGACGACGAGAAGGGCAACTTCGATTATCTGATGGGCGCCGACGTCGAATTCCGCAATACCGCCGTGGTAGAGGAATTGAAGTACTGGGCGCGCTGGCTGATGGAAACCCTGCCGTGCGACGGCTTCCGCCTGGACGCCGCCAAACATATCCCGGCCTGGTTTTTCAAGGAATGGGCGGATCACGTGCGCGACAGCGCGCAGCGCGATTTGTTTATCGTCGCCGAATACTGGTCGCACGATGTGGCGTCGCTGCAACAATACCTCGAGCTGGTGGAGGGCAAAGTGATGCTGTTCGACGTGGCGCTGCACCTGAAGTTTCACCTGGCGTCGAAGCAGGGCGACGGCTTCGACATGGCGCAGATATTCACCGATACCCTGACCGCCGCCGATCCGGCGCACGCGGTCACCCTGGTGGCCAACCACGACACTCAGCCGCTGCAGTCGCTGGAGGCGCCGGTGGAGCCCTGGTTCAAACCGCTGGCCTACGCGCTGATCCTGCTGCGCGAGCAGGGCGTGCCCTGCGTGTTTTACCCCGATCTGTACGGCGCCGGCTATACCGATAAAGGCAGCGACGGCGGCGAATACCGAATTGACATGCCGGCTATTCCGGAGCTGGAAAAGCTGATCCAGGCGCGCCAGCGCTTCGCCAACGGCGTACAAACCGACTACTTCGACGATCGCCACTGCGTGGCCTTTCGCCGCAGCGGCACCGCCGAAGCGCCGGGCTGCGTGACGGTGCTGACCAACGGTGCGGAAAGCGCTAAAGCGGTGCCGCTCGGCGCCGAGCTGGCGCACAGCGTCTGGCGCGATTTCCTCGGCAATCGTCAGGATGAGGTCACCGCCGATGAGCAAGGCAACGCCAGCTTCCCGGTAAACGGCGGCAGCGTCAGCCTGTGGGTATTGGCGGAAAATCTGTAGCGGTTTCGCCGTCACGGCGGACAGACGTGACGGCGGCAAAACTAATTTTTACCTTTCTGGTCTAAATTACGCTAACAACAGCGCAAACCATTCACAGCGGAGCCTAAATAGGGTACAAGGCTGCATGAAAATTCCAAAACGACTCCAGCCATTGGTAGATGATGGTTTAATCGACGACGTCATCCGCCGTTTAAAAAGTGGCAAAGAAGCCGACGTATTTATCGTGCGCTGCGGTGAAGAGATCCGCTGCGCCAAAGTGTATAAAGAAGCAGACAAACGTAACTTCAAGCAGGCCGTGCATTACCAGGAAGGCCGTAAGGTGCGCAACAGCCGCGACGCGCGCGCCATGAGCAAAGGCTCCAAATTCGGTCGCCAGCAGCAGGAAGAAGCCTGGCAAAACACCGAGGTGGACGCGCTCTACCTGCTGGCCAGGGCCGGCGTGCGGGTGCCGCAGCCGGATATCTGCCTGGACGGCGTGTTGCTGATGGAGCTTATCACCGACGAAGAAGGGCTGGTGGCGCCGCGCCTGAGCGATGTCACCCTGACGCCGGAACAGGCGCGTGCCGATCACGCGCTGATGATGAACTATGCGGTGCGCATGCTGTGCGCCGGGCTGGTGCACGGCGACCTGTCGGAGTTCAACGTGCTGATGGATAAAGACGGGCCGGTGATCATCGATCTGCCGCAGGTGGTGGACGCCGCCGCCAACAACCACGCCAAAAGCATGTTCGAACGCGATATCAACAATATGTCGCAGTATTACGGCCAATATGCGCCGGAGCTGCTCGCCAGCAAGTATGCGAAGGAAATCTGGGCGCTGTACCAGGAAGGCAACCTGACGCCGGAAAGCGCGCTCAGCGGCACCTTCGTTGAAAGCACCAAGCGCGCCGACGTGGGTTCGGTGCTGGAAGAGATCCAGGCCGCCAGCGAAGAGCACCAGCGCCAGCTGATGGCGCGCAACGAAGAAGATTAACCCGGCCCGGTCGGTCGACCGGGCTATTTCCC
>Ga0105251_10002354_pt1 | contig 14943 bp, 13 predicted proteins | sample KBSS64metaG_FD_80424 | JGI IMG/M metagenome (GOLD analysis project Ga0105251, IMG submission 80424) | Switchgrass rhizosphere microbial communities from Kellogg Biological Station, Michigan, USA - KBS S6-4 metaG | ecosystem: Host-associated > Plants > Roots > Rhizosphere > Soil | place...
CCATGCCCAGCAGGCTGAGCAGCAGGTCCAGGTTCACTCGTCGCCCGCCAATGCGTGGCGGGCGCGCAGTTCGGCGTACACCGGGTCGGTTTCGGGGCGTACTTCATGCCACTGCTGGAAGCTGGAGGCCGCCTGCTCCACCAGCATGCCCAGGCCGTCGACCGTGTTGCGGCAGTGCATGGCGCGCGCCCAGGCCAGGAACGCAATGGCGGCCTCGCCATAGTTCAGGTCCACCGCAGTGGTCATGCTGTTGACCAGCGACATCGGCAATACGAAGGTGGCGTGCGGGTCGCGGCCGGCCGAGGTGGCGTTGACGATCAGCTCGAAGTCGCCCAGCTCGTGCAGGTCTTCCCAGCGACGGGTCTTGGCGCGGCCCGGTTCACCGATTGCATCGACCAGCTCGTCGGCACGCTCGGAGGTGCGGTTGACCACCATCAGTTCGAGAATGCCCGCGTCCAGCAGCGCCGGCGCGACGCTGCGTGCGGAACCGCCCGCGCCCAGCAGCAGCACGCGGCGGCCGCGCAGGTCGAGCAGGTGGCGCTCGGTGAGGTCGCGTACCAGGCCAATGCCGTCGGTGGTGTCGCCGTGCCAGCTGTCGCCCTTGCGCAGCAGGGTGTTGACCGAACCGGCCAGCTTGGCCCGTGAGGTAAAGGTTCTGCACAGCGCGAACGCCACTTCCTTGAGCGGCGCAGTGACATTGGCACCGGCGCCACCGTCGGCGGCGAACGCTTCCAGCGCGGCCGGGAACCCGGCGGCACTGGCTTCAATGGCCTGGTAGTCCAGCGCGATGCCTTCCTGGCGGGCGAACGCGGCGTGGATGTGCGGCGACAGCGAGTGGGCGATGGGCTGGCCGAATACGGCGTAACGGGCGGTCATGGGTGTCTTAAACTCCGGGCCTGGATTGAAACGCAAACCCCAACGGAAGCGACTATGCGCACTCCCTTGTCTCTGCTCGCGCTGAGCCTGAGTTTACTCTCCGCACCGTGCGCGATGGCGCTTTCCGAGTTCGGTATCGAAGGCATGGGCGTGGTCTCGACCCGGGCCAATGAAGCCCAGGCCACCATCGCCCCGGACGGACAGCACATCGTGTGGGCCAGCGACCGCGCCGGCGGTGCCGGTGGCTGGGACCTGTGGCAGGCGCGCCTGCGCGACGGGCGCTGGCAGGACCCGGTGGCGTTGGCCCTGAACACACCCGGCGACGAGACCGACCCGTATTTCAGCCATGACGGCCGCACGCTTTTCTTCGCCTCCAACCGCGCCGGGGGACGCGGGGGGTTCGATCTTTACCGGGTACCCGTACAGGCCGACGGCGGGTTCGGCCCGGTGGTGCCGCTGCCGCCGTCGATCAACACCCGCGCCGATGAGCGCCGCCCTGCCCTGCGTCCGGACGGGCAGGTGCTGCTGTTTGCCCGCAACGGAAAGGGTGGCCAGGGCGGGTTTGATCTGTACCGGGCGGACGCGCAGGGCGAAGAATTCGCCGAGGCCACGGCGCTGCCGGCGCCACTCAACAGCGCAGCTGACGAGCTGGGCGGGGAGTGGCTGGGGAATGCGGGCGCGCTGGCGCTGACCCGGGTGAGCGGCGGGCAGTCGCAGGTGTGGCAGGTCGGCTGCGATTACCGCCAGCCGGCGGTGCCGCTGGCGCTGTCGTTCAATACGCCGGAGGGGCAGACCGGGGCGCCCGTGGTGGACGCCTCCAAGCCCAGCGAGCTTGTGCTGGCAGGCCAGGCGCGGGCGCCCAAGGCCGGCGGATTGGATCTCTATCGGATGCGGGCGCCAACGGAGGCGTGTCGTTGACGCGAACCGCGGCCGGGCAGAGCCCGGCTGCACGCGCGTCAGCGCGTGCGCAGCAGGCTGGCGCGTTGCTGCTCGTAATCCGCTTCGCTGATCTCGCCGTTGTCCTTGCGCTGGTTCAACGCCGCCAGCTCGGCCTGCACCGTCGGCGAAAGGTTGGCTTCGCGCGCCAGGCGGGCGGCCGCTGAAGGCTGTTCGGGTGCCCGGCGGGAGGCCCGCACCACACCGCGGATGACCAGGCCGATCACCACCGCGAACACCGTGACGCCGGTGCCCCAGGTCAGCCACTGCACCCATCCCATCGTCTGCATCGTCATCGTCCCTCGTGCGTAATGGCGCGCATTGTCAGCGGTCGCGCAGCCAACGCGCCACCTGCGGCGCGAAATAGGTCAGCACGCCATCGGCACCGGCGCGCTTGAAACCGATCAGCGACTCCAGCACGCAGGCGCGTTCGTCCAGCCAGCCATTGGCGAACGCCGCCTTCATCATCGCGTACTCGCCGCTCACCTGGTACGCAAAGGTCGGCACGCCGAACTGCTGCTTCACCCGGCGCACCAGGTCCAGGTACGGCATGCCCGGCTTGACCATCACCATGTCCGCGCCCTCTTCCAGGTCCAGCGCGATCTCGCGCATTGCCTCGTCACCGTTGGCCGGGTCCATCTGGTAGGTCTTCTTGTCGGCCTTGCCCAGGCTGGCCGAGCTGCCCACGGCGTCGCGGAACGGACCATAGAACGCCGAGGCGTACTTGGCCGAGTACGCCATGATGCGCACGTTGACGTGGCTGCCGGCATCCAGGGCACGGCGGATCGCGCCGATGCGGCCGTCCATCATGTCCGACGGCGAGACGATGTCCACGCCCGCTTCGGCATGCGACAGCGACTGCTTGACCAGCGCGGCGACGGTGATGTCGTTGAGCACGTAACCGTTGTCGTCGATGATTCCGTCCTGGCCGTGGGTGGTGTACGGGTCCAGCGCCACGTCGGTCATCACCCCCAGCTCCGGGAAGCGCGACTTCACCGCGCGGATGGCCCGCTGCGCCAGGCCGTTCTCGTCCCACGCCGCAGCCGCGTCCAGCGACTTGCCGGCCGGGTCGATCACCGGGAACAGGTCGATCACCGGAATGCCCAGCTCGAGCGCTTCTTCGGCCACCTTCAGCAGCTCATCGATGGACAGCCGTTCCACGCCCGGCATCGATGCCACCGGCGCGCGTCCGGCCAGTTCGTGCACGAACACCGGGTAGATCAGGTCGTCGGTGGTCAGCGTGTTTTCGCGCATCAGGCGGCGCGAGAACTCGTCGTGGCGCATGCGGCGGGGGCGGTAGTCGGGGTGGGCCATGGGATGCTCCAGGCAAAGTCGGTTACTGCAGCAGGTAGCGCTGCGGTTGCAGGGGTTCCGGCAGCGGGCGCACGCCCAGGCTGTCGAGCAGGTCGATCTCGAGGGTGCGCACCATCGCATCCAGTGGCAGGTCGTTGGGCTCCAGCCCGAACGGGTCTTCCATTTCCTCGCCGAGCTGGTCCAGCCCGAAGAAGGCATAGGCCAGCACCGCCGACACCACCGGGGTGGCCCAGCCCAGCGAGCTGGCCAGACCGAACGGCAGCAGCACGCAGAACATCCATGCGCAGCGGTGCAGCAGCAGGGTATAGGCGAACGGCAGCGGGGTGAGCAGGATGCGCTCGCAGCCGGCCTGCACGCTGGACAGCGCATGCAGGCGGGTCTCGAACTGGGCGAACAGGATCGAATCGATTTCACCGGCGCGCAGGGCGTCGCTGGTTTCGGTCGCGATCATCGCCAGCAGCTGGTCGGGCATGTTCTGGCGCTGGGCATAGCGCTCGCGGTCTGCTTGGTCGATCCAGGGCAGCCCGGCAAGTGCCGCGTCCTGCCCGCGCAGGCGGGCGGCCAGCGCATGCGCGAAACCGATGCACAGCCGGCAGATGCGCGCGGCACGCCCCGGGTGCGCGGACAGCAGCGAGGTGCACAGCCGGGCCAGGCTGCGCCCTTCAAAGATGAGCTGGCCCCACAGCTTGCGCGCTTCCCACCAGCGGTCGAAGCAGGCGTTGTTGCGGAAGCTCAGGAAGATGGACAGCACCAGCCCAAGCAGGGTGAATGGCGCGACCGAGACGCGCTCGATGCCCGGCGGGTGGGCCAGTTCGGCAAACGACGCCACGGCGATGGCCAACACCATGATCGCGGCCACCTTGGGCGCGATGGCGGGCACGATGGAGCCGCGCAGGATGTACAGCAGCTGCCAGCCGTGGGGGCGGGGACGAATGATCATGGGGCGGTCATTCTACGCCCTTGGGTGGGAGCCGGCTGGCAGGTGCGACGGGGTGTCGCAGGCCGGTCGCGGTCAGATGACCCCGCCGCCGATGGAGAGTCGGACGATCCCCACGACCACCACCACGGCGTTGAGGATCAGGCCGGTCCAGGCGCGGCCGCGCTTGGTGGGGTGGGTGAACAGGATGCCCAGCGCGCCGATCACCGCGCCAACGGCGGCGAACGGGATCAGGAACCAGTTTCCCCAGCCCAGCAGCGGTATCAGCGCCAGGATCATCCACAACAGCGCCAGCACGCCCCACAACAGACTGATCAGTCCCATGCGATGTTTCCTTCCCCTGAAAATGCTGCGTGCAGCCTAGCGACGGTCGCGCCAGCAGGGCGTGACGACGGTGGCAAGAAGGGGATGCGACGGGCTCACCCCGGCGGTGATACCTTGCCCGTAGCGAGGTTGGCACCGATTCAGTCGCCAGCCCGGATCATCCAGGCGCAGGCCGAACCGGCCGTACAAGGGGTGTACCCATGAATATTCGAATCCTTCCACTGCTCGGCGTGCTGCTGGTGGTGAGCGGCTGCGCGAGTTCTTCCAAGGTCATGCTCGGGCAGGCGCGTGCGCCAACCGATCCGGCACTGGTGCAGATCTATTCCACCCCGCCGCCGGGATCGGTTGAAATCGCGCAGCTGGAGTCGTCCAGCGCGGCCGGCTTCGGTACCCAGGGCCAGACCGATGCGGCGATTGCACGGCTGAAAAAGGAAGCCGCTGCGCTGGGCGCCAACGGCGTGATCCTGATGGGCGTGGAATCCAGCAGCTCCGGCGGTGGGCTGTCGGTGGGCGGCGGCAGTTACGGCTCGCATAGCGGCGGCGGCGTGGGCATCGGCATTCCGACCACGCAGCGCCGCGCAGCCGGTGTGGCGATCTGGGTTCCAAACCCCCCGCCGGCCGAGCGCCTGCCGGTGCAGACGATCAAGCCGTAGGGGTGATCGGGGGTCACGACCAACGGTCGTGACCTACCGGCGCACTGCGCGCCGGGGATTCTTCGCGCAACTACCGTCCGCGGATGTCCAACGGTAGGCCACGACCGTTGGTCGTGGCCCACGCGGCACCGATCAGCGCGTTTTGTATTTCGGAATGAACACCTCGTTGACCGCCTTGGCCAGCTGGTCCGGCGGCAGCAGGCCCTGGTCGAGCAGGAAGTTGTTGAAGGCCAGGCGGTCGAACTTGTCGCCCAGTGCCAGCTCGGTCTGCATGCGCAGTTCCAGGATCCGGGTGTAGCCGTAGAAGTAGCTGCCCGCCTGGCCCGGCATGCGCACCATGTAACGGTCCAGTTCCTGCGTGGCCATCGCCTTGGACAGGCCCACTTCTTCGATCAGCACGCGTTCGGCCTTGGCACGGTCGATCAGGCCCAGGTTGAGCATCGGGTCGAGCATCGCACGGGCCGCGCGCAGCAGGCGGAACTGCAGGGCGATCAGCTGCCCGTCCAGCGGCTCGTACGGCACCATTTCGGCTTCGGCGTACAGCGCCCAGCCTTCCACGTTGACCGAGTTGAACGCGAACAGGGAGCGCGCCAGCGACACGCCACGTTCGACCATCGCGGTGAACTGCAGCTCGTGGCCGGGGCGGCCTTCATGTGCGCTCAGCGTCCACGCAGCCGAACCGAAGTTGAAGTCGTCGTACTGCGCGGCCTTGTCGCCGGCGGCCGGATTGCCCAGCGGCAGCACGAAGGTACCCTGCTGGCCGGTGTTGCCCACCAGCGGTGCGGGCAGGAAGTGCGGTGCCGGCGACGCCGCGCTTTCCGCGGCCGAGCCCAGGCGCATCTGCATCGGGCGCTGCGGTACGTCGACGATCTTCTGTGCACGGATGATCGGGTCGATCGCATCGATCACGCCGCGGTAGTGGTGCTCAAGCTGGTCGTCGGCGATCTTGTCGCCCTTCAGCGCACGGATCACCGCGACCGGGTCGGTCGGATCGGCAACCTTGAGGCCCTTGGCCTTCACCACCAGCGGCGCCAGCTGGCGCATTGCCGAGCGCGTTTCCATGAATTCCAGCTGGGCGCGCTGCATCAGCAGCTTCGGGTCGATATCGATGCCCACGCCCTTGAGCTGGAACGCGTACAGCGGTTCGGGCAGGCGCGCGTCGGCACGTGCCTTCGGCAGCACCTCGGCCCGGGTCCAGTCGCGGTACTCGCGCAGCTGGCCGGCAATGGTCTTCAGTGCTTCGTCGGCACCGGCGACCTTGTACTTGTCGAACAGCTTTTCGATGCCGGTGATGTAGGTATCCACGTTCTCCAGCGACTGTTCAACTTCGATCTTCGTCGGCTGCAGCAGGTTCTTGTCGCCCAGGCGCTCTTCATAGCGCTGGCGCGACAGCGTGGTGATGGCGGTGGTGCCCGGGGCCAGCCCGGCGTACGCCTTCAGGCGGTCCAGCGCCTTGGCACGGCGTTCGGCCGGCACCTGGTCGGAGAGCAGCAGGTTGATGCCGCTGAACACCACCTGCGGGGTATCGCTCCACGGCAGCAGGTACGTTTCGTTGAGCTCGCTGCCTTCGATGTTCTGGCTGGCCGCGGCGATCATGATCGCCAGGTCCTGGCGCACGTTCGGATCGCGCTCGGTGGCGAGCTTGGCCTGCAGTTCACTGCGCGCCTGGGTCATCGCCGCGCGGTAGCGCTTGGCGTTGTCCGGACCCAGATCGGCCACCTTGTCGTCGTAGCCGGGCACGCCGAAGAAGCCGGTCTCTTCCGGCTGGAAGGGGCCCTGGGCCTTGAGCAGGATCTGCGCCAGTTCGTTGCTGCGGGCGACCCAGCCTGCGCTGGCCGGCGCCTTGCTGGCAGCGGGCGCTGCGGCGAAGAGCGGCGGCGCAGTGAGCGCGGCGGGAACGGAAAGGACCAACGCTACGGCAAGGGCAAGCGGCTTCATGCAGGACTCCGGTGGGCGGTTCCCCGTGACCCTACGCACTCAGCCCGGCAGCGGCAATCGGCCGGAGGTCATGGCCGCCGCTCAACGGCCCCAGCGGCCGCCCGGCAACGGACAATGGCCCTGTTCGCGGCATTCCTGCAGGGCGCATTCGCGGGCCGCCTCGGCATCGTCCAGCGCGGTCAGGTCGATGGCCGCCTCAGTGCGGGTGATCGCATACAACAGCGGGTAGTCCCATACGCCGTGCTCGCGGTGCGCCTCCAGGTACATCTCCGCCCTGCCACGCGGCCCGGTCAGCGATATCACCAGCTCGCTGGCGCCGCTCCCGTTGGCATTGCGCTGCACGCTGCCGGTCGGCAGGAAGCCGTCCTGGATCGGTTCGCCCAGTACCGCCACCAGTTCGATGCTGCAGCGCGCCCGGCGCATGGCTTCCTGGTAGGGCTCGCTGGAACGGGTCCAGCGCGACCACTGCAGCAGCACCAGCCAGACCAGCGCGGCCAGCGCCAGCAACGCCACCACCATCGCCAGCGGCATGGCCCAGCGCCAGTGCCGGCGCCACCAGCCGGGCGCGGACGCCCGGGTCAGCGGGGGCGGCAGGGTCACGGCTTCAGGCAGCGGCCCAGGAAATCCTCGGCCAGCCGGTAGCGGTGCAGCGCGTTGCTGCCGGACAGGCCGTGCTTGGCGCCCGGGTAGGTCATCAGCTCGAACGGCTGGCCGCGCTTCTGCAGCGCGCTCATCAACGAGGTGGAGTTGGTGAACAGCACGTTGTCGTCGGCCATGCCGTGGATCAACAGCAGGCGCGAGCGAAGGCCGTCGATGTGGGCCAGCACGCGCGCGTCTTCATAGCCCTTGGCGTTGCGTGCCGGCAGGTCCATGTAGCGTTCGGTGTAGTGGCTGTCGTACAGGCCCCAGTCGGTCACCGGCGCACCGGCCACGCCGCAGGCGTACTGGTCCGACGCCTTGGCCAGCAGCATCAGGGTCATGTAGCCGCCGTTGGACCAGCCCTGCACGCCGATCCGCGCCGGGTCCACCCACGGCTGCTGCTTCAGCCATTCCACGCCCTTGAGCTGGTCGGCCACTTCCACCGTGCCCTGCACGCCGTAGAGAGCACCACCAAAATCGCGACCACGGCGCGGGGTACCACGGTTGTCCAGCGAGAACACCACGTAGCCCTGTTGCGCGAGGTACTGGTTGAACAGGTGATCGCCGCGGCCGGGCCAGCTGTCGGTGACGGTCTGGCTGGCGGGACCGCCATACACGTACACCACCACCGGGTAGCGCTTGGCCGGGTCGAAGCCGGCCGGCGTGATCAGGCTGTAATTCAACGGGGTGCGGCCATCGGCGGCGGTGAGCGTGCCGAAGGTGACCGGACGCTGCGCATCCAGGTAGCGCGCGTACGGATGGTTGGGATCTTCGAGGTTGTTCTCCACCAGGGTGGCGATCTTCTCGCCACTGGCCCGGTGGAGCGCGATCTGCGGCGGCGTGGTGGTGCTGGACCAGCTGTCCACGTACACGCTGGCGTTCTTCGCGAAGCTGGCGCTGTGCATGCCCGGCGCCTGCGACAGGCGCTGCAGCGGCCCACCCTGCAGCGGCACGGCGTACAGCTGGCTTTCGCGCGAGGTGTCCACGCCGGCGCGGAAGTAGACCTTGCCGGCGTCTTCGTCCACCGCCAGCAGCTCATCGACCGGCCAGTTGCCCTGGGTCAAGGCGGTGACGGTCTTGCCGTCGTCGGACACGCGGTACAGGTGCTGGAAGCCACTGCGCTCGGACGACCATACGAACCCGCCCTGCTTCAGGAAGCGCAGGCTGTTGTGCAGCGGCACCCAGGTCGGCGAGGTTTCGGTGACCAGCGTCTGCTGCCTGCCGCTGGCCAGGTCGGCCTGGATCAACTCCAGGGTTTTCTGGTCGCGCGACTGCCGCTGGAAGGTCAGGCGCTGCGGGTCGCGCCAGTCGACGCGGGCCAGGTAGATGTCGGCGTTGCGGCCGAGGTCGACCCACTTCGGCGCGGCACCGGCACGCGGTGCGATCACGCCCAGCTTGACGGTAACGTTGTGGTCGCCGGCGGCGGGGTAACGCTGTTCGATCATCTCGGTGCGGTCGGCGTACATCTCGTAGCGCTTCTGCACCGGCACCGGCGATTCGTCGATGCGGGCGAAGGCGATGGCCGAGTCGTCCGGCGCCCACCAGTAACCCGTGTGGCGGTCCATTTCCTCATCGGCCACGAATTCGGCCACGCCGTTGCCGATGGTGTCGCTGCCATCGCCGGTGAGCTGGAGCTGCTTGCCGCTGGCCAGGTCGATGACCCACAGATTGCGGTCGCGCACGAAGCTGACGAAGCCGCCCTTGGGCGACAGCTTGGCGTCGGTGGCGAAGCCTTCGCCGTGGGTCAGCTGGCGCACGGCCGGCTTGCCCTGCTTGTCCAGGTCGTACAGGTACAGCTCGCCGCCCAGCGGGAACAGCAGGGTGCGCGCATCCGGCGACCACTGGTAATCGACGATGCCGGTCATGGCGGCAATGCGCTGGCGCTCGCGGCGCGCCTTTTTGGCGTCGCTGAGGGTCTCATCACCGGGCAGCACCACCTTGGAATCCACCAGCAGGCGGGTCTGGCCGCTGGCGATGTCGTAGGCCCACAGGTCCAGCTGGTTGCGGTCGGCCTCCTTGCCGCGCAGGAAACTCACGCGCGAGCCGTCCGGGGCGACCTTCGGCTTCATCAGGGTCGGGCCGGACAGAGGCAGCGGCCCGGTGATGGCGTCCAGGGTGAGCTTTTCAGCGTGTGCGAGTGTGGTCGAAGCGAGCATGAGGGCGAGCGAGGCAACAAGGTGGCGCATGGCAGGGTCCGGCGACGGCAGGCCAACATCCTACCGTAGAGCCGGGCACTGCCTGGCTGTCTGGAACCTGGCCATGGCCTGGAGCCGGGCAGAGCCCGGCTCTACGTGGGTCATCGCTGGCCGAACAGGTGCTTGCGCTCTTCGTCGCTCAGCGGCTTGCCGGCATCGGGGTTGACCTTCTGGCGCAGCGCGTAGGCGCGCTGGGTGGCCGGGCGTGCGGCGATCGCCTCGTGCCAGCGCTTCAGGTTCGGGAACGCGGCGAAGTCGGCCGGCAGCTTGTCGTACGCGCCGATCCACGGGTAGCTGGCCATGTCGGCAATGCTGTACTCGTCGCCGGCCAGGTACGCGCTGCTGGCCAGGCGCTTGTCCATCACACCGTGCAGGCGGCGCACTTCATTGCCATAGCGTTCGATCGCATACGGAATCTGCTCCGGCGCATACACATTGAAGTGCCCCATCTGGCCGCTCATCGGGCCCAGCCCGGCCATCTGCCAGAACAGCCATTCCAGCACCGCGACCCGGCCACGGGTATCGGCAGGCAGGAACCTGCCGGTCTTCTCGGCCAGGTACAGCAGGATCGCGCCGGACTCGAACACGCTCTGCGGCGCGCCGCCATCGGTGGGCTGGTGGTCCACCAGCGCGGGCATCTTGTTGTTCGGCGAAATGGCCAGGAATTCGGGCTTGAACTGGTCGCCGCCGCCGATATTCACCGGCTTGATGGTGTACGGCAGGCCCAGCTCTTCCAGCAGCAGGGTGACTTTGTGGCCATTCGGGGTAGGCCAGTAGTACAGATCGATCATGGCGAAACCTTGGGCGTCAGGAAGCCTGAGTGTACGGGGTGGAATGCGACGGCCCAAATAACGTTTCTTCCGGTGCGGCAGGGTTGGATGCGACGTTTCGCCCTGTCGCAATGCTACCGTGCGGCTGGAGCAGCTTCGACCCTCAAATCAACGACGAGAGTACGCAACAGCGATACCGGTCAATTGCCTCGGGTGATGGCGGCATATCTTTCATACGCCCATACATTTCGTTCAATTCTGAAAAATTACAAAACTCGTTGCGGGTGCTTATCCGCGTCGCTAGCTTTCACCGCATCTGCACTCCGCGCACGCCCTTCGCGCGTTCGGGAGGCACAACGGGAGCGGGTGAGTGCTGGCGAATGTCTTGCGAAAGGGATTTCAAATGAGATTCCAGATCCGTGTGGAGGGGTTGCTGCTTGCGACGGCCTACGCGGCAACCTGCTGGGCAGCACGAAACATATCGGTTGACCAGTTCTACCTGGTAGCGGGAATCAGGGTATCGGCGTTGCTGCTGTGTCCACGCCGACTCTGGCCGTATCTCATCCTGGGTGAGTACGCGTACCTGGCCCACTCGGTGTATCCCATGATGGAGAAGTATGGGATTGCCTGGGCTGTAGTGCGATCGGCGCTCCTGATGCCGGCCGCCGCCGCGATAGTCCACCTTCACCTCGCGTTCGTCAGGACAACGTCAGCGGGTTGGCTTGTCAGCCTGGCTGCGGTCGTCGCCCTCGCGTTGACACTCATCAACGTCGCCATGGCGCAACTACTATGGCCCATTCCACCGGCAACGCCCGCCTTGGAACGCGTCGTGCGTTACAGCCTCGGTGATTTCATCGGCATCATGACGGTGGCGCCACTTGCGCTGCTCTGGGCCCAGCGGGGGAACGTCCGTTGGTGGCGAATCGAAAATCCCATCAGCACTGTGATCAGCGTTGTTTCGATACTGCTGCTGGGTATCTGCGCACACTGGATTCCAGAGGAACATTCATCGTTCCGGACGACCCTGCAGCTCTCAATGGCAGTTCCAGCAATCGTTCTCACCAGCGTTCATGGCTGGCAGGGTGCCGCAGTCGCTGTGCCCCTTTTGAACCTGGTCGTCGGCCTGACGGTCCCCAGCTCGGGACAGCCGTGGTCGTTTGACTCCCGTACATTTGCGATCCAGCAGGTTCTCGCAATTACGGGGGCTGCGCTGCTCGTGCTTGGGTCATGCATTTCTCACTACTACCATCGCTACAGCACAGGGGCTTGCGCAAGCCGGCGGATGATGTCCATGACAAGGAGATCGGCTGAGGCTGGTGAATTGGCATTGCGGGAACGCGCCCTGGATATGAACCGTGTAGGTGAGGGGATCGACATCCATCTCAGCGAGACTGCCGACTGGTTGAAGCGCCAAGGGCATGACGCGGTTGCCTTCAACCTGATCAGGACTTCGTCCTTCTACTCACGCAAGTTCCGGGCGCAGGCGAGCATGGTTTATCCGACAGCGCTGGAACACCTTGGCCTTTACCTTGCACTGCAGGTGGGCGGCATAAGTGACATGTGGGAAAGCACAGGTCGCATGGCCCGCCCACGATTGATCGGGGATCCCTGTCAACTGACGGTGCCGCTCCAGCTCGCCACCTATCGAACACTGACGGAGGCTGTCTCACTCCTGCTCAAGGAGGAAAAGGGACAGATTCGCGTCAACGCACGCTGTGGTCGTCTCCGCAACAGGCGTGGGATTCTGGTGGTCGTGGCGATCCTGGATCGACGCCATCGCCTGCACACGTCCACCGTTGACCAATCCATCGCCAAGCTGACCGGACGGACACTGGCGTACGGCGGAACTGTCCAGTGCCGCCGTAACCGCATCCGCATCCTGCTAGTCGACAATTGATGGCAGGACCTGGATCTCCTGGTGATGGTCATCGCCCGGACAGCACGCGGTGATCGCCGTGCTTCCGTGGTCTGAGGCCGCTCCAGGCATCTCGACTGCCCAGAGCGTTCCTTCCCCACCGTAGTGCAGCAGCGAGAACTCTGGATGCAGGTATACCTCGGAGCGCTGAGCACGTTCGGATACCGGTAGCCGCTGAAGTGGCAACGAGACCCTGGCGCGATGGTCACCCGCTGGCAGTACCCAGAACTGGTCGTCAGCCCTACCGATGATCAAGTGGACGCGACCGGTGAGGTCATTGATCTGGAGGTAGTCGAACCCGTCCCGCTCGAACCTGTATGCCCGCCAGTTTGGATCATTGCTGACATCGTCGGCTTCAGGCTGCTCCTGGCCTAATCCTTTGACTCCCAACCTGGGAGTGGTGTCCGTGCGAGAGCAACAGGCTCCTTTTGCGGCTCCTTCGCGCTGCGATTCTGCAAGTCCTGAAGCAGGCAACGACGTCATGACCAACGCGGAGAGTGCACAACCGTATGCAAGTAGTTTCATTGGTTCTCCAAGGGAGGGTAATTGAGATGTTCCCTCGGAAACTCTAGGCAGCGGACCGGGCCGGCGCGTTGAATAATCTCTTACAATCAATTACATAAGGGTCGGTCCCGCGACTCAGCATTCAGCGGCTGCCGCCGATGGGCGGCGTGCTGGAGCTTCCTGTACTCCCATTCAGCTCCTCCTGTCAGATGTCTTGGCACGGACATTCCGGCCCGGTACCCTGCCCGATCCCCGTTATCAGCCCCTATCCGCATGAGCGCTTCTTCCAAGCCCATCAGTCCCCTGTCGTCCCTGATCTTCGCCTCGCGCTGGCTGCAGCTGCCGCTGTACCTTGGCCTGATCCTGGCGCAGTGCGTTTACGTGTTCCTGTTCGGCAAGGAGCTGTGGCACCTGGTGCACAAGGCAAACGCCATGGGCGAGCAGGAGATCATGCTGCTGGTGCTGGGCCTGATCGACGTGGTGATGATCTCCAACCTGCTGGTGATGGTGATCGTGGGTGGCTATGAGACCTTCGTGTCGCGCCTGCGCCTGGAGAACCACCCGGACCAGCCGGAATGGCTGAGCCACGTCAATGCCAGCGTGCTGAAGGTGAAGCTGGCCCTGTCGATCATCGGCATCTCCTCGATCCACCTGCTGAAGACCTTCATCGGTGCCGGCAACCTGAGTGGCGTGCCGATGTGCAATACCGAGGCGTATTACGCCGCCGCTGCGGATCTGGTCGCCAAGTACGGTCCGGATGCCAAGCTGGTCTGCACCACCATGACCAGCGATGGCGTCATGTGGCAGACCATCATCCATGCCGCCTTCATCCTGTCGGCGATCGGCATCGCCTACACCGACAAGCTGATGGCCCACACCCCGAGCAAGGCCCTGGCCCACTAGGGCCGGCCCGGTACCGGCGGCCCGCCCCGGCGCGTCGCCCTGGCCCTGCCTGCGGCCCCCCAAGCGGGGCGCGGGGATGCTAGATTGAGCACCTGCAGCACGGCCCTGGACGCTGGGAATCGTCCGGGGCCTTCGGTCGGCCTGACCGTATCAGGCCCTACGTATCGCCGTTCTTCAAAGGGGAGTTGGATGTCGCACGTCAACACGAACGCCAAGGCGCGCCTGCTGGTGCCGCTGACCCTGGTGTTGGCTCTGGCCGCCTGCTCGGGCAAAGATGAACCGGCGGCTCCGGCCGCTCCGACCGCCGCCGCACCGGCTGCTGCACCTGCCGCCGCGCCCGCGCCGGCGGTATCGGCCAAGGTCCAGTCGATGGGGACCGAGGAACTGCGCGACCTGGCCAGCAAGGCCCTGCGCGAGAACCGCATGTACGCCCCGGCCGGCGACAACGCCATGGAGTACTACCTGGCGCTGCGCGAAAAGACCCCGGACGACGCGTCGATCAAGAGCGCGCTGACCGACCTGCTGCCCTACACCCTGATCGCCGCCGAGCAGAGCCTGGCCCGTGAGGACTTCGCCGAAGGCCAGCGCCTGGTGGCGCTGATCGAGAAGGTGGACGCCACCGCGCCGGCCCTGCCGCGCCTGAAGAGCGGCATCACCAAGGGCATGGAAACCGCGCTGAAGCGGACCCAGGAAGAGACCGAGAAGGTCAAGAAGGACGCCGAGAACAAGACCAAGCAGCTGGCCGACCAGCAGCGCCAGCAGCAGGCAAGCGAAGCCGAAGCGGCCAAGCAGATCGCCGCGCAGCAGGACGCCGCGCGCCGCGAGAGCGAGCGCCAGGACAGCGAGCGCCAGGCCGCGGCCCGCCGCGAAGCCGAACAGCGCCAGCAGGCCGCTGCCGCCGCGCAGGCGGCGGCCGCCCGCCAGCCGGCCGCTGCACCGGCTGCTGCCGCTACCCTGCGCCCGATCAGCACCCCGGCCCCGCGCTACCCGGCCGACGCGCTGCGTGCCGGCACCTCCGGCGAAGTGCTGGTGGAAATCA
>Ga0105251_10002355_pt1 | contig 14937 bp, 15 predicted proteins | sample KBSS64metaG_FD_80424 | JGI IMG/M metagenome (GOLD analysis project Ga0105251, IMG submission 80424) | Switchgrass rhizosphere microbial communities from Kellogg Biological Station, Michigan, USA - KBS S6-4 metaG | ecosystem: Host-associated > Plants > Roots > Rhizosphere > Soil | place...
CCGGGCGCTTGCCAGTAACTTGGCAGACTCGGGACATGTCTATTCTCCAAAAATCAAATCAGCTCGAGCTTCGTATAGGGTATGGCCGCCTCGTCAGGCTTTTAGAGCCCATCTCAGCAAACTCCATACTGAGGAGACTCCCGTCATCAGGTCAGAAACCACACATCAGGTTAGAAACCTGCTGAGATAGGCTCTTACGCCAAACCCAAGATTCTCAAAGGTGGCGTAGTATACGCTCTGAGGCGTAAGTGCTCAAGTCCCGAACAGCTAAAGATCCCCGAAGGATCGCGAAAAAATCGCTTAAAGCCATCCGCGCTCGGCAAAAGAGACGCATTCACCCCGACCTATCACCAAATGATCGAGCACTCGGATCTCCAATAACAGGCAGGCATTAACCACATGCTCTGTTATCAAACGGTCAGCGTGACTGGGTTCAGCCTTACCCGAAGGATGATTATGCGCCAGAATAATGGCGGCCGCATTAGCCTTCAACGCTTCACGCACAATTTCTCTCGGGTGCACGACGACGCTGCTGATGGTACCAGCAAACATCTCCTGATGGCGAATAACGCGGTGCTGATTGTCTAAAAACAATACCAAAAACACTTCCCGCTCACGGTGCGCCAGTAAGCTTTGCAGATAATGCTGCGTTATTTTGGGATTGAGCATGGCGTTTTCCTGCGCCAGATGGCCGGAAAAGAAGCGAAACGCCAATTCTGAAATCGCCTGAAGCTGCGCATAGCTCGAATTACCCAATCCTTTGTGGCTGCAGAAAACCTGATGGTCTGCCGACATCAGATGATACAGCGAGCCAAACTGCCCCAACAACTGCTCCGCCAGTTGCATGACATGCAGGCCGGGAAAGCCGGTACGCAGAAAAATCGCCAGCAACTCCGCATCGGACAGCGCCGCCGCGCCGTACCGCAGTAACTTTTCCCGGGGCGCAAGCGCTCCCGGCCACAAGGTCATTACCTGACTGCTCATCATCACCCCCCGAAAGCGTCCAAGCATGCCATGCGGAACAAAGGGTAACGACAGGTGTTTGATAACATTGCGAAGTGCTGCGCAAAGCGCAATGTAACGAGCTGCAGAGACAGCGGAATCGCTCACCTGTCTGGCGGTTATGCTAAAATGGCGCATCTTTCGGTTTTCAATCGGACAATCATGATGACGGGACTTTCCGGCAAACATATTGTGCTTGGCATCAGTGGCGGTATCGCTGCGTACAAATGCCCAGAACTGGTGCGCCGCCTGCGTGACAGAGGCGCGGAAGTGCGTGTGGTAATGACCGGCGCGGCGAAAGCGTTCATCACGCCGCTGACGCTGCAGGCGGTTTCCGGCTATCCGGTCTCCGACGATCTGCTGGATCCCGCAGCCGAAGCCGCGATGGGTCACATAGAGCTCGGAAAATGGGCGGATTTAGTGATTCTTGCCCCCGCTACCGCCGATCTGCTGGCACGCGTCGCTGCCGGCATGGCCAACGATCTGCTGACGACCCTTTGCCTGGCGACCGACGCACCGATAGCCGCTGCGCCCGCCATGAACCAGCAGATGTATCGCGCCGCAGCCACCCAGGCCAATCTGCAAACGCTGCAGGCACGCGGCATGTTGCTGTGGGGCCCGGACAGCGGCAGCCAGGCTTGTGGTGATGTTGGCCCTGGCCGCATGCTCGATCCCTTGAACATCGTTGATCTGGCGAACGGTTATTTCTCCGCTTCACAAGATTTGCAACATTTAAAGATTATGATCACCGCCGGCCCAACGCGTGAAGCGCTGGACCCGGTGCGTTTCATCAGCAATCACAGTTCCGGTAAAATGGGCTTCTCTATCGCCCAAGCCGCCGCCGCACGCGGTGCGCAGGTCACCTTGATTGCCGGGCCGGTCAACCAGCCGACGCCGCCGTGGGTAACCCGGGTAGACGTCATCAGTGCGCTGGAAATGGAACACGCAGTGCAGCAGCGCGCCGCCCAGCAGGACATTTTCATTTCCTGTGCCGCCGTAGCCGATTACCGTGCCGGGCAGATCGCCGGTGAAAAAATAAAAAAACAGGGTGATGAAATCATCCTCAAAATGGTAAAAAACCCCGACATCGTTGCCGGCGTCGCCGCAATGACTAAAAATCGCCCCTTTGTCGTGGGGTTTGCCGCCGAAACCCAGAATGTGGAAGAATACGCGCGACAAAAACTGGCGCGTAAGAAACTGGATTTAATTTGCGCTAATGATGTATCGCTTGCAGAGCATGGGTTTAACAGTGACACCAATGCCTTGCACCTTTTTTGGCAGAATGGAGAAAAGCGCCTGGCGCTGAGCGATAAGGCACTCCTTGGCCAACGTTTAATAGACGAGATAGTCAGCCGTTATGATGAAAAAAATCGACGTTAAAATCCTCGACCCGCGTATCGGACAGGATTTCCCTTTACCGACCTACGCCACCCCAGGTTCAGCCGGTCTCGATCTGCGCGCCTGCCTGGACACCGCGGTTGAACTGGCGCCGGGTGAAACCACGTTGCTGCCTACCGGTCTGGCTATTCACATTGCCGATACCGATCTGGCGGCGGTGATCTTGCCGCGCTCAGGTTTGGGCCACAAGCACGGCGTGGTGCTGGGCAACCTGGTTGGCCTGATCGACTCCGACTACCAGGGCCAACTGATGGTTTCCGTCTGGAACCGCGGCCAAAAATCCTTCACCATTGAACCTGGCGAACGTATCGCGCAAATGGTCTTTGTGCCTGTTGTGCAAGCTGAGTTCAATCTGGTAGAAGAGTTCGACAGCAGCGAACGTGGCGCAGGTGGCTTTGGCCACTCGGGTCGCCACTAAGCGCAGCCCAAGACTTGATGGTCGGCAGGGAAATGTCGTCCGAAACCTTGCCGCCCAGAGAAAAGGACATTTCTATACCCAAGATAATTGGAGTTGCATCACAACAAAGCCGTGGCTTTGTTGAACAGCGCTTGCGCTGGCCCCTACGGGATGAGCTTACAGTGGTAAGCGATTCGGGTGAGTGGGTGCAGCCAACACAGATGCAGCTTCAAGTATAACGGGTATATGGCAAGGTTTGTCCGGCAACGATTACAGCGCACACCAGGTCGCGCGGAGAACACAGGTCGTTAAGGCCGCTGACCCCAGCATCGTAAAAAAGCTATCACATAAGCCGCACAGAGATCTCTCTGCAATGGCCGGTGCGCGGGTTTCCGAAAGTCTAAGCAGTTTTAGCAAGGGTCTAATCAGACATGGCAGAAAAAGAAAATACCAAAAGGAACAGGCGCGAGGAAATACTGCAGGCGTTAGCCCAGATGCTGGAATCCAGCGACGGCAGCCAGCGTATCACCACTGCGAAACTGGCCGCTAACGTCGGTGTCTCCGAAGCTGCGTTGTATCGGCATTTTCCCAGCAAAACACGGATGTTCGACAGTCTGATCGAATTTATTGAAGACAGCCTGATAACGCGCATCAACCTGATCCTGCAGGACGAAAAAGAAACCTTTAACCGCCTGCGCCTGATCCTGTTGCTGATCTTGGGATTTGCCGAACGTAACCCTGGCCTGACGCGCATCATGACCGGCCATGCGCTGATGTTTGAGCAGGACCGCTTGCAGGGAAGGATCAGCCAGCTGTTTGAACGTATAGAGGCACAGCTGCGGCAGGTACTGAAAGAGCGCAAACTGCGGGAAGGCAAAGGCTTTGTCGTGGATGAAACGCTGCTGGCCAGCCAACTGCTGGCATTCTGCGAAGGTATGCTGTCACGCTACGTGCGCTCCGAGTTCCGTTACCGTCCTACGCAAGACTTCGACGGCCGCTGGCCGCTGCTGGCGGCACAGCTGCAATAAACCGTTGTCAGGCGCGTTTTGGCGCGCCTGACAACGTGAATAGCGCGTTAAACTCCGTACTGTTCACGATAGGCGCGCACCGCCGCCAGACTCGCCGCCATTTCCGGTTTCTCTTCGAGATAAGCAATCAGATCTTTCAGCGTCACGATGGAAATCACCTTACAGTGATAGTCGCGCTCGACTTCCTGAATAGCTGAAATCTCCGCACGCCCGCGTTCCTGACGGTCCAGGGAGATCAACACCCCGGCCAACGTCGCACCGCTGGCACCGATGATTTCCATCGACTCACGGATTGCGGTGCCGGCGGTGATCACATCGTCCACCAGCATCACTCGGCCCTGCAGCGGGCTGCCCACCAAAGTGCCGCCTTCGCCGTGGGTTTTGGCTTCTTTACGGTTAAAGCAGTAAGGTACGTCGCGTTCATGGTGTTCCGCCAGCGCTACCGCCGTGGTGGTGGCGATCGGGATACCTTTGTATGCCGGGCCAAACAGCAGATCAAAATCGATGCCGGAGTCCATCAGCGCTTCGGCGTAGAAGCGTCCTAACAACGCGAGATCACGCCCGGTATTAAACAGGCCGGCATTAAAGAAATACGGGCTGGTACGGCCGGATTTCAGAGTGAACTCACCGAATTTCAATACCTGCTTGTTAAGCGCGAACTCGATAAACTGGCGCTGATAGGCTTTCATTACTGCTTCTCCTCGTCTGGGTCTGTTAGATCTGTTATTACTGCCACCCGATAGTCGGGCGTAAAAAAGGCGACTCTTCAGTCGCCTTAAAAATTACTCTGCCAGCGCCGCTTTCTGCGCCTGGAAGATGGTTTCGATGCCCCCTCGAGCCAGCGCCAACAGCGCCAACAGCTCGTCGTGGCTGAAAGGTTCGCCCTCGGCGGTGCCCTGCACCTCGATCATGCGGCCGTCTTCCATCATCACCACGTTCATATCGGTTTCTGCCGCAGAGTCTTCGACGTACTCCAGATCGCACAGCGCTTCGCCCTTGACGATACCGACAGACACTGCAGCCACCAGCCCTTTCATTGGGTTGGCCTTCAGTTTGCCCGCAGCAACCAATGCATTAAGCGCATCAGCCAGCGCAACGCAGGCACCGGAAATGGAGGCGGTACGGGTGCCGCCATCAGCCTGCAGTACGTCGCAATCCAGGGTAATGGTGAACTCACCCAGTTTTTTCAGATCGACCGCCGCACGCAGCGAACGGGCGATCAGGCGCTGAATTTCCAGCGTACGGCCGCCCTGCTTGCCTTTTGCGGCCTCGCGAGCGTTACGGCTGTGGGTAGAGCGCGGCAGCATGCCGTATTCGGCGGTGATCCAACCCTGGCCCTGACCTTTCAGGAAGCGCGGAACGCCCTCTTCTACCGTGGCGGTGCACAAAACTTTGGTATCGCCAAACTCAACCAGCACTGAACCTTCAGCGTGTTTGGTATAGTGACGGGTCAGTGTCAGTGGGCGAACTTGTTGTGGTGCTCTGCCTGCAGGACGCATGGGTTCTCTCCGGCTTCTAATCTACGATTGGCTGCGCATTATACGGGCTTCGTGACGTAATGCCTATCCTGCCCGGAGGTCCAACGTTATAATCGTTTCATCTTTTCCTATTACGGGTACGCATCAATGATCCGCAGCATGACCGCCTACGCACGGAGTGAAATCAAGGGTGAATGGGGCAGCGCAGCTTGGGAGCTGCGTTCCGTTAACCAACGCTATCTAGAAACCTACATCCGTTTACCGGAGCAATTCCGCAGCCTGGAGCCGGTGATCCGCGAACGTATCCGTGGCCGTCTGACCCGTGGCAAAGTGGAATGCAACCTGCGCTTCGAGCTGGACCCGAGCGCGCAAAGCTCGCTGATCCTGAACGAAAAACTGGCTAAACAGCTGGTTGAAGCCGCCAACTGGGTAAAAATGCAGAGCGACGAAGGGGAAATCGATCCTATCGACGTCTTGCGTTGGCCGGGTGTGATGTCTGCTCAGGAGCAGGATCTGGACGCCATCAGCGCACAGCTGATGCAGGCTCTGGACAGCGCATTGGATGATTTCATCACCGCTCGCGAAAGCGAAGGCACCGCGCTGAAAGCCCTGATCGAACAGCGCCTCGACGGCGTCAGCGCCGAAGTGATCAAAGTGCGCGCCCAGATGCCAAACATCCTGCAATGGCAGCGTGAGCGCCTGGTCAGCAAGCTGGAAGAAGCTCAGGTGCAGTTGGAAAACACTCGCCTGGAACAGGAGCTGGTGTTGATGGCGCAACGTATTGACGTTGCCGAAGAGCTGGACCGTCTGGAAGCCCACGTAAAAGAAACGCATAACATCCTGAAGAAGAAAGAAGCCGTGGGCCGCCGCCTCGACTTTATGATGCAGGAGTTTAACCGCGAATCGAACACGCTGGCCTCCAAGTCGATTAATGCCGAAGTCACCACTTCCGCTATCGAACTGAAAGTGCTGATCGAGCAAATGCGCGAGCAGATCCAGAACATCGAGTGATATTTTCTTCACTAACCAAAACCCGCGCTATGCGGGTTTTTTTATGAACTAACCCTATACATACCTGGCCGCCTGCTGTTCGGTAATTAGCCCCATTTTTTGCAGTTGAACGGCGATGGCCCAAGTGGTGCGTTCAAACTCGCTGCTCAATGCCTCAAGCGTTCCGCCCTCTGCATAGCTCTCCTGCAGCCGCTGTTTTTCCTCCTCTGCCCATGGGAAGTACGATTTCGCCGGCCGCCCCTCGGCAATGTTCTTCTGCTGCCGCTCTTCCGGTGAGAGCTTTACTTTTTTCAGGCGCTCCGGCTCAGCCTGAAACTCCTCGGCCAATACAAACAGTAGCCGAATCGCCTCCGGCGAACCGGTCATTGACGCCGTACCCAGCAACTCCCCCGTCTCGGGGTGAACGCCATTTGCCAACGCCCGCAACATTGCCTGTGTCTTCATATCCGCATCCTCATCCTGAGAAAGTAGGCCATCTTTTGCGGCGAAATAGTGAACTCTTTTTCTCTCTCAGCGAGGAAAAAATCAATAGTTAAGCGGGATGACGTTCAGATTCTGCGGGACAGATTCCAGCCGGCCCGCTCCATCGGCGATGGGTTTACAGGCATCTTCGCCGTAAAAGCGAGGCTTTTACGAAAAACTGCGACGATCACCCAGAGAATGACAATCCATAACCCATACCAGCCGCCCGAAGTATTTTGTTCTAATTATCACGTAAGGTAATGAAAGGCGGGCTAAGCTGTGGCTAAATGTGTTTTTTTTATGCCCGCAAGCCGTACGGACCCTTTATGCCGCAAATTCTGCAATTTATTTTCGCCCTGGTGGTGATCATCGCCCTGGCGTTGCTGGTCAGCAACGATCGCAAGAAAATCCGCCTGCGCTATATTATTCAGCTGTTGGTCATTGAAGGTGCACTCGCCTATTTCTTCCTGCATTCAGAAAGTGGCCTCAGCGTAATCAGACACGTCGCCGGCTTCTTTGAAACACTGCTGACCTACGCAGCGCAAGGCTCCGACTTTGTTTTCGGTGGCATGAGCAAGGACGGGCTGGCGTTCATTTTCCTGGGCGTTTTGTGCCCGATTATCTTTATTTCCGCGCTAATCGGTATTTTGCAGCACTTTCGTATTCTGCCGCTGATTATCCGCCTGGTCGGCACCCTGCTGTCCAAGGTTAACGGCATGGGCAAGCTGGAGTCTTTCAACGCCGTCAGCACGCTGGTACTCGGTCAGTCGGAAAACTTCATCGCCTATAAGGGAATCATCGGCGATATTTCGCCGCGCCGCATGTACACCATGGCCGCAACCGCCATGTCGACGGTCTCCATGTCCATCGTTGGCGCCTACATGTCGATGATCGATGCGCAATACGTGGTTGCGGCACTGATCCTCAATATGTTCAGCACCTTTATCATTCTGTCGATCATCAACCCTTATCAACTGGACGATGAGCCTGAGCTGAAACTGAACAAACTGCATGAAGATCAGAGCTTCTTTGAAATGCTGGGCGAATACATTCTGGCGGGCTTCAAGATTGCGATGATTATCGCCGCGATGCTGATTGGTTTTATTGCGCTGATCTCTGCGGTAAATGCTCTGTTCTCCGCCGTGTTCGGCATCAGCTTCCAGCAAATTCTGGGCTACGTGTTTTATCCGCTGGCCTGGTTGATCGGCATCCCGGCACAGGATGCGTTGCGGGCCGGCAGCATCATGGCGACCAAGTTGGTGGCCAATGAATTCGTGGCGATGATCGAGCTGAAGAAAATTGCGGCGGAACTGTCGCCGCGCGGCCTGGGTATTCTGTCCGTGTTCCTGGTCTCCTTTGCCAACTTTGCCTCTATCGGCATCGTCGCCGGGGCGATCAAAGGGCTGAATGAACGACAAGGCAACGTGGTATCCCGCTTTGGCCTGAAGCTAGTTTATGGTTCAACGCTGGTCAGCCTGCTCTCGGCAGCCATCGCAGGGTTGGTGCTGTAAGCAATATCCCGGCTCCGGCCGGGATCACCTCAGAACGCGACGCACACCGGCGCATCAACGCGCATCACCGAATCCTGCGCAAACTGCTGCTTATAGCTGCTGCGCAGCGCCTCGATGTTGGTTTCACTCTCCTTGCCCGGCGCATGAATCAGCATCAATGCCTTGCTGTTCTCACGCGCCAACTTGCCATCATTGCCCAGCCACTGCCCTTTGGCATCAAACACCGACAGACCGTCTTTAAAGCGCGGCGTCACCTGCCGATCGACAAAACCCTGCCACTCTGCTGCGGTAATCACCGGTCCGGTTGGGCGGTTCAAACCGAAATAAAGCGTGGTTTGGACCATCGGATCGCCGGTGCCGCAAACCTTCGGCTTTTGCTGCGTGGCATTTTGGGCCGTTGCAACACAGCCGCTCAACAACAGGGCGGTAACCAAGGCCGCCGCCAGCATGGGAGTATTTTTCATTTTATATTCATATTCCTCGGTGGGCACACCCGTCATCAGCCTGAAATACACCGCCGATGCGCAGCGTAAAGATAGAATGCAAAAAGCATAGTCAGCTCTAGAAACTAACACGAAATATCTAATACCTGTATGGTCATTGAAAGGTTAAAAAAGGCCAATAACAAGTCAGATAAACCACTGCCAGATTAATTAAAGTAATCCGAATAGGCATTGGTTAGAAAAACTCAGTAGCGATATGCCCCGTCGGCGATTACCCTTTCGGCCTTACACTCACTCCCGCCCACCCTGTGAATACCTTATGTTACTGAGCATTCTTTATATCATTGGCATCACCGCCGAAGCCATGACCGGCGCGCTGGCTGCCGGCCGCCGCCAGATGGATATGTTTGGCGTGATTATTATCGCTTCGGCCACAGCTATTGGCGGTGGCTCGGTGCGCGATATGCTGCTCGGGCACTTTCCGTTGGGGTGGGTCAAGCATCCTGAATATATCGTGATTGTCGCCATTGCCGCGATTGTCACTACCTGGGTAGCGCCGCTGATGCGCCACTTGCGTCGCCTGTTCCTGGTGCTGGACGCCGTTGGCCTGATTGTATTTTCAATCATCGGGGCGCAGGTCGCTCTGGATATGGGCCACGGCCCTATCATCGCCGCCATTGCGGCTGTCATCACCGGCGTGTTCGGTGGCGTGCTGCGCGATATGCTTTGCAACCGCATCCCTCTGGTTTTCCAGAAGGAAATCTATGCCGGTATTTCCTTCGCCGCCGCCTGGCTGTACATCGGCCTGCAACACTTCAGCCTGCCGCATAACCTGGTCGTCATCATCACGCTGGTCGCCGGCCTGAGCGCCCGCTTGATCGCCCTGCGCTTTCGCCTGGGGTTGCCGGTATTCAACTACCAGCATCCAGACCACTAATACGGCTCATCTCAGAGGCAACATATGCTGCGCCAGGTAGTCTACAAAGACCCTCACCTTGGGCAGCATATGCCGGCTTGACGGCCACAGAGCTGAGAAAAATCCCTGCTCCTGCGTATGTTGATCCAACACCACCACCAGTTGCTCAGCGTTAATGGCCGAACACAGCGTAAAATCCGGCAGGTAAGCGATGCCCAATCCTTCCTGGGTGGCGTGGATCAGGGCTTCAATGCTGTTGCAGCTCAGCGTCACCGGGATTCGTTGGGAAACCGGCTCTCCATCAGAAAACAACCTCCACTCCTGCAATTGCTGGCCCCCCGGGTAGCGATAGCGCAGGCAGGCATGCTCGAGCAAATCTTCCGGCCCCTGCGGCACACCCCGACGCTGTAAATACTCAGGCGCACCCGCCAGTATCAACCGGAACGGCCCCAGCCGCCGGGCCATCAGCCGGGAATCCGCCAACTCGCCGCTGCGAACCGCCACGTCGATTCCCTCGGCGATCAGATCCACCATCCGGTCATTGAAGTCCACGTCCAGCTCAACCTCGGGATAAAGCGCGCTGAAATCAGCAAGCAGAGGGACCAACATTCGATAGCCGATAGCTGGCATGCTCACGCGCAGCTTGCCGCGCGGCGCGTCGGAGATCCTCGCCATTTCGGCTTCGGCATTTTCAATTTCGCTGACGATGCGTTGGCAGCGTTCAAAAAACAACGCCCCCTCATCGGTGAGATTGATACGCCGGGTGCTGCGGTTAAACAGCCTGACGCCCAACGATTCCTCAAGCCTGGCCACGCTTTTCCCGACGGCAGAGGCGGACACGCCCAGCCGTTCACCTGCGGCGACAAAACTGCGTAGCTCGGCAGCGCGCACAAAGGCCAATAGGCCACTGAGGCTGTCCATAGGATCTCCAATTAGAGCGTTATTGTCCTTAAAGAGTGGAATATAGCCCCATTTTTAGCCAATTAAATCCACTTTATCATCCATCCCAACCGACAATACTGCCGCTGGAGCTCATCATGAACCATCCTTACCGTCTTCCAGACCCCGCTCCCGATCCGCAGCGCTGGATGATCCTGTTCTCCGTCTGCCTGGCGGGGTTGATTATGCCAATTAACTTTACCGGCCCGGCAGTCTCTTTACCCGCTATCGCCGCCAGCCTGGGCGGCAGCGTAGTCGCCCTCAGTTGGGTCACCAACGCCTTTATGCTGACCTTTGGCTGCAGCCTGATGATTGCCGGCGCACTCGCCGATCGCTTTGGCCGCAAACGCGTGTTCATCAGCGGCCTGGCGGTGCTTACCCTAAGCTCGATGGTTATGCTGATGGTGCAAGATATCATCGCCTTTGATGTGATTCGTGCGCTTCAGGGTATTGCCGCCGCAGCGGCGTTTGCCGGAGGAACCGCCGGCCTGGCTCAGGTATTCGATGGCGCAGAACGCGCCAAAGCCTTCAGCCTGTTGGGAACCACCTTTGGCATCGGCCTGGCATTTGGCCCGCTGCTGGCCGGTTTTTTGGTACAGCATTTTGATTGGCGCGCGATTTTTATCAGCGTGTCGCTGTTCAGCGCCATCGCCCTGTTCGCCGGTATACGCTATATGCATGAGTCGCGCGATCCCGCAGCGGCCAAACTCGACTGGCCTGGCGCGACCACCTTTACACTGGCTCTGACATTATTGACTTATGCCGTACTGCAAGCCCCCGACAGCGGTTGGGGCAGCCGTGAAGTCATCGCTCTGTTCAGCGGCGCGCTGCTTTTCATGATTGCCTTTGTCGCGATCGAGAATCGCGTGCGCAGGCCGATGCTTGATCTGTCTTTATTCCGCTATCCGCGCTTTGTCGGCGTACAGTTTCTGGCGGCCGCCCCAGCCTATTCCTACGTGGTGCTGCTGGTTTTACTCCCGCTGCGCTTTATTGGCATCGAAGGTTACGGCACCCAGGAGGCGGGTATCGTTATGTTCGCACTCTCGGCGCCAATGCTGGTATTGCCTGTGCTGGCAGGCATGTTGGCGCACCGGGTTTCCGCCGGTATCATTTCCAGCCTGGGTTTACTGATCTGCGCCTTCGGCCTGCTATGGCTGGCGCAATATGTGCCGGGGAAACCCTTCGTGCTATTGATTCTGCCGCTGTTGACCATTGGCTGCGGCATCAGCTTGCCCTGGGGATTAATGGACGGCCTGGCAGTCAGCGTGGTGCCGAAGGATCGCGCAGGCATGGCTACCGGCATTTTTAGCACCGTCCGCGTGGCGGGCGAAGGTATCGCACTCGCCGTGGTGGGTGCGTTGTTGGCCACCCTGGTTGAACAGCATCTACCGGGCTCTCCGCTGGCCAATGCGGCCGCCGGCGCCCATCGGCTGGCAATGGGCGACCTGCAACAAGCGGCGGCACTGCTGAATGCCGATACTGCGGCCTTGAAACAGAGCTACGAAGCCGCATTTCATAACCTGCTGTATATTCTGGCGTTAATGACGGCGATTTCCGCAGGCATCGTTTTTATTTTCCTGCGTCATGCCTCACCCCCGCCGATCACGCATCCACAGACCACAGACGCAAACTCACTTGTCGAGAGATCGACGGAGTAACAGCACATCACTGGGTTCCGACAAAACCTGTTATTTCCTGTGCCTCCAGCGTGCTGACCAGCGTCAGAAATGGCGGATGCTGCAGAAAACCGGTGATTTGCTCGGCCTTTTTCGCGCCTATCCCGGTCATTTTTCGCCACTCTCCTACGGGGAGTTGCCGTATCTGATGCCAGCTTTTCAGCGCCGGCGTTTGTTGCAGGCTCAGCGGCACGCCTAAGGCTATCAGCCAGCGAGCAAACGGCTGTTGTCGCGCCAGCTGAAATTGCCGGTGGATGCTACGTCCGCGTTTATCACCGATGCCGGGCGCTGACATCAGTTGCTCCGGCGTCAACACCAGCCAATCCAGTAAGTGCCGCACCAGCCCCTGATCAATCAGCACCTGCCAGGTGGATTCACTGACGCCGTGCAGGCCGAGTCCCTGTGGGCCACCCAACCACACCAGCCGCGCCAGAAACTGCTGGCGACACTCCGGCAGCCAGGTAAAGCAACTCAAAGCATGGTAGCGATCGGCAGCCGGCGCACTGGGCTCGATTCTTTCTGTGGTCCGCCAGGCCACTTTATCCAGACGCGGGATCCCGTGCCCCATCAGGCTAATAGCCACCTGGTCACCTGGCACAACCGCCCACTGCCGCCAGCGGGGCAGCGATCCCAGGTTAACCCGCGAGACCCATTTATCATCCATCCTGAGAGGATCAAGTTTCAGCACCACGGCAATCTTTCCGGTACGGCCTACACTGAACTCGACATCATTGACCCTGGCGACCTGCTGCACCGGCGGATATTTCCAGGCAACCGCCCAATCGCCGGGCTTTGCCTGCCAGTAGCGCCCTTGCGGTGAGCGCGCCTGATGAATCACCACGCCATCCGTGACGAAGGGCAATGCTTCGCGATACCAATGCTCACGCCATTGCCGCACGTCGTCCAGTGAACTCACGGGCTGTGAATAAGCCAACGCGAGAGGGAATCCCATTGCGGCAAGCTGCTGCAAACGCTGAGTCATTTCCTGCGGGCCATCCGGCCATGCCCAGACAAACAGACCTATCTGTTGCAAGACCGGCGAAAGCCGGTTTTTCATCAGCGCACCGGCTACCGTGGATCGGGCATTGATGCCACCATGAATCTTTTGCTGATGACCGTTCACCATCAGAAAGAGTTCGCCCTGCAGAATCAACGTCGGCGGAGCGCCCTTCACCGTCGCCGGTATCGCCGGAATAGCCCGCACCTTTTCCAGCCAGTTTTCCCCCTGTAGCCCGTTTCCCCGGCTGACCGCTGCCGCCAGTTCCCCATCGCGATACACCAAAGTAATAGCGACGCCGTCCACCTTTGGCTGAACCCAGACATCGCTGCGGCCTCGCAACCATTGGCCCACGGCTGCAGGATCCGCCAATTTATGCAGCCCGGTGTGCGCCACCGGGTGAGGCGTCTTGCCCGCCGGTAAAAGCGGACTGGGCTCCTCGCCCCTTTCCAGCCCGGCGCAACGGTGCCACAACTGCAGCTTTTGCCGCAGGCTGTCGTAGACCTCATCCTCAATCAAACTGTCGCCCTGTTGGTAATAAGCCACATCCCAGCGTTCAAGCTGGTTTTTTAACGTGGTTATCTCCAGTTGCAGCCGCTCCGGTCGCCACGCCGGACAACTTTCTGCCCGCAGCGCACCGCAGAACATTACCCCGACCAACAGCGTCATCCCGACCCGTATTCCACATTTTCGCATAGCGCACCTCCCTGATAACCGGCAGTAAAACCGGGTAGCGGCGCCTTGGCAACGGCCAGTTTTCCGAACTGCCTAGCGGCTCGAGAAAGGGTGACTGCGTTACATGAAATCGCGGAAATTTACCGATCCGCTGCGCAAATCCGCCGTTTAGCGGTTTTTTCAGCACAAAGCGGCGGGCAAAATGCGAGCTAACGCTGCACCCGGCGCGTTAGCCGTGTATACTGTGCGGAGAAAATACACATCCGCTGTTATTGGCACATCAACCGCTATCAACGAACATCATCATGGCTCAAGGCACGCTTTTTATTGTCTCTGCCCCCAGTGGCGCAGGGAAATCAAGTCTGATTCAGGCTTTGTTAAAGACGCAACCGCTGTACGACACGCAGGTTTCGGTTTCGCACACCACGCGCGACAGCCGCCCGGGTGAACATCACGGCGAACATTATTTCTTCGTCTCAAAAGATGAATTCCGCCGGATGATTGAGCAGGATGCGTTTCTTGAGCATGCCGAAGTGTTCGGCAACTATTACGGGACCTCACGCGCCGCCATTGAGCAGGTGCTGTCGACCGGCGTAGACGTCTTCCTGGATATCGATTGGCAGGGCGCACAGCAGATCCGCGCTAAAATGCCGCAGGCGCGCAGCATCTTTATTTTGCCGCCGTCGAAAGATGAACTTGGCCGTCGCTTGCGTGGCCGCGGGCAAGACTCCGAAGACGTGATCGCCAAACGCATGGCGCAAGCCGTAGCGGAGATGACGCACTACGCGGAGTATGATTATTTAATCGTGAACGATGATTTCGATCTGGCCCTGTCCGATCTGAAAACCATTATTCGCGCCGAGCGCCTGCGTTTAGGCCGGCAATTACTGCGGCATGACGCTTTAATCAGCAAACTATTGGCAGACTGAAGACAGTTTCAGTATTATGCCCAGTCTTTTCGTCACCTGTGGAGTAGCACAAATATGGCACGCGTAACTGTTCAA
>Ga0105251_10002357_pt1 | contig 14933 bp, 7 predicted proteins | sample KBSS64metaG_FD_80424 | JGI IMG/M metagenome (GOLD analysis project Ga0105251, IMG submission 80424) | Switchgrass rhizosphere microbial communities from Kellogg Biological Station, Michigan, USA - KBS S6-4 metaG | ecosystem: Host-associated > Plants > Roots > Rhizosphere > Soil | place...
CCGCCCGGCCGGCACCGATCGGCCGTGGCCCGGCCCCGCGCCGCGCGGTGCACGCCGTCGCCGCCGGTGCCGACACCGCGCAATGGCAGGCGTTCTGAGCACGGCCGCGCGGCGGGGCTGCGTGCGTGCCGGCCGCCCAGCACCGGCGGCACGGCGCCGCGCAAGCCGCGCGGCGGGTCGGGGCGTAGGCGCGCCGCTCTCCCGGCCACACTGAAGGAAGGCACACCGACCGGCCGCGGCTTTACCGCGGCCGGTTCAATTTTTGCGACGCAGTGCCGATAACGACTCAGAACCCGCCATCTCCCGCCTGCCGTCGCACGCGCTCCAGCGCCCGACGCCGCAGCCGCGTATGGGTTTGCCCGTTCCCCCCGCCAGCCGATGAATGCCATGCCTCCGACACCCACCTCCCGCTCCACCAGCGTCGCCACCCGCCTGATGCTCGGCGTGGCATCGATCGCCGTGCTGTGCTTCGGTGTCACCGCCGCGATCATCTACGTGCGCAGCAGCGATGCCCTGCTCACCTCGGCCAAGGCCGGCATGACCGATGCCGCCTATCTCGAAGCCAAACGCATCTCCAGCGACGTCGGCACCGCCTTCGTCTCCAACCAGGCCTTCGCCAACACGCTGCTGGCGCAGCGCAACCAGGACGGCAAGGTCCGTGACACGTTCAGCGACATCGTGCACCGCGAACTGCGCCAGCATCCGGACTGGACCGGCCTGGGCACGCTGTGGGAACCGCAGGCGCTGGACGGCAACGACAGCGCCTACGCCAACACCCAAGGCCACGACGCCAGCGGCCGCTACATGGTGTACTGGGCCTGGCAAGGCGACACCCAGGTGCGCGAGCCGCTGCGCGACTACGAGGTCCCCGGCGCCGGCGACTGGTACCTGAAGGCGCGGCAGCAGCACCGTCCGACCGTGGTCGAGCCCTATGTGTACGAAATCGGCGGCAACAAGGTGCTGATGACCACGCTGACCACGCCGATCATGGAGGACGGCAAGTTCCTGGGCGTGATCACCACCGACTTCGGCCTGGCCAAGCTGCAGGAGCGCGTGGCCAAGCTGCGCCCGCTGGGCGAGGGCCGCGTGCGCCTGTTGTCGCCCGGCGGCGCGATCATCGCCGACCGCGATCCGGCGATGGTCGGCAAGAAGCTGCAGGACCCGGCCACGCGCGCCTTGCTGGCCAGCATCGACAAGGGCGAGAACGTGATCCGCGAGGTCGCCGATGCGCGCACCGGCGGCACCGACGTGGAAGTCTACGTGCCGCTGCAGATCGGCCAGGCGCAGGAGCGGTTCGCGCTGGGCGTGTCGGTGCCGCGCGCGGTGCTGATGGCGCAGGCGCGCTCGCTGCTGTGGACCATCGTCGCGGTCGGCCTGTGCGCGGCGTTGCTGCTCAGCGGCGGCCTGTTCGTGCTGCTGCGGCGGCTGGTGGTCACGCCGCTGGCGCGGGCGGTGGAGGTCTCCGGCGCCGTCGCCGACGGGCGCCTGGACAGCCGCGTCCAGTATCCGCGCAACGACGAACTGGGCCGCCTGTTCGGATCGTTGCAACGCATGCAGGAGCAACTGCGCGCGGTGCTCGACGCGCAGAAGGACATGGCGCAGCGCCACGACGCCGGCCAGATCAGCCATCGCATGGAGGCCGACGCCTTCCCCGGCGACTACGGGCGCATGGTCCGCGACAGCAACGCGCTGGCCGGTTCGCACATCGCCCTGACCCAGCGCCTGGCGCAGATCATGGGCCGCTACGCGATCGGCGACCTGTCCGAGGACATGGAGCAATTGCCCGGCGAGAAGGCGGTGCTGACCGAGACCATGCGCACGGTCAAGCAGAACCTGACCGCGATGAACCAGGAGATCAACCACCTGGCCTCGGCCGCGGCGGCCGGCGACTTCGCCGTGCGCGGCGATGCGCAGCGCTTCCAGTACGACTTCCGCGCCATGGTCGACAGCCTCAACCAGCTGATGGCCACCGCCGACGGCAACCTGCAGGCGCTGTCCGCCCTGCTGCAGGCGATCGCCGCCGGCGACCTGACCGCGCGCATGCACGGCGAGTTCCAGGGCGTATTCGCCACCATGCGCGACGACGCCAATGCCACCGCCGAACAATTGGCCGGCATCGTCGGCCGCATCCAGACCGCGGCATTGAGCATCAACAGCGCCGCCAGCGAGATCGCCGCCGGCAACGACGACCTGTCGCGCCGCACCGAGCAACAGGCCGCCAGCCTGGAGGAAACCGCCGCCTCGATGGAGGAGCTGACCTCCACCGTCAAGCAGAACGCCGAACACGCGCGCCAGGCCAACCAGCTCGCGGCCGGCGCGGCGACGGTCGCCGTGCAGGGCGGCGAAGTCACCAGCCAGGTCGTCGCCACCATGAGCGGCATCGAGACCTCGTCGAAGAGGATCGCCGACATCATCAGCGTCATCGACGGCATCGCCTTCCAGACCAACATCCTGGCCTTGAATGCCGCGGTGGAAGCGGCGCGCGCCGGCGAGCAGGGCCGCGGCTTCGCCGTGGTCGCCAGCGAGGTGCGCACCCTGGCGCAACGCTCGGCGAACGCCGCCAAGGAGATCAAGGGGCTGATCGACGAATCGGTCACCCGCGTCGCCGAAGGCTCGGCGCTGGTGAACCAGGCCGGCCAGACCATGCAGGAGATCGTGACCTCGGTGCAACGCGTCACCGACATCATGAGCGAGATTTCCGCCGCCTCGCAGGAGCAGTACGCCGGCATCGAGCAGGTCAACCAGACCGTCACCCAGATGGACGAGGCCACCCAGCAGAACGCCGCGCTGGTCGAGGAAGCCACCGCCGCCGCGCGCGCGATGGAGGACCAGGCCGGCCAGCTGACCCAAGCCGTCGCCCTGTTCAAGCTCGACGCGACGGCCGCCTCCCCGGCGGCGGCCACGACCCGGTCCGTCGTGGCCGCCGCACCGGCGAACGCCAAGCCCCGGCGCGCGCCGGGCAAGCGCAGCCAGGTGCCGGTGCGTGCGGTGACCAGCGTATCCAGCCACGGCAACGAGGGGCAGTGGCAGGAGTTCTGAGCCCTGCCCGCCGCTCCCCGCGCGGCGCCGGCCGGCATCCGCCGCGCCGGCGCGCGCAGGCGTGTCGCACGGCGCGACCGCGCTGAGGCGCGGTCGCGGCATGACCGCCGCGATGGCATCCCGCGCCATTGGACGGACAAATTTAAAGAAAGTGTCACCGGGGCCGTTAGCGTGAGGACATTCCGCTAGCTGCATCAGCCACCGCGACGGCCGGTCCACACCCATCCCGGCCAGTTCACGGACATACCGCAGCCAAGTACCCGCGTTTCAGGATCGACCGTTCAGGGGACCGCAATGAAGCCGATCGTTCTCGCCAGCTGCCTGACCTTGTTGGGCATCGCCAGCCTCGCACACGCCGAAGAGGAGCCGATCGCCACCGATCGCCCGGACTTCGTCGAATCCAGTCTCACCGTCGGCGACCGCCGGCTGCAGGTGGAGACCAGCGTCGCCTGGGAGCGCGACGACGGCGTCAACGGCTATGCCACCCCTACCCTGTTCCGCTACGGCCTCGGCCCGACCTGGGAACTGCGCCTGGAAACCGACGGCTGGCAGCACAACGACGTGCCCGGCGGCGATGGCGATGTCTCCGGCTTCGCCGACGTCTCGCTCGGGGTCAAGCATCACCTGGCCGGGTCCGACGACGGCGGCGCCTCGCTGGCCTGGTTGCTGCACGTGGACCTGCCGAGCGGCGCGCAGCGCCTGCGCGGCAACGGCGCGCGGCCGTCGTTCCGCCTGGTCGCCGAATGGGAACTCAGCGACAGCCTCTCCGCCGGGGTGATGCCGGGCGTGATCTGGGACGAGAACGAGGACGGCCACCGCTACGCGGCCGGCATCTTCGGCGTGGTGCTCGGCAAGTCGTGGACCGAACGCAGCCGTTCGTTCGTCGAACTGGCACTGCCGCAGATCGCCAAGAGCGACGACGGCGGCACCGTCGCCCTGCTCGACGTCGGCTCGGCCTGGCTGCTGAGCAACGACGTGCAACTGGATGTGGCCTACAGCTACGGCCTCAACGACCGTTCGCCGGATCACGCGCTCGGCGCGGGCCTGTCCTTCCGTTTCTGACCAGGACGCACCGATGAAGATCATGCACATGCTGGCGATCCTGGTGCTGGTGGCGGTGCTCGCGCTGCTCGCGCTGGGCGGCGTCGGCTACAGCGCCCAGCGTGGCCTGTTGAACGCGGTCGCCGAACAAGTCACCTCCTCCGACGCGCTGCGCAACCACATGCAGGCGGACATGATGCACGACGCCCTGCGCGGCGACGTGACCACCGCGCTGCTGGCCGCCTCGCGCCAGGACGCCGCCGGGATCAAGGACGCGCACGTCTCGCTCGACGAACATGCCGAGGAGTTCCGCCAGGCGCTGGCGGACAACCGCAAGCTGCCGCTGGATCCGGCATTGCGCGCCGAGCTGGAGGCGGTCGCGCCCGCGCTGCAGGCCTACATCGCCGCCGCCAACCAGGTCGTGCACGCGGTCGAAACGCATGCCGACAGCAGCGCGGCCTACGCCGACTTCACCGAAAAATTCGAACAGTTGGAAACGCGCATGGGCGCGATCAGCGAGCGCATCCTGGCGCTGAACCAGGCCAGCCGCAGCGCCGCCGAACAGCACAGCCGCCGCGCCACCTGGCAGCAGGCCGGCGCCGTGGCGCTGGCGGTGCTGGGCCTGGGCCTGGCCGCCGGCTGGATCCTGCGCTCGGTGTCGCGCCTGCTCGGCGGCGAGCCGCGGGTGGCGATGGACGCGGCCCGGCACATCGCCGAAGGCCGGCTGGACCAGCCGATCCCGGTGGCGGCCAAGCACGGCGACAGCCTGATGGCGGCGCTGGCGCGGATGCAGCGCGAACTGCGCGAGCGGATCGAGCGCGAGCGGCGCGTGGCCGCCGAGAACCTGCGCATCCGCACCGCGCTGGACAACGCCTCGACCGGCATGTACATCGCCGATCCCGACCTGACCATCGTCTACGCCAACGGCGCGCTGCAGACCCTGCTGCGCAGCTACGGCGAGGACATCCGCGCCTGCGCGCCGGCCTTCGACCGCTCGGTCGAGGTGGTCGGCCAGTCGGTGTCGTTGCTGGAAGTGGGCAACGCGCAGGACGCGGAGATCTACCAGCGACTGGATCGCCAGGGCGCGGCGCAGCGCGAAGTGCGCTATCGCAGCGCCTGCATCGCCCAGGAGATCTCCGCGATCCGCAACGAGGCCGGCGAGCATCTGGGCTTCGTGTGCGAGTGGCGCGACCGCACCGCCGAGGCCAAGGTCGAGGTGGAAGTGGCCGAGGTCGTGCGCAGCGCCGCCGCCGGCGACCTGTCCAAGCGCATCGACGGCGACGGCAAGCAGGGCTTCTTCCTGCTGCTGGCGCAGCAGCTCAACAGCCTGCTCGACGCCAACGCGGTCAGCATCGACGAGGTCTCGCGCCTGCTCAGCGCGCTGGCCGACGGCGACCTCGGCGCGCGCATGCACGGCGAGTTCCATGGCGTGTTCGCCACCATGCGCGACGACGCCAACGCCACCGCGGAACGCCTGGCCGGCATCGTCGGGCGCATCCAGCAGGCCACCGGCAACATCCACACCGCCGCCAGCGAGATCGCGCAGGGCAATAGCGATCTGTCGCGCCGCACCGAGCAGCAGGCCGCCAGCCTGGAGCAGACCGCGGCCTCGATGGAGGAACTGACCTCCACCGTCAAGCAGAACGCCGAGCATGCGCGCCAGGCAAACCAGCTCGCGGTTGGCGCCGCCACGGTCGCCTCGCAGGGCGGCGAGGTGGTCGCGCAGGTGGTGAGCACCATGAGCGGCATCGAGACCTCCTCCAAGAGGATCGCCGACATCATCTCGGTGATCGACGGCATCGCCTTCCAGACCAATATCCTGGCGCTCAACGCCGCGGTGGAAGCGGCGCGTGCCGGCGAACAGGGACGCGGCTTCGCCGTGGTCGCCTCGGAAGTGCGCACCCTCGCCCAGCGCTCGGCCAACGCCGCCAAGGAGATCAAGGGCCTGATCGACGATTCGGTCGGCCGTGTCGCCGACGGTTCGCTGCTGGTCAACCGCGCCGGCCAGACCATGCAGGAGATCGTGGCCTCGGTGCAGCGCGTGACCGACATCATCGGCGAGATCTCCGCCGCCTCGCAGGAGCAGTCGGCCGGCATCGAGCAGGTCAACCGCACCGTGACCAAGATGGACGAGACCACCCAGCAGAACGCCGCGCTGGTCGAGGAAGCCACGGCCGCGGCACGCGCGATGGAGGACCAGGCGGCGCAGCTGAGCGACGCGGTGGCGGCGTTCCGGCTGGAACGGCACGCCGCCCGCGCCTCCGCCCCTGTTGCGTCCCCCGTCGCGACGACCGTGGCCGCCCGCACTGCGGCGGATCCACAAGCAACGCCCGCGCCCCAGCCGCATGCCCAGGCGATCGCCGACCAGATCGGCACGCAATGGCAGCCGCTGATCGCGTAGGGAACTGAACCAGACAGTGTCCGGAATCCTCCTACGACCAACGACCTATAGAGTGTCGCGCTGTCACGCCGATACCACATTCGAGCGAAGGCAGCGCAAGTTGTACGGCAAGTCCATTGATTGTTCTTTTCTTCATTTTCTGACCGCCACGCCCGCCGCTCCCGTCGCGCTAGCGCTGCCGGAGCCTGCATGAATACGCAGGACCTGGATGCGTTCCAGGTAACCAGTCAATGAAGAGGTCCACCATGAATTCCTTTCTGCAACGCTACAATGTCGGACGCCGCCTCGGCGGCGCCTTCGGCCTGCTGATCCTGCTCTCCTGCCTGCTGGTCGCGGCGGGCCTCCTATCCATGTCGCGCGCCCGGACCGAGCTGGACAACATCGTCAAGAACAACGTCGAGAAGACCAGAATCAGCAATGGCATGCTCGACGCCAACAGCAACATCCTGATCGCGCTGGGTACCCTGGCGATGGTCACCAGCGACGAACTGAACCAGCAGGCGCTGGCCGACGTCCAGAAGCACCGCCAGCGCTATGCCGAATTGCGCAAGCAACTGGATGCATTCCCTCCCACCGCAAAGGGCAAGGTGGTGCGTGCCAAGATCGATGCCGCGCGCGCGATCGCACGCGGGTTGAACGATCAGGTCATCGCGCTTGCCATCGCCCACCGCAACGACGAAGCGCAAGCGTTGCTGACGCAGCGCTCGCGCCCTGCGACCCTGGCCTGGAACAGCCACATCCACGAGAACGTGCAACTGCAGGATCAGCAATTGCAGACCGCCTACAACGAGGCGACGCAGGCGATCGTCGATGGCCGCAACATGCTGATCGCCGGCGGCGCGATGGTGCTGGTCGTCAGCGCCCTGCTGGCCTGGGCGATCACCCGCAGCCTCACCGGTCCGCTGGGCCGCGCCACCCGCGCCGCCGAAGCGATCGCCGGCGGGCGATTGGACAACGACGTCGCCACCGACGCACGCGACGAACCCGGCCGCCTGCTGCTCGCCATGGACGCGATGCAACGGCAGTTGCAACGCTTCTCCGGCGAAACCACGCGCATGATCGAACTGCACGCGGACAAGGACATGAGCCACCGCATGCCGCTGGATTTTCCGGGCGTCTATGGTGAACTGAGCAAGGGCATCAACACCATGATGTTCGAGCACCTGGACGCGATCGTCGACGCGATCGCGGTGCTCAACGAATACGCCAACGGCGACCTGCGCCGCGACGCCCGGCGCCTGCCCGGCAGCCGCGCGGTGTTGCACGAATCGATGGACGCGGCCAAGGCCAGCCTGCTGGCGATCAACACCGAGATCAAGCGCCTGGCCGCCGCGGCCGCGGCCGGCGACTTCAGCGCCCGCGGCGATGCGGAGCGCTTCCAGCACGATTTCCGGGTGATGGTGCAGGGCCTCAACGCGATGATGGAAGTCAGCGACCACAACCTGGGCAAGCTGTCCGCGTTGTTGCGATCCATCGCCGCCGGCGACCTGACCGCGCGCATGCACGGCGAGTTCCAGGGCGTGTTCGCGACGATGCGCGACGACGCCAATGCCACCGCCGACCAATTGACCGGCATCGTCGGCGGCATCCAGACCGCGGCCGTCAGCATCAACGCCGCCGCGACCGAGATCGCCGCCGGCAACGACGACCTGTCGCGCCGCACCGAGCAACAGGCCGCCAGCCTGGAGGAAACCGCCGCCTCGATGGAGGAACTGACCTCCACCGTCAAGCAGAACGCCGAGCATGCGCGCCAGGCCAACCAATTGGCGGTCGGCGCGGCGTCGGTCGCCTCGCAGGGCGGCGCCGTGGTTTCGCAGGTGGTGAGCACCATGAGCGGGATCGAGGCGTCGTCGAAGAAGATCGCCGACATCATCAGCGTCATCGACGGCATCGCCTTCCAGACCAATATCCTGGCTTTGAATGCGGCGGTGGAAGCGGCGCGGGCCGGCGAACAGGGACGCGGCTTCGCCGTGGTCGCCTCCGAAGTGCGCACCCTCGCCCAGCGTTCGGCGGGCGCGGCCAAGGAGATCAAGGGCCTGATCGACGATTCGGTCGAGCGCGTCACCGAAGGTTCGGTCCTGGTGGACCAGGCCGGGCGCACCATGCAGGAGATCGTGGCCTCGGTGCAGCGCGTGACCGACATCATGGGCGAGATCTCCGCCGCCTCGCAGGAGCAGTACGCCGGCATCGAGCAGGTCAACCAGACCGTGACGCAGATGGACGAGGCCACCCAGCAGAACGCCGCGCTGGTCGAGGAAGCCACCGCCGCCGCGCGCGCGATGGAAGACCAGGCCGGCCAGCTCACCGCCGCGGTGGCGGTATTCAAGCTCGATGGCGCGCCGGGAACGTCGGCCAAACCGCATGCGATCGCCGTGCTTCCGGTCGCCACGCCGGCCCAGCCCACGCCGCGGATCGCTCCCGCCAAGCGCACCGTGCGCAGCGCGCCCAGAACGTCGATGGCGAGCGGCAGCGACGTGAGCTGGCAGGAATTCTGACGCAATCCGGTCGCCACACCGTTTGGTGTGGCGACGCGCCCTGTAAACGGCGACAACGCCCGGCGCGAGCGCCACTGCAGAGACGACTGATGCCGCGCTGGACGCGACCTCCTTTTGCAGCACGCCGAACAGCATTCCGATCTGCCTTCTCTCCAGACGCCGCCCTCTTCCCTGCGCGGAATGACCAGTTCAAAAGCGCCGTCTGACCATGCATCTTTGCCGGCGATCGCCTGCTTTCTGGCCGCAGCGCGGCGCCGACGCGAGTGCATCTCGTTCTCTAGACCAGCGGGATCGTTCACTGCCCATCGCTGGCAGTCGCGTTGGATCAGGCCGATACGTCACCGAAAGTTGCGTGCGTATCACCGAGACGCCACGGCAAACGGCAGCATGTTCGTCCCGCAAAGCATGACCAGGTCAGCTCCTAGCAATGCAAGGCATTGAATGAGAAAGATTATTGATTGATGCGATGCAATCGGGACGCGCACCACAATTACGAAAAAGTTCGGATCCCACCCTAAAGACCGCATGGAAGGCGCCGCTAAAAGTCTCAGTTTTGGAATTTGTCTAAAAAATACTACTCAAGTTTTGCTCCTTGGCTCGCGCTGCTGGCGACCAAGGCCAACAACTTCGCCGTGCCATTACGCCTGCATCGTCACGAACCCTTGCAGACGGCTGTTTCCACCTTGGCCAATGAAGCGGCCGATCCTCCTGCTCCACCGTTCGATCGTCGTCCACCTGACCGGTACAGCCCTATGAAATCGAAGAATCTGACCATTTCCGCCCAACTCGCGATCGGCTTCGGCGCCGTGGTGCTGGTGTTGCTCGTCGTCGGCGCCATCAGCCTCAACAGCCAGTCCGCCCTGAACAGCGCGATGGAGATCAACGAGCACACGTTCAAGGTGCTGGCGAGCGGCGAGGAGATGCAGGAGAACGCGCTGAACATCGAGACCGGCACGCGCGGCTACCTGCTGTCCGGCGACAAGCAGCATCTGCAGCCCTTCGAGAAGGGCCAGGCCGCGTTCGAAAAGGGCTTTGCCGACGCCAAGCAGCTGACGGTGGACAATCCGAAGCAACAGACGCGCCTGGCGGAAGTGGACAAGGCGTACCAGCAACTGCTGGCCGTGGAAAAGGAGACCATCGGGATACGCGAGGGCGACAATGGTGCCGAACAGGCGCTGGCCGTGTTCCGCGAGGGACGCGACCGCGCCGCGATGGGCAGGATCCGTCAATTGCTCGGCGATTTCAGTCACGAGGAGAGCGGCCTGCTGGCCAAGCGCGCCGCCGAACTGGAGGCCGTGCGCGCCCGCGGCAAGTGGTCGGTGTTGCTGGGCAGCCTGATCGCGGTCATCGTGGCGATGGGCATGGGCCTGGTGATCCGCCGCCAGTTGGTCAAGCGCATGGGCGAGGCCATCGGCGTCGCCGATGCGATCGCCTCGGGCAAGCTCGATAACGCCATCGACATCCAGTCGCGCGACGAGACCGGCCGCCTGCTGATCAGCATGAACAAGATGCAGGCCCAGTTGCAATCGGTCATGGCCGCGCAGGCCGAAATGGCCAAGCGCCACGATGCCGGGCAGATCAGCTACCGCATGGACGCCAAGGCGTTTCCCGGCGACTACGGCCGCATGGTGCACGACAGCAACGAACTGGCCGGTTCGCACATCGCGGTGAAGCTGCGCCTGGCGCAGATCATGGGCCGCTACGCGATCGGCGACCTGTCCGAGGACATGGACCGCCTGCCCGGCGAGAAGGCGGTGCTGAGCGAGACCATGGACACGGTCAAGCAGAACCTGACCGCGATGAACCAGGAGATCAACCACCTGGCCTCGGCCGCGGCGGCCGGCAACTTCGCCGTGCGCGGCGACGCGCAGCGCTTCCAGTACGACTTCCGCGCCATGGTCGACAGCCTCAACCAACTGATGGCCACCGCCGACGGCAACCTGGAATCCCTGTCCACGCTGCTGAAGTCCATCGCCTCGGGCGACCTGACCGCGCGCATGCGCGGCGAGTTCCAGGGCGTGTTCGCCACGATGCGCGACGACGCCAACGCCACCGCCGAGCAGTTGGCCGACATCGTCGGCCGCATCCAGGCCGCGGCGGTCAGCATCAATGCCGCGTCCAGCGAGATCGCCACCGGCAACGACGACCTGTCGCGCCGCACCGAGCAACAGGCCGCCAGCCTGGAAGAAACCGCCGCGTCGATGGAGGAGCTGACCTCCACCGTCAAGCAGAACGCCGAGCATGCGCGCCAGGCCAACCAACTGGCGGTCGGCGCGGCCGCGGTCGCCTCGCAAGGCGGTGAAGTGGCCGAGCAGGTCGCGGTCACCATGAGCGGCATCGAAACCTCCTCCAAGAAGATCGCCGACATCATCAGCGTCATCGACGGCATCGCCTTCCAGACCAACATCCTGGCGCTCAACGCCGCGGTGGAAGCCGCCCGTGCCGGCGAACAGGGCCGCGGCTTCGCCGTGGTCGCCAGCGAGGTGCGCACCCTCGCCCAGCGTTCGGCCAATGCCGCCAAGGAGATCAAGGGCCTGATCGACGACTCGGTCGAGCGCGTCGCCGAAGGCTCAAGTCTGGTCGGCAAGGCAGGCCAGACCATGCAGGAGATCGTGGCCTCGGTGCAACGCGTCACCGACATCATGGGCGAGATCTCCGCCGCCTCGCAGGAGCAGTACGCCGGCATCGAGCAGGTCAACCAGACCGTCACCCAGATGGACGAGGCCACCCAACAGAACGCCGCGCTGGTCGAGGAAGCCACCGCCGCCGCGCGCGCGATGGAAGACCAGGCACGCCAGCTCACCGACACCGTCGCCGTGTTCAAGATCGACGATGGCGCCGCGGCGGCGAGCCGGCGCCAGCCGACCAGCGCCCCGACTCCCGTCGCCGCGGTGGTCAAGGCGCAGGTGTCGGCGGCGACGCGTTCCGTGCGCGCCACCGCCCCCAGGCGCGCGGCCGGTGCCGCCGCTGCCGCGATCACTGCCGACACCAGTTGGCACGAGTTCTAAGACCACCAGCGACAGGCCGACGATCGCCATGCCGGCCCTCCGGCATGGCGATCGCGTGTGTGGCCCATGCCGACGTTCGCCCGATCGCCAGCCCCGGACGCCGCCACCCCGGCTCGACGCCGATCCTCTCTGCGATCAACCGCCAGCAGACCCGCAATCGCTCACGGGAAGCGCAGCCGCTCCGCCCGCGCGCGCCCGCCGATCCCCCTGAAAGCGATCCCGGCCGCAACCCGCCGGTCGTCGCGCAGAGCGGGATCTCGACCGCATGGCGGCAATGGCCCAGCCCTGCGCCTGCGGGCCGCCGCACCGCCAAATGCACCGTCAATGCCCCGGAAGCTGCCCCCGGCATTCGCAAGTGATTGGGGGGACCCGGCACGCGATCGTAGGCGCCGAGGTTTAGTGATGCCCTAAAGCCACACCCTGTTCCGTCGATAACGTGAAGAGCCGGTGAATGCCGGCGCAGCACTCGCCCGAATGCCGATGCGCCACGCGACCACCGCAGCCCCCAGACACCCGCGCCGGTCGGTGCCGGCCGGGGCGCTGTTGTTCGTCGCATGGGCGGCGTGGGCGACGGCCGGTCTGGCGTGGTTGGGCAAACCGCCGGCTACCCCCAGCGCCGAGACCATTCGTCGGCACTTGCGCGCTTTCGCAGGCGCCATGCCGCCGCCGGGACAGGCCGTGGCGTTCCGCTTGAACGTGGCCGGATGCGGCTGCACGCCGTCCGGCCCCGCCTCCAGCGTGCCCGGCCTGCGCAGCGTCGACCTGCGCGACCGGCCCGCGCCCGCGGCGCTGCCTTACGCGCTGATCGTCTTCGCGGCCGACGACCGTCTGGTCTACGCCGGCCCCGCGTCCCTCGACGTCTGTGGCGACCCCATGCCGGCCGCGGCGCTGGTCCCGCGCCTGCTCGCCGCCCGCGCCACGCCACCACTGATCCTGTCCCTCCATTGTCCCTGCCCCGAGGAGTCATCCACATGAGCGTGTCGCCCCCCCAGGATCAGTCCCTCGTCGGCAAGGAGCGCTACGTCTATCTGCAGAAACTGGCGGCACAGGCCGACCATTTGTTCCTGGCGCTGGCCGCGTTCGCCGGCCTGGTCGGCCTGGTCGTCGCCTGGCGCCAGGGCGTATGGACACCGTGGCTGATGGTGACGCTGCCGACCCTGGCGGTCCTCGCCGTGCAGGTGAAGCTGTATCCGGGCACGTTGCTGAGCCGCTGCACCGTGGCGCTGGGCCTGATGGTGCTGGCCGCGGTGCTGATCCAGCAATCCGGCGGCATGACCGAAGTCCATTTCGGCGTGATCGTGCTGATCGCCCTGCTGCTGTACTACCGCGACTGGCGGCCGATCGCGGTCGCCGCCGGCGCCATCGCCGTGCACCACGTGCTGTTCTTCTGGCTGCAGCATCGCGGCCTGCCGTTGCAGGCGTTCACGGCTGACGCAGGCATCGACATCCTGGCCACGCACGCCGGCTACGTGGCGGTCGAAGCCGGCATCCTGATGGCGATGGCCGTGCAGATGCGCCGGCAACTGCTGGACGTCGGCCACGATCCGCGCGAACTGTCGCTGCTGGCGCGCGCCATCGCCCGGCAACAGCCGCTGCCGCCCGCGATCCGCGGCCTTGCGCTGCCGGAAGGCTCGATCGCGCACACGCTGGTCGTGGCCAGCGAGCAGTTGCTGCGCAGCCGCGAACAGGAGGCGCAAGCGCAGCGCGAGAATCTGCGTATCCGCAGCGCACTGGAGAACGTCACCACCAACGTGATGATCGCCGATGCCGACCGCAACATCGTCTACGTCAACGCGCCGCTGTCGCGCATGCTGCTGGCCGCGCAGGACGACCTGCGCCGCGAGCTTCCCGGGTTCGATGCGAACGACCTGCTGGCCCGCAACATCGACGTGTTCCACAAGCAGCCCGAACACCAGGCCAGGCTGCTGGCATCGCTGCAGAAGACCCACACCGCGCAGATCCGGGTGGGCGGGCGCACCATGCGCCTGATCGTCAACCCGGTGCTGGACAGCGGCGGCAACCGCCTGGGTTTCGTCGTCGAGTGGGCCGACCGTACCGACGAGGTGGCGGTGGAGGAGGAGATCGCCGGCATCGTGCGCAGTGCCGCCGCCGGCGACCTGAGCGGGCGCGTGCGCCTGGACGGCAAGCAGGGCTTCCTGCTGCAACTGGCCGAGCAGATCAATGCCTTGCTGGAGGCCAGCGGCGCCGGCCTGGCGCATATCCAGCACATGCTGCGGGCGCTGGCCGAGGGCGATCTGTCCACCCGCATCGACGCCGACCTGCAAGGCGTCTACGCCGGCATGAAGCAGGACGCCAACACCACCGCGGAACAACTGGCGACGATCGTGCGCCAGATCCAGGGCGCCTCCGACGCGATCAACACCGCCGCCGGCGAAATCGCCGCCGGCAACGACGATCTGTCGCGCCGCACCGAACAGCAGGCGGCCAGCCTGGAAGAAACCGCCGCGTCGATGGAGGAGCTGACCTCCACCGTCAAGCAGAACGCCGAACACGCGCGCCAGGCCAATCAGCTCGCCGTGGGCGCCGCCGCGGTCGCTTCCCAGGGTGGCGAGGTGGTCGCGCAAGTGGTGACCACCATGAGCGGGATCGAGACCTCCTCGAAGAAGATCGCCGACATCATCTCGGTGATCGATGGCATCGCCTTCCAGACCAACATCCTGGCGCTCAACGCCGCGGTGGAAGCGGCGCGCGCCGGCGAGCAGGGCCGCGGCTTCGCCGTGGTCGCCTCGGAAGTGCGTACCCTCGCCCAGCGCTCGGCCAACGCCGCCAAGGAGATCAAGGGCCTGATCGACGATTCGGTCGAGCGCGTCACCGAAGGTTCGGTCCTGGTGGACCAGGCCGGCCGCACCATGCAGGACATCGTGGCCTCGGTGCAGCGCGTCACCGACATCATGGGCGAGATCTCCGCCGCCTCGCAGGAACAGTCCG
>Ga0105251_10002358_pt1 | contig 14929 bp, 12 predicted proteins | sample KBSS64metaG_FD_80424 | JGI IMG/M metagenome (GOLD analysis project Ga0105251, IMG submission 80424) | Switchgrass rhizosphere microbial communities from Kellogg Biological Station, Michigan, USA - KBS S6-4 metaG | ecosystem: Host-associated > Plants > Roots > Rhizosphere > Soil | place...
AGCGGGAAGTCGGCGTACCGGTAATCGACCCCGTGGTTGCGGCCTTCAAGATGGCCGAGGCCATGGCCGGCATGAAACGGCGCTTCGGCTGGTCACCCAGCCGGGTCGGCAGTTGTGAACCGCCACCGGAAACCGAGATCAAGGCCTTCGGCCTGTTCCAGGGGCCGGTGCCGATCGGCAATCGGGTCAAGGCATAACCCTCCCTCACTTGGATGATCTTCCATGAGCACGAGCAACGTCACCGAGACGCCCTCGCCGGGCAGCAACGCGTCCATCCAGCAGGTGGGCGATGTGTTCAGAGATGTTCCCTTGACTCGCGAGCACCTCAAATGCTGCCTCGCGTTGTTCTTTGTATTTGCCATCGAGGCGTGGGAGATGATGATCATCGTCTACACCGCGCCGCTGATAGCAGAAGACCTGACCCTCGACGCGCTCGCGGTCGGCAATCTGATCAGTGCCATGTTCATCGGCATGCTGCTGGGGTCATTGGCCTGGGGCAAAGTCGCCGAACGAATTGGACGCAAACGCGCGATTCTCTGGAGCCTGACGATCTACGGCGTGATTTCGCTGGCCAGTGCGTTCGCCCCGAACTACCTCAGCCTTTATGTGCTGCGGCTGCTGTCGGGCGTAGCGGCAGTGGGGATGATGGTCGTCACCTTTGCCCACTATCAGGAACTGCTGCCGGTGCGCCATCGCGGCGCGCTCACGGTGTACCTTGCCTCGGGCTGGCCGATCGGGATGTTGCTGGCGCTGGGAGCCACGGTATGGCTGATGCCCTGGGGCTGGCGCGCGATTATCGTGCTGAGTTCCATGGGAAGCCTCTGGGCGCTGGTGGTGGCGCTCTGGGTTCCGGAATCGCCTTATTGGCTGGCGAGTGTGGGAAGGCAAGCGCAGGCCAAGAGGGTGATCCAGCGACTGAGTCGCGGCGCCGTGCAAATAGCTGAAAGTTGCCAGCTGCAAGTCGACCAGAGCACCCGAGGCTGCCAGCGCGATTTGTTTGCAGGCGCCATGCTCAAAGTCAGCGCCCTGCAAATCCTCGTCAACTTCACGTTCTCATGGGGTTATTGGGGATTGCAGACCTGGCTACCGACCCTATTGCAGCAACGCGGTCTGAGCTTGCCGCAAAGCTACGGCTTCATTGCACTGTCGGCGCTGTGCATGATCCCCGGTTACGTCGCCGCGTCCTTCCTGACCCATCGTTTCGGGCGCAAGAAAATCATCATCGGCTTTATCGGAGCCTCAGTGGTTGCCGGCTACGGCTTTGCCAACGCACACACCCTGGAAATGCTCTACCTGAGCAACTTTGCCCTGGCTTTTTTCAGCCTTGGCGCCTGGGGTGTCTGGGGCACCTGGATCGCCGAACTGTACCCGACGCCACTACGCACCATTGGTTACGGCTGGGCGATTTTCGCCCAGCGGGTAGCCAACGTCCTGGCGCCCTCGCTGATCGGTGCACTGGTGGCTTATGGCGCGTCTTTCAATGTTACGACCACCCTCATCAACGCCTTCATGCTGATTACCGTGATGTTAGTGGCATTTATTCCGGAGACCGAAGGCAGGGCCTTGCAATAAACCGCCAACCGTCGCCGCCGTTTCGGACAAGACAGCAAGAAGCAGCCCGACATCAGCCTCGAGACAAGTCGGTTTGAATGCATGCCGTTGGCATCAGCTTCCCGGACAACCGGGAAGCTTTACTACTGAGTGATGTCGCTGTACATCACCCCAGAAACGGAATTCATCATGGACACACAATCGCCGGCCAATGGGCTGGTATTTCCAATGCAACGGGGCCCCTTCCAGAACAACGGGGCCTCACCATGGTATTCAACAATCGCACTGGGCAGCCCTGGTCAACCGTTGAAGCTGGCAATCGACTCAGGCACCAATATCAGTTGGGTGACTTCAACACTTTGCCCAACTGATAAATGCGTTCATTTTGCCGCAGGCCGGTTTGACCACCGGGCTTCCAGCACCTTTGCATTTACCGACTGCCTGCAACGCCCCTATAGCTTTGGCCCCTGGGGCACGATGCAGGTTGAAAGCGCTTCGGACGTGCTAACCGTCCCTTCAGGAAGTGCACAGCCGATCAAGCTGTTTCTGGCAACCGACTATGACGGTGACTCGTTCAAGCAGCTGGATTGGGATGGCGGTATCGGCCTGCCGTGCAGCAGCGCCTACATTGAAGGACGAAGCTCATTTATGTTCCAGGATCTGATCAGCAGTGGTCGACTCGATCCGACGCATCCCTACGTAGCGTTTGACTGGAACCCCTCAGATCGCAGCGGTACGTGCCAGATGGGTGCTATCGACGCCTCCAAAACCCGGGGCCCGGGGTTGTTTCTTCCTTGGTCCGTCTATAGCAGATTGCCGGGTGTGGAATACATCTGGTCTACCGAACTGAAGTCCTACTCGGTGGGCGGTGAAACGCTGGCGAACAACTTGAGCTTTGCCCTGGACTCAGGATCGTCGCAATTCAAGGGCGATGACGCGATCATGGGACAAACCCTGGCGCTTATCGCTCGCGGCGCACGACCTGATGTTGTGTTGGGATTTGCCGAGGGTGAAATTACCTTGGGTGCTGACCTGTATAGCCTGCTGGTTGAAGAAGGCCCACAAAAGGGGCAGACCGTCCCGCAGTTTGCGCCGCTGGGCCTGCCTGACCTTGTGCTGGTGGGATCACTGGTCATGGAGCACTGCTACACCGTTTATGAATATCAGGTGGTGCAATGCGGGCATGAGGTTTACTCACTCGCCCCCACCGGAATCTGGTTGTTCAATCGCCCAGGTGGGCCGCAGATCATTACCCGCTCGTCGTCACGTCCGTTCAACCCAGGCCCCCGCCCGGTGGCGAACACAAAGGTCATACTTCCTGGCCCGACGATTGAAGTCCCCTCCGCCGAGCATAAATCGGTGGCAGGCACCTGGAAAAATGAATATGGATCAGTCATGACCCTGGCGGTGACGGGCAATCGGATTCGCGGCACCTATCAGTCTTCGACCGGCTCAACAGGCAAGTACGAAGTGACAGGTTTTCAACTGAACGAGCCTGCTACCCCCGCTCTAAGTCAGCCGGTGACATTGGCTATCGAGTGGCACTCCATCGGCGATGATCCGGCGGATCCGAGCTGGAATTGGTGTTCAGGACTAAGCGGGCAGATGAGTGTTACACCCGCAGGAGACAAGCTGCAGCTATCGCACGTGTTGGTAGCAAGCAGTGACTTTCCCGGGCTTGCGGGACAGGGGACTTACGTTGACAAGCTTACTTATCGGCGAGTGGATACGGCATCGCCTGATGATCCGAGTACGCCGCCCCTGGAGACACTACCGATTGAGAACGCGTTGAACGGCACATGGGTGGCTGACAATGGGACGATACTTGAACTGAGTGTGCATGCTTCCAGCCAGCGGCAGTGGGGTCACGTCCGTGGGCGGCTTTCCACATCGGGTAGTCATGTTGAGGTGTCCGGCTTCACCGATATCAACGCACTTGCGAGCAAGCTGGCGCTGCAATCGGTGAGCCTCACCGCCGCACAAACGCAGGAATCAAGCGTAAGCAGCCTTTGTGGTTCATTGGAATTACAGGGTGAAGTGCTGAACCTGTTCTCGGTGACAAGTTCAGCAACGACACCCCAGCGTTCCTATTTGGCGACACAGCTAATAGTTATGCGCTTCAAGCGTAAAGGTGCGGCAATCTCTTAAGAACTAAACGCTGGAGCATCGTGTTCAAGTCGATAAGCCCCCTGCCTCATGGCGGAGGTATTCATGACCAAAACAGGAAATTCCAACTAAGACCTTTGATGGTTAGGTGAGCAATGCTTGCTCATCATGCTCCAGAGACCTAAGGGCCCGACCTATTTTTTCGTTGATTTCAGAATAAAAGACCGTCGAAGAGTCAAAGGTTTTGACAGCTTCTTCTTTTGTATGCGTGTACTTAATACTCGCGCACGACAAAGATAATTGACTTGTAAGCTCCCTAACCTCTTCATCACTTACCCTGACTTTCATCAGGGTGACAGAGCGGAAGTTATTTCTAGACCTTTCAGCCAAATCTTCAGGCGGTTCAGTTTTCCACCATAAGCCAGTCTCGTGATGTTGCTGAATCGCGTGCTTTTGCATCTGATTTGTCGTGCGCATCAGATCTGAAAGAGCAAGCTGCAAGTCACAAAGAACCTTTCGTTGGAGATCAATACGCTGTAACAGTATGATCTCCTTACGCTTCTCGAGTCTGGACTCCCTATCAAAAGCAACTTTTCTATTCTCCGTCCATGCATCGAAGATAGCCTTCAAAAAAACGCCTACTACCAGCGTAACTACTGGAAACCATATTGTTGGACTGATCGCTTCCACTCTGCCCTCTTTACTTTTTGATTAATCAAACTTTAACCCGCAACCTTATATCAGCAGAAAACTACACTTCTCTTTCCTATTGAAACCCACGCCAATGAGTTTCCACCATCCACATGGGGCGCCCATCCGAAACGGCGCGAATCGCCTCGATTACACGCTGATATTGCGGTGAGTCAAACATTGACCATCTCTGTTTACGTGCCGTCTTCCATGTCGCACGCAGCCCCCCCACATCCAGCCTATAGAGTTCATTCAGCAGCAGACTGTCGATGGGTGGATGCAGGGCTTTCACATTGGGGTGCCGCTCGTGACCAGCACACACGAATGCACCCTTCAGGTAAACATTGATCAACTTCGCCGCCACACCGTGGCCGAAACAGCGGAGGCCTTTTGCTTCTGCCTCGAAAATGGCCGTTTCCCGCCAGACACTATGCATTTCGTCAATTTTTTCCGGAGTGGGTAACAGCACTGGGGCCGCCAGCAAATCGTGTAGCCCAACGGCCTCAATGATGGCACGCCCGGTACTTACGTCGAAACGACAAGTCTTGGTGCTAGCCGCGCGGCTTCCAGCCCAGGCGGCAAAACGGTGTTTGTGTTCGACAATATCGTATGTCGCCTTCAGGGCTCCAATCACCATCAAGTAAGCTCCAGCAGTTCAAAAGCAAACAACCAATACAATGTATTGCCGTTCTCGAATGTCTTGACCTCAAAGACGCCCCGCTCATCCGGCAGCCATTCATTGTCCCAACTGCGACTGCTGTCCTTGGCTGTCCACCAGTCCACGGTAGCTTTTTGCCAAGTCTCCGCCAGCATGACGCGATATACGCTTCGCTCGCTGGTTTCAGCACGGGTGAATTTCTCCAGAACCGGCGCTAGGTTGATTGCGCTCATCCGATGAAAATCGAGGCGCAGTTGTTCCGCTTTTTCCGGGCTGTAGAGCCTCTTGCACTCCACAAAAGCAACAGTAGTTGGGTCGAATAACATGCAGTCGATACGAAACTCGTAGCGCTCGGTTACTGGGTTGAGAAAGGGCACTTCCATAAAGGCATGTGCATTGCTTCGCGCCGCAAACGCTTTGGACATTTGGTATGTCAGGTTGCGCTCGTTAAGGCCGTTGCTGCCATAAGACGGGTAAAACTCGTCCAGGCTGACAGCAAAATTCTTGGCCGCCTGCTGTAACACGCCGGTGATGACTTCGCTCACGGTAAGACTCTTTTCAAGCTGCTGGGTGGCTAGCGCCAGGCATAGGCCAGGCGCTAATTGAAGGCGACGGCGCAGTGAAATCACTCAGACACTGGCAGCACGACTGTGATGGAAATACAGGTAAATCAAACCCACCGGCGCGATAAACAGCGCCATGCTCCAACACATCACCATGGTGAACAGCTTGACCAGTAGCATGGGTATGGCAGGCACGTAAAACACGTTCTCCCCCATGATGTAACCCACCACGCTTTCATAGACGAAGCGTGCATACGGGTACAACAAACTGCACACGATCGAAAACACCACCACGCCCCATTTGCCCGAAAGCCCATTTTTGGAATGGGCAAGGCTCCAGACGATGGCGACGCTGAACATCAAGCCAAACAGAAATTGCCGGAGATAATACCGAGCCGTGAGGCCACCGAAGGTGTTGGAAAGAAACGCGTGCATAAATTCCCTTTTACGATCAACTGAGTGGCCAAATGATATCACTCTGACGAACAGAGTTCCTCACTTGGTTCCTTATTCAACCGTGCGTCCCTTCAAACTCCTGACGCCTGAAGCGACGTCTCACCCGCGCTTACCCATCAACGGATCACTGATGCTATGCGCTCCCGTCTCGATGCGCCCCGCCACTCGCCGCACCCAGCCATGCTCGTCACGTAGCTTGAAGTCATACCAGCCCCCATTCGGCTGGCAGGAGAACGTGCGTTGCACCGTACCGCCCCCCGCAATCTCCAGCAGCCAAGGCCCCTGTTTGGTGTAAGGGCAGCGCTCGATGGTCACCGAGGCCGCACGCTTGCCGGGGTTGGCCAGGGTCAGCAGCAAGGTATCGCCGTGATAGGCCAGGGATAACTCCGGCTCGCGACGCTGCAAATGCCCTTTGAACGACCGGTGGAAGCCATTCGGCCCCAACAGCCAAAGCTTGTAGGCGCCCGCGACTTGCCAGGTGTCGCTGAGGTGTTTGCCGGCCTCTACCGTGTAGCGGCGCGGTACCTCGTCCAGGTGCAGGCGGTCGTAGACGTGGAACACCACGCCTTGTTCGCCATTGTTGAAGAAGTCGAGGCTCATTGAGCTGGCGCGACGATCAACCGAGCTTTCGACGTTCAACTGGTACGGCAGCGCTCGGGATGGGCGCGCCATTCGCGCCTGAAACGGTGCCTGTTGCTGACCCACAGTTGGCAGGGCGACCTGGGGCAACTGCTCCTGGCGTTGACGCAGGGAGTCGGCGGCCTGGCGGCTGATGGTGTGCAGCGGCGGCAGGGTCTCGGTGTTGGGGTTGACGAAGTTGAAGGCTGAGGTGAGGTCGCCGCAGACGGCACGGCGCCAGGCGCTGATATTGGGCTCGCGTACGTGGAAACGCTTTTCCAGGAATTGCAGCACGGAGGTGTGATCAAACGCCTGGGAGTTGACCCAACCACCACGGCTCCACGGTGACAGCACCAGCATCGGCACTCGCGGGCCGGGCCCGTACACGCCGCCATCGGGCGCGGGTTGCTGAGTCGTGCCGGGTGGCGCAGGGTGGGTGAAGATCTCACTGTCGAACTTCACTGTGGACTTGCCGGCAAAGCTGCCGTCCAGACGTTTGGATGGGGCCGATGGCGACGGCACGTGATCGAAGAAACCGTCGTTTTCATCGTAGTTGACCAGCAACACGGTCTTGCTCCAAACGTCCGGGTTGGCGGTCAACGCCTTGAGGATTTCCTGGGTGAACCAGCCACCCTGCACCGGGCTGGAAGGCCCGGGGTGTTCGGAGTAATCGGCCGGGGCCACCAGCCAGCTGACCTGAGGCAGGCGACCGTCGTTCACGTCTTTGCGAAAGCCCTGGATGATCGCTTCCAGGTCGCTGCCGCTGACGGCCGGGAGTGTGTTGCCGTTGCCCTTGTACAACGGCACGCGGGCGTTCAGTTGATCGCTGTAGGGCACAAAATCCTTGAAGTCTTTCGGTGGCACGGCGGGGTTGCCGGCCGCGACGCTGGCTGCACGAAACTGGCGAAACCCGGCCAAAGGGTTGTCGCCAAAGTTATCCGGCAAGTACTGGTAAACCTTCCAGCTCACACCCGCTTCTTCCAGGCGCTCGGGATAGGTTTTCCAGGTGTAGCCCACGCTCACCGCGCCGGGGCCGTCCCATTCATTGACCACCGCCGCCACATTCGCGCCTGTGGGGCCGTTGGTGCCGGTCCAGTGGAACAGCCGATTGGGATTGGTGCCGGCGTGCACCGAACAGTGGTAGGCATCGCACACGGTAAAGGTGTTGGCCAGGGCGAACTGGAACGGCACTTCCTGCTCGCGGTAGTAGCCCATCGAGGTGGGCGTCTTGTACGTCGGCCAGGCATTCATCCGGCCACTGCCCCACGCGGCGTGCTCATCGACCCAGGAATGCGGCGTGCCGCTGACCCGCTGTGCGTTGCCACGGGAACTGTCCAGGTGATAGGGCATAATCCGCCGCCCGACGCCCTGCTGCTCCCACACCCGATGCCCGCCCGGCAGCGGAATGGTGAAGCGGTCGCTGAACCCGCGCACGCCGGGCAAGGTGCCGAAGTAGTGATCGAATGAGCGGTTTTCCTGCATCAGGATCACCACGTGTTCGACGTCCATGAGGGTGCCGGTGCGGTTGTTGGCGGGGATCGCCAGGGCCTGGCGAATGGAGTCGGGCAACAGGGTGTAGGCGGATCCGATGGCAGCTGCCTGCAGCAACTTTCTGCGTGTAAGAGTCGGCATAAGACGATTCAATCCCTTGAGGTTCTGGAGCAAGGCTCAGGACAAAATAGGCACTCAAGGCGACAAAGAAATGACATCGCTCGAATCGCGTTCGAGCTGCCCCACCTGATACTCCCTCGGCGTACACCCGAACTCGCGCTTGAACACCGTGTGCAGGTACTGCGCCGATTTGAACCCGCAGTCGTAGGCAATATCAGCAATGCCGGCCCCGGTATTTTCCAGGCTCGCAACCGCCGCCGCGAGTTTGAAGCGCAGGATTTCGTCGTGAACGCTACGGTTCAGTTCGCTGCGAAAATGCGCTTCCAGGGACGACCGCGACACACCGACGTAGTTGGCGACCTGGGCGGTCTTGATGCCCTGGCAGGCGTACTGGCGAATGAAGTGCAGCGCTTGCATCACGTAAGGATGGCCGAGGGGTTGGTGCAGGCTTGAGGTCTGCACGTTGACCGCTTCCGGCGGCACCAGGATCTGACTGCCTGCCGAGGGCATGCCATGCAACATCTGGTGCAGCAGGCGCGCGGCGGTGCGGCCCATTTTTTCGGTGCCCTGGATCACCGAACTCAGTGGTACGCGGGTCAGGGTGCGGGTCAGCGGGTCGTTGTCGATGCCGATCAGTGCCACTTGCTCCGGCACCGGGATGCCGGCGGTGAGGCAGGCTTGCAGCAACTGCCGGGCACGGGCGTCGCTGACTGCAATGATGCCGATGGGCTTGGGCAAGCTGTGCAACCAGGCGATCTGCTGCTCCACCGCCGAGTCCCACAGCGGTGCGCTGGTGCCCAGCCCGCGATACACCTCCACCGGCAGGCCATCGCGCTCCAGCAAACGGCGGAAGGCTTTTTCGCGCTCCTGGGCCCAACGGTTGATATCGGCTTCAGGCAGGCTGAAACAGGCAAAGCGCGTCAACCCGGCTTCGATCAGGTGTTCATACGCCAGCTTGATCAGGGCGAAATTGTCGGTGGCCACGTACGGAATATGCCGTGGGTAAGCCCGCTCATCCTCATAAGACCCGCCCACCGCCACCACCGGCACATGCACACCCGCCAACGCCGGGCCCATCGCCGGGTCGTCGAAGTCGGCAATGATCCCGTCGCCATGCCAGCGCTCGATGCCCTTGAGACGGCAGACGAAGTCCTCCTCCAGAAACAAATCCCACGACACCCGCGTACTGCTCAGGTAGTTGCCGATCCCGGTGATGATGCCGCGGTCGTAGATCTTGTTGCCGTTGAACAGCAGGGCAATCCGGTGCACTGGCGGGACGGTTTTCACAGGGACGGCTCCATGGGAGGTGTCGATCAACTATGCGCCAAAACTACTCAAAATCGAACCCGGCTCTGGTGATTTTCATAATCGCTTGGCCAGGGGCCGTTGCTAGTATCGAGGCAAGGTTAACGTGTACTCATAACAACAAGGATCTGGCGATGCCCTACTTTCCTGCTGTCGAAAAAATCCTCTATGAAGGCCCCAATAGCGACTCTCCCCTGGCCTTCCGGCACTACGATGCAACCAAGCTGATCCTCGGCAAACCGATGCGCGAGCACCTGCGGATGGCCGCATGTTATTGGCACAACTTCGTCTGGCCCGGCAGTGACATGTTCGGCTCCGGCACCTTCCAGCGGCCCTGGCAGCAACCGGGGGAAGCCATGCAGGTGGCGCGCGGGAAAGCCGAGGCGGCGTTCGAGTTTTTCTCCAAGCTGGGCATCGACTACTACAGCTTCCACGACACCGACGTCGCCCCCGAAGGCGCAAGCCTGGCGGAGTACCGCAACCACTTCGCGCAAATGGTCGACGAACTCGAACGCCATCAGGAAGAGACCGGCATCCAGCTGCTGTGGGGCACGGCCAACTGCTTCAGCAACCCGCGCTTTGCCGCCGGTGCCGCGAGCAATCCCAACCCCGAGGTGTTTGCCTATGCGGCGGCCCAAGTGTTCAGCGCGATGAACGCCACCCACCGTCTCAAGGGTTCCAGTTATGTGCTGTGGGGCGGCCGCGAAGGCTACGAGACCCTGCTCAATACCGACCTCAAGCGCGAGCGCGAGCAACTCGGGCGTTTCATGCGCATGGTGGTCGAGCACAAATACAAGATCGGTTTCACCGGCGAGCTGTTTATCGAGCCCAAGCCACAGGAGCCCACCAAGCACCAATACGACTACGACAGCGCCACCGTGTTTGGCTTCCTGCATCAGTTCGGCCTGGAGAAAGAGATCAAGGTCAACATCGAGGCCAACCACGCCACCCTCGCCGGCCACAGCTTTCACCATGAGATCGCCACCGCCGCGTCCCTGGGAATTTTCGGCAGCATCGATGCCAACCGCGGCGACCCCCAGAACGGCTGGGACACCGACCAGTTCCCCAACAGCGTCGAAGAGCTGACCCTGGTCACTTACGAGGTACTCAAGGCCGGTGGTTTCAAAGGCGGCGGCTACAACTTCGATTCTAAAGTGCGCCGCCAAAGCCTGGATGAAGTTGACCTGTTCCATGGCCACGTGGCCGCCATGGACGTGCTGGCGCTGTCCCTGGAACGCGCAGCCGCCATGGTCCAGAACGATGCCCTCGAGCAGTTCAAGGCCCAACGTTATGCCGGCTGGGACCAATCCTTCGGGCGCGCCGTACTCGGCGGTGACTTCAGCCTGGAATCGCTGGCCGAGCATGCCTTCAGCCACCAACTCAACCCTCAAGCGGTAAGCGGCCGCCAGGAGATGCTCGAAGGCGTGGTGAATCGCTTTATCTACCCATGACCGCTACGCTCCAGGTCCAGCAGTGCGTCTAAACAACAATAAAAGGGACTCACCATCATGAAACACCTGAAAACCGTCTTGATCACCAGCGTTCTGGCACTGCTTTCCAACTCGGTCATGGCCGACGCGGCCCATCCGAAAATCGGCTTTTCCATCGACGACCTGCGCCTCGAGCGCTGGGCCCGCGACCGTGATTACTTCACCGCCGCCGCCGAACAACTGGGGGCCAAGGTCTACGTGCAATCGGCGGACGCCAACGAACAGCGGCAGATCTCGCAGATCGAAAACCTGATCTCCCGGGGCGTCGACGTGATTGTGATCGTGCCATTCAATGCCACGGTGCTGAATAACGTGGTGGCCGAAGCCAAGAAAGCCGGGGTGAAAGTGCTGTCCTATGACCGGCTGATTTTGAATGCCGATATCGACGCCTACATCTCCTTCGATAACGAAAAGGTTGGCGAGATGCAGGCCCAGGGCGTGTTGAACGCGCAGCCTAAAGGCAATTACTTCCTGCTGGGCGGTGCGCCGACCGACAACAACGCGAAGATCCTGCGCCAGGGCCAGATGAAGGTGCTGCAGCCTTCGATCGACAAGGGCGACATCAAGATTGTCGGCCAACAATGGGTCAAGGAATGGAACCCCACCGAAGCCCTGAGCATTGTCGAAAACGCCTTGACCGCCAACAGCAATAAAATCGACGGCATCGTCGCCTCCAATGACGCCACCGCCGGCGGCGCGATCCAGGCCCTGGCGGCACAAAAACTCGCGGGCAAGGTGCCGGTCTCGGGGCAAGACGCCGACCTCGCCGCGATCAAGCGCGTGATCGCCGGCACCCAGACCATGACCGTCTACAAACCCTTGAAGCTGCTGGCGACAGAGGCGGCCAAGCTCTCGGTGCAACTGGTGCGTGACGAGAAACCGGCCTACAACTCGCAGTACGACAACGGCAGCAAACAGGTGTCGAGCATCCTGCTCAAGCCGACCGCATTGACCAAAGACAACGTCAACGTGCTGGAAGAAGACGGGTTCTACACCAAAGCGCAAATCGCCGGGCAGTAAGCGTACGGCTCACTGCAGGGGCGGTTTGAGGCCGCTCCTGCCTTTTCGCTGTGGAATGAGTGCCCGCCATGTCCGATTACTTGCTGGAAATGAACAACATCGTCAAAACCTTCGGTGGCGTCAAAGCCCTGAATGGCATCGACATCAAGGTGAAACCCGGGGAGTGCGTGGGGTTGTGCGGCGAGAACGGCGCCGGTAAATCGACCCTGATGAAGGTGTTGTCGGCGGTGTATCCCCATGGCACCTGGGACGGTGAAATCATCTGGGACGGCCAGCCGCTGCGCGCCCATTCCATCGCCGAAACCGAAGCCTGCGGCATCGTGATCATCCACCAGGAACTGACCCTGGTGCCCGACCTCTCGGTGGCCGAAAACATCTTCATGGGCCGCGAGTTGACACTGCCCGGCGGGCGCATGAACTACCCCGCCATGGTGCACCGCGCCGAAGCCCTGATGCGTGAATTGAAAGTGCCGGACATGAACGTCGCCCTGCCGGTTTCTCAGTACGGCGGCGGTTACCAGCAACTGGTGGAAATCGCCAAGGCCCTGAACAAGAAAGCGCGCCTGCTGATCCTCGACGAACCCTCCTCGGCGCTGACCCGCTCGGAAATCGAGGTGCTGCTGGACATCATCCGTGGGCTCAAGGCCAAGGGCGTCGCCTGCGTGTACATCTCCCACAAGCTCGATGAGGTCTCGGCCATCTGCGACACCATCGCGGTGATCCGCGACGGCAAACACATCGCGACCACGGCCATGGCCGACATGGACGTGTCGCGCATCATCACGCAGATGGTCGGCCGTGAGATGAGCAACCTCTACCCCACCGAACCCCACGCCGTCGGCGAGGTGCTATTCGAGGCGCGCCACATCACCTGCTACGACGTCGATAACCCAGGCCGCAAGCGCGTGGACGATGTCTCGTTCAGCCTGCGCCGTGGCGAAATCCTCGGCATCGCCGGGCTGGTGGGCGCGGGCCGTACGGAACTGGTGTCGGCGCTGTTCGGCAGCTACCCCGGGCGCTACGAAGGCGAGGTGTGGCTGGACGGCAAACCCATTGATACGCGCACGCCACTGAAGTCGATTCGCGCCGGGCTGTGCATGGTCCCGGAAGACCGCAAACGCCAAGGCATCGTGCCGGACCTGGGCGTTGGGCAAAACATCACCCTGGCGGTGCTCGACAGTTTCTCGCACCTGACGCGCATCGATGCCGAGGCGGAACTGGGCAGCGTCGAGCAGGAAATCAAACGCATGCACCTGAAGGCAGCGAACCCGTTCCTGCCGATCACCAGCCTTTCCGGTGGCAATCAGCAGAAAGCCGTATTGGCCAAGATGCTGCTGACCAAACCCCGGGTGCTGATTCTCGACGAACCCACCCGTGGCGTGGATGTGGGTGCCAAATATGAGATCTATAAATTGATGGGCGCACTGGCGGCCGAAGGCGTGTCGATCATCATGGTGTCGTCGGAGTTGGCCGAAGTACTGGGCGTGTCTGACCGGGTGCTGGTGATCGGCGAAGGCCAGTTGCGTGGCGACTTCATCAACCAGGGCCTGACCCAGGAACAGGTACTCGCCGCCGCCCTCAGCCAACCAAACGGGCATGACAATAATAATGATCGGAAGTCCGCGTAAATGAACCAGGTCAAACAGCTTTTTACCCGCTATAAAATGCTCGCCCTGTTGATCGCCGTGGTGCTGATCTGGGCGTTTTTCAGCTGGCAGACCGAAGGCGGTTTCCTGACCCCGCGCAACCTGTCGAACCTGCTGCGGCAGATGTCCATCACCGGCATTCTGGCGTGCGGCATGGTGCTGGTGATCATCAGCGGCGAGATCGACCTGTCGGTGGGCTCGATGCTCGGTTTGCTCGGCGGCGTCGCGGCGATTCTGGATGTGGTTTATCACATTCCCCTGCCGCTGAACCTGGCCATTGTCGCCCTCTGCGGCTTGTTGATTGGCCTGGGCAACGGCTACATGACCGCGTACCTGCGCATCCCCTCGTTCATTGTCGGGCTGGGCGGCATGCTCGCGTTTCGCGGGGTGCTGTTGGGCATTACCGGCGGTACCACGATTGCGCCGGTGTCACCGGAACTGGTGTACATCGGCCAGGGCTATCTGCCGACGGTGGTCGGGGTGATTCTCGGCGTGTTGCTGTTCGGGCTGACGGTGTTCCTGACCTGGCGCCAACGCCACAACCGCGCCCTGCACGGGTTGGTACTACCGTCGATACTGCGGGACAGCGTGCGCGTGGTGCTGATCGGTTTCGTGCTGGCCGGTTTCGTCTACACCCTCAACAGTTACGACGGGATTCCCGTGCCGGTGCTGCTTCTGCTGGTGCTGCTGGGGGTGTTCAGTTACGTCACCAGCCAGACCGTGTTCGGGCGCCGCATCTATTCGGTGGGCAGCAACATGGAAGCCACGCGCCTGTCGGGGATCAATGTGCAGGCGGTCAAGCTGTGGATCTTCGGGATCATGGGCGTGATGTGCGCCCTCGCCGGGCTGGTCAACACCGCGCGCCTGGCGGCGGGTTCACCCTCGGCGGGCAACATGGGGGAACTGGACGCCATCGCGGCGTGCTTTATCGGCGGTACGTCGATGCGCGGCGGTTCGGGCACGGTGTACGGCGCCCTGCTCGGTGCGCTGGTGATCAGCAGCCTGGACAACGGCATGTCGATGCTGGATGTGGACAGTTACTGGCAGATGATCGTCAAGGGCAGCATTCTGGTGCTGGCGGTGTGGGTGGATGTGAGTACGCGGGCGGGACGGCGGTGAGGGTGGATCCGGTCAGGCCGCTGCATTTTCAGCGCTTGGCAGACCGCCTTCGCGAGCAAGGTGGAGCGCCACCCCGGTCGCTCCCACAGGATGGTG
>Ga0105251_10002371_pt1 | contig 14906 bp, 15 predicted proteins | sample KBSS64metaG_FD_80424 | JGI IMG/M metagenome (GOLD analysis project Ga0105251, IMG submission 80424) | Switchgrass rhizosphere microbial communities from Kellogg Biological Station, Michigan, USA - KBS S6-4 metaG | ecosystem: Host-associated > Plants > Roots > Rhizosphere > Soil | place...
AGTGTGGGGTTTCCCCATGTGAGAGTAGGTCATCGTCAAGATTAAATTCCAAAACCCCTATCTGCGTATGCAGGTAGGGGTTTTGTCTTTGTGGCCATCGCTAACCCTCCTGTAGGAGCGAGCATGCTCGCGAGAAACCGGAGAGCGCCACGGGGTATCAGGCCCTCAGCCTTTATCGTTGACGACCACCGTCGAAACGCCACCCGGAGCATGTTCGCTCCTACCACCATGAAGCAAACCGCTCAATTCCACTCCCCTCGCTTCAAGAGAATGCGACTGCCGGCCGATAACCCTTAGGTCGCAGCGAGCTTTATATCTCGCCGCGTCAACAGTCATCACGGTTTCGAGAAAAACCCCTTGATGACTAATGGCTAACCGCTATCATCTGCGCGCCGTAAAGGGCAGTGAAGCTGATCTTGTTCGTGTATTCGCCTCTCGGTTCTTCTTCTTAAATTGCCTGGAAATCTTCGATGCTGTCGTATCACCAAAAGAGTTTTCTGATCGTCGATGATTTCTCGGATTTCCGCAGTTCGGTCAGGTCGATGCTGCGGGAGTTGGGTGTCAAGGATGTGGACACAGCCGACACTGGCGAACAGGCGCTGAAGATGTGTTCGCAGAAATCCTACGATTTCATCCTCCAGGATTTCCACCTGGGCGATGGCAAGAAGAACGGTCAGCAGGTGCTCGAAGACTTGATGATCGACAAGCTGATCAGTCATGAAAGTGTATTCGTGATGGTCACCGCTGAAACCAGCCAGGCCATGGTGCTCAGCGCCCTGGAGCACGAGCCTGATGCTTACCTGACCAAACCCTTCAACCGTTCCGGTCTGGCTCAACGCCTGGAGCGACTGGTGCAGCGCAAGACGTTGCTCAAGCCAATACTGCAGGCCCTCGACCGTGGAAAGCCCGTGGAAGTGCTCAATGCCTGCATAGCCTTGTGCAAACAGGACATCCGCTATTCGCCGTTGTGCTTGCGCTACCGTGCTGACGCCCTGCGTGACCTCAATCAGAACGAGGTGCTGGAGCGACTCTACGACGGCATCATCGCCGACCGACCCTTGCCATGGGCATTTGCCGGACTGGGCAAGTTGCTGTTCAAGCGGGGCCAGGTCACCCAGGCAAAAGCTGTCTACGAAAAAGCGCTGAAAGTGTTTCCGATGATGCCAGCGCTCTACGATGGCATGGCAGAGGTGCTGATTGCCGAAGGCGATACCAAGGCCGCTCAACGCGTTCTTGAAGAGGCGATTCGCTTGTCGCCACTGGCGGTGCGCAGACAAGCGCAATTGGGAAAATTGGCAATGGCCAATGAGGATTTTGACACGGCGTCCAAAGCCTACCGCCAGGCTGTTGCCCAAGGCGCCCAGTCACGCTTCAAGGATGCGGAAAGCAACCTCGGACTGGCTCATGCCTTGATCAGCAAGGGCAGTGAAAAGGGCCTTGATACCCGCACTCGTCTGGAAATCAACACGACCCTGAGTGCGGTGGCAAAGGAGAACCCGTCTGATCCCGGTCTGCAAATCAGGGCGCGATTGATGAAGGCGACCAGCCTGCTGCTCAACGACGCCGAAACGGCGGAAAAGCTGACTGAGCAAGCCATCATGCGGCTCGATGGCATGGAGCAGTTCATGAGTGCCGAAGCGGCGCTGTTGGTGGCCAAGCAATTACAGATGCTGGGCCAGGCCAATGCGGGCGCTTCGATGTTGAAAAACTGCGCAGAGATTTACGGCGACGATCCTGCGGTCATGAAGGGCATCGCCAAGTTGACTGATGATCCGAGCATCCTCAACTCCGGCAACGTTGCAGCCGATCTCAATCGGCAGGGCGTGCGCGTGTACAAGACCGGTGACTTGGTGCAGGCCCGAGGAATTTTTCGCAAAGCCCTGGCGCTGCAGCCCAAGAACATCAGCATCGCGCTGAACCTCGCACAGGCGTTGCTGCACGGCACCGATACCAATGTGCCCTCAGAGGAACTGGTGGAATGCCGGGCCTGCCTGAAAATGGTCGGCTTGATGCCGGACACCGATTCGCGTTTTGCGCGTTATCAAAAGCTCAAGAACAAGGCATTTGGCGAATGAACGAACACCAACAGGCACTGGATTTCTCGACGGTGATTGCGTCCACCGTCCATGACATGAAGAACTCGCTGGCCACACTGATGCAGGCTCACAGCCAATGCCTGGCGAGCTTGCCGGCGTCTGCCCGGCACTCTCCTTCGCTGGGTGCGATCGAGTTCGAGTTCGCGCACCTCAATGGCATGCTGGTGCAGTTGCTGGGCCTGTACAAACTGGGCGTCAACCAGATGCCCCTGCAGCCGGCCTACCACGAACTGGACGATTTCATCGAAGCGCAATTGGCGTGTCATCAAGACGTGTTCGCCAGCCGCGGTATTGCCGCCACGTTTGAAGTCGATCCCTTGAGTCCCCTGGGGTTTTTTGACCGAGAGCTGATCGCTTCGGTACTGGCCAATAGCATCAACAACGCGATCCGTTATGCCCGTCACGCAGTGTTGATCAGCGCCAGCGACGAAGCCGGGCAGTTGGTCTTGACCATCAACGACGATGGTGAAGGCTATCCTGCGCAAATGATCGAGCACCAGGCCGAGTATGTGCAGGGCATCAACCACAGCACCGGCAGCACCGGCCTGGGACTGTACTTCGCCGGTCGGATTGCAGCACTGCATCAACGTAACGGCGTAGGCGGGCGCACGGAAATCAGCAATGGCGGTCCTTTGGGTGGGGGCGTCTTCCGGCTCTATCTCCCTTGAAACCTCGGGGCCTACATATTTGAGAATCCTGCTTGATATTCTGAACACGCGGAGCCTATTTTGTACGAGTTGCCGCTCGCGGCTCGTGTAAAAACAAGGATTGCGTCATGACAACCGATGGCCTGGGTTCACTCGCGCAGCGATTGACGGGCATTGATGAGATCGAATGCGTCACACCGGATTTGAATGGCGTGCCCCGTGGCAAGGTGATGACTGCCGAGGGCTTCCTCGAAGGACGCCGCTTGCAGATGGCGCGGGGAGTGATGTTGCAATGCATCATGGGCGGATATCCGCCTGCACGCTTTTACGGTTGCGATGACGGCGACCTCGCGCTCGTCCCTGATCCGGCGCAGATCCACCGCTTGCCTTGGAGCCAGCAACCTCGGGCATTGGCCATCTGTGATGCGGATGAATTGACTGGCGAAAGCTCCAGTCTGTCGACCCGCGGCCATCTCAAGGCTGTCATCGCGCGTTACGCGGCGGTGGGGCTGGCACCAGTGGTGGCGACTGAACTTGAGTTTTTTGTCTTCGCTCCCAATACCGATTCGACCCAGCCCTTCCTGCCGCCGACGGGCTTGGACGGTCGGCGCGAGGAAGGTCACTCGGCGTTCAGTGTCAGCTCCAACAATGGCCTGCGGCCATTCTTCCGCGAGGTGTATGAGTGCATGGCTGCGCTGGGCTTGCCGCGCGATACCTTTATGCACGAGATGGGCATCAGTCAGTTCGAAATCAACTTGCTGCACGGCGATCCTTTGCTGCTGGCAGACCAGACATTCCTGTTCAAGCATTTACTCAAGGAAGTCGCGCTCAAGCACGGCCTGATCGTGGTTTGCATGGCCAAGCCATTGGCGCACACGCCAGGCAGTTCGATGCACATTCACCAGAGCATCATAGAGATCGGCACGGGGCGCAATGTCTTCAGTGACGAAACCGGTCAACCGACTGCTGCCTTTCGCCATTTCATAGGGGGGCAGCAAGCCGGCATGGCGGATTTCACCGCGCTGTTTGCACCCAACGTGAATTCGTATCAGCGCTTGTGCCATCCCTTTGCATCACCGAATAATGCCTGCTGGTCCCATGACAATCGGTCGGCTGGATTGCGCATCCCCGCCAGCTCGCCGGTCGCTCGTCGGGTCGAGAACCGATTGCCGGGGGCTGACGCTAACCCATACCTGGCGATCGCAGCGAGCCTGGCCTGCGGGTTGTACGGCATCGAGCATCGACTGGAGCCCGACGAACCGGTTCAGGGTGAGTTCCAGGTGCCGGATAAACTTTCATTGCCCTGTACCTTGCATGCAGCGCTTGAGCGTCTGAAACGTAGCCATTTGGCAATTGAACTGTTCGGCAAGGAATTCATCGAAGGCTACGTCGCTTCGAAGACCATGGAATTGACCAGTTTCCTTGACGAAATTACTCCCTGGGAACGGCGTGTCCTGGCCGCCCAGGCCTGATGAAATGTCGACATCGGGCTATCGTTTGAATAGCCCGTCACCCACTGCAAGGAGTCGCTCGTTGCGCCTAATCTGGAAGTCCTTTCGAGCGCTTTATTTCGCGTCGCTGATGATGTTGATCGGCTCGGGCCTGCTGAGTACTTACCTGGCTTTGCGCCTGGCTGCCGATCATGTCGATAGCCTGTGGGTCGGTGCGTTGATGGCTGCCAACTATTTCGGCCTGGTGCTGGGCGGCAAGATCGGCCATCGGTTGATAGCCCGGGTCGGGCATATTCGGGCCTACTCGGCCTGTGCCGGGATAGTCGGCGCCGCGGTGCTGGGCCATGGCCTGGTAGACTGGTTGCCTGCGTGGTTGTTCCTGCGGGTGATCGTCGGTCTCGGCATGATGTGCCAGTACATGGTCATCGAGAGCTGGCTCAATGAGCAGGCCGATGCCAAGCAGCGCGGCCTGGTGTTCAGCGGATACATGATCGCCTCCTACCTGGGGTTGGTGCTGGGTCAGTTGATTCTGGTCATGCACCCGGGGCTGGGGTTGGAACTGCTGATGCTGGTAGCCCTATGTTTCACGCTTTGCCTGGTGCCGGTGGCCCTGACCCGACGGATTCACCCGGCGCCTTTGCATCCCGCACCGATGGAGCCGCGGTTCTTTATCAAGCGGGTGCCACAGTCATTGAGTACCGTCCTGGGCGCAGGCCTGATTGTCGGTTCGTTCTACGGTCTGGCACCGCTGTATGCCTCCCAGCAAGGGCTTTCCACGGAGCAGGTCGGCCTGTTCATGGGTAGCTGCATTTTTGCCGGGTTGCTGGTGCAGTGGCCGTTGGGATGGTTGTCCGATCGCTATGACCGGGCGCTGTTGATTCGCTGTTTTGCGTTCAGCCTGGCGTTGGCTGCCTTGCCGCTGGCGATCATGGAGCGGGTGCCGCTGGAAGTCCTGTTCGTTGCCGGTTTCCTCTGCTCGTTGGTCCAGTTCTGCCTGTATCCGTTGGCGGTGGCCTTTTCCAATGACCATGTCGAGGGCGATCGACGGGTATCGCTGACGGCGATGTTGCTGGTGACCTACGGCGTTGGCGCCAGCATCGGTCCACTGGTGGCGGGCGTGCTGATGAAGTTGTTCGGCAGCCAGATGCTCTATGCATTCTTCAGTTTCTTCGCGTTGGTGCTGGTGTGGCGAATTCGTCCGAAAGCGGTGACGAATTTGCATCAGGTGGACGATGCACCGCTGCATCACGTCGCCATGCCAGACAGTATGTCGAGTTCACCACTGGTGGCGGCCCTGGATCCTAGGGTGGACGAGCAGGTGGTGCAGGATCAGATGCAGAATCCACTTCCTGCCGATCCGAGTCCGGAAACCGAACCGGAAACCGATCCTCCCCCGCAAGAACCGGATTCTGGCAGGGAGCAGAGTTTTACCGAGGCCAGGCCCTGACATTCAGTCAAAAAAAAACGGGCAGTCACCGCAAGGGACTGCCCGTTTTTGCTTGAAGCGTTGCCTCAGAAGTCGTCTTTGTCGAAGCGCCGCGCTTCGCGTTGCAGCTGGTAGACGAACCGCTCGACCTGACGTTGCACCAGTCCGCTCATGTTGTGGAAACGAACGCCAGCGAAAGTGGTGGAGATCTTTTCTTCAAAGTGCAGGTAGCGCAGTTCAACCGGTGCCGTCATTTTGCCAAAAGGCAGATCGGCGTTGAAACGGTCGTAAACCTGACCCAGTTGCAGGCTGCCGGTGATATCGCCTTCGAAGCGCAACTTGCAGCCAGTGGCGGAGATGTCCAGCAGCTTGCCGCTAATCGACGCCTTGAGTTTTTCACCGTCCAGATTGACGTTGACCAATTGGGCCAATTTCAAGGCAGCACGGAATGCATTGCGGCGCTGGTGGTAGACAACTTCATCAGGCAGGGTGCCACGGTAGCAACGGCTGCCGTTGGATTCGTCGATGGTCAGCGGGCCATTGCTTTCCCACGCGATGCGCACGCCTTCATGAAAACCTTCGACTTTGAAGGGTTCGCCGGCCAGCAGGAAACGTTCGCCATCGCGGGGAATCATTTCGTCCAGGGCAATCATGTTGCGCTCACGATCAAGGTCCACCAGATAGCTCTGGAAGCGCTGGCTGCGCTCGTGGAACGTGATGATCAGCGGGTCATGGCTGTCTAGCAATTGGCGCAAATTGCCGGAGATTTCCAGGGGCGTTCTGAGCACCTTGGGTGGCTGCGGAGCATCTTCCGCGTTTAAGGCATTGGACACGGCTAATCAATCTCCAGACAAATGTTGACTACGGCAAGCAGCATTTTGCCATCATGTTTCGCGTCTTGATAGAGCGGGCTTATCGACAGGCTCAAGCCTGACTGAGCGGGCGTGGTTTCACTAATCGGGAGAATGATCCGCTGGCGTCATAGAGCGCGGGCTGGTCACCGCCGTTAAGGATTCTCAGCTGGGTGGCCGTGGCGGCCTGCTGTACAAGGATCGATTGTCCATTGTCGGCGTTGGCGGCGTGGCATTGAGCCAACAGGTCGGTCAGCGCATCACTTTGCACCAGCAGTTCTTGACCAATGCTCGATTGACTGGCCAGTTGCTCCAGACCGCTGCGGTTGGCTGGCAAGTTGAGGCTGGCAAGAATCTCACTGCGTCTGCGGCCATGCTGATCGAGTTCGATGACCAATGCCTGCTTGCGCGCCAGGATTTCTTCCAGCAACCGCATGTCGCGGCCGTGCAGGGCGAGGGATTCGGTGTGCAGTAATTCCAGCAAGCGTTGCGCTGGAGCAAGGTCGTCGGTGATCAGTTGCAGTAAATTAGTGTCGTGCATGGCTGGCCTTGGGGTTTAAGCGTCCAAAAGCCTGGCGCGGGCCTAGGCCTAGCGCTGGGCTTCAAAGTTGAGCAGTTTGCTGGCTACACGGTTGCTGTCGACTTTATAGCTGCCATCGGCGATAGCTGCTTTCAACTCAGCTACGCGGGATTTGTCGACGACAGGCTGATCACGCAGCGTATCGGAGATCTTTTGCAACTGTTGCGCCTCATTGCTCAGATGTACCGACTCCCCGCTCTGGACGGTACTGGCCTGTTCGGCCGCGGAGGCAGGCTCGGCAGGTTTGCCGGATTCGGCGGTTTCCCTGGCGGCGCTGGTACGTGTACTGCCCGTGACTGACGGGGAGCTGTTCAATCGGCTGAAATCGATAACCATGTTAAAAACCTCTGGGAATTTGGACGCTTGCCATGTTTTCGGCCATTCCCTGAAAAACTTTAGGCTCATTGATCAAATGAGCTTGCGCGCGCCAGCGCTTGCCGTGCCTGGCACACAGTTTAGGGAACCGCCGAGGTCGGCGCCACTTCTTCACCCACAGTAAATCCTACATGGACACTTCCACCTGGCCTGGTGCGATCACCTGGGCCTTGATGACCCGTTTGGAATTGAGATTCTTGACTCGGATCTGTTCGCTCAGGCCGCCACTGGCCAATGCCTCGCCGGGCATTCGCACGCTGAGCGTACCACTGCGGGCGGTAATCACCACCTGGTCGCCCTTGCGTATCACTTCCGCTTGTTCGATGTGCACCAGGCTGATGACCTGATCGTTGACCATTGGTCGGGTAAGTCGCTGTCCCACGGCCTGGTCCACGGCAGTCAGGTACCCCTGGTTAAGCAGGCTGATATCGCGCTCACGCAGCATGAGGTCCTGCGACTCGATAACACCGGCCCGGCGCAGTGGCCGGGTGGTCGTGACGACCTCGCGAAACAGGCGTACTTGAGCGGGCACGAAGACTGTCCAGGGGGATGCTCCCTCACAGCGAACCTTGACCGTTACACGGCCCAGGGGCTTGGCCGGACTCTCCAACGTGGCTGTCAATTCCTTGTCGCACGTCGGCATGCGCAGGCGCGGATCGAGCGGGTTTACCTGGATTTCATAGCGACCCTGGGTTTGACTGGTCGCCAGATAGTCCTCTACGGTGAATTCAAGAAAGCCCTGGGTGACGCCGATAAGCATGTCAGGCAAGGTAACCGCGTCAGCAAGGGCAGGGCTGCCAGCGTTGAACAGGCAAACAGCCGACATCACCCCCAGCCATTGGCGGCAGCGGGTGGTCAGGCGTCGGAATAATGTCGGTTCTGAGTTCATGACAGATAAAAAGCAAGCGCCGTGCCGTTTAGTGAAGAAGGCGCGTCGCAACAACACTTAGCGTTGGCGTAGGAGTCAGGCATGGCTGGTGTAATGGATTCGGTAAACCAGCGCACGCAACTGGTGGGGCAGAATCGCCTTGAGTTGCTGTTGTTCCGTCTCGACGGCCAGCAGCTTTATGGGATCAACGTGTTCAAGGTGCGGGAGGTGCTGCAATGCCCCAAACTGACGCTGATGCCCAAGTCCAGTCCTGTCGTGTGTGGCGTGGCAAATATTCGGGGGGCGACCATTCCGATCCTTGATCTGGCAATGGCGACCGGTTCCGGTGGCTTGAAGGACAAGAACAACCCCTTCGTGATCATCACGGAGTACAACACCAAGACCCAGGGATTCCTGGTTCGCTCGGTGGAACGCATCGTCAACATGAACTGGGAGGAGATTCATCCACCACCCAAGGGCACGGGACGTGATCATTACCTGACGGCGGTGACCCGGGTCGACAACCAGTTGGTGGAAATCATCGACGTCGAAAAGGTGCTGGCGGAAGTGGCTCCAACCCCGGAAGCGATCTCCGCTGGCGTGGTGGATGTCGAGACCCAGCACAAGGCGCTCTCCTTGCGCGTGCTGACGGTCGATGACTCCTCGGTGGCGCGCAAGCAGGTCACCCGTTGCCTGCAAACGGTCGGTGTTGAAGTGGTGGCGTTGAACGACGGTCGGCAAGCGCTGGATTACCTGCGCAAACTGGTCGACGAGGGCAAGAGGCCGGAGGAGGAGTTCCTGATGATGATTTCCGACATCGAGATGCCGGAAATGGACGGATACACCCTCACGGCCGAGATCCGCAACGACCCTCGCATGCAAAAGCTTCATATCATCCTGCATACTTCGTTGTCGGGTGTATTCAATCAGGCGATGGTCAGGAAGGTCGGTGCCGATGACTTCCTCGCCAAATTCCGTCCTGATGACCTGGCATCCCGGGTAGTCGACCGGATCAAGGCAGCAGACATCAGCTAGGGGCGTTCGGCCCCCGGCAGTCAACACGATTTTAGAGGCGGCAGCATTGTCTACGGGTAATTTGGATTTCGAACAGTTCCGGGTGTTCCTGGAAAAAGCCTGTGGCATTTTGCTCGGTGAAAACAAGCAATATCTAGTCTCCAGCCGTCTCAACAAACTGATGGAGCAGCAAGGCATCAAGTCCCTGGGTGAGCTGGTCCAGCGCATTCAGACCCAGCCGCGCAGCGGGTTGCGCGAGATGGTGGTGGATGCGATGACGACCAACGAAACCCTGTGGTTTCGTGATACCTATCCGTTTGAAGTCTTGAAGAACAAGGTGCTGCCCGAAGCGATCAAGGCCAGCCCCGGCCAGCGTCTGCGGATCTGGTCGGCGGCCTGCTCGTCGGGTCAGGAACCGTATTCGCTGTCGATGTCCATCGATGAGTTCGAGCGGTTCAATGCCGGGCAGTTGAGGATGGGCGTACAGATCGTGGCGACCGACCTGTCGGGCACCATGCTGAACAACTGCAAGACCGGCGAGTACGACAGCCTGGCCATCGGTCGCGGCTTGTCTCCCGAGCGGCTGCAGCGTTATTTCGATCCCAAGGGACCGGGTCGCTGGGCCATCAAGGCACCGATCAAGAGCCGGGTCGAGTTTCGCTCGTTCAACCTGCTGGACAGCTACGCCGGCCTTGGCAAGTTCGACATCGTGTTCTGTCGCAATGTGCTGATCTACTTCTCCGCCGAAGTGAAGAAGGACATCCTTTTGCGCATTCACAGCACGTTGAAGCCGGGAGGTTATCTGTTCCTCGGTGCTTCCGAAGCGTTGAACGGATTGCCGGACCATTACCAGATGGTCCAATGCAGCCCGGGGATTATTTACCAGGCGAAGTGATGCAAGCGCGACAGGCATAAAAAATGGGAGCCCACAGGGGCTCCTTTTTTATGCCTGTCGCGCTTGCATCACGTAGGAGCTGCCGAAGGCTGCGATCTTTTGGACTTGATCTTAAAAAACAAAATCAAAAGATCGCAGCCTGCGGCAGCTCCTACAGGGTATGTGTTGTCCACGGGAAGCGGCAGAAAAGCGGCATCCAGCGGAAACCGGTTGCCGCTTTTCTGTCGTTGCCGCATGGGTCGATGCCCGCAAAGCCCCGGTTTATGGGGTTTTCTGAATTGGCATGACGCTTGCTTTGACCATCGTACGAAAAACAGGTCAGCCGAAGGTTTCCCGCCATGAGCATCAGCTTCGATAAAGCGCTCGGTATTCACGAAAAGGCCTTGGGCTTCCGCGCTCAGCGTGCCGAAGTCCTGGCCAACAACATTGCCAACGCCGATACCCCCAACTACAAGGCTCGGGACCTGGAGTTCTCGAAAGTGCTCGAGGCGCAGAACGACAAGGCCAAAAATGGCACCTTCGCCTTGAACATGACCAACAGCCGTCACATCGAAGCCCAGGGCCTGGGCAATGGCGACGAGTCGCTGATGTACCGCACGCCGATGCAACCGTCGATCGACCAGAACACCGTGGACGCCCAGCTGGAACAGTCGAACTACGCAGAAAACTCGGTCAACTTCCAGGCCAGCTTCACCCTGCTCAACAGCAAATTCAAAGGGCTGGTGTCAGCCCTGCGCGGAGAATAAGTCATGTCTCTCTCCAGTGTTTTCAACATTGCCGGTAGCGGCATGAGTGCCCAGACCACGCGCTTGAACACCGTGGCTTCGAACATCGCCAACGCCGAGACCGTCTCGTCGAGCATCGACCAGACCTACCGTGCGCGTCACCCGGTGTTCGCCACCATGTTCCAGGGTGCTCAAGGTGCTGGCAGCGACTCTCTGTTCCAGAACCAGGACGCGGCCGGTCAGGGCGTGCAGGTACTGGGCGTGGTCGAGGACCAGAGCAACCTTGAGGCACGCTACGAGCCGAACCATCCGGCCGCCGATGCCAAGGGCTACGTCTACTACCCGAACGTTAACGTGGTAGAAGAAATGGCCGACATGATTTCCGCAAGCCGCTCGTTCCAGACCAACGCCGAAATGATGAACACCGCCAAAACCATGATGCAGAAGGTACTGACCCTCGGTCAGTGATAAGGGGCGACTCAGATGAGTGTTACCGATACCACCAGTGCTCCGAGTCTCAACGACATCCTGGCCAACTCGTCGATCAAGACCAATACCAATTCAGATAGCCTGGCATCGGCGGCCGGCAGTGCCACGGGTAAAAAGGCCCTGGGCAAGGACGCGTTCCTGCAATTGCTGGTGACCCAGCTGAAAAACCAGAACCCGTTGGAACCCCAGGATAACGGCGAATTCGTGGCACAGCTGGCGCAGTTCAGCAGCCTGGAAGGCATCACCACGCTCAACGATACCGTGTCCGGCATCGCCGGAAACTACAACTCGTCCCAGGCGTTGCAGGCTTCTTCACTGGTCGGGCGTTCAGTCATCGCGCCGGGCGACAAGGCCGTGGTCGATACCACGAAGGGCCTGACCGGTTCGGTTGTTCTACCGCAGTCGGTGGCTGAAGTGGCGGTGAAAATCACCGACAAGGATGGCAAGACTGTCCGCACCATCACCCTGGACGATCAGAAAGCCGGCACCAGCAGCTTCACCTGGGACGGCAAGGACGATGCCGGCCAAGTCGTCGATTCGGGTACTTACACCTTTGTGGCAAACACCACCATCGATGACAAGGCTGTTGCGCTGGTCACCAATCTGCCGGCAACGGTCAACAGCGTGACCATCAGCCAGACCGGCGGTGAGTTGATGCTCAACCTGGCCGGGCTTGGCAGTGTCGCCCTGTCCAAAGTGCAAACCATTGGTATATAGAGCCGACTAATGCGGCATAAAGGAGTGGAATATGTCTTTCAACATCGGCCTTAGCGGTCTCTATGCCGCCAACAAACAATTGGACGTCACCGGCAACAACATCGCCAACGTGGCAACCACCGGCTTCAAGTCGTCCCGCGCAGAATTCGAAGACGTGTACTCGGCGACCAAACTGGGTACAGGCAGCAAGGTCGTCGGCAGCGGCGTGCGTCTGGCCAACGTTTCCCAGCAATTCACCCAGGGCGATATCAGCGCCACCGGTAACGTGCTGGACATGGGCATCAATGGCTCAGGTTTCTTCGTATTGAACAACAGCGGCTCGTTGTCCTATACCCGCGCGGGCACGTTCAAGGTCGACAAGGAAGGCTACGTCACCAACAGCGATGGCACCTCGCGCCTGCAGGGCTATGGAGTTGATAACAATGGCAAGATTGTCAACGGCGTATTGACCGACCTGCGCATCGACACCTCCAACCTGGCGCCAAAATCCACCACCACGGTATCGTCGACGATCAACCTGAACTCGACGTCTCCCGTGATCGATCAGGCAGTGGCAACCAACAAGTTCGACCCTAGCAAATCGGAAACCTTTACCAAGCAGTTCAGTACGCCGGTTTTCGATACTCAAGGCAACCAGCACACCATGGATCAATACATGGTCAAGACCGGGCCGAACACCTGGGACACCTACACCCTGATCGATGATCGCAATCCGGACGGCAGCGACCCGACGGATGCTGCGACACCGCCAATCGCGTCGACCATGTCCTTCGACACTTCGGGCAAGCTGGTGTCGGTCAGTACGCCGGTTCCACCGACCGTGCCTCCAACCGTTCCAACGCCTGCACCGGTGATCAGTAATGAGCTGAAAATCACCAATTGGACCCCGGGCAAAGTCAAGGATGGTGTCTGGACGGCTAACGGTGCAGCCGCCGATCCGGCTGGCCTGACGATCGCCATGGGTAGCACGACTCAGTTCAACGCCGACACCGCGCGCTCCATTCCCGTGCAGAACGGTTATGCCACGGGTCAGATCACCAACCTGACCATCGACGGCAGCGGCGTGCTGTTGGCCAACTTCAGTAACTATCAGACCAAGCCGATTGGCCAACTGGCGCTGGCCAGCTTCACCAACGAACAAGGCCTGCAGGCAGTCGGCGGTACCAGCTGGAAAGAAACCTACGCGTCGGGCATTCCGGGCTACGACGCGCCGGAAACCGGCTCGCTGGGTACGATCCGCTCCAACTCCCTGGAAGAGTCCAACGTCAACGTGACCAATGAGCTGGTCGATTTGATCAAGGCGCAGAGCAATTACCAGGCGAACGCCAAGACCATCTCTACCCAGAGCACCATCATGCAGACCATCATTCAAATGGCCTGATGTGGAATAGCTCAAAGCACTGCACAAGGAGCCCCTCGATCGAGGGGCTTTTTTTTGTAGATCAAAAGATCGCAGCCTCGCTTCGCTCGTCAGCTCCTACAGGGATCGCATTTTCAATGTAGGAGCTGACGAGCGAAGCGAAGCTGCGATCTTTTTCGTGGGCAAAAGAAAACCCCCGACAAGCCAGGGGCCTGTCGGGGGTCTTGTATTACCGGCTCAGCTTATTGGCAAGCTTCGCAATCCGGCTCGTCGATGGCGCAAGCCTTCGGCACTGGAGCAGGGCCGGCTGGTGCTGCCAGGACCGAATCGTCACCGTGGTTGCCACCGCTGGAAACAGCGTTGAGCTTGCCGGTGTTGATGGTCGACTTCTCGGTGCTGGTCGCGGCCAGGGCACGGAGGTAGTAGGTGGTTTTCAGGCCACGGTACCAGGCCATGCGGTAGGTCACGTCCAGCTTCTTGCCCGAAGCGCCAGCGATGTACAGGTTCAGCGATTGAGCCTGGTCGATCCACTTCTGACGACGGCTGGCCGCATCGACGATCCACTTGGTATCCACTTCGAACGCAGTCGCATAGAGCTCCTTGAGTTCTTGCGGGATGCGCTCGATCTGCTGCACCGAACCGTCGTAGTACTTCAGGTCGTTGATCATGACCGAATCCCACAAGCCGCGAGCCTTCAGGTCGCGAACCAGGTACGGGTTGATCACGGTGAACTCGCCCGACAGGTTCGATTTCACATACAGGTTCTGGTAGGTCGGTTCGATCGACTGCGAAACGCCAGTAATGTTGGCGATGGTCGCGGTCGGTGCGATGGCCATGATGTTCGAGTTGCGGATGCCTTTCTGAACACGGGCGCGAACCGGTGCCCAATCCAGGGTTTCGTTCAGGTCGACATCGATGTACTTCTGGCCGCGCTGCTCGATCAGGATCTGTTGCGAATCCAGTGGCAGGATGCCCTTGGACCACAGCGAACCCTGGAACGTCTCGTAGGCGCCACGCTCGTCAGCCAGGTCGCAGGAAGCCTGGATCGCGTAGTAGCTGACCGCTTCCATCGACTTGTCGGCGAACTCGACGGCAGCGTCGGAGCCGTAAGGGATGTGCTGCAGGTACAGCGCGTCCTGGAAGCCCATGATGCCCAGGCCGACCGGACGGTGCTTGAAGTTCGAGTTACGCGCTTGCGGCACCGAGTAGTAGTTGATGTCGATCACGTTGTCGAGCATGCGCACGGCGGTGTTGACGGTGCGTTGCAGCTTGGTGGTGTCCAGCTTGCCATCGACAATGTGGTTCGGCAGGTTGATCGAGCCCAGGTTGCAGACCGCGATCTCGTCCTTGTTGGTGTTCAGGGTGATCTCGGTGCACAGGTTCGAGCTGTGGACCACGCCCACGTGCTGCTG
>Ga0105251_10002376_pt1 | contig 14883 bp, 13 predicted proteins | sample KBSS64metaG_FD_80424 | JGI IMG/M metagenome (GOLD analysis project Ga0105251, IMG submission 80424) | Switchgrass rhizosphere microbial communities from Kellogg Biological Station, Michigan, USA - KBS S6-4 metaG | ecosystem: Host-associated > Plants > Roots > Rhizosphere > Soil | place...
CATTGGTGAATTGCTGGGGCCTACCAATGACGGTCAGCCGGCACAGAACATCAGCAGCAGCGACCGCCAGCAACTAGAACAGCGTCGGGCAGCGGCGCGTACTGTGGTGCTGGCGGTTCCGGAAAGCCTGGTCACCCGGCTCATGCTGGCCGCGCAAAGCGGCACGCTGCGCCTGGCCGTACGCAGCAGCGATGAGAAGAACCTGGAACATTATTGGGCCAACAATAATGCGGCCGAGCGAGATATTGCCCTGCGCCTGGACACCGAAAAGCGCGGTCTGGTGCCTTATAACAAGCTCAGCATGAGCAGCCCGGTGCCGCTTCCCGCCGCGCCGGGTGCAGCACCAGCAGCACCGCGCCAGGTGCCCGTTATACGTGGCGCCCAGGCGGCGCAGCAACCGACTCCGACTCCCTGATTACGCAAGGATTGCCTTTGATGAGTAGCCGTTTCGTACCTGTTGTGACGTCGTTGGTATGGGCTGTAGTGGTAGCGGGAACAGGGATGAGCTCGGCCTCGGCGGCCACGGCCGGGTGTGCCGGGTTGTCAGCCCTGCCTGGCGCGATCGAAGTGGGGCAGGGGATACAGCAGAATATCAATTCGCCTGTGGCGATTACCCGGCTGGCCATTGGCGACCCGAAGATCGCTGATGTGGTCGCCGCTGGAGACAGCAATGTCCTGCTCACAGGCGTGGGGCCCGGCGCTACGACCCTGATGGTTTGGACCGACTGCTCGCCATCACCCCGGCAAAGCATGGTTTTCGTGCGCGGCAAGGCGACCCGCGATATCACTCAGGCGGCCGATGACCCATCGCTTCCCAGCCAGGTGCAGACCGATATCCGCTTTGTCGAGGTCAGCCGCACCAAGCTGAAGGAGGCCAGTACCTCAATTTTCGGTCGCGGCTCAAACAACTTTCTGTTCGGTTCGCCAGGGACTGTGCCAGGTACCACGGTTACACCGGGCACGGTGGGCAAAACGCTGTCCAATATTCCGTTGAATAATGAAAGCTTCAACATCATCTGGGGCGGCGGCAGCAGCAAGGTGCTGGGCATGCTTAACGCCATGGAAGGCAGCGGTTTTGCCTACACCCTGGCGCGGCCCAGCCTGGTGGCGTTGAGCGGGCAGAGCGCGAGCTTTTTGGCCGGTGGCGAGTTCCCGGTGCCGGTGCCTAATGGTACGGGCGATCAGATCACCATTCAGTACAAGGAATATGGTGTGCGTCTGACCCTGACCCCGACCGTGGTCGGTCATGGGCGGATTCTGCTCAAGGTCGCGCCCGAGGTCAGTGAACTGGACTTTACCGCCGGCATCGTTCTGGCCGGAACTTCGGTGCCTGCGTTGAACATCCGCCGCACTGATACCAGCATTGCTCTGGCCGATGGTGAAAGCTTCGTCATCAGCGGCCTGATCAACACGCGCAATACCGCGCAGATCAACAAATTTCCCGGTCTGGGTGATATCCCGATCCTCGGTGCCATGTTCCGTAACTCACAGGTCAACAATGACGAGCGCGAGTTGCTGATGATCGTCACCCCGCACCTGGTCCAGCCGCTGGCCGCCAATGCCCAGTTGCCGTCGCTGCCGGGCGAAGCGCTGCGCAACTACGATCCGAGCTTCCTGCGTCTGTACTTCCTTGAGAACGGCAATTTCGAGCGCCGTAACGGGTTGTCCCAATGAGTCAGAGCCTGAGCCAGACCTTTCTGGCAATCACCCGCAACAGCACCGACCTTGAATGGTTGCAGGGTGCCCTGGCGCCTTTGGGCCAGGTCGTCAGCGCCGGTGCTGGCACCCTTGACGAACTGTTGGCGCTGATCGACGTGACCTTCGCCAGCCTGGTCTTTGTCGGCCTGGACCGCGAGCATCTGATGAACCAGAGCGCTCTGATCGAAGGGGCGCTGGAAGCCAAGCCGATGCTGGCCATAGTCGCGCTGGGCGATGGCATGGACAACCAGTTGGTGCTCAACGCCATGCGTGCCGGAGCACGGGATTTCGTCGCCTACGGTTCACGCTCCAGTGAAGTGGCTGGCTTGGTGCGGCGCCTTAGCAAACGTCTGCCGCCGGTGGCGCCGAACCCGAACATGGGCGGGCTGTCGGTGCTCTACGGCGCCCAGACCGGCGGTGATGGTGCGCTGATAGCCACCCACCTGGCCCTGGTGGTGCAGAAGACCGGGCAGCGCGTGCTGCTGATGGACCTGGGCCTGTCCCGAGGCGACAGTCTGGCGATGATGGGGCTGGAGTCGTCGTTCAGTTTCGGCGACGCCCTGCGTCATTTGCGCAGGCTTGATGCGACCCTGATCGATAGCGCCTTTACCACAACCGATGCCGGGCTGCGCATCCTGGCCTACACCGCCGACGATGACTCCTTGGTGCAGTCCAGCGCCGCCGAGCTGTACATGCTGCTCAGCTCACTGCGACAACATTTCCAGCATGTCATCGTCAATCTGGTCGGCCAGCCCGACAGCGAAGCCTTGCGCACTTTCGTCAGCCACTGCGACCAGTTGTTCTGGTACACCGACCAGAGCGTCATGGAGTGTCGGCGCAATCTGGCGGTGCTCAATCTGTGGCGGGAAAAAGGCATGAAACTGCAACACGCGAGCATGTTGATCGACCGCTACCTGCGTTCGGTGGCGCCGAATATCGAAACGCTGGAAAAAACCTTCGGCCTGCCCATCGCGGCTGTGCTGCCGTTTCACCCGGAGCTGCGCATGAACGCCAAGAATCAAGGGGTCACGCTGTTCGATCTAGCTGCCCGGGATTCTCTGAGCACCGGCCTGCGTCAGCTCGGCGAGAAACTGGCCAGTCACTCGACCGCCCAGGACAAGCCCGTCGCGAACTGGCTCCAACGGCTATGGAGGAACAGGTAATGCCGGAAAAACTCTTTGGGGTCTCCTCACGCTCTGGTCAGGACGACGAAGGGCAGGGGCTCAAGCTGGTGATGCATCGCTACATCATCGATGCCATTGAAGAGAGCGGCCGCAATATGCTCGAGGGCTCGCGACCGGCCCTGGCGCAGTTCGTCATGGATCGGGTGGCTGATTATGTCGCGCGCATGCGCCTGGCGATTTCCCGTTATGAAATGGAGCGCCTGGGCGAAGAACTGGTGGACGAACTCACCGGCTACGGCCCGCTGGAAGTATTGCTGCGCGATACCACGGTGACGGAAATCCTTGTTAACGGGCCAAGCAAGGTCTTCGTCGAGCGCAACGGCGTGCTGCACCACACTGACCTGCGCTTTATCGACTCCAACCACGTCGAACGGGTCATGCAGCGCATTCTGGCGCCCATGGGGCGGCGTCTGGATGAGTCATCGCCCATGGTCGATGCGCGCCTGCCCGACGGCAGCCGGGTCAATGCGATCATCCCGCCGATTGCCCTGGACGGACCATGCCTGTCGATACGGAAATTTCGCAAGGACATGCTCAAGAGCGCGGACCTGGTGGCTATGCAGACCATCGATCAGATGATCTTCGACTTCTTTGCCGAAGCCGTGGGCAAGCGCTGCAATATCCTCGTCAGCGGCGGTACAGGTACCGGCAAGACCACCATGCTTAACGTCCTCAGCCAGTTAATCAGCCCGCAACAACGCTTGGTCACGATCGAAGACGTGGCCGAGCTGCAACTGAGTCACCCCCACGTGGTGCGCCTGGAAACCCGCCCCCCGAATGCCGAAGGCCATGGCGAAGTCCGCGCCAGCGACCTGATTCGCAACGCCCTGCGGATGCGCCCGGACCGCATCATCCTTGGCGAGATCCGTGGCGTGGAAGTGCTGGACGTATTGACCGCGATGAACACCGGCCACGATGGCTCCATGAGTACTGTGCACGCCAACAACGCCCAGGATGCTCTGCTGCGTCTGGAGACTCTGGTCGGCCTGACCGGACGGCAGATTGCGACCAGCACCCTGCGGCAGATGATCTGCGCAGCCCTTGACGTGATTATCCAGCTGGCGCGCATGCCTGACGGTCGTCGTTGTGTGAGCGAAGTAGTGGAAGTGGTGGGCATTCGCGATGACGTCTACGTGACCAACACGCTGTTCCGTCTGGACAAGCGCAATAACGTTGGCTTTCAACGCGAAGCCATGCACGCAGCGGGCGAAAAGCTGCGTTCGCCGGATTACTGAGTTGACCGAGGAGATCGCGCTATGAGCAACGGCGTGCTGCTGCTCGGAATGACATTCGTGCTGTTGCTGAGTGGATCGATCTATCTGTTCCGTCACGCCATGACCGCCGGGGCCCGCGAGCGGGTGTTACAGCGTCTGAGTGAGGGGCAGCCGCAGCGTATAGCGCATCAGCCAGGTTGGCAGTACTTGGAGCGTGTTTTCTTGCAGGCTGGGCTGGGGCGGCCTTCGGGGCGCATCAAGTGGGTCATATTGGCCTGGATCCTGAGTATGGTGGTGGGTCACCAATACTGGGACTGGCTGGGTCTGACCATATTTTCCGTGGCGACACCGCTGGCGCTGCGCATTTTCATTTCCTGGCGGTATCGCAAGCGGGTGCGGCGCATGATCGAGCAATTGCCGCAGATGCTCGATTACACCGTGCGTAGCCTGAAGTCCGGCCGCACCCTGGTCGATGCGGTATTGCATGGCATCGAGGCGGCCAACGAGCCGCTTAAGGAAGGCATGAGCCGTATTCCACGCAGTGTGCAACTGGGCGTCAGCCTGCCGGATGCGGTGCAGGATTTTGCCGACCTGTACGAGTGCGACGAATTTCGCCTGTTTTCCCTTGGCCTGCGGGTCAATCATCGCTATGGCGGCAATGCCAGCGAACTGATGGAGAACCTGATCCGGCTGATTCGCGACCGGGAACAGGCCGCGCGCCAGTTGCGGGCAATGACCGGTGAAACGCGCATGACGGCTATGGTCCTGGGCGCTTTGCCGGTCCTGATGACGGGCTACTTCATGACCGTCAATCCCAGTTACCTGATGCACATGTGGGAGGACAGCACAGGCCAGACGATGCTGATAGTGGCATTTGCCATGCAGACAGTGGGCTCCCTGCTGTTGTGGCGCATGTTGCGGAGTATTTGAGATGGTCGTGTTTATCAGTGTCGTTATGCTTTTTCTGGCCGCACTGCTATTGATTTCCGGCCTGGCGCGGCAACGGCGTACCGAGCGCCTGGTGACCCAGCGCTTGCACGGCATAGTGATCCGCGAGAGTCGTCTGGGCAGTTGGTTGCGGCTGTTGGGCGACACGCCGATTGGCCAGCGATCCATCAGCCTGGACAGTGAAACCCAGATCCTGCTCAACCGCGTGGGTTGGCGGCGCGCCAGTAAACGCTCGCTGTTCGCGGCTTGTCAGGTCGGCGTTCCGTTGGGAGGGATGATTTTCGGCATTGTGCTTCAGGTGTTGTTCTTCGACGACGAAATTCCGGTGTTCATCCTGCCTGTATGCGGGATGGGCATCGGATACCTGTTGCCCAAGCGAATTCTCGTTGCCGTCGCCGCCAATCGACAGAAGCGCGTTGTGATCGAAATCTCCACGTTCATACCGCTGCTGCGCATCCTGTTCGAATCCGGCATGGCTGTGGAACAGGCCTTGCGGGTACTCAGCAATGAGGGCAAGGACTTGTTGCCAGTACTGTCCTCGGAAATCCAGGTGGTACTCAGTCGTGTCGATTCGGGTCTGGAGTTGGGAGAGGAACTGGGCAAGACCGCGCAACTGCTGGAAGTGGATGAATTCAGCGATACCTGTGTGATTCTCAATCAATTAATCCATCAGGGCGGCGGGGCGATGAAGTCGCTGCTGTCGCTCAAGCAGTTGCTGGATGACCGGCGTATGACTCGTCTGCAGGAGTACATCTCCAAGCTGTCGGCAAAGATGTCGGTGGTGATGATGGTGCTGCTGTTTCCTGCGTTATTGATTGTTCTGGCCGGGCCGGGCTTTACCGCCATCAGCAAGGCATTTGGAGGTTCCTAGTGGTATCTATCAAGAGCGTCATGGTGTTAGCCGGGTTGTTGGCTCTGGGAGGCTGCGCCAGTGACGGCAGTGCGCCCTGGCTGGCAGCCGCTGGCAGTTGTAGCAAGCTTGCCGCTGATGACGAAATGAAGCTGAACCTGGCCCAGGACATGGCCGGTGAAGGGCGCCTTCATGCCGCCCTGGCCAATCTTGAAGGCTTGCCGGATAGCGTCGATGTGCGTTTGCGCAAGGCGCAGATATTGCGCCAGTTGGGCAGCAGTGACGCGCAACCGCTATACCGCAGCCTGCTCGCCACCTGTCGTCGCGACGAGGGCGAGCATGGTCTGGGGCAACTGGCGGCGGCGCGAGGTGATAATGACGAGGCCCTGATTCATTTGCTGGCCGCAGTGAAGTTGGCGCCGACCAACGAAAAGATCCGCAATGATCTGGGGGTGGTTTACCTCAACCAGCTCAAGCTCGAGCAGGCGCGCTTCCAGTTTCTTACCGCCATGGAGCTCAAGCAGTCCGACTCCCTGGCCGCCGAGAACCTGCTGACCATGCTGCTGTATCAGGATAACTGGAGCCAGGCAGCCGAATGGGTCACCCGTAATGGCCTGAGCCCGGACCAGTTCAACGATGCCAGGGCCCGGGCCGAGGCCTTGAAGAAACCCGTCGCTGTACGGCCAGCCGTAGTTGAGCCTGTCGCCGCCGTGGCCGGGCAGAGCACGCTCAAATGAGCAGGGAGAGGGTTATGAAAATGGCAGTGATGGGCATCGTCAGTCTGATGGCATTGGCGCAGGGCGTCTGGGCCGCCGAGAAAGGTGACTCGCCCTGGCAGGAGCAGACGCAGAGTTGGCTGCAATTGCAGTCTCAGGGCCGACAGGCGTCACCGACGCCGCAAGCCGCCACCCCGGCGGAGCGCGAGCAGAGCATGCAGCGTTGGCTCGACAGCTATAAGCATGAGATTCCGGATTTCTTCGAGCAGAAAACCGGCGGCAAGACGGGGTCTGATGGCTGAGTCGGGGTTGGCAGCAGATCCCGCCTGGTCTTTGGCGCCGTGCTGTCGTACGGCAAATCCTCTAATTTACCGTCACTCGCTGCCGCGCCGAAGGGTTGCCCGGTGACAGGGCCAGCGCCAGTTGCGTGCGGTTATGCATATGGGTCAGGCGCAGCACCTGCGACACATACAGCTTCACGGTGTTTTCGGTAATGCCCAGCTCGCAAGCGATCTGGTAGTTGGTCTGGCCCTTGCCGACCAGTTTGGCGACGTCCAGCTGGCGCGGTGACAACTGATCGAAAATCGCCGGAATCTCGACCTCGGCCTCGTGCTCGCCCGATTGCGTAATGACCACCCGGGTGCGTTTCTTGTCCAGATCCTGATACAGATCGTCGATGGAGGCCGCCAGGTTTTGCAGTTTCTCGTTGAGCTGGCCCAGGTTATTCAAGCCCTTTTGCCGCTCTTGCAGCTCGATCTCCTGACGCTGGATGCCCTTGAGCACGTCCTCCAGATCGACCGGCTTTTGATAGTAGTCGGCGATACCGGCGCGCAGGGCCTTGATCACGTCCTGTTTTTCCGCGCGGCCGGTGAGCATGATGGATTCGAAGACCCGCTGTTTACCCGCCAGCAGCTTCATGGCTTCAACCAGTTCGATGCCGTTCAATTCGGGCATGTCCAGGTCACACAGCACGATGCCGATTTCGGCGTCCTCACGAAACCGCTGCAGGGCTTCCCGGCTTGAACTGCATGGGACGCAGCGGTAACCGCTGCTTTCGAGGAAATCGGTGAGTTCCTCAACGATCATGATCTCGTCGTCGACGACCAGTATTTTCACAGTCAAATGCATGTTCACGCAGTACTCCATGTTTGCGAGGTACAACTGACCGGGGTGCGGGGTAGCGGGCACCCTTCGCCATACGCCGAGTCGCAATCCATTACTCTTTGTATCGGGTTAAACGTAGTCGCACTTTACTACTATGTACATAGCACGGTCCTACGATTGCGACTGGCGGATCAGCAGGTCTGCGAGGATAAAACCGGCAAACAGGAAGGGTGCGAATGGATCTTTTTTTGACGTGGGGTCATTCAAAAGACGGTATCGCCCGGCAAGTCCCTGACCGATAAAGGGCCAGACTTTCTGACGCAGTGCCAGCCACAGCAAGGTGACGACGGCGGCGCCGATAAAGCTGCCCAGTACATGCAGGCGATCGGTCAACAGCGCGAGGGCTGCCATCAGTTTGACGTCCCCGGCGCCCATTCGCCCCAGTGCGTAGCCAGGCAGGGTGAACAGCACCGCCAGCAACAATGCCCAGCCACCCTCACTGGCTGGCGCGCCAAGCCAGGTCTGGCCTTGCAGCAGCAGGTAGATCAGCGCCAGGGCGGCGACGCCGAGGGTCAGGGTATTGGCGATCTGTCGTTGCCGGGCATCTTGTTCGGCACAAATTGCCATCCATATGAGTAGGAAAAGTAATTCCATCTAGTAAAAAACATCCTGTTTTCTGGAGAGGACCTATGCTCATTATCGGTAGGCACTGTCAGGGTAGACGTCGGCATGCAATCAACCCCACGGAACTTCTCTGCTCATCGACAGAAAGGCGCTGCCGCAATCGAATTTGCGGCGGTATTCATCGCTTTTTTTGCGGTTTTTTACGGGCTGGTCAGTTACTGCCTGCCTTTGTTGATGATGCAGTCATTCAATGCGGCCGCCAGCGAGGCGGTTCGCCGTAGTGTGGCCTTGAGTCCGAGCATACCGAACTATCAGACCTTGATCATAAGCCAGGCCAGGAGCGTGCTGACCACCCAGTTGAACTGGCTGCCTACGGCTTTGGCTTTTAATCTCACCACCGATGCCGATGTCAGCTATAGCCCTGCGGGCGTACTGACGGTGAAAATCAATTACCCCACCAGCAGGATCAATCAGGTCATTCCCTTCCTGGTTTTGCCGGGAATTGGCCAGGTGCCGAACCTCCCAGCCACGTTGTCCGCACAGGCGAGCATGCAACTTGTCCCTTAATAAAGTGATGCTGAACCGTCTGCTGGGACGTAGCGAGTCACCGGCAACCAACCCTGCGGATCTGGCGAAAGTCGAGCCTGCACAGATCAGCGCCGAGCTGTACATGGTGCTGGACAACGATGGCCGTGTGCTCAATGCCAGTGCGCAACTGCGTAGCCGATTGGGCATGCCGACGCCCATTGTTTCCGCCCAGCGCCTGATCACCTACCTGATGCCCAATAGCGCCATGGTCGTCGAGGGTGTGCCGGAGGACTGGATCGGCCACATGCTCGATATCGACTTCAAGGCTTCGACCGCCAATACCCTGCACACCCGTGGCTGGATCCAGCACCATGACGGCGGCTGGCTCCTGCAATTGCTCGATATCAGCGACCTGATGGAAGAGGCCAGCGTCGCCCGCAGCCGTCAGCAATGCCTGCGGTTTGCCGGGCAGGTGGCCGAGCAGATTCGCGTGTGCAATTTCGACCGGCTGGGCCAGGTGGTCTCCGAGCAACTGGAAGAGCTGGGTCAGCGCTGGAATGTGCCGTGCATGGCGCTGGTCTTGCCCGAAGCCAGCGGTATCGGCTGGCGGGTCTTCGCCCAGTACCACGCCCATACCGCCCCCGAACTGTGGCAACCGGGCCAACGGCTGGGCACCGAGCTGGATCTGTTCGACGGTGGTCAGCCCCACCAACTGACCTTCGGCAACAATCCGCATCTGGCACCGATGCAGACCATCTTCGGCAATGCCGATGGCTTCCTGCTGCCCCACAGCCGCGAAGGCGTGGCCAAGGCATGGTTGTTGTTCGGTTTCTACAATGCCGCCAGGCAAGCCCCGGATCTGGGCGAGCGCGAGTGGCTGAATCTGTGTTCGGCCATCGGCGGGCCAGTGTTGTTTCGCCAGTCCGAACATCAACACCGTCACCATATCGAGCGCCTGAGCGTCCTGCAGGACCTGCTCGGCACCGGTTGGTGGGAGTGGTTGCCCAACGACGAGGTGCAACTGGCGCCGCAATTGCTCGATAGCCTGGGCCTGCATGGGCGGCTTGATCGTCTGTCGCGGCCGGACTGGCTGGCGATGATCCACCCGGCTGATCGCGAAGAGTTGAACAGCCGCCTGCTCGAGCTGCGGGAAAACGACACCCCGCTGTTGCTCTGCGTGCGCCTGCGCAACCTTGACCCGGATCAGGCGCCCGTGTGGTTCCGTATTCAGGGCCAGTCGCTGATCAGTGGTCAGAGCCGTCGGGTGCTGGGTTTCATGCTCGATGTCAGTGATATCAAGAACCAGGAAACCGAAGCCGCCGCTGCCCACGCGCGGCTGGACAACCTGATCGCCAGCTCCCCGGCGGTTATTTACGTGCAGCGCTACGATCAAGGCAGCCTGGAGCCGACCTTTTTCAGCGCCAGCCTGACGCCAGTGCTGGGCTGGAAACTGGCCGATTGCGTTGACGGCCAGTTGGCCGAATACATTCACCCGGATGACCGATATATCTGGTTCGAGCGCACCCGTCTGTTGCTGCGTGAAGGCTTCGTCAGCCGTCGTTACCGCCTGCGCGGGCGCGACGGCGTCTATCATTGGTTGCTCGACGAAGCGCGCCTGCTGCGCGATGACCTGGGCATTCCGGTGGAAGCTGTCGGCCTCTGGCTGGATGTAACAGAGGCGACCCTGGCCGCCGAACGGGTCCGCGAGAGCGAAGAGCGCTACCGGATCCTGGTGGAAGACTCCCCGGCGATGATCTGCCGCTACAGCCCGGAGTTGATCCTCAGTTTTGGCAACCGGCCATTGGCCAATTATCTGGAGTGCACCACCGAGCAACTGGCCGGGGTCAACCTGGGTGACTGGTTCTCGGCCGAGCAGCGCGAAGACTTTCTTCAACGCATCGCTCAGCTGACGCCGGAATCGCCCATGAGCACGGCGGAAATCTGCCTGGAGTTACCGGGTCGCGAACATGCCTGGTGGGTCTGGGCTGACCGCGGTGTGTTTGATGAACAAGGCAAACTGGTAGAGATCCAGGCCGTCGGGCGGGATAACACAGACGTGCGCCGTTCGCGTATGCAGCTCAACCAAAGCGCGAAAATGGCGACCCTCGGCGAGATGGCCACCGGCCTGGCCCATGAGATCAATCAGCCGCTTAACGTCATGCGCATGGCTGTGGTCAACGTGCTCAAGCGCCTGAACAACGGCATTGTCGACCCGGAATATCTGATCGAAAAACTTAACCGTATCGATGCCCAGGTGCAGCGTGCCGGCAAGGTCGTCGACCATATGCGCGTGTTTGGTCGCCGTTCCGAGGTTCAAGAGCAATTATTCAACCCCAACGATTCGGTCGAAGGCACCCTGGGAATGCTCGCCGAAGGCATGAAAGGCAAGGGTGTCGAGCTGCGCGTGGGCGAGCTGGGCGAGCCGGTGCAGGTTCGCGGCCATGGCGATCAACTGGAACAGGTGATCATCAACCTGATGGTCAACGCCCGTGATGCCTTGCTGTCACGCAAGGAAGGCAATCCCGAGCTGCAACCCTGGATCAACCTGCAAACCGGCCGGGACACGCAGAACTTCTTTATCTACGTGGAAGATAACGGCGGCGGCATCGACCCACGGCTATTGGAAAAGATCTTCGAACCCTTCTTCACCACCAAACCATCGGGTATCGGCACCGGTCTGGGGTTGTCGGTGAGCTATGGCATCGTCCAGCAAATGGGCGGTTTGCTGAGCGTCAGCAATTCTGGCGAGGGCGCGCGGTTTCAGATCAGTTTGCCGATCAGTCAGGGGTGATCAGGGATACGGTTAGTCCTGTAGGAGCGCTTGGTGAGAGCAGTTGTGGGAGCGAATTCATTCGCGAAAGCGGCATTCCAGGCGACGAATACTCATCGAAAGTAACGGCCTCTTCGCGAATGAATTCGCTCCCACAAAAGTGTCATTTGTTTCAGTCCGCTATGCAGTGTTTGAAGGCCCGGCCGCAGATCCTTCGTCAGCCATGAAATTCACGGCTAAATCACCAACGTCGCCTGGCCAATATTGCAGCTCATATTGGCGCCCAGATTGACCGGGTTGAGGGTCACTCCCAGACTGGTCAGCAGCGGGTCGAGCACGCCGGTCAGCAGTGGCGACAGGGTGCTGTTGATGGTGCTGTCCAGGCTGCTGGTGATGGTGCCCAGCAAGGATTCCGCGCCACTCATGAGCGAACCCAGCACATTGTTGGTGGGCGGCGAATACATGTGCACCTGTACCCCGGCGATGGTCCCTGCCAGCAGGCTGCTGGGCAGTGTGGCGTTCGCTGTCAGGGGGAAGAACGGATCGGTATTGACCTCCGGCAGTTGGCTGGGGGTTGATGGCGCGGTGTAGGTAAAGTTGGTGGACGTGCTCTGCACCTGGCCGATCGGGCTGTTGACGCTTATGCCCAAGCCGCCGCCAGTGAATGATGTCCGTGGGCCACATGTCCCTATTCCCAGAATTTTTTTGCATACCGAGCTACCAATATCCAGAACCGGGAGCGGAAGGGCGACGACAGCATTGGGGTCAGTGCTGGCGGGGAAGGCTGCCGCTGAACTGATTTGACCGATTTTCAGGTTCAGCAGTGCGCTATCGGTATGAGTCGTCAGGGTCTTGTTGGTATTGCTGGTACAGGTATAGCCGGTGACGTAACTCTGGGCGCTGGAGGTGGAAATACTTACGTCGATCTGCGGGCCGGCGCTGCCCGATGTCAGCCACTTGAAGTCATACATCGTGCAGCCCGCACCCACCAGACAGGCAACCGATTCGATGGTGGCGGCCAGATTCAGACTCAGAACACTATTGATCACTGGCGTCAGGGGTGTAAGGAGGTTGGTCGCGGCGTTTAGCAGCGGCGTGATGACGCCGAGCACCGGCAAGTTGATCGACAGTAACGCCCGGGTCTGAGCGGTACGTACGAAAATCCGGTTGGCCCCCGTAGGGTTGCTCGGGTCAATCTTGCTCGGGTCGCCAATGGCCGAGATCTGCGGCGTCTGGATCACCTGAACCCTGGCGGTGACCTGAGCCACGCCAGGCACATTCAACTGCACGGCGGACATCAAGCCATTTTTCTTGTTGGCGACCTGCACCAGGCCCTGGACCAGGTCGAATACGCGCATATTGGTATTCAAGGCCGCCAGACTGCTGCCGCTTTGTACCTGCAACAAATCCCCCAGGGCGATGGTGGTTGAGCCGGCTGCGGTCTTGATGGCATTCAGGCTGGAAATAGTGGCCGTAGCCGCCAGGGTATTGTTGGGGTCGAGGACGCTGATTGCGCTCTGGATCAACTGGCTGACCGAGATATTGGTAGTGAGCAACTGGGTGTAGTCGCCGACCTTGAGATTCAAGTCGGTACTGAGCCGGGTCAGGTAGCTCAGCAGGTTCAGGTTAGTGTCCACCAAGCCCTGCCAACCGGCGACGCTGAGGTTCAGGCTGCCGCCGAGCAGGCCGCCGATCAATGGGTTGAGCACGGCGGCGTTGGCCGAGCTGAGCGTCATGGCCGCGCTGCGCAGGGTCAGTTGCACCAGAGGTGCAGCAGGTTGCGCAACTGCGGTGGCTTTCATCGAAATGATCGGCTCGATGGACGTACTGGAAAAATACGACGCCACGCCTGAAGCAATGCTTCGGGGCACCGGATGAGTGACGACTACCTGAATGGCTTCGTACTTGCTCGCGTCGGTATTGAACGTGCGCATCCCGCTGGCATCGACTGACAGGTTGCCGCAAAGAGTCGTCATTGTGCGGCCATCGTTGCCCTGGACGAAATCATTGCGAATGCCGCTTTGCGTCGCAAAGGCGACGGCACTGGCCGTGGTGGCAGGCAGACAATTGCCATGACGGCCCGCCGCTTCCAGTGCGGCCATATCGGCGACCCGTTGCAGGCTGCGCCGCTCCATGTACAAGCGTCCGCTATCGAGCACGACGAGCATACATAGCAGCGCCAGGGCCAGGGTTCCGGCCGCCATCAATCCGATGGCGCCACGCTGTTGCAGATGATTCAGGGGGGACATCCAGCACTCCTTAAGTCTCGCCTAACTCCTCACCTGTGAGCAGGAGTGTAGTAAAGAGATTGATAGGGTGCTGGCTAAATGACAGATGGGCCGGGGTTTTGCCGTAATACTGTAGGACCGGCTTTAGCCGAGAGGGCACCCTCGCGGCTAAAGCTCCTGCAGCCTGACTCTGCATGACTATCGCGGCGGATACTGGCTCAGGATCTTCGCCACCGTGGTGCGGATCGCCGTATCGCGCGCCACCGGATCTGGGTTGTCGTTGAGGATCTGCTCGGTGCTGCCACGCCACACCAGTTTGCCGTCCTTGCCGTCGAGCAAATCGATCTGCAGGGTAGTCACCTTGTAATCGACGCTGCGGGTCTCGCTAGTGACCGGCGGATAGCCCCAATAGCCGCCCCAAGGACCGCCCCAGCCTCCACCGTATTGGCTGCTGACCAGTTGCTGGCGGTTCTCCACGACCACCCAGGTCTGTACTTTTAGGTCTGGCGTCGTACCGGCCGCAGCCATGCGCAGGCCACGTTGATCCAGCTGCCCGGCCACGGCCTGGCGGATGCGCTGTTCGGTCAGGTCGCTTTGCAGGCGCGGGTCATTGGGCTGGAATTGCACGCCGGGCTCTTTCCAGCTCCAGCTGCGATAGCCGCCGAAGTCGCGCTGGGTGTCGAAGTCGCGGTTGACCCGAGTGGTGTCGCAGGCACTGAGCAACAGGGCAACACCCAGTACGGCAAGGTAGCGGAACATGGCAGTTCTCCGAAAAGTCAGGCTGGGGGATAAGTGCTCAGGGCGCCTTGTACGGCGTCGCGCAGGGCTTTGCCGCGTTGTGCCTGGTCGCCAGCGGCAGCGGCTTCGGCACGGGCGCTCCAGACGGGTTGGCCACTGCGGCCATCGAACAGGCTGACAGTGACGACGATCACTTGCTCCTGATAAGTGCGCACCACCGGCACCGTGGCATAACCGCCATAGCCATTGCGGTAGCCGCCGTAGTACGGGTCATAGTAGTC
>Ga0105251_10002377_pt1 | contig 14882 bp, 14 predicted proteins | sample KBSS64metaG_FD_80424 | JGI IMG/M metagenome (GOLD analysis project Ga0105251, IMG submission 80424) | Switchgrass rhizosphere microbial communities from Kellogg Biological Station, Michigan, USA - KBS S6-4 metaG | ecosystem: Host-associated > Plants > Roots > Rhizosphere > Soil | place...
CAGCCATTCGCTGATGGCGCGGTAGCCGCCGATCTTCTTCTCCGCCGACAGCTGGCGCAGGCGCGCCACCAGCGTTTCTTCGCGTTCCAGCACCTGCTCGGCGCTATCGCCCTGCACCAGATAGAACTGGGCGGGGCTGGGCATGCCCAGCATCTGGCTGATCCGGATCTGCTGGTTGATCAGCGACATCGGCGATGACTGCAGGCTGCGCAGGTCGTCGTTGGGCTGCAGCCGCAGCATGCCGACCGCGGACACCACCACCACCGCGCCGAGGAACAGCGCCACCGGGCGGCGCCCGTGCAGGCGCGGCCAGCGCTCCAGCGTTGCGCCCAGCCAACGCGCGAACCGCGTGCTGCGGATTTCGCCGCCATCCAGCCACGGGAACCAGAAGATCACCGTAAGGAAGGCGGCGGCCAGGCCCACCACCGAGAACAGGGCCATCTGGCGCAGCCCCGGGAACGGCGCCAGCCCCAGTGCCAGGTAGGCCAGCGCGCTGGTCAGCAGGGCCAGCCACAGCCCGGGCAGCAGGTGCCGCAACAGCTTCCAGCGGCGGTCGGCGGGTTCTGCCTGGCGCGAAGCGAACCAGTGGATGCCGTAATCCTCGGCCACACCGACCAGCGACGCACCGAACACCAGGGTCAGCACATGGACCTTGCCGAACACCAGCACGGTGACGGCAAGCGCCACCCCGCAGCCGATCAGCAGCGAGGCGGCCACCAGCAGGATCGGACGCAGCGAACGGAACGCCAGCCACACCAGCAGCAGCACGGCCGCGAGCGATCCCCAGCCGATCGTGTTGATTTCCCGGTTGGCCTGCACCGCTGCCGCTTCGGCATGCAGCGGCACGCCGGCGCGCAGCACTTCCAGGCCGGGTGCCCGGCTGCCGGCGGCCGCGCTGGCGGCGTCCAGCAGCAGGTCGATATGGCGTTCGCCGTCGAGCTGGAAGGCCGAGCCCAGGGTTTCGTACTGCAGCACCGACCAGTGCTTGCCGTCGGCCTCGAGCAGGCCGTCATCGCCCATGCGCAGGCCGGAACCGAGTGCGCGCTCCTGCCACCATTGCGGCCACAGCGACAGCGGATCCTGCCGCCATTCGGTCAGCCGGGGCGCACCCATCGGGCCGTACAGCGCGGCCAGTGCGGATCCGGACAGGCTCTGCGCCGATTCGTCCTGCAGGCGCTGGCGCTGCTGGTCAGTGAGGAGCCGGTCGCGGTAGGGGGCGTAGAACGCACGCGCCTGGTCGAACCAGCCTTCCATCGAGCCGGATTCGCGGAGCAGCGGGGCTGAGCCCCGCTCTACGGTGGCGGGCGACGTGCCGTTTACGGTGCTGCGGAACGCCTGTTCGGCGGCCTTGGTCTGCGCCGCGTCGGCGCTGCCGAGCAGCACCACGATCTGGCGCGCGTTGGCGTCGGCGATGCGGCGGGTCACGTCGGACAACAGGCGGTCGTGCGCATCCTGCGGCAACAGGGCCAGGATGTCGGTATCGATCCGCGATGCCTTCGCCCACAGCTGCCACTGCTGCACGCCCAGGCCGACCAGCACCAGCAGCCAGGCCACCGCCAGCCAGCGCCATGCGCGCTGCAGCCGGCCATTTTCGCGCCACGCCGCGTTCAACGACTCATTCAAACCGGCGCCCCTCGTCGGCGCTGAGCTGCGCCGGGGTCTCGCTCATCGCAGAGAAATGGATGCGGGTCACGTCCTGGTTGGCTTCGGTGATCTGCACCTCGCGCACGTAGCGGTCGCCGCTCAGGCTCAGCGCGCTGAATACCTTGGCCAGCATCGGCGAGCGCGGGGTCAGCTGCATGCGCCAGCCGTTTTCTGGCAGCGCCTCGACCTTGACCGCGAACTGGGCCGACAATGCCTGCGCGTCGCCGCTCATCAGCGCGAACATGATCGCGTTGACCGATCGCATCGCCGGCTGCTGGCGGCCATCCAGTTCGACCCGGCTGCTGCCGTCGCTCTGCCGGCTGAGGATGCGGTCGCGGGTGACCACGACCTCGGACGGGAACGGCCTGAGCGTCGTCCAGATCACGCCGCGGTCCTGGGCCAGCACGAAACGGCCCTGCGAGCGCAGCGGGTTCCTGAAGCCGGCGACCTGCTTGTCCTGGCTGAACTCACCGCGCAGCACGCTGACCTTGGCCACGCGCTGCTTGACCAGGTCGACATCGGCGGGGGCCGCCAGCGCAGGGCCGGCCACGACCAGCAGCAGCACGCCGAGCGTGCGCAGGAAACGATTCATGGCGCGTCTACTCCCAGCCGTTCCCACAGCACCGAGGGGCACAGGTACAGCATTTCGTTGGTGGCCGCGTCGACCGCGACCTGGATGGTGTGGGCCCGGGTCAGCACCTGGTCGGTGCCGGCGTCGCGGATTTCGTAGGCGATCTTCAGCCGGTTTTCCCACTCGGTGATGGTGGCGCGCACGCGCAGTGCCTGGCCGTACAGCAGCGGCCGGATGTACTTTACGCGGGCGTCGACCACCGGCCACAGGTAGCCGGAATCGCGCATCTGCGGGTAGTCGTAGTCATGCCGCTGCAGCAGCGCGCAGCGTGCCACTTCGAAATACTTGAAGTAATTGCCGTGCCAGACCACGTGCATCGGGTCGCAGTCGTGGAAGGTCGGCGACAGCGCGACCTCCAGGCTCAGGTCAGGAATGGGCATACAGGCTCCAGCGCTGGCTGCGGATGTCGCCGAGCAGGCCACGCAGTTCGCCGTCCAGGGCACGGTCTTCCTCGACCAGCGCGATGCGTCCGCACAGGTCCTGGTACATCGCGTCCAGCTCGCCGTGCAGGGTGGCGTTCATGCCCACCCGCTGGCGCAGCGCCACGCCCTGGCGGGCGGCGATCAGCATGCCGGCCACCACCTGTTCGGTCAGTTCGATCACGCGCAGGCAGTCGCGCGCGGCGATGGTGCCCATGCTGACCTTGTCCTGGTTGTGGCATTCGGTGGAACGCGAGAACACCGAGGCCGGCATGGTCTGCTTGAGCGCTTCGGCGGTCCAGGCCGAGACGCTGATCTGCAGCGCCTTGAGTCCGTGGTTGATCGCGGCGCGCTCGCCCGTGGACGCCGACAGGTTGGCCGGCAGCCCGTGGTTGTAACGGGCGTCCACCACCAGCGCCAGCTGGCGGTCCAGCAGGTCGGCCAAGTTGGCGATGGTGTTCTTCAGCGCATCCATCGCGAAGGCGATATGCCCGCCGTAGAAATGGCCGCCGTGCAGGATGCGCTCGCCGTCGGCATCGATCAGCGGGTTGTCGTTGGCGCTGTTGAGTTCGGTTTCGATCAGCTGGCGAAGGAACGGCAGGGCGTCCTGCACAACCCCGATCACGTGCGGGGCGCAGCGCAGCGAGTAGCGGTCCTGCAGGCGCTGTTCGTTGCGCGGCGGGCGGTCGCTGTGCAGGTCCTGGCGCAGGCGCGCGGCGATCTGCATCTGGCCCGGGTGCGGCTTTGCGGCGAACAGCATTTCGTCGAAGTGGTGCGCGTTGCCGTCGCTGGCCAGCACGTTGAACGCGGTCAGGCGGGTGGCCAGCCGGGTCAGGTAGTCGGCGCGGTCATACGCCAGGCAGGCCAGCGCGGTCATCACCGCCGTACCGTTCATGATCGCCAGGCCTTCCTTGGGCCGCAGCCGCAGCGGCGCCATGCCGATTTCCGCCAGCACTTCCGCGGCCGGGCGACGCGCGCCCCGGTACATCACCTCGCGCTCGCCACACAGCACCGCCGCCACGTAGGACAGCGGGGTGAGGTCGCCACTGGCGCCGACCGACCCTTCGGCCGGAATCAGCGGCAGCACATCGTGGCGCAGCAGCGTGGCCAGGCCCTGCAGCAGCGGATGGCTGACCCCGGACATGCCGCGCACCAGCGAGGCCAGGCGCGCGGCGATCACCGCGCGGGTTTCCTGTTCGTCCAGGAAACGGCCCAGCCCACAGCCGTGGTAGGTGAACAGATGGTGCGGCAGTTCGGCCACCAGCGCCGGCGGAATGTTCACCGTGCACGAGTCGCCGTAGCCGGTGGTCACACCATAGATGACGCCGTCTTCGCGCAGCAGGCGGTCGAGGAAATCGGCACCGCGCTGGATGCGCGCGGTGAACGCCGGGTCGTCGGTGACCACGGCGTCGGACTGGCGCTGCGACAGCGCGACCACGTCTTCGATGGTCAGCGGCGCATCGCCGAAGCGGACGGTCCGGGCCGGGTGGGTGCCTGCATTACGAGCCATGAGATGCCTGATCCCAGAAGGGGAAGAAATTGAACCAGTCCAAGGGGGCTTCGGTGACCTGGAGTTCCAGCCACCGGGCGAAGTGTTCGGCCTGCGCGGTCAGCGCGGCATCGCGCGAGCCGCGCGGCAGCACGATGCGGTCGCTGAAATGCTCGAAGCGCACGCGGTAACCGCTGCCTTCATGCAGGCAGGCCATGCTGTATACCGGGCAGCCGAGCGCAGCGGCCAGCACGTAGGCGCCGATCGGGAACTGCGCGGTGTGGCCCAGGAACGGCGCCGGCACGGTGCGGCCGCCGCGCAGCGGCACGCGGTCGCCGACGATCGCGACGAAGCCGCCGGCCTGGACGCGGCGCTGCAGCTCCACCGCCGTGGCCGGCCCCATGTCGGACACCTGCAGCAGCTCCACCGAGGCCAGCGGGTCGAGCCGCTGCATCAGCCGGTTGAATCGCTGCGCATGCGCGGTGTGGACCAGCACCGTGATGTGGAAGCCGGGCACCTGCTCGGCCAGTAACTGGCACAGCTCCAGGCAGCCGATGTGCGCGGTGAGGATCACGCCGCCTTCGCGGCGCGCGATCTTCTGCAGCATCAGGTCGCGCTGCAGGTGGATGCGCCCGGGCGGGTAGCGACCGCCCAGGCCGAGCAGCTTGTCCAGCATGGTGTCGGCGAACAGCGCGAAGTGCTTCAGGCTGGTCCAGTAACCCGGGCGACCGCGCAGCGCGCCGGTGTGCGCCTGCAGGCGCTGCAGGTACTGCAGCGACGCCCGCCGTGCCACCCCGTTGGACAGCCAATGGCACAGCACCACCGGGTACACGCACAGGCGGAACGGCCAGCGCCCGAACCAGCGGTGCACCCAGCACAGGAACAGCACGCCGGCGGCGGAGGTGCTTTCGCCCAGGTCCGCCCAATGCGGCGCGTTGTCCGGTGCCGCCGCGCTCATGCGGCGCGTGCTCCGGCCATGCGCCGCCACAGCAACTGCGGCGCACGCGCGAGCATGCCGAAGAACAGCCGGGTATGCATGCGGCTGATGCGCACGTTGTCGCGCCACACGTCGAAGTGCGAAACGCCATCGCTGGGATAGGTCACCCGGGTTGGCACGCTGATGACCGGCACGTCGCGCCAGAACAGCCGCACCAGGATCTCGCTGTCGAAATCCATGCGCCGGCCGATGGTCTCCTCGCCCATCAGTTGCACCACCGGTGCCAGCGGATACACGCGGAAGCCGCACATCGAATCGCGGATCTGCAGCGACAGCGTGTTGATCCACACCCAGATATGGGTGGCATAGCGGCCGTACAGGCGCGCCTTGGGCACGCTTTCGTCGTAGGCCGGCGTGCCGCAGATCACCGCATCCGGGTGCTGCAGGGACAGTGCGTGGAAACGCGGGATGTCGCCGGGGTCGTGCTGGCCGTCGGCGTCGATCTGCAGCACGTGGGTGCAGCCGCGCCGCGCTGCCTCGGCAAAACCGGCCAGCATGGCGCCACCCTTGCCCTGGTTGGTCGGCAGCCGCAGCAGCGCGACCTGGTCCGGCTGCGCCTGGGCCAGTGCCTGCAGCGTGGTCGCGCAGGCCGGATGCGAGCCATCGTCCACCAGCAGGCACGGCAGGCCGCTGGCGAGCACGCCCTGCACCACCGCACCGATGGCGTGTTCGTGGTCGTAGACCGGAATCACCACCAGCATGGACTCACGCATCGCCGAACACCACCCGGCCACTGGCGTGCACGCCGTGATCGGACAGGTAGCGGAAACTGAGCACCGAGCGCGCTGCGTCCCAGCCCAGGGTGAGCTGAAGCTGGTCGTCCGGCCGCGCAACGTGCTGGAATTTCAGCGCGTCCATCCGCTCGAAACGCGGTGGCATGGCGAACGCCTGGCGGGCGTAGTGGATGGCCCAGTCCAGCTGCACCACGCCGGGCAGGATTTTCGCCTGCGGGAAATGACCGTCGAACGCGACCAGGTCCGGGTCCAGCGGCAACACCAGTACCGCAGCGTCGGCATCGCGTTGCTGCCACTGCGCGGCCGGCAGCAGCGGCCGGAACAGCGCGGCCAGCGCGGCCGCAGTGGTCTTGCCCTGTGCGTTGTACGGCAGCTCGTTGACGAAGCGCCAGCGCCGGGGGCGGGTCACTGCATCGTGGCTCTGCGCGAGGTGGGCACCGAGCTGACCGGCCAGCAGGCGGCGCTGCGCGTCGCTCCACTGCGTGGCATCGGCGGCCTGCGGCACCACCACGGCGGCGAGTTGCTCGCGTGCACCCGGCAGCACCAGCACGCGCGCTTCCTGCACCTGGGGGTGCGCACGCAGCTGCTGTTCCAGCGCGTCGAGCGACACCCGGCGTTCTTCGATCTTGACGATGCGGTCGGCGCGGCCGAGCAGGCGGAAGCTGCGCCCCGCGTCGGCTTCCACCCGGTCCTGGGTCTGCCACCACGCATCATCGGCCAGGTGCGGCGAGGACACCGCCAGGCAGCCGTCTTCGATCCGCCAGGCCACGCCCGGCAGCGGGTGCCACTGCGGCTGTTCGGCGCTCCATTGGCGCCACGCGATGCCGCCGGTTTCGCTGCTGCCAAATACTTCGGTGGGCGCTACCCCGAGCAGCGCGCGTGCCTGCAGCGCCGCGTCGCTGGGCAACGGGCCGCCGGAGGAGAACACGGCGCGCAGCCGGCCGCTCAGGGCGGCCCAGTCCAGCTGTCCGGGCAGGCGCTTGAGGTGGGCCGGGGTGGCAACCAGCACCGACGGTTCGCGGGCCAGCGCACTGACCAGGTCTTCGTGGAAGAACCGGCGCGGCTGGATCGCCCGGCCTGCGGCCAGCGGCCACAGCACGCGGAACAGCAGGCCATAGATGTGCTGGTGCGACACGGTGCCGTGCACCTGCGCGCCCTCAAGCTGTGCGCCGAAGGCGGCCTGCAGCGTGTCCACTTCGCGGGTGAGCTGGCGCAGGCGCTTGCCGATGGCGCTGGGTGCGCCGGTGCTGCCGGAGGTGAACACCACCAGTTCCAGCGCGTCTTCGTCCAGCGCGTGCAGTGGCGCCCGCAGATCGACGCCCGCCTGCGGCTGCAGTGGCGCGAGATGGGCCGGCACATCGCCGGCGAACCCGGCCACATGCGGGCGCAGCCCTTCCAGGGTCGCCGGCAGGTTGTCGCCGCCGAGGAACACGCGCTTGCCGGCGTGCCAGGCGCCGAACAGCGCGGCGGCGAAGGCCAGGGTGTCATCGAAGTACAGCGCCCAGTCGCGGCCCGGCGCAGCGGCGAATGCCTGCTGCCAGCCGAGCACCCGCGCGCGGAAGTCCGCGTGGTCGACGCTGCGGCCCGCGGCGTCGATGCCCACGATGCGTTGCGGCTGCGGCACCAGCGCCAGCCGGTCCAGCGCGATCCACTCAGCCATGCGCGTGCGCCGCCTTCACCCGCCGCCGCACCAGCCACTCACCCGCAAACAGGACACCCATCATCACGTACGCCAACAATCCGTTGTAAAGCGCCCAGACCTGGTTGGAGGCCCACAGCGCAGTAGCCAGGGCCAACGCCCCGTTGAGAACGAAGAAACCGCACCACACCTGGGTGACGCGGCGGGTATACAGCACCGCGAACGGTGGCAGGTCCGGCTCGGTGAGCCGCGCCAGGCGCTCCACCGCGCTCGGCGGGAACCGCAGGCTGGTGGCGAAGATGACCAGCATCACCGCGTTGACCAGTGCCGGATACAGTTTGAGCGGCAGCGCCTGGTTGAAGGCGGTGGCCAGCAGCGCCAGCAGGCCGGCGCCGACCGCGGCCGCCCACCACACCGCCTGGCGGGTGGTCAGCGCGCGCAGGGCGGCCAGGGCGAACAGCAGCAGCGCCATCCAGCGCGGCTCGAAGCGGCCGAGCGACAGGTACACCACCAGCGGGTATGCCAGCGACAGCACCGCAAACGCCGCGACCCGCAGCCGGACCATGGTCGACCTTCAGCGGCGGCCGTCAGGCGGCCGCTTGCCCGGGCAGCAGCCCGTGCACGACATCGACGATGTCCTGCACGGTGCGCACCGACTTGAACGCTTCAGGTTGCAGGTTGCGGCCCAGCAGCGGCTTGAGCTGCACGATCAGGTCGACCGCGTCGATGCTGTCGATGTCCAGGTCGTCGTACAGGCGGGCCTGGGGCGTGATGCGTACCGGTTCGATCTCAAAGCTGTCCTTGAGGATCTTGACGATGCGATCGAAAAGTTCGTTCTTGGTCATGACAAATCCTGACGCGCCGTTACGACGGCTGGCGTGCGGCGACGAATTCGCTCAGGGCACGCACGCTGGAAAAATGGCGACGGGTTTCTTCCGAATCGGCGGACAGGCTGACACCGTACTTTTTCTGCAGGGCCAATCCAAGTTCAAGCGCATCGATCGAATCCAGGCCCAGGCCCTCGACGAACAGGGGCGCTTCGGCGTCGATGTCGTCTGGAGCGATGTCTTCCAATGAAAGCGATGAAATGATCAATTCCTTGATCTCGTGCTCAAGTGCCTGCACGGCTTGGTTCTCCAGCGAAGTCAAAGTAATGGGCAAGGTGATCGGTCACGCGCCGGGCCGCCAAGGCATCCCCCCTGGGCGTGTCGTCGGCCCCGGTCAGGAACGGGGCGATCGGGAGATCCTCCCCGACTTCCAGCTGAACGTGAAAACGCCGTGATGGCACACGATACCATTTCTGGCCCTTGGTCAGGGTGAGGGGGGTGCAGGTGATCCGCACCGGGGTAATGTCCAGCCGGCCGCGGACCGCGATGTTGGCGGCGCCCCGCTGCAGCCGCAGCGGCTGGCCCGGCTCGGTCCGGGTGCCTTCGGGGAAGATCACCAGGTTGCCCCCGGCCTTGACTGCCGCGATGCAGTCGTCGACCAGACCCGCGCCGTCGCTATTGGCCACATAGCCGGCCGCGCGGACCGGGCCGCGCATGAACGGGTTGCGCGCGACAGCCTGCTTGACCACGCAGTCAGCATTGGGGAGCAGCGACACCAGCAGCACCACGTCGATCAGTGTCGGATGGTTGGCCAGGATCAGCAGGCCGTCGCGCTGCAGGCGCTCGCGCCCCCGGATCTCATAGGTCATGAGTCCCAGCCCGCGCATCAGGGCGACATGGCTGGCAAAGCTGAATTGGACCAGCCGCCGCGCCAGCGCGCGCCGCCGGGCGGTGTGGCGCGCCAGCAGCAGCAGCGGGAACAGCAACCCGCCCAGCAGCAGTCCACCGATCCCGAAGGCAGCGAAGCTGATGCCGGTGCCGACCACGCGCCAGGCGCGGTCGAGGCGGGCGCTCCAGCGCTCAGCCATGGCGCTGCCAGGTCCAGCGCTGGCCGTCGGCCTGGAACTGCAGGGTCGGGTCGCCCGAGAGCAGGAAGCGCAGCGCGTCCAGGCTGTGCGGCAACGCGCCGGACCGGCCGTCGCAAGGCGCGCTGTCGCCGGGTCCGGCGCCCCAACCCAGCGACAGCCGGGTGCCCGGCGCGTCGGCCCGGGCCAGGCGCCAGCACCACGCGAAGAAGGGGTCCGGCTCGTCGGCGAAGCCGGCATAGACCGGCGGCAACGGCGATTCGTAGGCGATGACGCGCACTTCCGGCGCACCGTCGGCCAGCAGGCCGAACGCCTCCAGGCACGCCGCCTCCACCGTGCCGCGCCCGCCGGCCAGGGCGATGTAGTTGCCGCGCTGCCCGCGCGCGATCGAGTACAGCGCCGCTATCGCGTTATGCACCGACAGGCCGAACGCCGTGGGCGACATCGCGGTGTCCTGGCGCAGGGTATCCAGCAGTTCCATCGAACGCGCCACATCGCCATGGCGCGAGGCGAACACCAGCGGTACCTGCCCGGCGTCGTCGGGTTGTTCGCACCAGCACGCCGCCTGGATCGCCATCCGGCCCAGGCGCTCGATGCGGCGGCGCTGCATGGGCGGCACCTCCGGCAAGGCCGGGGTGTCGGTGCCGTGCGGCAGGGTCGGCGCCTGCGCCCATGCCTGCCATGCTGATTTGGTGGTCAGTCCCGGTGCCCAGGCCGACCAATCCACTACTGAGAACTCGATCATTCACGCCTGTCTTGGACATCATGAGGCGTGCAGGGGGCACGCCGCGAAAGGAGCGCACGCTATCATGACACCCTCGGCACTGGCAGCTTTCACAATCTGAAATGAGTAGCACGATCCACAGCCTGGCGGCCGCGCAGGTCCCTTCTCCATCGGCAGACCCCACGCTGTTCCGTGCGTTCTATGCCCCGGCCGGGCAGCGCGACGCTGCCCTGGCCGACCCGCGCACCCTCGCCGTCTTCGGTTTTTCGGCCGACGCCGCGCCGTGCGACGATCCGCGCTGGCTGTGCGTGCCGCTGGCCGAACAGGGCCCGGCGCAGATCGAGGTCTGGCAGGGCGCGGGCGTGGTCCAGCAGGGTGTGCGCGACGGGGTGCGCTGGTCGGCCAATGACACGTTGCTGTTCGGCGCGATCGAAATCGACGAGGTCGAAGGCGATATCGAATCGGCGGCGGCAGATGCCTACGCGCGCATGAGCGGGTTCCTTGCCAGCTGCGGCTTCCCCCACCTGCTGCGCACCTGGAATTATCTGGACGCGGTGACCGAAGGCGAAGGCGACCAGGAACGCTACCGGCGATTCTGCGTGGGCCGCGTGCGCGGGCTGCGCGAGCTGGACGAAGCCGCGCTGCCGGCCGCGACCTGCATCGGTCGCTTCGACGGCGTGCGGCGCCTGCAGGTGTACTGGCTGGCCGCGCGCGAACCGGGCCTGCCGCTGGAGAACCCGCGCCAGGTCAGCGCGTTCCGCTACCCGCGCCAGTACGGCCCGCAGTCGCCCAGCTTCTCGCGAGCGCTGCTGCCGCCACCGGCCACCGGCCTGCCGCTGCTGCAGTCGGGCACCGCCGCGATTGTGGGGCATGTCTCGCAGCACACCGGGGCGCTGCTGGAGCAGTTGGACGAGACGCTGACCAACCTGCAGAGCCTGGTGGATGCCGCGCGCGAGCGGCGGCCCGACCTGCCGGCGCAGCTGGGGGCCGCCTCGCTGCTGAAGGTGTATGTGCGCCGCGCCGAAGACATGCCGGCGATTGCCGCGCGGATGGCCGAACTGCCGGGCGCGCCGGCCTTCGTCGTGCTGCACGCCGAAGTCTGCCGGGCCGAACTGCTGGTGGAGATCGAAGGCCTGCACGGTTGACGCGCGTGACGACCAACGGTCGTCACCTACCGCCTCTCGCCCGCGTCGCGGATGGCGCACACCGGCCCGCGTCGGGGGTGGCGCACGCCGGCCCGCGTCGGGGATGGCGCACACCGGTAGGTGACGACCGTTGGTCGTCACCCGCCTGATCAATGATATCCGGCGTCGGCCCGGACCTTGCCGCGGAATACCCGGTACGACCACGCGGTGTATCCCAGGATCACCGGCAGCAGCACCACCAGCCCGACCAGGCTGAACCCCATCGACGAGGGCGGCGCCGCCGCCTGCCACAGCGTCATGCTGGGCGGCAGCAGGTACGGCCACATGCCCAGCACCAGCCCGACGAAGCCCAGCACGAACAGCGCCAGGGTCAGCAGGAACGGCGGCAGGTCGCGACGCGGGTGCATGGCGCTGCGCCACAGCGCCACCGCTACGCCCAGGGTGAGCAGCGGCACCGGCGACAACCACCAGAAGTTGCCGTCGCTGAACCAGCGCGCCATCAGGCGCGAGTCCAGGAACGGCAGCCAGGCGCTGACCAGGCCCATGAACACGATCACCGCCACCACCAGCGGCCGGGTCAGGGTGCGCGCGAAGGCCTGCTCGCGGCCCTCGGTCTTGAGGATCAGCCAGGTGCTGCCCAGCAGCGCGTAGCCGAACACCACCGCTGCGCCGGTCAGCATCGAGAACGGACTGAACCAGCCGAACGGGCCGCCCACGTACTGGCCGTCCACGACCTGCAGGCCCTGCACCAGCGCCCCCAGGATGACCCCTTGGGCGAACGCCGCAAGCAGTGATCCCAATCCAAAGGCCACGCTCCACAGGCGCCGCGAGCGGTGCGCCTTGAAACGGAACTCGAATGCCACGCCGCGGAACACCAGCGCCACCACCAGCAGCAGCACCGGCAGGTACAGCGCCGACAATAGCGCAGCGTAGGCCTTGGGGAAGGCCGCCATCAGCCCTGCCCCGCCCAGCACCAGCCAGGTTTCATTGCCGTCCCAGATCGGCGCGGCGGTGTTCATCATCACATCGAGCTGTTCTTCATCTTCGGCCATCGGCGCCAGGATGCCGATGCCGAGCACGAAGCCGTCCAGCACCACGTACATCAGCACGCCGAAGCCGATCACCGCGAACCATGCCACCGGCAGCCAGGTCGTCATCTCCATGTCAGCGCTCCTCCAGCGGTTCGTCGGCGCCGGACAGGGGGCGCGCCGGGGTGTGGCTGCCGTCTTCGATGGGCGGCTGCTGGTCGTGCGGTTTCGGTCCGGTGCGGATGATCTTCACCAGGTACCAGATGCCCCAGCCGAACACGAACGCGTAACCGACGATGTAGACGCCCAGCGACAGCGCCGTCATCCACGCGCTCTGCGGCCCTACAGCATCGGCGGTGCGCAGGATCCCGTACACCACCCAGGGTTGGCGGCCCATCTCGGTGACGAACCAGCCCGAGACAAGCGCGACGAAGCCGCTGGGCAGCATCCAGTTCCAGCCACGCAGCAGCCAGCGCGATTGCAGCAGGCGGCCGCGCCACCACTGGAACGCGGAGGCCCAGGCCAGCAGCAGCATCAGCGTGCCCAGCCCGACCATGATGCGGAAGGCGTAGAACACCGGCACCACCGGCGGCCGCTCACTGGCCGGTACCGAGGTGAGCGGATCGAACGTTCCGTCCAGCGAATGGGTCAGGATCAGGCTGCCCAGGCGCGGAATGGCGAGCTCGAAGTCGTTGCGTTCCGCCTTTTCGTTGGGCACCGCGAACACCACCAGCGGCACGCCGTCGCCCTCGCCTTCGGCGTGCCAGTGCGCTTCCACCGCTGCGATCTTCATCGGCTGGTGCTTGAGCGTGTTGAGCCCGTGCATGTCACCCACGAAGATCTGCACCGGCACGGTCAGCGCGGCGAACGCCACCGCCGCCAGCAGCATGGTGCGCCCGGCTTCGACATGGCTGCCCTTGCGCAGGTACCACGCGCCCACCCCACCGATCACGAAACAGGTGGTGATGAACGAGCCCAGCGCCATGTGCGCCAGCCGGTACGGGAAGGACGGGTTGAACACCACCTGCCACCAGTCCTGCGGCACCACGATGCCGTCGACGATGGCGTGCCCGGCCGGGGTCTGCAGCCAGCTGTTGGACGACAGGATCCAGAACGTGGACACCAGCGTACCGAGCGCCACCATGCAGGTGGAGAAGAAGTGCAGGCGCGGCGAGACCTTGCCCCAGCCGAACATCATCACGCCCAGGAAGCTGGCCTCCAGGAAGAACGCGGTCAGTACCTCATAGGTGAGCAGCGGCCCGATCACGCTGCCGGCGACCTGGCTCAGATGCGGCCAGTTGGTACCGAACTGGAAGGCCATGACGATGCCGCTGACCACGCCCATGCCGAAGGACACCGCGAAGATCTTCTGCCAGAAGAAGTACAGCTCGCGCCAGATCGGCTTCCGGGTCCGCAGCCACTGCCCTTCGACGAAGGCCAGCCAGCTGGCCGTGCCGATGGTGAAGGCGGGGAACAGCACATGGAAACTGATGACGAACCCGAACTGGATCCGGGACAACAACAACGCGTCCAAGCGACGCCTCCGCAGCATTTTCTGGAATCCGGACCAGTCTGGGCCTCTATCCGTGAAAGGCACATGCGACCCGATGACGCGCTGCTTCACTCTGTCGCAGGTGGAGCCCAGTGCAGGGTTGGCGGGTCGTACACGCTTGGCCGCCAACGGCAGCCAAGCAGGGAGTGGCTCTACGGATTCCGTCTGGGGGACAGCCCCCTTCTTGCTGAAGGGGGCGCGCCAACGGCGCGGGGTTAAGGTGGAATGCCATTCACAGGTCATGGGCCACGGCCCATGACCTGTGGCCCCCTTCCGGAACGCTTGCGGCTGCTACGCTTGCCGGGTTTTCCCATACGGTGCTGCCCGCAATGCCCAGAACGCTGCCCTTGTCCCTGCTGCTGCTCGCCGCCCTTGGTGGCGTGGCCCACGCGGCACCGACGCCGATCACCATCGAACAGGCCATGGCCGACCCGGACTGGATCGGTCCGCCGGTCGAAAACGCATGGTGGTCCTGGAACAGCCAGCAGGTCGAGTACCAGCTCAAGCGCGCCGGCAGCCCGGTCCGCGACACCTTCCGCCAGCCGGTGAACGGCGGCGCGGCCAGCCAGGTCGCCGATGACCAGCGCGGCAGCCTGGACGTGGACAACCCGGTGTACGACAGTGCGCGCCAACGCGCCGTGTTCGTGCGCAACGGCGACGTGTTCCTGCGCGACCTGCGCAGCGGCGCGCTGACCCAGCTGACCCGCAGCACCGAGAAGGCCAGCGCGGTCAACTTCGCCCGCGACGGCGGGGTGATCTGGCGCACCGGCCAGAACTGGTTCCACTGGACGGCCGCCGCCGGCGTGCAGCAGGTGGCCAGCCTGAAGGCCGAAAAGAATCCCGATGACGCGCCCAAGGCCGACGTGCTGCGCGACCAGCAGCTGCGCACCCTGGCCACCCTGCGCAACGACCGCGCCCAGCGCGACGCGCTGAAGGAACAGGAAGCCAGCTGGCGCCGTGCCGACAGC
>Ga0105251_10002378_pt1 | contig 14878 bp, 16 predicted proteins | sample KBSS64metaG_FD_80424 | JGI IMG/M metagenome (GOLD analysis project Ga0105251, IMG submission 80424) | Switchgrass rhizosphere microbial communities from Kellogg Biological Station, Michigan, USA - KBS S6-4 metaG | ecosystem: Host-associated > Plants > Roots > Rhizosphere > Soil | place...
CACCGGGTTTCACCGGGACCTTGTCCGATACAGCCTGAACCGACCGATGACCACGCCAACCCTCTGCCCCGCCTGCGGCGCCCGCAACGACTGCGCCCTGGCCGACCCGCGCACTGCCGACCACGCGTGCTGGTGCTACAGCGTCAGCATCGACCCTGCGGTGCTTGAAGCCTTGCCGCCGGAACTGCGCAACAAAGCCTGCCTGTGCCCGCGCTGCGCCCAGGTGGACGAGCAACTGCGCGGGAACGAGCGGTCGTAATGCGCATAGACCGTTTTCTCAGCAACCTGCCCCGCTTCAACCGCAAGCAAGTACGCCTGTTGCTGGTGGAGCGACGGATTACCGTCGATGGCCAATTCGTCAGCGATCCGCACCACCCGGTCAGCGAGTTCAGTCGAGTGCTACTGGATGACGAAGTGCTGCAAGCCGGCAAACCCGCGCGCTACTTCATGCTGCACAAACCCCAGGGCTGCGTGAGCGCCACCGCCGACCCGCAACACCCCACCGTGCTCGACCTGCTGGATGAACCGGACAAGCACGAGTTGCACATCGCCGGCCGCCTGGATTTCAACACCACCGGCCTGCTGCTGATCACCAACGACGGCCAATGGTCGCGCCGCCTGACCCAGCCGCAAACCAAATTGCCCAAGGTCTACTACGTCGAGACCGAGCAGGACATTGGCCCGGAATACGCCGCCACCTTCGCCGCCGGCCTGTACTTCGCGTTTGAAGACCTCACCACGCAGCCGGCCGAATTGGAGCTATTGGGCCCCAGAACGGCGCGCCTGAGCATCATTGAAGGGCGTTATCACCAGGTGAAGCGCATGTTCGGGTACTTCGACAACAAAGTGACCCGCCTGCACCGCGAGCGCATGGGGCCACTGGCATTGGACTCAACCCTTGCCCCAGGCCGGTACCGGGCGCTTACGGACGCTGAAATCCAACAGGTCTGATGACCGTTCAGCCGATGATGGCAAAAAACCACGCCATCGACTGGCGAACTGGCATCCCTGATGCTTGAATCAACCGAGCCAGCCGCAATCTGACTGGCGAGTCACCCCTACCTACAAGAAACACTTTGCCCGTCCGCACGCTTGATCTGCGGGCACCTCACGGCAAATTGCCCGCCATAACAACACCCGTCGGCCAGCCAGTACCGGATCGACATGGGCCCTCACTTCCAGGCGTATGCCTACCTGTCACAAAGCTCGTGCAGAGTGATCTGCGCGCATTACCCGCTTGCCAGGAGTCTTACGACATGAGGCCAGAAATCGCTGTGCTGGATATACAGGGTCAGTATCGGGTTTACACGGAGTTCTATCGCGCGGACGCAGCTGCCAAGACCATCATTCTGGTCAACGGCTCAATGGCCACCACTGCGTCTTTCGCCCAGACCGTGAAAAGCCTGTACCCGACGTTCAACGTGGTTTTGTACGACCAGCCCTACGCCGGTCGCTCAAAAATCCACAACCGCCACGAGCATATGCTGACGAAAGAAGTCGAGGGCCAGATCCTTCTGGAGCTCATCGACCACTTCACCGCCGAACACGTGCTGTCCTTTTCCTGGGGCGGCGCCGCGACCCTCGTCGCCCTCGCCCACCGCCCGCGGCGTGTGGAAAAGGCCGTGATCAGCTCGTTCTCCCCGGTAATCAACGCCCCGATGCGCGACTACCTGGAGCGCGGCGTCGACTACCTCGGCAACCTCGACCGCGACCGCGTGGGCCACCTGGTCAACAGCACCATCGGCAAACACTTGCCGTCGCTGTTCAAACGCTTCAACTACAAACACGTGAGCAGCCTGGCCGAGCATGAGTATGGGCAGATGCACTTTCACATCAGCCACGTGCTCAACAGCGACCGACTGTGCTACCTCAAGGCGGCGAAGCAGATTGATATTCCGGTGTTGTTTTTGAACGGTGAATGGGACGAGTACACCAGCGCCCAGGATGCCAAGCTGTTTGGGCAACATATTGCGAAAAGCAGCTTCGGCACGATTCAAGCGACCGGGCACTTTCTGGATATGGAGCACAAGGCCGCGTGCAGGGATAGCCGAGAGGCGTTGATGGGGTTTCTGAGGCCGGAGCAGCAGCCGAGCCGGTTGCGGTATCACGCGCCACAGCCACAGCATGCGTTTGCCGTATGAGCGGTGGAGTTGTGGGTGGGCTGGATTTTCCAGGGGATCCGCCTGCCCACGACCGACCGTTGGCACGTAAAACACAGAATTTTCGAAGAAAAACTTCAAATCCTTGAGCACATCTGGTACAAAGTCAGCCGCTCTGAGCGGGTATAGTTTAGTGGTAGAACGAAAGCTTCCCAAGCTTTAGATGAGGGTTCGATTCCCTCTACCCGCTCCACTCAGATTTTGGTCCCGCGTCAGGATGGTTTTGACGGGGGATGTGTAAAAAAACCGGTCCTTGGTGGCCGGTTTTTTTATGCTCGAAATTTGAGAGGGCTGCCGATCACCGAACAACCTTGAAATAGACAAGCTCCGGATCACCCTGATCCAGATTCTCAATAACGCCACTGCGCAAGAATCCAGCCTTGGACATGAGTTGCTGTGAAGCGACGTTTGAGCGGTTCGTTGAGGTGAAGAGCTTGTCCGTCTTACACGCGGATTCGGCGGCAACAAGCAGCAGAAGCGCGATACCTTTGCGCTGATGTGCAGGAGAGATAACCACCAGTGAAACAAAGCCATTCCCGAAGAAATCGTGGGTAAGTATGAGATAGCCGACGACGCTGCCGGACTCTACTGCAACCAGGCATTGACGCCTCTCAACGGCCTCGCGAATAAGCTCGCCACGGCTGACATTCGATTTCGCGTAAGCGTCGAGTTCAACCATTGCACTCACGTCTTCAAATGTTGCCTCTCGGGTCGACGGGGCTGTGCTTGTCTCGCTGTTCCGGGTCATCGGTACTGACTCCCAACACGTCAAAATCGGCTGCCCTTCCCTTGGTATGTGCGGCCTGGAAGGGAAAGCCTTTTATAGAATCAAGAAACCCGATCCACTCGGTCCTGCACGGCTTCTACCAGTAAAAGCCCCAGCTCAATCATTTGCTGAATTGCCAATGCCAGACAGCGATGTTCGTCTGGCAAGTTATCGGCAAATTCGTTGGTCATTGCGCCAGCGCCGGCAATGGTTTCGTAGGCGTTGGCGAGTAATGCATCGGTGCCGATTTCGGGACGTACGCTGAATATTCTTACGGGTGAATTATACGAGTCAGTACACATCTGTTGATCCTCGGTTAGGACCACCTTCCAGAGCTACTAAACAAAGGGTGGCGGCTATACGCGGGTTAGTAGACCGGTTGATCAACGAAACCGGCGCGCCCAAAGACGCCCCGCGTACAGCCACCATAAAGACCAGACATTCAAACGTCTGAGAAATGGCACAGCCATACGCCGTTGATCAAATCGGGCTACTAAACCCGACCGCTGATGGGCAGCGGCTGACGAACCTTAAAGAGGTCGCCTAAGGCGTACAACCTGGACGATTCTGATGGTTGTGTAGGCAAAGCCGCAAGATTCATAACTGCTTGCTCGCCCAAATAAGCCGGCAATCTCTGGCAACAAGATTGATCATGAACCGCTTATTCCTCTGGATGGGCAGTGATTTTTAGTGGCACTCAGGCAAGGCCATCGCAGCCTCGCCAAAGCTCGACAACTCCCACATTAGAGCGGTGTCGCTCCCAAATCTGGATGCACTCCCTGTGGGAGCCGGGCTTGCCCGCGATGCAGGCGGCGCGGTCTGCCAGGTACACCGCAGCGATCCCATCGCAGCCTCGCCAAGGCTCGACAGCTCCCACAAGGGACTGAATTCACCATCAGAACAGACGGCTATTTCTCGAGCACCACTCCCCGCTGCACCACCCACGCCAACGGCAACGTCAGCAACAACATCCCCGCCAACACCATCACCGCCACCGGCACGCCCATCGAGTCCCCCAGCCCGCCAAACAGCACCGGCGCCAGTGCGCCGCCGCCGATGGTGCCGGTGTAGAACACCGCAAACGCCTGCTCGCGTTTACCCGCGCCGGCCAGGTCCGGCACCGCGCCGTAAAGCACCGACGACGTGCCATTCAGCGCCAGCCCCAACACCGGCAACATCACCATCAACCCGCTCAACGGCAGGTACACCGCCGCAACGATTAACAGCGCTGTGCTGGTCTCCGTCAGCCATACGGTTTTCATCATGCCGATACGTGCGCCGAGGTAGCCGCAGAGCAGTTTGCCGAAGGCACCGCCGATGAACAGCATGGTCAGCGCCAGGCCAATGCCCGCAGTGCCGGCGCCTTTAGCTTGCAGAAGAAAGGGCAAAAACGTGAGAAAGCCCATTCGCACGGCACTGTCGAGTGTGCCCGTGACGATCAGCGCACGCAGGCCGCTGACCGAGCCACTTCCTACCAGTGTCTTGGCGGTTTTCCCGGAAAAGGACGCCGCTGCCTGCGTGGGTATCAACCACCACAGCAACCCCGCCGCCGCCACCCCCAGCAATCCAAGCAACGTAACGCTCGCGCGCCAACTGATGACGGTCAGCAACAGGCCAACCAACCCGGGAACCAGGGTTTTGCCAATATCCCCGGAGAAGTTGTATTGAGACAGCGCTTCCTTGACCCCACCACCGTTCTCGTAGGTGTCGGTGATCATTGAAGAAGCCAGCGGATGCTGAGTACTCGCCCCCAGCCCGCCCAACAGCAGCGCCAGCAACAACATGCCCAACCCAGTCGCCTGCCCCACCAACAGATAAGCAACACCGGCAAGCGCTGTGCCGCCCACCAGCATCGGCGTGCGTCCCCAGCGTTTGGCGGCGCGGCTGGCCATGAGTTGAAACACCGCCATCATCCCGGAGTACGCCCCACGCAGCAGGCCGATCTGGGCGTAGGTCAGGCCGAACTGCGCTTGCCAGATCGGCAGCAGCACGTAGATCACATCGGTCAGGCCATCATGAATCGCGTGGGCGCTGCAGCCTGCGATCAACGAGCGGCGACGGGCGGAAGTCTCGGGCACGGGCAAGGCAACGGCGTCGTTCATGAGGTCTTGCTCAGTTCAGGTTGGAGGGGCTTCCAGCCCGTCAGGGCGATCAGCAGTGACAGCAACTGGAAACCGATGATCAGCGCTACGCATCCCGTCCAGCCCCAGCGCCCCCAGATCAGCGCCGGGACGATGGCGCCGAAGCTGCCGCCCAGGTAATAGCAGGTGAGGTACAGGCCCACGGCGCCGGCCTTGTTGTGGCGGGCGGTGGCGGTGGTGAAGGCGCTGGCGGCGGCCTGGGCGAGGAATACGCCGGTGGAGCTGAGGGCCAGGCCCAGTACGATGCACCACAGGGACGGCAGCAAGGTCAGGCCCGAGCCACAAACGCCAAGCACCGCAGCAGCGGTCAGCAGTTCGGATTGCGGGCGGGATTTGCTCAGGCGCCCGGCAATGGGGATCACCACCAGGGCCAGGAGGAACACCATGTAGATAGTGCCCAGCGCCGCCGGCCCGAGGTCGAAGGGGGCTTGGCTGAGGTAAAGGCCCGCGTAGGTAAAGGTCGCCACTTGGGAGAACAGCACGCAAAACCCTACGGCGTAGGCTGCCAACAGCGGAGTGCCGAGTACATCGCTCCAGGTGGTTGCAGGTCGGGCAACACGGGGAGGATTGTCCGGCAGCAGGAACTGGATAAACCCGCCCACCATCAGGCTCAACACCGCCAACAGCTCAAAGGCTTCACGCCAGCCGACATACTCGGTCATCACCCCGGTGACGAAGCGCCCGGCAAACCCGCCGAGCACGGTGCCGGCCACGTAGAGGCTGGTGACTTCGGTCACGGTGCCGCCGCGCCAGCGATCGCCGATGTAGGCCACGCTGGTGGCAAACACTACCGGAATCAGCATCCCTTCGATAAAGCGCCACACCAGCAGTTCGGCGAAACTGCTGGCATAGGCAGTCATCAGCGCCGGCAACGCCAGCAACAGCGCAGCAGCCGAGATCACGGTGCGTTGCTCAAACCGCCCGGTCAGGCGGCTGACAAACGGCGCGGTCAGCGCCACCGCCAAGGTGGTAACGGTAATGCTCCAACCAGCCGCCTTGGCGCTCACCTCAAAGTTGGCGGCAAGCGTCTGCAAAATGCTCTGGGTGGCGTAGAGGTTGAGAAACGCCGCGCAGCCACACAGGAACAGGGCAAGACGGGCACAATGCAGGCGCGGTTTCATGAAACCTCTCGTTTTATTATCTGAGGCCTTTATAGAATGACCCGCACACCCGAGACCAATACCGATTTCGGACCGATCAATACCCTGGGGCCAGGATGCTCGACCTACGCAAGCTGCGTTACTTTCTGACCGTCGCCGAAGAATTGCACTTCGGTCGCGCCGCCATTCGCCTGCACCTGGCCCAGCCACCGTTGACCCGGCAGATTTCCGCGCTGGAGGCTGAACTGGGGTTTCGCCTGTTCGACCGCACCAGTCGCACGGTTTCGCTCACGCCTCAGGGCCGCTCGTTCCTGCCCTACGCACGGGCGGTGCTGGAGCAGGTCGACCTCGCCGAAGTCATCGCCGGCAAACTGGCCGCAGGCGCCGCCGGGCAACTGGCGCTCGGTTACGTGAGTTCCATAGCCCTCTCGGACTTGTTCAGCCAGGCGATTCAAGCCTTCGCCCAACGCTTTCCCGATGTGCAATTGACGCTGGTGGAATGCGCCTCCGGGAGCCTGGGCTCGCAAGTGGCTGATGGGCGCCTGGATATCGGCCTGAGCCGGCTACTGCCCCAGGACGGTCAGACTGGGGTAAAAGCCTTGTCGTTGGGTGAGGAGCGGCTGGTGGCGGCGGTGTCCAGCGACAGCCCGTTGGCAAACCAGGCCGAGGTCAGCCTGGCGCAGTTGAGTGGGTATCCGTTGATTCTGTTTCCAGCCGATTATGGCTCGGGGCTTAACCAGTCCATTGAACAGCTATATCGGCATAAGGGTTTGCCACTGCGGGCCGGGCCGTCGGGGCGGCAAATTACCTCGATCATTGCACTGGTGGCGGCGGGACAAGGTGTGGCACTGGTGCCGGAATGTACTCAGAGTTTGATGAATAAGGGCGTGACGTATCGGCCGTTGGTGGATTCAGATGCGTACGCGCAACTGCTTGTTCTTACGCGTGCTGATGGGCGGAGTTTAATGGTCACGGCATTTCTGACCGTGATTGATGAATTGTTACAAGCTCGTAAAGATGCCTAATAGCTCAAACCAGTAAGTACCCAGTACATTTCCTACCCCTCAGCGGGAAAAGTCGGCCGTCTCAAATGGTAGGTACGGCGTTGAGAACTCAAAATTGGTGGTTATAGTGAACACCCTTTTGAGGACAACAAACATGCTGTACCCAATCGCAATTTCAACCGGTGACGAGGACCATGCCTGGGGTGTGGAAGTCCCGGACATTCCCGGTTGCTTCTCAGCTGGAGATGATCTGGACGACGCCATGGCCATGGCCCGCGAAGCGATCGAAGGCCACTTCGAGATCCTCGCAGAAGACGGTGCGCCCATTCCTACAGCGCAGAAAGTCACCCTCCATGCTGCCAACCCGCAATATGCCGGCTGCACTTGGGCTGTGGTGGATATTGATGTCACCAAGTACCTGGGCAAGGCACAGAAACTCAACATCACATTGCCCGGCTACCTGCTGAACCGCATTGACGAATACGTCCTGCATCATCCGGAAGAAAAAAGCCGCTCGGGCTTTCTTGCGTCTGCTGCGCTCAAAGTGTTGCAACAAGACCGGTGACGGCACTTCAAGGAACCGTTCAATGCTCCCTCCCGCACAACGCACTCCAAAACCCGTACTGCGCAAGGTGTTGGGCTGGGTGCTGATCGCGCCTCTGCTGCTCTCGTTCCTCAGGCTGCCCTTTCCGCTGGGACTCGTTTGGGTGCTGGCGTCCATCACGGCCTCCGTTTATGGCGCCCGGTTTGCCCAACTGCATGCCAGCCGACGTGTAACCGTATTTGCCGTGATCATCACGCTGCTCAACATCGCTTCATTTTTTGTCATCGGCACGGCATCGGTACTCAAGGCGCTGTACGGGTTCTCGTGGTTTTATTGGTACCCGTATTACGCCGATTGGGTTTACTGGAACTTCTAAGTCGTTCGCGAATTCGACCGCAAGAAACGTAGTTCCACCCTAGGCCGCCCTATCTACAGTGGAGCCATACACCCTCAAGGAGCCCGACCATGTCCTATGAATACAAATACATGCCCTCCCCCGTCGGCCAACTGACCCTCGTGGCCCGTGACGGAAAACTCACCGCCATCCTCTGGGAAAAAGAACGCCCCAACCGTGTTCGCTTGGGTGCCCTGCAGGAGGCCAACAACAGCCCGGTGTTGGAGGAAACCGAGCGGCAGTTGAAGGAGTATTTCGCAGGTACCCGCAACCGTTTCGAGCTGGAACTGGACTTCGCCGGCACCGACTTCCAGAAAAAAGTCTGGCAAGCGCTGCTGACCATCCCGTTCGGGGAAACCCGCAGCTACAGCCAGATCGCCGCGCAGATTGGAAGCCCCAAGGCCGTGCGTGCCGTCGGCGCAGCCAACGGGCGCAATCCGATTTCGATTGTCGCACCGTGCCATCGGGTGATTGGTGCCTCGGGCGGGCTGACCGGGTTCGCCGGCGGGCTTGAGGCCAAACAGTATCTGCTGCAGCTGGAGGAACACGCCTGAAGCCCGGCAAAAATTGTATAACTTTGTTCAATCCCTCAATTGTAAAAAGAAATTTCAGCGCACGCCTGCGGTCAGTATTTTCATCACCCACCCTTTAAGGAAAACGGTCATGAAATTCTCCGCCATCTCACAATCCCTGTCCCGCTGGGCAGGCAGCGCCCGCACGTTCTACGCGGCGGTAGCGTTGATCCTCCTGTGGAGTTTGAGCGGGCCTTATTTCCACTATAACGACACGTGGCAGCTGATCATCAACACCTCCACCACCATCATCACCTTCCTGATGGTGTTCCTGATCCAGAACACGCAAAACCGCGACAACGACATTTTGCATATCAAGATCGACGAACTGCTGCGCGCCACCAAAGACGCGCAAAACGCGGTGCTAAGCCTTGATGGCCTTGATCGCAAGCAGCTTGAGAAGTTGCGCAAGGAATACAAGACCATGGGCGACAGCGAAGAAACCATCACCGTCACCACGCTGACGACTGAACGTGCACAGCCCAAGACCGACCTGAATCAGGCGTAAAAAAACGGCGGTTGGAGCTTATCCAACCGCCGTTTTTTATGAGCGACTCAAGGCAATCAACCGTCGCCTTGGTGCCCTTTACCGTAAGTCGAGGCCAGCGCCCGGGCTTTCTCCAGGCGTTCCTCCAACTTGGGCAGGGTCTCATCCACCAGGGCCTTTATTTCCGGAATGTCCGACTCGGCGCCTTCCTGCTTGAACAAGGCGATCGCGTCTTCATTGGCCTTGATCTGCTGGGCGGTGTAGGCGGCGTCAAACGAATCGCCGTCCTTGAACTCGGGCATCAGCGATTCGGCCTTGTCGACGATCTTGTCCCGTGGGGCCACCGGCAAATCGAGCTTCTTGGCGATGGCCGCCAGGTGCTGATTGGCCAGGGTGCGCTCATTGATGACTTCGATGGTGTAGTCCTTGATCTCTTGGGACGAAGTCTTGGCGTGTGCCATGCGGCTGGTCTCGATATCGGCCATGCCCTTGGCCGAAGCCTGCTCGATGAAATCGGCAGGCGACTGGGCGAAAGCACTGCTGGCGCCGAGGCCCAGCAGCATCGCGAAACTGGCGGTGCGTAACCGGATAGCCATGCGGCTCATGATGGGTTCCTCCAGGTAATAAACAGGTGCAGGGAAACGAACCCCGCCCTGAATCTGAATTTTCAGGGCGGTAAAGGTTTAGAAAAAACTTGTTAGTGCGACGAACGGTCGTCATGCCCTGCTGCCAAACAGGCCCGGTAACAAACATGGTCTTTATCAACCGCGCTCAGACAATACGCCCTGCACCTGCCCATTCAACCACTGCAACGCCGGGTCTCCCCCCCGCCGCGAATGCCATGCCAGCACAAACGCAAACGACGGGATATGAAACGGCGGCGGCACGGCCAATAGCCGTTCGTGATCAATATTGAGCAGCCCGCGAGACGACACGGTAAGCACCAGGTCCGTGCCCTGGATCAACTGCGGCGCGACACCCCAATGAGGCAAGCTGATAGCCACGTGTCGGCGCTCGCGAATCGCCGTCAGCGCCCGTTCGATTTCCGGTGTTCCGCTGCCACGCATTTCCAGTAACACGTGGGGCCGCGCCAGGTAGGTGGGCAGGTCAAGCACGCCGTTGTCAGGCAGGCTGTCACGGTCCACCAGGCATACGTAATGCTCTTCAAATAGCGGCGTGCTGCGCAGTTCGGCAGCCATGTCGGGAAACACCCCGGCTGCCAGGTCGATATCGCCATTCAGCACGCCATCCAGCATCCCTTCGCGACTGGCCTGGATAATCTGCAAATCAATCCCCGGCGCTTCCCGGCGCAAGGTGCGCACCAGCCCCGGCAAGAATATCGCTGCACTGTAGTCCGACATCGCCACCCGAAAAGTACGTTTGGCCGAGGCTGGATCAAAGCGATTGGGTGCCAGCAACGCCTGCACCTGGGCCAACGCCTCCGCCAGCGGCATTGCCAGTTCCAGGGCGCGCGCAGTGGGCACCAACGAACTGCCCTGGCGTACCAGCAACGGATCACCGAGCAAATCCCGCAACCGCGCCAGGGCGTGGCTTACCGCCGGCTGGCTCAAGTGCAAGCGCTCGGCGGCACGGGTGACGTGCTGCTCGCTCAGCAAGGCGTCAAGGATCACCAGCAGGTTAAGGTCGATGCGTCGTAGATCATTCATCAGCTGCATGTTCTGCATAAGAACTTGGAATTTAAATTTGCGCGACGAATAGCCTAGAGTCCAGCAAAACCTCTGGGAGATTGATCATGACAACGTTGCATTGGGTAGGTTTGTTGCTGTTGGCTGCGTTCGCCGGGGCGGTGGTGCCGTTTCAGAGCGCGATCAATGCCAACCTGGGACGCGGCCTGGGCCATCCATTGTGGGCCACCCTCGCCTCACTGTTGGTGAGCATTATCGTGCTGCTGCCGGTGATCCTGGCCCTGCGCCTGCCGCTGCCCAACCTTGGCTTTATCACCAAGGCGCCGCTGTGGATGTGGAGCGGCGGTGCGTTCGGCGTGTGCTTTATCTCGCTGGCACTGATCCTGATGCCCAAGCTCGGCGCTTCGGGGTTTATCGCCCTGGCGATGGCCGGGCAGATTATCGCTTCGTTGATGCTGGATCACTTCGGCCTGTTCGGGCTGGTGGAACGTCAACTCACCGCGCCCCGGTTGATCGGGGCGTTGATGTTGATCGGTGGCGTAGCACTGATTCAGTTCAGCGCCACGCCCACCCGATCGCTGGTGACCGCCGGCTGATCAGCGCTTGTCGAGGGTGCGCAGTTTCTGCGGCAAGCCCCACAGCAACAGCGCCGCCGCCAGCAGCGCACACACGCCGATGACATACAGCGCCGGCGTGGTGCTGCCGGTCAGGTCCTTGATCCGGCCGACCATCACCGGGCTGACGATGCCGCCAAACTGGCCCAGAGTGTTGATCACCGCAATCCCGCCCGCCGCGCCCGCCCCGGCACCGGCCAACAGCTTCGGCGGCAAGGTCCAGAAGGTCGGGATCGAAGCGATGATGCCCGCGCCCAGCAAGCTCAGGGCGACGATCAGGAACGTGGTGTGGTCGGCAAAGATCCCCGCACAAAAGAACCCCACCGCGCCCAGCGCCACCAGGCCGCTGACAAACTTGCGGCGCTCGCCGGTAGCGTCGGACAAACGCCCGATCACCACCATGCTGATGGCGCCGCAGACGTAGGGAATCGCCGTCAGCAAGCCGATCATCACCGGGCTCTGGGTGCCGGCGCTGCGGATCAGTTGCGGCGCCCAGAAGTTCAGGCCGTAGGACGCTACCTGGATCAGGAAGTAGATAAAGCCCAGCATCAGGAAACCGGGAATACGCAGTGCCGCGAGCAGCGAGCCACCGCTCTTGTGGGGTTCATGCACGGCAATGCGGCTGGCCAGTAACGTCTTCTCCGCCGAGGTCAACCAGTGGGCATCCTCGATGCGGTCCTTGAGCAACTTGAGCACCAGGAAACCCAGGCCAACGCAAGGCAAACCACCGAGCAAGAACAACCAATGCCAGCCGCGCATTTGCAGCACGCCATCGAGGTGTTCCAGCACCAGCCCGGAGAACGGCGCGCCCACCAGCCCGGCAAACGCCGACGCCAGGAACAGCATCGACGTGATGCGCCCACGGTAGTGCTGCGGGAACCACAACGTCAGGTAATACAACACGCCCGGGGCAAACCCCGCCTCCATCGCACCGATGATGAAACGCAGCACGTAGAACTGCCATTCGGCGGTGACGAACACCATGGCGGCCGTCGCCAGCCCCCACGACATCATGATGCGCGCGATCCAGCGGCGGGCGCCGACCTTGTACAGCATCATGTTGCTCGGCACTTCGAAGATCACATAGCCGACCACAAACAGCCCGGCGCCGAGGCCGTAGGCGGTGTCGCTCAAACTCAGGTCAGTCTGCAGTTGGAACTTGGCGAAGCTGATGTTGATACGGTCAAAAAATGCGAACAGGTAGCAGACCATGATCAGCGGCATCAGGCGCCAGGCGACCTTGCTGACCAGGGCTTTTTCGGCATCGTGCTCAGCGGCCGGGCGCACGCCGGCCTCCAACGTATTAAGGCTCATTGTTTCTCTCCAGCGGACTGCTCGCAGGCGTCCGATTGTTTTTGTTGTCTGGTGGCGGTTTACAAGGTGGCGATGTAGGCCGGTGGCGGATGCAGGTCGCAATTGCGCCCGGCCTTGGCCACCTGGCCCGGCAATTCATGGCCGAGCAAGGCCGGCAATTGCCGCGACATTTTCAGCAAGTGCGGCAGGTCGATGCCGGTGTGAATCCCGACTTCGTCGCACAGGTTGACCAGGTCTTCGGTGCAGATATTGCCCGATGCGCCCGGAGCAAACGGGCAGCCGCCGAGGCCGCCCAACGCCGCATCAAACCTTCGCGCTCCGGCCTCGTAGGCGGCCAGCACATTGCACAAACCCAGGCCGCGGGTGTTGTGAAAATGCAGGGTCAGGTCGCTCGCCGGAATACGCTCCAGCACACGCGTGACCAGACGCTCGACCTGACGGGGATTGGCCATGCCGGTGGTGTCCGCGAGGCTGATGCCCTGGATGCCCAACTCGCGGTAGGCGTCGACCCATTGCAGCACACGGTCTTCATCAATCTTGCCCTCGAACGGGCAGCCGAAAGTGGTGGCGATGCTGCCGTTGAGGCGCACCGGATAGTCGGCAGCAAAACTCACGATGTCGCCGAACGCCGCCAACGAGGCTTCGCAGCGCATGCGCATATTCGCCAGGTTGTGGGTCTGGCTGGCGGACATCACCAGGTTCAACTCATCGGCCCGGGACTCGACGGCGCGCTGGGCGCCCTTGAGGTTGGGGATCAACGCCACATAGATAATCCCGGGGCGGCGGGTGATGCCTTGGAACACCTGCTCACCATCGCGCAAGGCGGGAATGGCCTTGGGAGAAACAAACGAACCGGCTTCGATCCGGGAAAATCCCGCCAGGGACAGTTGGTCGATCAACGCGATCTTGTCGACCGTCTCGACCCAGGTCGGCTCGATTTGCAGGCCGTCCCGAGGCGAGACTTCCTGCACGATCAAGGCATCGGAATAGCTTTTCATTGCACCACTCCCGAGGTTTTCAGGCGTTGAATATCGGCCCCGCTCAAGCCCAGGTCGCCGAGGATCGAATCGGTGTGCTGGCCAAGGCTTGGGCCCTGCCAGTTCACGGCGCCGGGGGTTTCCGACAGTTTGGGCACGATGCCGGGCATCTTCACCGTGAGGCCGCCGGGCAGGTCGGCGCTGAGCAACATATCGCGGGCCTGGTAGTGCGGGTCGGCGACGATATCGGCCACTGAATAGATACGCCCCGCCGGTACTTCGGCGGCTTCCAGGGCGCTGAGCACCTGGTCGATGGGCAGGCTGCTGGTCCAGTGGGTAATGGCGGCGTCGAGCAGGCCGCTCTTGGCGGCGCGGCCATCGTTGTGGGCAAACTCCGGCGCTTCGGCCAGGTCGGCACGGCCGATGGCGAGCATCAGGCGTTTGTAGATCGGGTCGCTGTTGCCGGCGATCACCACATAGGCACCGTCGGCGGTCAGGTAAGTGTTGGAGGGTGCGATGCCGGGCAAGGCGCCGCCGCTGCGTTCGCGCACATGGCCGAGCATGTCGTATTCCGGTACCAGGCTTTCCATCAGGTTGAACACACTTTCGGCCAGGGACACGTCGACAATCTGGCCGTCGCCCTGGCCGGTCTTGACCCGCAGCAGCGACATCAGCGCGCCGATCACGCCGTGCAGCGAGGCCAGGGAATCACCGAGGCTGACGCCGACCCGGGCCGGTGGCGAGTCCGGGTTGCCGGTGGTGTAGCGAATCCCGCCCATGGCCTCGCCGATGGCACCAAAGCCCGGGCGGTCGCGGTAGGGGCCGGTCTGGCCGTAGCCCGAGATACGCACCAACGTCAGCTTGGGATTGAGGGCGTGCAGCACGTCCCAGCCCAGGCCGAGTTTTTCCAGGCCGCCGGGGCGCAGGTTTTCGATCAGCACGTCGGCGTCGCCCAGCAATTGTTTGACCAGGTCCAGGCCTTCTGCCGACTTGAGGTCCAGGGCCAGGGACTTTTTGTTACGCGATTGCAGGTACCACCACAGCGACGTGCCTTCGTGCAGCTTTCGCCATTTGCGAAGCGGATCGCCCTGCCCCATGGCTTCGATCTTGATCACCTCGGCGCCAAACTCGGCCATCAGCCGGGCGGCGAAGGGCGCGGC
>Ga0105251_10002379_pt1 | contig 14878 bp, 12 predicted proteins | sample KBSS64metaG_FD_80424 | JGI IMG/M metagenome (GOLD analysis project Ga0105251, IMG submission 80424) | Switchgrass rhizosphere microbial communities from Kellogg Biological Station, Michigan, USA - KBS S6-4 metaG | ecosystem: Host-associated > Plants > Roots > Rhizosphere > Soil | place...
CAGCAAAACCAGGTTGGCAAGCGAGGCTGGCGCACTCAACCAGCGGATTTCAAGAAAGCGTTGTGCTTGTACGAGCACATCCTGATTGCCACCGACAATTTGTAAAGCGAATGAAATGAGGGGAGCGCGCAGTAAGACAATTGCCGCCCCTGCCCCTAGTGCCAGCAATAATGGTTGCACCAGTGCACGAGCTAACGCTGAGGGATTATTGGCACCAAAAGCCTGAGCAGTTAAGCCTGTGGTACTCATTCGTAAAAACAGCAGCAACATAAACAGGAAGCTGGTTGCTGTCGCACCAATGGCAACACCGCCCAGATAAACAGGACTATCCAGATGACCAATAACAGCCGTATCGACAAGGCCAAGCAGTGGAACAGTAATGTTGGAGAAAATCATGGGTAAAGCGAGGCGCCAGAGCGCACGATCCGCCGTGGAGAATAATTGCATGACCTCTCCTGAAGGAGATCAAAGAGAATTAGGACAGTGATGCGCACTTTAAATGCGCATCACCTAAAGAGATTTTACAGCCAGTCGCCGTTGCGAATAACCCCAACAGCCAGCCCTTCAATTGAGAAGTTATGCTCGCGCAGGTCAACCACAATAGGTTCAAACTCACTGTTTTCTGGCAGCAGATGAACTGTATTGCCCTGTTGTTTTAAGCGCTTAACGGTAACTTCATCGTCGATACGCGCGACAACAACCTGGCCATTACGCACATCCTGGGTTTTATGAACCGCAAGCAGGTCGCCATCCATAATGCCGATGTCTTTCATCGACATACCGCTGACGCGCAGCAAGAAGTCGGCATTTGGTTTGAACAGTGATGGGTCGACCTGGTAATGGCCTTCGATATGCTGCTGTGCGAGGAGTGGCTCACCTGCAGCAACACGCCCAATCAGTGGAATACCGGTCACTTCTTCCACCAACAGGCGGATACCACGGGATGCGCCAGAAACAATTTCAAGCACACCTTTACGGGCAAGTGCTTTTAAATGCTCTTCAGCGGCGTTCGGAGAACGGAACCCCAGACGTTGAGCAATCTCGGCACGAGTCGGTGGCATGCCGGTCTGGCTGATATGATCCCGAATAAGATCAAACACCTCTTGCTGCCTGGTAGTTAACGCTTTCATTCCGCCCCCTGGGTGTTTATACAGTTATGCTGTGAGTATATACAGTCAAAGGTCAATTTGGAACCACAAATTAAGCAAAAAACCAGGCACTTAACTATTCTGGAAAGATCACCGCAAATGCGACCAAAGCAGCGTGACCCAGGTAATTACCGCGAGGATAATTGAAATTAATACAGCGGCCGAGCCCATATCTTTGGCTCGTCCTGAAAGCTCGTGATAATCAGTGCCAACGCGGTCGACAAGCGCCTCGATAGCGCTGTTGAGGATCTCGACAATCATGACCAGCACGACTGAGCCGATAAGTAGAATGCGGGTAATGGGATCGACATCTAACCAACATGCGATGGCAATGGCGATAACGGCAGAAACGCCTTCCTGCCGGAAAGCTGCTTCATTGATCCAGGCTGCTTTGAGCCCTTTCCATGAGTAGCCTGCGGCTTTGATGATACGGGTAAGTCCAGTGGTACTGCTCGCCATTTTAGGAAACCTTTTCAAATTATTTGCATCAATGCTTGTCAAAATTATAACGCCACAGAAATCTGGGTCAGATTCTGATATTCTTGCGGCGAATTTGCATCATTAACCTGAGGCTTTACATCGTTTATGTCAGGCTGGCCAAGAATCTACTACAAATTACTTAATTTACCATTAGGCGTTCTGGTAAAGAGCAAGTCCATTCCGGCAGATCCACAGGCCGAACTGGGCTTAGATCCCACACGCCCAATAATGTACGTTCTGCCTTATAACTCTAAGGCGGACTTATTAACCCTGCGCGCGCAATGCCTCGCGCACAACTTGCCCGACCCTCTCGAGCCATTAGAGATCGACGGTGCGGTATTGCCGCGCTATGTCTTTATCCATGGCGGTCCGCGCGTGTTCACTTATTACACGCCAAAAGAAGAGTCGATCAAGCTGTTCCATGATTATCTCGACTTGCACCGCAGCAATCCAAATCTGGATGTGCAGATGGTGCCGGTATCGGTGATGTTTGGCCGCTCTCCGGGTCGCGAAAAAGGCGAAGTGAACCCGCCACTGAAGATGCTTAACGGCATTCAGAAATTCTTCGCGGTCTCGTGGCTTGGGCGTGACAGTTTTGTGCGGTTCTCTGCACCTGTTTCGCTGCGCCAGATGGCAACCGATCACGGTACAGATAAAAAAATCGCCCAAAAACTGGCACGCGTGGCGCGTATGCACTTTGCTCGCCAGCGCTTAGCGACTGTTGGCCCGCGCCTGCCGGTACGTCAGGATCTGTTTAACAAACTTCTGGCCTCAAAAGCTATTGCCCGTGCAGTAGAAGATGAAGCGCGCAGCAAGAAAATCTCCCATGAAAAAGCACAGCAAAATGCTGTTGCCTTGATGGAAGAGATTGCGGCGAACTTCTCTTATGAAGCCGTTCGTTTGACCGACCGCGTATTAGGTCTGACGTGGAACCGTTTGTACCAGGGCATTAACGTTCATAATGCAGAACGTGTGCGCCAGTTGGCTCATGACGGACATGAGATTGTCTATGTGCCCTGCCACCGCAGCCACATGGACTACATGCTTCTGTCTTACGTGCTCTATCACCAGGGGCTGGTTCCTCCGCACATTGCAGCGGGTATCAACCTGAATTTCTGGCCAGCAGGCCCGATTTTCCGCCGCCTGGGCGCGTTCTTCATTCGCCGTACCTTTAAAGGCAGCAAACTGTACTCCACCGTGTTCCGTGAATATCTCGGCGAGCTGTTCAGCCGTGGCTATTCCGTTGAATACTTTGTGGAAGGTGGCCGTTCTCGTACCGGGCGTTTGCTTGACCCGAAAACCGGCACGCTGTCGATGACCATTCAGGCCATGCTGCGCGGCGGTACTCGTCCAATTACATTAGTGCCGATTTACATTGGCTACGAGCATGTAATGGAAGTGGGGACTTACGCGAAAGAACTGCGCGGTGCGACCAAAGAAAAAGAGAGCTTCATGCAGATGGTTCGTGGGCTGAGCAAGCTGCGTAACCTCGGCCAGGGCTATGTTAACTTCGGCGAACCAATGCCATTGATGACATTCCTCAACCAGCGAGTGCCTGAGTGGCGTGATTCAATCGACCCGATTGAATCCATTCGCCCGGCATGGTTAACGCCAACAGTTAATGAAATTGCTGCCGAACTGATGGTGCGTATTAACAACGCAGGGGCGGCAAACGCCATGAACCTGTGCTGTACCGCGCTCCTGGCATCGCGCCAGCGTTCACTGACGCGCGAACAACTAACCGAACAGCTCAACTGCTACCTGAGCCTGTTGCGTAATGTGCCGTATTCACCGGACGCTACAGCACCAGACCAGCCAGCAGAAGCGCTTATCGAACACGCGTTGCAGATGAACAAGTTTGAAGTAGAGAAAGATACGATTGGTGACATCATCATTCTGCCGCGTGAGCAGGCAGTGCTGATGACTTACTACCGTAACAACATCCTGCATATGCTGGTGTTGCCTTCTCTGCTGGCTGCAATTATCACGCAGCATCGCCACATTTCTCGTAGCGAGCTTCTGCGTCAGGTTGAGCTGCTCTACCCGATGCTGAAGTCTGAGCTGTTCCTCCGTTGGGAAAAAGCTGAACTTGCCAGTGAAATGGATGCGCTGCTTAATGAACTGGTTCGTCAGGATCTGATTACCCTTACGGGTGAAGAAGTGGTGATTAACCCGGCACGCTCACGCACTATGCAGCTTCTCGCGGCAGGTGTTCGTGAAACGCTGCAACGTTACGCCATTACTTTCTGGCTGCTGAGTGCAAATCCATCGATTAACCGTGGGACGCTGGAGCGAGAAAGCCGCACCGTAGCCCAACGTTTGTCGGTGTTGCATGGCATTAATGCACCGGAGTTCTTCGATAAAGCTGTGTTCACCTCGCTGGTATTAACCTTGCGTGATGAAGGCTATATCAGCGACACCGGAGATGCAGAACCCGCCGAAACGATGAAGGTCTACCAGATGCTGGCAGAGCTGATCATGCCGGATGTGCGTTTGACAATTGAAAGTGCGACGTCGCAGGCTGCGACTGAGTAAAAAATCTGGCGGATAAACGAAGTGTCATCCGCCATTTAGTTTCTTATACCCGAGCTACTTCGAGATGCAGGTAGGCGGCAATCGAACGACAAATTCGTCGGGAACGAATTTGACCAGCCAGAGGCTGGCCTCCGGTGAGAGACAGGATGTCTCTCATTAATCCCGATGAGCTTACTCAAGTAAGTGATTCGGGTGAATGAGAGCAGCCAACAACCCTGCAACTTGAAGGGCGATGGGTATAATTAGAAGTGTAGGTAACTCAACACCAACCCTATAAACAGTACCAGGCCAACATAGTTATTGTTCAGGAAAGCTTTAAAACAAGCATCACGGTCACGATTCGCCGTCAGCCGTTGCTGATGGACAAAGAGCATCCCCGCCAACGCAATAGACCAGTAGAACGCTCCACCTAATCCGTTTAACCAGCCAATCACAGCCAACAACACCATCACCGTAAACTGCAAAATACCAATGATCAGATTGTCATAGCGGCCAAATAAGATGGCTGTGGATTTAATGCCAATTTTCAGATCGTCATCGCGGTCAACCATTGCGTACTGCGTGTCATAAGCCACAGCCCAGCAAATATTGGTTAAAAACATCAGCCAACAGCTAAGTGGAACAGACTCGCTCACTGCGGCAAATGCCATAGGGATTGACCAGCCAAATGCGGCCCCTAGCACCACTTGTGGCAAATGAGTGTAGCGCTTCATAAACGGGTAAACCCAGGCAAGCGCCAACCCTGCTACCGACAGCAAGATTGTCATGGTGTTGAGCGTCAACACCAGTAAGAACGAGAGCAGCACCAGCACAACGAACAATATGCGCGCTTCTTTCTCACTTACAGCCCCGCTCGGCAATGGCCTGTGCGCCGTACGCTTCACGTGACCATCAAATTTACGGTCAGCGTAGTCATTTACCACGCAACCCGCAGCGCGCATCATCCAGACTCCGGCTATAAACACGCATAAAATGGTTAGCGGAGGCACTCCTGGTGTCGCAAGCCACAGCGCCCAGAGGGTGGGCCATAACAACAAAAGTGAGCCAATTGGCTTATCAAGTCGCATCAGACGTTGATACGCCTGCCATTTACCCTGTTTCAGACTCCACTCCATTATTTTTCCTCTCGATACAACGGAGAAGCAGGAAGGAATAACTCGGTAAGCACCAGCGGCTTTCCAGCTAATCTCAGGCGGGAACGACGCCCCCACTGCTCCGAACTGCGGCCAATCTCAATAAAATCCCTTGTCAGGGAAGATGAACTAAACAGGTAGCGTCCAAGCGGCGTGGTTCCGAGCCTTTGTAAAGCAAGCTCTGGTCCTTCAAGGGTTGATTCAGGGACCACAGTACGCCCCAAAAGCCAGGGCACATCGTCACCGCAAAGCACAACTTCGCGCAACCAATAACGGCTGGACTCAGGCAACATATCAGCTTCAGGAAGAACGACATGCGATTCGAAAAAACCTTCACGCACAATGCGGGCAGTAACCCTGGAACAATACTGCTCAAAGCGTTTGGTCATTGAGTCTTCAAGCAACAGCCAGTCAAGGAGTGATGCACTCAACCCTTCTGGAATCGCAGCTTCAAAACGTAAGGCGCGCAATGGCGAAAGCGCGTCAGACATGGGAATTTCTCCGAAACAAAACCGGCAGTCATTGTAACGCAGAATAGGTATAGCGGGGCAGGGAAAAGCTCACAAGCGTTTAACAATGCCGGGGAACAATGCTAACCCTTCTAAATCATTCGAGTTGAATCAAGGCGGCAAACGAGAAAATCCCTCTGAGCTTACTAAAGTAAGTGATGAGGGTTTTTGAGCGCAGCCAACGCAGAGTCAGCTTGAAGGATGACGAAGGAAAAAAGGTGCGCCCGGAGGCGCACCAAACTTCAAACATCAGCACTGCGGGGAAACCATCACCCCTTGCCTTTTACACTGCTGATAAAGGTTTTACGGGCGCTAGTTGATCCCAGACGTTCAGCTTCATCCAGAAGTTTCAAGGCTTTATCAACATCGCCTTTCGCTACTGCATCTTTGATAGCCTGATTGAAGTAGCTCTCTGTATCGCTAAGCACGGGTTCTTTTTTCGCGGCAGGAGCCGGAGCAGCTACAGGCGCTGTAGCTGTTGCTGCAACAGGTGCGGCATAAGCGGTAGCAGGCGCTGCGGTGTTACCCACAGTCACAGGGTCTGGACCAGATGAACCAAAGAGTGGCCCCACTAAAATGCTTGAACCAGAAGAGGTTTTTACCCGCAATTTCAGCGTGCCCGTCGTGCCATGGCTCGCAATTGGGTCTGGAATATCTGGGATCGCGTTGCCATTGCCTTTGGCATAGGCTTTAGCCGGATCAATCATCTTCGTGGTTTGTTGTGCATCTTTACTGGTTGTGAAGACCAATAAATAGAGTTTTTGCTGCCCCAACGCTGGCGTTAATTTAAACGTCCCTTCCAGGCGGTTATCAGACATCACGCCTGGTTCCTGGTAGGCAAAGAAACTGCTTGGGAAGTATGCAGCTGGGCGCAGGTTTTGATCCAAAACCAGTACGTTTGGCGCGAAGACCGTATCTTTTTCAACGACGCTGGTAAGGGTAATAGTCAGTTCACCAATACCCGCCGGAACGCTGTAAGCCGCTACCGGGCCAATAATGTCAGCGACACCCAGAGACTGTCCGCCAGTCGCAAGGTTTGTGGTATGCAGTTTGTTTTGGGTAACCGGCGTCCAGACAAGATTTTGTAATGCAGATTCAGGAATTGACGGCGCGGCAGAAACATCCTGCGGAACAATATTGATATCTGCCAGACTGATTCCGGGAACGCTGGCGAGCAACCCTGCGGAAAGGCAGAGTGCGAGGAGACTTTTTTTCATTTTCATTTTTATAGACCTCGAATGGGAAATCGGTGGAAAGTTAGCCAGGCAATAGCGCTTTCCATCGAAACAAGCATTGGCATAGAGGGTAATCATGATGGGGAGTTCAGTGGCGAACTCCCCATCATTTCTTCACTTCAGGTTAATGCTGTATTACCACCAGATTTCCATCTGGGCACCGAAGGTGAATTCGTCGTCATCGCCACGGCTGGTAGAGAAGTTGCCGTTACCGGTAGAGTCAGAGATAGCAAAGCGAGTGTTGTCGCCGTTGGCATCTTTCGCGTAACCCCATTTCTCATCCCATTTGGCGTAAGTTGCGAACAGGCGCAGTGCCGGACGTGACCAGATGCTGTCGCCTGCCTGCCATTGTTGTGCCAGGGTGATTTTGTACTGACCGTTACGATCGCCAGTTTCCTGGGATTTCACGTTGTCGTAGCCAACTTCCAGCAAGGTGCTCATGATTGGCGTCCATTTGTACATTGGGCGCACACCTACGGTGTACCATTCAGTACCCTGGTTATCATCCATATCCAGGTTCTGGTACATCGCAACGTACATCAGGTCCCATTGGTCAGCCAGAGTGATTGCACCGTGGTCGAGAACACGAATCATGCTGCCATCGTTGTTTACACTACCGCCCTGCGCCTGGCCTTTGCCCTGCGAAGTCATAGAGTCAGTTGCATACTGCACAACGAATTTGTTGAAGCCTTTCATCATACTTTGCGTATGTTCAAGGGTACCCATCCAACCATCTTTCGACGCACCTGGTTGCAGGTAGTAGTCGTCAGGAATGTTGGTGTGACCGTAGTCAACGCCCAGCTCCAGTGTGCCGCCAGGGTTAGTTTCAATACCAGCCCAACGCACGTCAAATACGTCGTTTGGAACTTTGTTGTTGTAGGTACGTTCGCCAGTTACCGGGTCGCGATCGCCGAACGCTGAAGAACCGCCTGACTCAGAAGAACGAGTTGCTGCGAAGGAAAGTTTACCTGCACCTACGTCAATGTTTTCCAGACCAGCACCAGGACCAGAAATATCCCAGTAGTAGAAGTCGATCATGTGAACGTCATGACGTTGGTAGAAACGCTTACCAGCCCACATGTTTGCGCCAGGCAACGAGTCGATCAGGTTTTTACCCTGCACGTTGAATTCGCGAATCGCCGGGGTGTTGGTGTCTTCCCAGTCATTCAACTGCGGAGAGTTATAGGCAATGTTGGAGTCGAAATAGAAGCTCTTATCGCCTTCTTTCCAGACTTCCTGACCTAATTTAATTTCCGCGTACGTTTCGCACTCGTTACCCAGACGATATTTAGACTGAGCACCAGTTGCCTGGAAACATTCTTGCGGGCCGCCGCTACCGGTCCAGCCGATACCAGAACGGGCATAACCGTGGAAATCCACAGCCAGGGCCTGAACAGACATAACGCCTGCTGCTACGGCGACTGCCAGTGGAAGTTTGCGCAGAGTAATCATCGTTCTATCTCCTGAGATCATTGCTTTTCTTTTTTATGGGAATGCTTAAACACCTGGCTCTTGATGCAACCGACGACATGCGGTGCCATCTTCTCGGAACAGATGGCAACGCTCTGGCGGCAAGCCAATAGCGAATGTGGCACCCTCTTTTACCAACACCACGTCATTCTGGCGGTACACCAGGTTCTGACGGATGGCGGGGATTTGGATATGAATCTGAGTTTCATGACCAAGCTGTTCAACAACCTGTACTTCGCCTTCGAGAGTGACGTCAGCGATGTCGCTTGGCAGTAGGTGTTCCGGGCGAATACCAAGGGACATGTTGGCACCGACCTGAACTTCTTTGCTTTCCACCGGCAGCCAGACTTGCTGACGGTTCGGTAATTCAACCTGCACTTGATCAATGGCAGTAGCGGTGACTTTTACTGGCAGGAAGTTCATTTTTGGCGAGCCAATGAAGCCCGCAACAAAACGATCCGCCGGGTAGTGATATAACTCGAGTGGTTTACCCACCTGCGCGACGCGGCCTGCGTCCAGCACCACAATTTTGTCGGCAAGCGTCATCGCTTCGACCTGGTCGTGGGTGACGTAAATCATGGTGCGACCAAGGCGCTTATGCAGTCGGGAAATCTCAATACGCATCTGCACACGCAGTGCCGCATCAAGGTTTGAAAGAGGTTCATCAAGCAGGAATACACGCGGTTCAGCCACTAGCGTACGGCCAATAGCTACGCGCTGACGCTGCCCACCAGAAAGTGCTTTCGGGCGACGTTCTAATAAATGCCCCAGTTGCAAAGTTTCTGAAACCTGGGTGACACGCTGATTGATATCGCTTTTCTTGGCGCCTGCCAGCTTCAGCCCGAAGGACATGTTTTCAGCAACGGAAAGATGGGGATAAAGAGCATAAGACTGGAACACCATGCCGACGCCACGCTCAGCGGGTGGGATGTCGTTCATGCGAGTATCACCGATGAATAAATCACCGCTGGTGATCGTTTCCAGACCTGCAATCATGCGTAACAGAGTGGATTTACCGCAGCCTGACGGTCCAACAAAAACCACGAACTCACCTTCTTGAATGTCGAGGTTGATATCTTTCGATACCACCACATCACCCCAGGCTTTCGTTACGTTCCGTAGCTGTACGCTTGCCATGTACTTCTCCCTTCATTCCGTCACTCTGCTAAACGGCAGGTGATTCAAGATGTGTCGGACTATGACGGATCGATACATTTCGTGAATCCTCCACCCTGCTGTTTTTAATGGGGGAGGAGGCGGGAGGATGAGAAGCGAGTTTCTGCAACCGGTTACAGTGGGCGCGACAGTTTTTCGTGATCTTCGTTTCAATTTTCCGTGGGGTTTTGTGTGCGCCAGAACACATAACTGTCAGTTATGTAATGGCGATCACAGATACCAGGGTGGGGGCGTAGGGCTAAGGAGGATGAGAAGCACTTGCCATCTGCGCAAACTGGCATCCGTAACGCCACTACCTTGACCTTGATGTATCCACGCGCATAGCAAACCACCATTCAAAGGATGGGAATAAATATGAAAATTAAAACTGGCGCCCGCATCCTCGCTCTGTCTGCCCTGACAACGATGATGTTTTCCGCCTCTGCACTGGCTAAAATAGAAGAAGGCAAACTGGTCATCTGGATTAATGGTGACAAAGGCTATAACGGCCTTGCTGAAGTTGGTAAGAAGTTTGAGAAAGATACCGGTATTAAAGTCACCATCGAACACCCGGACAAACTGGAAGAAAAATTCCCACAAGTTGCGGCAACTGGCGATGGCCCGGACATCATCTTCTGGGCACACGACCGTTTCGGTGGTTATGCACAATCTGGCCTGCTGGCCGAAATCACTCCAGACAAAGCTTTCCAGGACAAACTCTATCCGTTTACCTGGGACGCAGTTCGTTACAACGGCAAAATCATCGCTTACCCAGTTGCAGTTGAAGCACTCTCTCTGATTTACAACAAAGACCTCGTACCTAATCCGCCGAAAACCTGGGAAGAGATCCCAGCACTCGATAAGCAGCTGAAAGCGAAAGGTAAGAGTGCGTTGATGTTCAACCTGCAAGAACCGTACTTCACCTGGCCGCTTATCGCTGCTGACGGTGGTTATGCGTTCAAACTCGAAAATGGCAAATACGATGTGAAAGATGTGGGCGTGGATAGTGCAGGTGCGAAAGCTGGCCTGAGCTTCCTGGTCAACATGATTAAAAACAAAGAGATGAACGCAGATACCGACTACTCCATCGCAGAAGCGGCCTTTAACAAAGGCGAAACCGCGATGACCATCAACGGCCCGTGGGCATGGTCCAACATTGATAAGAGCAAAATCAATTACGGCGTAACGCTGCTGCCAACCTTCAAAGGTAAAGCATCTAAACCGTTCGTTGGTGTGCTTAGTGCCGGTATCAACGCCGCCAGCCCTAACAAAGAACTGGCGAAAGAGTTCCTGGAAAACTACCTGCTGACCGATCAGGGCCTGGCTGACGTTAACAAAGACAAGCCATTGGGTGCCGTTGCACTGAAATCTTACCAGGATCAGTTGGCGAAAGACCCACGTATCGCCGCCACTATGGATAACGCCCAGAAAGGCGAAATCATGCCAAACGTGCCGCAGATGTCTGCGTTCTGGTATGCCGTTCGTACCGCAGTCATCAACGCAGTTAGCGGTCGCCAGACTGTTGATGAAGCGATGAAAGACGCTCAGGGACGTATCACTAAGTAAGTATCTGGTCAATTCCCTCTCTGAAAAGAGAGGGAAAATAATAATATGATTAGATACCCAAAATAATTCGAGTTGCATCGAGGCGGCAAGAGAATGAGTCCCAATGAGCTTAGTAAACTAAGTGATTTGGGCGAGTTCTCACAGCCAACAAAGAGGCAACTTGAAGTATGAAGGGTATAGAGGAAGACCCCATGGATGTAGTTAAAAAGAACCACTGGTGGCAAAGCGATGCACTGAAATGGTCAGTCATCGGCCTGATGGGACTGCTGGTTGGTTATCTTGTCGTATTAATGTACGCCCAGGGGGAGTACCTGTTCGCCATTATGACGCTGATTTTAAGCTCACTTGGCTTATACATTTATGCAAATCGTAAGGCTTACGCCTGGCGCTATGTCTACCCAGGCCTTGCTGGCATGGGGCTGTTTGTTCTGTTCCCGCTGGTTTGTACCATCGCCATTGCTTTCACCAACTACAGCAGCACAAACCAACTGACTCAAGAACGCGCACAGCAGGTGCTGATGGACCGCCAATATCAGGCGGGAAAAACCTTTAACTTTGGCCTTTACCCGGCGGGCGATGAGTGGCAACTCGCGCTGACGGACGGCGAGTCAGGCAAGAATTTTATCTCCGATACCTTTAAGTTTGGTGGTGCTCAACACCTGAAACTGAAAGACGCCGATGCTCTTCCTGCGGGTGAAAAAGCCAATCTGCGCGTGATAACGCAGAACCGTTCAGCATTAACGCAAATCACGGCTGAAATGCCTGATGAAAGCACGCTGACCATGAGCTCCCTGCGCCAGTTCTCCGGCACACGCCCGCTTTACACTGAAGGTGAAAAGGGTGAACTGACCAATAACCAAAGCGGCGTGAAGTACCGCCCGAATAACAGCATTGGTTTCTACCAGTCTGTAAATGCCGACGGCAACTGGGGCAACGATCAGTTAAGCCCAGGCTACACCGTGACTATCGGCTGGAAGAACTTCCTGCGCGTATTCCACGATGAAGGGATTCAAAAGCCTTTCATGGCCATCTTCGTCTGGACTGTAATTTTCTCAATCCTTACCGTGATTCTGACCGTTGCAGTAGGCATGATTCTGGCGTGTGTCGTGCAGTGGGAATCGCTGAAAGGCAAAGCGATTTATCGCGTGATGTTGATTCTGCCCTACGCGGTGCCATCGTTTATTTCCATCCTGATTTTCAAAGGCTTGTTCAACCAAAGCTTCGGTGAAATCAACATGATGTTGAGCTCACTATTTGGTATCAAACCTGCCTGGTTTAGCGACCCGACCACCGCGCGTTCAATGATTATTATCGTGAATACGTGGTTGGGTTATCCGTACATGATGATTCTGTGCATGGGCTTGCTGAAAGCGATTCCGGACGACCTGTACGAAGCCTCGGCAATGGATGGTGCTGGCCCGTTCCAGAACTTCTTTAAGATTACGCTGCCGCTGCTGATTAAGCCGCTGACGCCACTGATGATCGCAAGTTTTGCCTTTAACTTTAACAACTTCGTGCTGATTCAACTGTTAACCAATGGTGGCCCGGATCGCCTTGGAACAACCACGCCTGCGGGCTACACGGACTTGCTGGTGAGCTACACCTACCGCATCGCCTTTGAAGGCGGCGGCGGTCAGGACTTTGGTTTAGCTGCGGCTATCGCAACGCTTATCTTCATCCTGGTTGGCGCATTAGCGATTGTTAACCTGAAAGCCACCCGCATGAAGTTTGATTAAGGAGCGACAAACATGGCTATGGTACAACCCAAATCTCAAAAGCTGCGACTCTTCACGACGCACTTACTGTTACTGATATTTATCGCCGCGATCATGTTCCCGCTGCTGATGGTCATTGCGATTTCACTGCGTCCGGGTAATTTCGCAACCGGCAGCCTGATCCCAGACCAAATCTCCTGGGAGCACTGGAAATTAGCGCTCGGTTTCAGCGTACAACATGCCGATGGCAGCGTAACGCCACCGCCGTTCCCGGTGCTGTTATGGTTGTGGAACTCGATCAAAATCGCGGCGATTACTGCGCTGGGTATCGTGACGCTCTCGACAACTTGTGCCTACGCTTTTGCCCGTATGCGTTTCCCTGGCAAAGCCACGCTGCTGAAAGGGATGCTGATTTTCCAGATGTTCCCGGCGGTGCTGTCACTGGTGGCGTTGTATGCCTTGTTTGACCGCCTCGGCCAGTACATTCCGTTTATCGGTTTGAATACACATGGTGGGGTGATCTTCGCCTATCTTGGCGGTATCGCGCTGCATGTGTGGACGATTAAGGGATATTTCGAAACGATTGATAACTCGCTGGAAGAAGCGGCAGCACTGGACGGCGCAACCCCATGGCAAGCCTTCCGCCTGGTGTTACTGCCACTTTCCGTACCGATTCTGGCGGTAGTGTTTATTCTGTCGTTTATCGCCGCAATTACTGAAGTGCCGGTGGCGTCGTTGCTGTTGCGCGATGTCAACAGCTACACCCTGGCGGTAGGTATGCAGCAATATCTCAACCCACAAAACTACCTGTGGGGCGACTTTGCCGCAGCTGCTGTGCTCTCTGCAATCCCGATTACTGTCGTGTTCTTACTGGCGCAACGCTGGCTGGTGAGCGGCCTGACGGCTGGCGGGGTAAAAGGTTAAGATTTCCTGTAATGCCACTGTACCCCTCATATTTGACGTTATTATCATTTCCGGCGGCCCTTGGGCCGCCTTTTTTTATTCTCGTTTTAAGCGATTGCTATTACACAGCCACAGCGTAATCACCAGCACCATAATTGCTCCGGAGTAAATCAGCACATCGCGCGGATCTTTATGGTCGATGATGATAAGACGCACAATTGCAGTGATACCGATATAGATAAAGTAGCGCAGCGGGAAGTGATAGCCCGATTGAAAGTACTTAACGATCAACGCGATAAATTCGAAGTACAGGAAGTAAACCACCAGCCCTTCAATAAGCTGATACTTGCTGGCTTGATCGGTGGGTGCAAACAATGATGTGGCTAAATGTAGCGTCTCTTTACCCAGGAAGATGATGAGGATTAGGCCAAGCGCAAGCAATGCCAGATTGAGGACCATTTGCATAAGTTTAGCGATGAGCTCAACGCCGGGGGTGGTTGTCATAGGAACGCCTCTTGTTCTGGTATAGAGGTGTTGTTATACGTTAAAAATGTGATGCATATCTCAATTATTTACTGATATAACCATTGGGCTATTACGTATGGGTTGTACGGTGAAGGTTCCGTTCACCCGTAAGTTCTGCGTTCCTTGATAACTCTGCTAACGGTGAACGTGTCAGGGGGATTACGGCATCCCCCTGACAACCCCGCCGCCCGGTTTTTAAATTGCCGCTGCGCGGTAAACCCCAGCTTACCCCCAACGTTCAGGGTCGTTCGCGACTCGCTCCCGGCGATCGCTCTCTTTCGCTGCTCCCGGCAGCTCAACCCTGACTTATGGGGAACACTGGGGCAATTTATACCGGGACTCAAGGTCAAAACCGGTTCGGCTTTTGAACTTAGCTTTTGACGTTGACCTTTGAGTCCGGCATAAATCGCCTCCGTTTTGACTGTAAGGCCGGGTCGAGCCGTCGGGAACGGCGAGAGGTTGTGATCGCCGGGAGCGAGTCACAACCGACCCTGGGACTGAAAG
>Ga0105251_10002380_pt1 | contig 14876 bp, 14 predicted proteins | sample KBSS64metaG_FD_80424 | JGI IMG/M metagenome (GOLD analysis project Ga0105251, IMG submission 80424) | Switchgrass rhizosphere microbial communities from Kellogg Biological Station, Michigan, USA - KBS S6-4 metaG | ecosystem: Host-associated > Plants > Roots > Rhizosphere > Soil | place...
CAGCGGTGACATCTTCGGCAGTGACCAGCACAGCCGGCTCGGGAATCCCCGCGGCTGCCATCCGCCGCAACGCCAGCGCCCTCGGGGCGGAGGTCACGATAGCCCATTGATCGGCTGGTAAAGACTGGAGAAAGCGCGCCGCGCCCGCCACTTCTTCGACGCCCTCGACATCCTCGATTTCAGCTTCGGTGATCCACGCCGCTTCGGCCTCGACATCAACTCCGGGCAATGCCAGGCGATTGATGGTGTCGATGGCGCGGACGCCGTGAATGGTCGGCAGGAAGGTCTCGACATCGACGCCGTGGCGCACGGCCCAAGCAGCCCAGACGCGCTCGGCGGCGGCAATTGACGTAAGGATGGTACCGTCCATGTCGAACAGGAAGGCACGGTAAGGGACGTTCAAGACGGATTCGGGAGCAGACAAAGGGTCCTTCCTATCTCAAGGATCGGGGGATGCCCTTGGAAATGTACACGATCAATCGAACTGTCGCAGGCTGCAATCTTCAAGATCCAACGATACAGCCTGCGGCAGCTCCTACAGCGGACGGCGTGATTTCAGGGCGCCGTCCACGCAATCAAGCAATTGACCCAGCGCCCAGGGTTTCTTGATAAACGAGACATCATGCCGGACCCCGGAAGTTTCAGGGGTTTCGAAGCCGGACATGATCATGATCGGTTTGTCCGGCCAACGATCTCCGAACAAATTGGCCAGGTCCGCGCCGTTGAGCGTTCCCGGCATGGTGATGTCCGTGAGAAGCATCCCGACTTCGGGTGCGTGGCTCTGTAAATACTCCGATGCGGCGTCCGCGCTGGTTTGCGCTTGCACGACATAGCCTTCCTCTTGAAGAATTTCGCAAAGAAACTCCAGGATCAGCGGGTCGTCTTCAACTACCAGAATCAACCCGCCATGAAGCTGTCCGCCCGCTGTCGATTCTCGACTCATGACCTTGCCGCTCCCTGATCACACCAGTTTATATGCGGGCTTGAAATCCGCTACCTACAGGTATGAGCGGCGGTCTCTGCGGAAATTCATTTTTGATACAAACAGAAGACGAAATCGGTGTTTGCGAGACGTTTACCGGGACATCGGGTCTTTTTTCATAGCGTCCTTGGACATGGCGTCTTTCTTCATGCCGTCCTTGCTCATGGCATCCTTGGACATGGTGTCCTTGGCCATCGAATCCTTTTTCATGGCGTCCTTATGCATGGCGTCCTTGGACATCGAATCTTTGCTCATGCTGTCCTTGCTCATCGTATCGCCAGCAAAAACACTGGCAGCGCCGATGGCCAGGCACATGGACAGAACAACAGTGGTCAACTTTTTCATGGTGGAACTCCTTGATGCATGGGGTGTGGACGAGGGGAATTGCCGGGGTTGCGTCAGCTGCCACCGAACCAGTTGTAGCCTTGGTCTTCCCAGTAGCCGCCGCTGTAGGTGTTGCTGACGAAAATCGCCTGGATGTGCTTGGGATTCTTGTAGCCGAGCTTCGTGGGCATGCGCAGTTTCATCGGGAAGCCGTATTCGCGCGGTAGCACAGCGCCGTCATAGGTCAGCGTCAACAGGGTTTGCGCATGCAGTGCGGTGGCCATGTCGATGCTGGTGTAGTAATCGTCGGCGCACTTGAAGCCGACGTATTTGGCGTCAGTATCGGCTCCGACCCGTTTCAGGAAGTCGCTGAAGCGCACACCGCCCCAACGACCGATCGCGCTCCAGCCTTCGACGCAGATATGCCGGGTGATCTGCTCCGTTTGCGCCATGGCGCGCAGCTCTTCGAGCCGCCAGGTGCGCTTGTCCGCCACCAGGCCGGTAACCTCCAGCCGATAGCTGTCCTCCTCCACCGTCGGCGCTTCGTCGATGCCGTAGAAGGCATTGAACGGAAATGGCCGGGTGATCATCGACGCCGGGTAGGTCGGCGCCATGGCATTGGGGTTGAACAGCCAGCCTTGCACCCGGTCGTTAAAGCGCGACATGGAGGACAACGCGGTCTCGACGCTGTCGTTGTCGGTGAGGTTGCAACCGGACAACATGGCCACGCCGCCGAGTGTCAGGCCACGCAGCAGGAACGAGCGGCGGGAGCGGTCTTCGATCTGCGGGGCGAGGATTTTACGCGCGTCGGTCAGGATGGATGACTCATCCAGCCCGGCGTCTTGAATAGGCTTTTTCATATGGGCTCCTTGCGACCGACAATCATGGCCAACAGTGTTTTGGGAACCAGTGCCACCATCACCAGGTGGACCGCGACGAAGGCCACCAACAGCGCCATCGCGATGAAATGCACATGGCGCGCACCTTCGTAGCCCCAAAGCAATTCACGCAACAGCGGGAACTGCACCGACTTCCACAGCACCAGCCCGGAGATCACCAGCAGCGTGATATCGACCATCACGAACAGGTACGCCACACGCTGCACCTGGTTGTAGTGACTCAGGTCGGCATGCGCCAAGCGGCCCCGCAACGCGGCCCACAGGTCATGCAGCACGCCCTTGGGGGACACCGGGAATAAGCGTCGTTTCAGGCGACCACTGATCAGGTTGATGAGCAGATACACGAGGCCGTTGAGGGCGAGAAACCACATCGCCGCGAAGTGCCATTGCAAGGCGCCGCCCAGCCAGCCCCCCAGGGTGATCGCCTTGGGAAAGCTGAAATCGTAGAGCGGCGAGGCGTTGTAGATGCGCCAGCCACTGGTCACCATCACCAGCACCGCCAGGGCGTTCAGCCAATGGGTGAGCCGCAGCCAGAGAGGATGGCTGGCCTTGGGTGAAGCAGTTGACTGCGACATGTCCGGCTCCCGGTTGTGGTTCGTTGGAGCCGAGTATGGGGGCCGGAAGATCGCCAAATCCTCACGTAAAGTTAAATTAAATGTGATAACTCACTATTCCCCCTCCCTGTAGGAGCTGCCGCAGGCTGCGATCTTTTGACTTTGCTTTTAAGATAAAAAGATCGCAGCCTGCGGCAGCTCCTACAGAGTCGCGCAATATTCGGGATGCAATTATGGTTAAATGCCGCCCCCTGAAATTGCCGACCCAGACCGATGAATCCTGAAGCCCTCGCCACCCTCCACGCGCATTTATCGACCGCCCTGGCGGCGGCTCCCGCCGAAACCCGCCGCCTGTTCCACGGCCGTGGTCGCTGCTGGCCGGGGCTGGAGCAAGTGACCGTCGACTGGTTGCAGGGTGTGGTGCTGGTGGCGTTGTTCAAGGACCCCGAGCCGGCGCAACTGGACGCCTTGAAGCAGCTATTGCAGGAGCTCACGCAGTCAGCGGCATGGACGCAATCCGGCGCGCATACCTTGCTGCTGCAACACCGCTACCTGCTGCAAAGCACCACCGAATGGCTACTCGGGGACGTCATCGAGGAAATGACCATCACCGAGGGCGGCCTGAAGTATCGAGTGGACCTGGGGCGCAAGCAGAACACCGGGCTATTCCTCGACATGCGCTATGGTCGCGACTGGGTGCGGGCCAATGCCCGGGGCAAACGCGTGCTGAACCTGTTCGCCTACACCTGCGGCTTTTCGGTGGCGGCCATCGAAGGCGGCGCGGCCCACGTGGTCAACCTGGACATGTCCAGCCCCGCCCTGAGCCGCGGTCGCGACAATCACCGGCTCAACGGGCATGACCTGGGCAAGGTAACCTTTCTCGGCCACGACCTGTTCAAATCCTGGGGCAAAGTCATCGGCAAGGGCCCCTATGATCTGGTGATCATCGACCCGCCATCCTTCCAGAAAGGCAGTTTCCTGCTGACCAAGGACTACCAACGGGTGCTGCGTCGCCTGCCGGAACTGCTCGCCCCCCGAGGCACGGTGCTGGCCTGCATGAACGATCCGGCCTTCGGTGCGGACTTCCTCATCGACGGGGTGACCCGCGAAGCGCCGAGCCTGCGCTTTGAACGGCGGCTGGACAATCCGCCGGAGTTTCCGGATGCCGATGTAGAGTGTGGGTTGAAGGCGCTGGTGTTTACCCTGGCGGATTAAGCACCAAGGCAAACAACTCACCATGCCCGTTCACGTTGAGCTTGTGATAGAGATTGCGCCGATGCACCTTCACCGTCTCCGGGGAAATACCCATCCGCTGGGCGATGGCCTTGCTGGAGAAACCCTGGAGAATCAGGCGTGCGGTTTCGATTTCGCGCACCGACAAACGTGCATCGAAGCGATCGAGCAAGGTCGCCAGGTCCCCGGCCACGGCTTCGACCGCCTGGCCTTCCGGCGGTAGCAATTGCAGGTGCCGACGCATCGCCGCCAGCACCCAGTCGCGTACGCACAGCAGGCGTCCCTGCTCTTGCAGCGTGAAGCGTGTCGCGCGTCCGAGGGACAAACCGAGGACGGCGCCGTCGACGTTGACCATGAACTGCAATTCGTCCCCACCTACCACCGTGCGAAAGTAGCTCAGGTAGTACTCGCTTTGCTGAAACTGGTCCGGCGCCACCGAGTCGAGGCTGTGCAACCCATCGGCGATGCCGGCGCAGACGGCCAGGTAAAACGGGTCGAGCAAGTACATGCCGGCGCTGTAGTCCGCCAGTTCTTCATGCTCATCTCCGCTGCCCCTGGCGTCGAAATCGATCAGCAGGCGCGGCACCCGCCCTGGTTGCATCACCGCGACCAAGGCGTTGTCCAGCGGCACCAGCAAGCGCAGGGTGTCGACCAGCGCACGCCAGAATGCGTCCTGGCCCAACACGCCAAATACCCGCGCCAGTCCGTGGTGCAGCGGTAACTCTTTCAACAACGCGTCCACGCACTACCCCTTTTGAGTAACCCATCATGGGAATGGGTAACGGCCACCCCGATCGATACGCTGCAAACTCCTGATCATCACCGGCCTGCAGCAGGCCAGGAGTGCCGCATCATGATTGGTCACCGCTCGTATTTCAATCTGGGGCTGGGCGCCTGTCTGGTGGCTTCGCTATCAGCGGTTGCTGCCGATGGCCCCACCGTGCACGTGTACAACTGGTACGACTACATCGGCCCCAATACCCTGCATGACTTCAAGCGGGACACCGGTATCCAGCCGGTCTACGACACCTTCGACAGTGCCGAAGTCCTCGAAGGCAAACTGCTCACCAGCCGCAGCGGCTACGACGTGGTCGTGGCCAGCAACTTCAGTCTGCCAACCCTGATCAAGGCGGGCGCCCTCGCCCCTCTGCCCCGCGCCGAGATGCCCGATTTCAACAACATGGACACCGATCTGCTGGCGAAACTGGCCAACAACGATCCGGGCAACCAGTACGCCGTGCCGTATCTGTGGGGCACCAACGGCATTGGTTATAACGTGGACAAAGTGCGCGCCGTGCTGGGCGACAAGGCGCCGGTGGATTCCTGGGACCTGGTGTTCAAGGAAGAGAACCTGGCCAAACTTGGCGAATGCGGGGTGGCGATGCTCGACTCGCCCGCGGAAATGCTGCCGGTCGCCCTGCACTACCTGGGCCTGGCGCCCAACAGCACCAACCCTGAAGACTACAAAAAGGCCGAAGCGCTGCTGCTCAAGCTGCGGCCACATATCGCCTACTTCAATTCGTCGAAGTTCATCAGTGACCTGTCCAACGGCAACATCTGCGTCGCCGTGGGTTGGTCCGGCGCCATGCTCGAAGCCAAGGCCACCGCCGAGCAGGCCGGCAATGGCGTGAAGATCGCCTACAGCTTGCCCAAGGAAGGAGCACCAGTGTGGTTCGACACGCTGGTATTGCTCAAGGACGCACCGCATCCGCAACAAGGCCTGGCCTTCATCGACTACCTGATGCGCGCCGAGGTCATCGCCCCGGTCAGTAATCACCTCAACTACCCCAACGGCAACCGTAACGCGACAGCGCTGGTGGCCGAAGCGACGCGGACCAACCCGGCTGTTTATCCGTCGGCTGAAGCCATGGCCACCTTGTTCACCCTGCAACCCTTGCCGCCGGCCACCGAGCGTGTGCGCACGCGGATCTGGAGCAAGGTCAAGAACGGTCAGTAGCTGCACCACCGCCAATCCCTTGTAGGAGCGAGCCTGCTCGCGAAAGCGGAGTGTCAGTCGACATCAACCTTGCCTGATGCACCGCATTCGCGAGCAGGCTCGCTCCCACAGGTTCCGCGCCCGAACGATTTCCTTTTTGTCATTACCTTGAAGATGAGAACCCCCATGAAACCACGTGCCCGCGATCTCAACATCCAGTTTGGCCAGCTGCAGCCCGGTCCCCTCAACGCGATCACCGATGTACCCGGCGTGCGGGTCGGTCATAGCGATGTACGCGGTCGCACCGCCAAGGGTCGCGATATCGTCACCGGGGTGACCGTGATTGAGCCCCGTGCCGGTTCCACCAGCCAGCAACCGTGTTTTGCCGGGGTCCATGTGCTCAATGGCAACGGCGATGCCACGGGCCTTGAGTGGATTCGCGAAGCGGGTCTGTTGACCAGCCCGATCGCCTTTACCAACACCCATAGCCTGGGCGTGGTGCGCGATGCCTTGATCGTACTGGACCGTGAGCAGCAACCTGACGACGGGCGGCTCTACTGGAACATGCCGGTGGTGCTGGAGACCTACGACGGCTTGCTCAATGACATCAATGGCTTCCATGTGAAGCCCGAGCATGTCGCCCAAGCCCTGCACGCGGCGGTCGGCGGCCCTGTAGCCGAAGGCAATGTCGGCGGTGGTAGCGGCATGATCTGTCACGAGTTCAAGGGCGGCATCGGCACCGCTTCGCGACGCTTGAGCCGTGCCCAGGGTGGCTGGACGGTGGGCGCGATCGTCCAGGCCAACCATGGCATTCGCAATGAGTTGCGCGTCGATGGCTACCCGGTCGGGCGCTACATGGAACAGGTCGACTCACCGTTTCTCAAGGCGGCACTGCCGCACCCGGGCATGGGCTCGATCGTGGTGTGCCTGGCCACCGACGCGCCCTTGCTGCCGCACCAATGCACCCGCCTGGCCCAACGCGCCAGCCTCGGCCTGGCCCGCACCGGGGGCGGCAATGAAGACCACAGCGGCGACATCTTCATCGCGTTCGCCACCGGCAACCAGCATGTGCCGCCAGCGGCTTACGAGAGTAAAAAAGCGCCAACCTGCGATAACCTGAGCATGGTCAATAACGATCACATCAGCGAATTGTTCCTGGCGGCCACCGAGGCTGTCGAAGAAGCAATCATCAACGCCTTGCTCGCAGCCGAAACGACGGAAGGTAACGGCCACGCGGTGCCGGGGCTGGATGCCGAAACGCTGCTCGAGGCCCTGAACCAGGCCGGTTGGCCCGGGAAGGACAATCGCAGAAGCTGACACTTGTGGGGGGATTCGACTAGTGGTACTTGAGACCGCCCCCCCAACTTCCTACGATGGAGTTGCGCAATCGCTTGCTTGTCCAAGCCGTTGCGTAGGTGGTGAGTGCACTGAACCCCTATCAAGCTCACCGCCTGCTTCATGCGCATCTTGAGCCTCAAGGGCTCTACTTCTCCCCATCAAAGAGCTTTGAGGCTCTTTTTTAACTGCGCGAAAACCAGACCTGAAAAAGCCCGGCACCTGGCCGGGCTTTGTGCATTCTGATACCCATCGCAAATCACCCGGTAGGAGCGAGCATGCTCGCGATGGCTTCAAGGACAACGCGTTTCCCCAGGCAGCACGCGTCATCGTTAACGTCCATCGCGAGCATGCTCGCTCCTACAGGTTATCCGCGTTGCTCCAAGCGCTCGCGCACGAACTCGCTGGCCTTGCGCGTCAACTGGTCCAGATGCCGGTCCCGCTGTTTCTCGGCATCGAGCATCGCCCGCTTGCCGTGCTTTTGCAGCAGGTAGGTATGAATCTGCCGCACCTCCAGTGAGCTGTAGATGGGCGTCACATCCAGCAACGCCCTCAAGCCGTCGCTGCCATGATCACGGGTGTTCATCAGCACCTGGGTGGCACGCACGCCCACCACCTCGAAGCCCATCGACTCAAAGTACGGCACCTTCGCCACTGCGCACGCCAGTTCGGCATGCGGGTAACGACCGACCATCTCGCGCAGCATCCTGCGTGCAATCCCCTGTCGGCGATGACCGGCATCCACGGCCATATAGGCCACGCTGCATGCGTCGGGATCGTCCTTGACCGGCAGGTACAACAGGAAACCTGCGACCTTGTCCGGATCATCCAGATCCGTGGCGACGATCAACTCCACCTCAATGCCTTTCGTCCCGTTCAAGGCCTCCAGATACAGATGCACTTCGTAGCCGATCGCGTACTGGTAGACGTTGTACAACAGGTTGCTCGGCGCGATGGCGACCATGCTGATGTCGGTCAGGTTGTCGACCACCATCTGCAGGATCTGGCTGTTGACCGACTCAGGGCACGGGGTTTTGTAGTGGGTGATCTGGGGCATTGCGGGGATTGACTCCGGGGAATGGGCGCGACTGCCTATCATAGCGTGCCGGACCGCGTTACTCGCCTGTCTTGATCGATTCATGAGCCACACCCATGACTCTAGCGTTGAAAACCGCTAAAACTTTTCGCTGATCGCGCAGGTCAGTCAATGGATGAGGGCTGTTATCGCCAATCAACCATAGGAAACGCACCGATGCTCGACGTCATGACGATTTCCCGACGAGAACTCCTGATCGTGGGCGTGGTAACCGCAGCGGCCGTGATCCTGCCTCCGTTCATTTCTGCACAGGCATCGGCCGCCAACGCGGCGCAGCCGGTCAAGACCAAACTGTCGATCTGGGTGAACGATGCTCGGCAGGAAATGGAGTTTGACACCCGCACCACCCTGCTCGACCTGTTGCGCGAACACCTGCAGCTCACCGGCACCAAGAAGGGTTGCGACCACGGCCAATGTGGCGCTTGCACGGTCATTGTCGACGGCCGGCGCATCAATTCCTGCCTGACGCTGGCAGTGATGCACGAAGGTGCGAAAGTCACCACCATCGAAGGGCTCGGAACGCCGGACCAGCTGCATCCGATGCAGGCGGCGTTCATCAAGCATGACGGCTATCAATGCGGCTATTGCACGCCGGGGCAAATCTGCTCGGCAGTCGCGGTGCTGGGTGAAATCCGCGACGGCATTCCCAGCCACGCCAGCCCGAATCTCACCGAACCACCCAGGCTGATCGCCAGCGAACTCCAGGAACGCATGAGCGGCAACATCTGCCGCTGCGGTGCGTACTCCAACATCATCGCGGCGATCACCGAAGTTGCGGAGGCCAGCGCATGAGACCCTTCAACTATCTGCGTGCGCAGTCGCCGGCCGAAGCCGCGTCGCTCTCTGCACAGGTCCATGGCTCGCGATTCATTGCGGGCGGCACCAACCTGTTGGACCTGATGAAACTGGACATCGAGACGCCGACGCAACTGATCGACGTCAACCACCTGGCACTGGATCGCATCGAAGCCACGCCCGAAGGTGGCTTGAGAATCGGTGCGCTGGTCAGGAACACCGACCTGGCCGCCGACCCGCGCATCAGGAAAGATTATGCGGTACTCGCGCGCGCCCTCCTCGCTGGCGCCTCTGGCCAGCTGCGCAACATGGCCACGACCGCCGGCAACCTGCTGCAACGCACCCGCTGCCCGTACTTCTACGACACCCATCAGGCCTGCAACAAGCGCCAGCCCGGCAGTGGCTGCGCCGCCATCGGCGGATTCAGTCGGCAACTGGGCATCATCGGTGTCAGCGATGCCTGCATTGCCACCCATCCCAGCGACATGGCCGTGGCCATGCGCGCACTCGATGCCCAGGTTGAAACGGTTCGACCCGACGGCACGACACGCGTCATTGCCATCACTGACCTGCATCGATTGCCCGGCAATACGCCGAATATCGAAACCGCCCTGGCGCCCCACGAGTTGATTACCGCCGTGACGTTGCCGGCGCCGATTGGCGGCACGCACATTTACCAGAAAGTCCGGGACCGCGCCTCCTACGCATTTGCCCTGGTTTCGGTGGCCGCGGTGATCCAGCAGGACGGCTCCGGCCGCGTGGCCCTCGGCGGCGTCGCGCCCAAGCCGTGGCGCGTGGAGAGCGCTGAAACAGCGATGGCCAAAGGTGCAAAAGCGCTCTCGGAACAACTACTGGCCGGCGCCACCCCCACCCATGAAAACGCCTTCAAACTGACACTGGTCGAGCGCACGCTCGCTTCGGTAATGGCGCAAGCGAGGGCCCAGGCATGAAATTCGACACCCCGGCCACCACCAACCCCATCGACCAAGGCAAGTTCATCGGCCAGCCCACCCCGCGCATCGAAGGGCCGCTGAAAACCACTGGCCAAGCGCCCTACGCCTACGAACACCATGACGCCGTGCCGAACCAGGCCTATGGCGTGGTGGTCGGTTCAGCCATTGCCAAGGGGCGCATCGCTACGATGAACCTTGCGCCCGCCGAATCGTCGCCCGGGGTGATCGCCATCGTCACCGCCGCCAATGCCGGCAAGCTCGGCCAGGGCAAATACAACACCGCCAGGTTGCTCGGCGGGCCAGAGATCCAGCACTACCACCAGGCCGTGGCCCTGGTGGTCGCCGAAACCTTCGAACAGGCACGCGCCGCCGCAGAACGGCTGGAGATTACCTACACAAGCACAGACGGTGCATTCGATCTGGCCAGCTCACGCGGCTCAGCGGTGGAACCCAAGGAGCAGATGGAAGACACCCTGCATGGGGATTTTGAAACGGCGTTCGCGGCGGCACCGGTGCAACTGGACGCCACCTACACCACGCCTGACCAGGCCCACGCGATGATGGAACCCATGGCCTCGATGGCCGCCTGGGACGGCGACCGCCTGACCCTGTGGACCTCGAACCAGATGATTGACTGGTCGGTCGCCGACCTGGCGACCACCTTGGGCATACCGAAGAAAAATGTGCGCCTGATCTCGCCGTACATCGGCGGCGGGTTCGGCGGCAAACTGTTTATCCGCGCCGACGCGCTCCTGGCCGCCCTGGGGGCGCGCATGGCCGGCAGACCGGTCAAAGTGGCGCTGGCGCGGCCGCTGATCTTCAACAATTGCACCCACCGCCCGGCGACCATCCAACGCATCCGCATTGGTGCCGGCAGCGACGGCAAGATCAGCGCCATGGCCCACGAAGGCTGGTCCGGTGACTTGCCAGGCGGCAAGGTGGAACTTGCCGCGCAACCCAGCAAACTGCTGTACGCCGGGGAAAATCGTCGCGTGACCATGCGCCTGTCGACACTCGACCTGCCTGAAGGCAACGCCATGCGCGCACCGGGTGAAACGCCGGGCATGATGGCGCTGGAAATTGCCATGGACGAAATGGCCGAGAAGCTGAAACTCGACCCCGTGGAATTTCGCATCCTCAATGATACCCAGGTCGATCCCACGAAACCGGATCGGCCCTTTTCCCAGCGCCACCTGGTCGAATGCCTGCGCACCGGTGCCGAGCGTTTTGGCTGGGGCCAACGGCACACGCAACCGGCCACGCAGCGCGAAGGTCGGTGGTTGATCGGAATGGGGGTTGCCGTGGCCTTTCGCAATAACCTGCTGGTGAAGTCCGGTGCTCGAGTCCGCCTGAATGATCAGGGAATCGTCACCGTGGAAACCGACATGACCGATATCGGCACCGGCAGCTACACGATCATTGCCCAGACGGCCGCAGAAATGCTGGGCGCCAGCCTGGACAACGTGGTCGTGCGCCTGGGCGATTCGAGCTTTCCCGTTTCGGCGGGCTCCGGTGGGCAGTTTGGCGGCAACTGCTCGACGGCGGGGGTGTATGCCGCCTGCGTCAAGCTGCGTGAGGCCGTTGCGCAACGCCTGGGGGTGAAGGTCAACGAAGCGCAATTCACCGATGGCGAAGTGCGCGCGGGTGGTAAAAGCGTGCCGTTGCGCGATGCGGCGAAGTCGGGCGAAATCGTCGCCGAAGACAGCATTGAATTCGGCGAGCTGAGCAAGCAGTACCAGCAATCGACCTTCGGCGCGCACTTCGTCGAAGTCGCGGTCGACAGCGCCACCGGGGAAACCCGCGTGCGCCGCATGCTGGCGGTGTGCGCGGCCGGGCGCATTCTCAACCCGACATCGGCCCGCAGCCAGGTGATTGGCGCGATGACCATGGGCGTCGGCGCGGCGCTGATGGAGGACCTGGTGGTGGACAAACGCCTGGGCTTTTTCGTCAATCATGACCTGGCCGGGTACGAGGTGCCGGTGCATGCCGACATCCCCCACCAGGAGGTGATTTTTCTCGATGAGACCGACCCGATGTCCTCGCCGATGAAAGCCAAGGGGGTTGGCGAGCTGGGTATTTGCGGGGTCAGTGCCGCCATCGCCAATGCGGTGTACAACGCCACGGGGATTCGGGTGCGCGACTACCCGATCACGCTGGACAAGCTGCTGGATAAGCTGCCGCCGATGATTTAAGCGCCGATATCGGGGAACGGCTGACCGATCTACGCTTCGCGTGGGAGTCAGCGGTGCGGCAGGCCTTCAGCAGAATCGACAGGACCTTGAGCCCAATGCGGCGTTTGGAACAGTCGCTGGCCAAGGCAGGGCGAGCGATGGCTCCTGGATATTCGCCGGCTTAGGCAAGCGACCCGCCCCAGTGGATCAACGCTGCGGTGCAACCATACGAAAGCGAATATTGATCTCGTTGGAAACAACGCTATCGGCCCATTCACCTTCACCGATATTGAAGTCGTCCCGCTCAAGCGTCAGCTCGCCATTGAAGATGCCAATCGCGTTTTCCGCCTTCAGGACCACCGGCACCTCCACCTTGCGCGTACGTCCCCTGAGTGTGAGGTTGCCGGTGATCAGATAGCGGTCATTACCAAGGTCCTTGACGCCAGTCGACTCAAACGTCGCCACCGGAAAAGTGGCCGTATCGAACCAGGGCGACTTTTTCAGTTCTTCGTTGGCGTCGCTGCTGCCAGCATCGATGCTATCGAGGTCGATAGTCAGTGTGGCGTGGGCAGTTTCGGGGTGCGACGTATCGAATTCGAGGGTTCCCTCGAACCTGCTGAACGTGCCATACGTGCGCGACCCCATCTGGTTGTACGTAAAGCTGATGGTGCTGGCCGAGGGGTTGACGTCGGTGAATTGGACGGCTCCGGCGCCGGGAACGCCTCCCAATAGCAGCGCGGCTGCCAGCGTAGCGGAACGCGGAAATCGCTGAGTCATGGGAATCTCCGGGGGCTGACGATGCAGGCCAACAACAGATGGAATAAAGCAAAGAATCGCTGTTTATTCCATCGCAAGGGTCGGGTTTGAACGCTCTCTCATGACAGCCACTCGCTGGCAGGTCTTAGAGGCTCTGCTTTAATCAGCACAAATGCCCATCCCACACCGCGTCCAAGCTTGGGAGCAGTCGGAATATGGAGCCAAAAAACCAGTATGAAGCCGAGCGCGAGCGCATCCTCTTCAGACGCAAAAGCCTTGCCCTGGAACAGAATCGTGTGGATGGATCATCTCCCCCCACCTGGGGCCTGGCATTGTCAGGGGGTGGTATCCGCAGTGCGACGTTCTGTCTTGGCGTGCTCCAGGCCATGGCACGGGCCAGACACCCTGGCGCGAAACAAGCACAATCCGATGACTTTCGTACTCAATTGCTACCGTATTTCGATTACCTCTCTACCGTCAGTGGCGGTGGTTACATCGGCGCGTTCTTTTCCAGTCTTTTCCAGCCTGATCGACTGCGCGACCAGCAAAAGCCCATAACGGCCACATCGACACCTTTGGAGCTTGACGCCCTCTACTGCACCAAAGCCCGTGAGGCTGCAGAAGATGCGTATAAAGTATTGCGCTTTGAACCGCCGGGAAGCATCAGTACGCACACCGAATATGAAGCCGAACCCTTAGGCAACGGCCCCAGTGCATGGTTGCGGGAAAACGGACGCTACCTCACGCCAACCGGCTCCGGAGACATGTTCTACGCCCTGGCCATGACCTGGCGAAACTGGCTTTCACTGCACTTTGTCATCGGCATGCCGCTCGTAGTTGTTCTGTCGTTCGCTACGCTGGCAAGCCAGGTTTTTGGTCCCTGGTTTTATTTCCTGCCAATCTTTGCGGCGCTGTTTCTTTTATTGCCCTTGATAATGGCGTACTGGCTGGCAAATCCGATCAATGCAGTGGATGACCTGCCCGCTCGGGAAAACTCCCTCGCCAAAGCGACAGAGATGATGGGCAAAGTCGTCGGCGTTGCCGCGTTCGTCGCGTTTCTGGCCGAATCCCATGGTATCGCGCTGTTCTTCGCTGCTGCTTACATAGTGGTTCGCCTTTCTATTCGGATTTTCGCCCACTTGCTCAAAAAGCTCGCGGAACTCAGCCACAACAATGATGACGATGGTCTAAACGCCAACAGTGTTCGTAATTACCGCATCCATATCACTCGTTACCTCAGTAACGCCATTATCAGTGCTGCGGCGCTGGGAGCCGTGATTCTCGTGGTTGCGCTGGCTGATGAGTTGTATCGCCTCGACGGAAACTGGACGGTCCCGACCGCGGGTGTTTTGCCTGTTCTGATCTGGCTGGTCCGCCGAGTGGCCTGGAGCAAAGACGAGAAAATACTGCCCGACTGGTTGCTCAAACTGCCGCTGGACACGCTGGCCATGATTGGCGGCGTGCTGATGGCTTTGGCACTCTGCCTGGTCTGGGCGCTCTTCGTGCAGTGGATTGCGTGGGACGGCCAGGAGGCCAAGCCTGGCACCTTTGACGGCAACGCGTGGCGCTTGACAGGGCTATTCTTCCTGTCAGCGACATTGACGGTTGTGTCCAGCAAATTCATCGGCTTTCTCAATGGTTCCTCGTTCCAGGGTTTCTATTCGTCACGACTGGCCCGCGCGTATCTGGGCGCGTCCAACGGCCAGCGTTTTTTTTGCACCAGCGAACATCAACGGAAAAAACGCATGAGCGTCGCTGAAACCTTATCCAAAGACGACATATCGCTTGAAGACTATTACGCGACCCGCACCGCCGGGCCGCTGCACCTGATCAACGTCACCG
>Ga0105251_10002381_pt1 | contig 14873 bp, 18 predicted proteins | sample KBSS64metaG_FD_80424 | JGI IMG/M metagenome (GOLD analysis project Ga0105251, IMG submission 80424) | Switchgrass rhizosphere microbial communities from Kellogg Biological Station, Michigan, USA - KBS S6-4 metaG | ecosystem: Host-associated > Plants > Roots > Rhizosphere > Soil | place...
TGCTAAATGGGTCGCTTATGAAACTCGTGATGGCGTACGAATGCGAGTTGTATATCAGCCGGCTACAGGAAAGGTTGTTACTGCATTTCCTGATGATGCTCCAATTCCACCTTACAAACCAATCAAGTAGGATTTATGTTTGCGGATCGTATCATTAGGTTTGGGAAAAAATTTGAAGGTCGATTAAATTCCGATCTTCTCCAAGGCGCCTTGGATTATGTCGCGTATAGCGAAGAGAACCTAGCCTTTGAGATATTGTGCGATCATATTTGCGAATATGATATTTCTATAACGGACGAAGAATATAGAGAGGCTGTTCTGCTGATTCTAGATATGGGGCTTGATTTGGATGAAGGGCCATTTAAGCACCTGCTGGGGTTGAAGCAGTAAAGAGCTAGAAGTTAGTTGGTGCAAAAGGGCTGGACACAGGAAAGGCGCCATACACCTCGACAGTCTCGCCGGATGCTGAGGCTGGAATGCCGTATGCACACCCGGTAAAGGAGGCTGGTGCAAAAGGTATTCAAAAGGTTCCTGGTTTTGGAGAGGTAGATGACTTCTTTGCATCACAGTCGGCTAACCTCAACAAAAAGCGGGGAACAAAAATTGGTGAGGGTCGCCTACCCTATGAAACAAGCAGGGCCGGTGTAGAGCAGGCTAAAGCGACGGTTAAAGAAACCTTAGAGAGCGTTACATCTGTGAGTCCATTGGTCCCCAGCTCAACTGTGCGAGGAAATTATGATCTTATTCATGTGTACAGCTCCAAGACAAATAGCACCGTAAGTCTGCGAGTATTGCCAGATGGGAAGTACGAGTTTGATACATTGATTCCAGAGAAGTCATCTAAATTTTAATGTGGAGGGCGAAAAACCGTAAAGGGGACGGATTTATTTACGTAAAATGGACTACGTAAAAGGGACAGATTTATTTAAATATTAAATTTAGAAAATTCCAGATGGGTCGATTAAATAAATCCGTCCCCTTTGACCCGTAGATTTGGGAAGGTCATGGACGTGATTGCCCCCGATGGCCGCGGGCTTCGCTACGATTCGAATGGAAAATTTATTGGTTTATTGGAGCCGCCGAAGCCATGAATATTTTATCTACTGTGATAACAAGCCCCCCAGATCGGGAGAATTGTGTATTCGAGATTTGGGCGGGGGCAAGTCAGTTGGCTGAGGTATCACATGAGCCAGGAAGACCAATTGAAATAGAAATTTATCCCCCTGTTGAGGGAGGTAAATGGAATTTCAAACTTGAGGACCTTATGACGGCTTTGCATCAGGCGACTAAGACTTTAGCTTCTCACGAATAAGTTGGTGCAAAAGCAACTGCTCCGAAAGTAACAGCGGAAGGTAAAATTGATGGTCAGGCGTTCACTGATGTTAACCAGACGGCGAGGCCCGGCTCTGACGCAAAAGTTGATCAGCCGACACTAATAGCTGATCGTGTAAATACAAAAATAGAGTCATCTGGTAAACCTTTGCCAAATGCAAACATGGCAACTGCACATGCTGAAATTGGAGTCATACAGCAAGCTTATAATGCTGGGAAAACCCAAGGGGCAGCTATGTCTCTCAAAGTCGAGGGGCAAGCTGTTTGCGGTTATTGCCGAGGAGATATTGCAGCAGCGGCGGAAAAAGCTGGCTTAAAGTCTCTTGAGATCAATGAAGTTGCTACGGGCAAAACTCTGTATTGGAGGCCCGGCATGCGTTCTATTAAAGAGTTAGACTGATGAAAAATTATTGTTTGTCGTGGGTGGTTGGCGTCGGTGATCAAGCTCATGGGGGGAATAAAAAACTCCCGGCCTGGCAGGATGTTGACTACTTTCTCGATAAAATTAAGAAGGAGAAAGGCTCTCTAACCTTAAGTATTGTTGGTGGCTCAGATACAGGTCCACAGTTTTTGCAAGTCTTTTCGGATGAAGGTAAGTATGTTTTATCCCTGGGTGAAGATGATGGGGCGGATTATGTTGTACGTTCCTATTTGAACCCAGAACTAAAAAATAGTGAGTATGAGATTTTAGGTAATATTTGGAGCGGTGAGCTAGTCTGCTTGGATTTCGCCATTGTAAAAGAGGCGTTTGAGACGTTTTTCCTGACGGGTGATGTTAGCTTAGAATTATTGAGTTGAGCGTAAATAGGACGGATTTATTTACGTAAAAGCGTAAAAGGGACCGTAAAAGGGACAGATTTATTTAAATATTAAATTTAAAAAGCTCCAGATGGGTCGATTAAAGAATACGTAAAGGGGACGGATTTATTTAAATGTTTAAAAATCCAGGTGAGTTGATTAAATAAATCCGTCCCCTTTGACCATGATATAACAGGATTGCCGAAAAGATACTATTGGGAGCCGGGCATGAAATCTGTCAAGGAGAAAAAATGATGTTGATAGGAGGACATGTCTTGTGCGTAAAGGGGACGGATTTATTTAAACATATAAGTTCAGATGAGTTGATTAAATAAATCTGTCCCCTTTAACCCTCCTTTAACCCTACGCCTAGTAACCAAGAAATGGTCAATGGCTGGATTAAGTTGCTGCCAAAAGAGCAACAAAACAAGATATTAATTTTGCGGTGACCTCTATGGGTATGTATATATCGATAAATGAATCTTCAGGCTGGGGGACTTCAGGGGGGGTGTTTGATTGTATTGTCGAAGGAACAAGAGCATTCTTCACTCATGAGCAATATAGTTGTATGAGAAAGATATATGAGGCATTAGATGAGCAAGCGCAGAGCTTCATCGTTTTAGACAATGTTAAGGACGATTGCTTCAATTTATTCTATAGCCATTGCGAAGCGGCAATGAAGTTTTTTCCTGAAAGTGACCGCGGAAAGCTGGTGCCTGAGAATCATATTCCAGGGATACTGTGGAATTGGTCTGAGGTTTTACGACTTATGCGAGAGGATATTCGTTATCGTAAAGGGGACGGATTTATTTAAACAATTTAAAACTCCAGATGAGTTGATTAAATAAATCCGTCCCCTTTGACCGTCCCCTTTGACCACTTAAGCGTGTCTACGACTATAAATCGGGCGGCACCCAGGCCGCCCGGCTTTTACTCAGGATGGATCGGTATTGAGTCTGCGACTGATGACATCCAGCAAATCACACCCATCGCGCAGCGGAATAGCCAGCAATTGGGCGAAGTCTTGAAGCACCACAGCATCGCTGCTGAGCTGTTCGCGAAAGGCCAGGTTTTCCAGCAGTTGGGTGACGGCGCGAATCCGGTACACGGCGGCGTCGTGGAGAACATCGAGGGGCGCATGGGTGTCGATAAGCAGGGCGGGGACGGTGCAGTCGTGGCCCGTGAGGGGCATGTATCGATTCATTGTCAGTACTCTGTTGGTGGATTAAGCCACCACTCATTCGTCGCCAAACGAATGGGTGGCAGCTGTACGCAGGTTGGCGAACCGGCAACAGAGTAAACCGGCAGACCCGAAGGTCTCCCGCGCACAGCCGCCATATCATGCACAGCTTTGCGGGTGCAAAAACACCTGCATAGAAGCGGGATGCTTTTGCGCTCTGTTGTCAGGTCGCCAAACCTGAATCGCCATGTGGGCGACGGCCCGGACTATAAGCCCGCACCCAAACCCACGCAAGGCAGCAAAGTACTGGCCCAATCACAAGGCCTCATGTCTTCACCCCCATTGCCGACACACTGGCGTTGATTAAACGCGTTCACCACCACCAACATTAAAGGACTGATGTGAAAAACCTTCTCCTGATTCTCCTCTCCACCCTCATCCTCGGCGGCTGCGTCAGCCAGCCCCTCACGCCCGAGCATCGTGCGCAGGTCAAGACGGTCAAAGTCCTGCCCGTAAAGTGGGAAAAGAACATGGTCTATATGGGACGTGAACAAGCCTGGGGTGCGGCCTTGGGTGCCGGGCTTGGCGCGGGCGTTGGCATGGCCAGCGGCGCGTCCAAGCTGGGCACGGCGGCCTTGAGCGGCGCGGGGTTTGCCGCCGGCATGAAGGCGGGGCAACTGGCCGAGATGTCGACGCCGGCCGCGATCCTCACGGTGATGGACGCCGAAAATATCGACTTGGGCGTGTTGCTCAAGCAGGCCTTTATCGATGCCTTGGGTAAGACGTCATCGCTCAAGGTGGTGGGTGACGACGAGCCGGCCGATGCACAGATTCAACTAACGGTGGGCGAGTGGGGCTTTCGCCTGACCCAGGGTTTCAGCAGCGTGGTCTACCCAACGCTCACCGTGGTGGCGCGTATGGACCGTGGCGACGAGATGCTCTGGCGCACGGTGGAGACTGTCACGCCGTTCAATGGTCAGAATGTCTACGGCTACACACCGCTCACTTATCGCACTGATCCTGAGGCATTGCGCCGTGCGTTGACGGGTATCACGCAGATCTCCGGTGGATATCTGGTGAAAGAGCTCAAGTAACTCCGCGAGCAGATCAGGAAATACCAGGAGAGTGACAATGGAAAACACATCTGAAATACGACAGTTGATCAGCGAGATTACCTCGGCTGTGGGCTATGAAGGGAACTTTGGCGACCGTATAGATAACGTCGACTTGATACTGAGCGAGGTGGATGCCGCGAGTCGCAATGGTGTTCCTGCTGACTATCTGGAGTTTCTTGCCACCTTTGGGTTTGGTGAGCTGGACTGTGCGCTCTATGTGAGTGATGGGCCGGTAAGGTATACCGCTCTAGCCGATGCAGACGCGGGCATCTATGCCGGGCTGTATGTCTTCGCGGGGGACTCCTGTGAGGTTTCATACGCTTTTGATACTCGGGGCAATTGGGCGATCGTTGAGCTGGACGCTGAAATCGATGAGGTTGAAGTCGTGTCTGAAGACTTTTCGAGCTTCATTTTAAATAAGCTGGCTTATGTAAAAGATCTGATCGAAAGGAGGCAGGCATGGACCTCTACAACTTCACCGAAGGCCAACTGAACGGCCCCGCCGAGGCTGCGTTTGTCGACGGTCTCAACGCCACCCTGGGCGTAGCGCTCCCGCCGAGCTACCTCGATTTTCTCAAAGCACACGATGGCGGCGATGGCTTTATCGGCGACCATTACATCGTCTTCTGGCAAGCGCAGGAATTGGCTGACTTCAATCGTGAGTACGAGGTTGGAACCTATGCCCCGGGCATTTTTCTATTTGCTTGCGATGGTGGTGGGGAAGGCTACGGTTTTGACACCGATGAGGCTTCGATGCCAATTGTGCGCATCCCCTTTATCGGTATGGATCGCCAGTATGCCGAGCCGGTCGCGCAGGATGTGCCCGAGCTTTTTGTTCGGTTAGCGCTTGAGCCTCAGCGGTAGGCCACGGTGCCATAACGCGCAGCATCTTGAACATTTTGTATATCCCAGTGTCTTTACCCCGCCCACCCGCAACCGGTCGGGCTGCATGGACTGCAGCGTTTTCAAAATACATTAAGGATTAATGTGAACCTCGCCCTCTCATTCACTTCTCTGCCACCGCCCGCTGCGGTGCACTCGCTCGCGCCTGCGTTGCAGAAAGACGCCTTGGGGGCATGCACTCGGATCAAGTGATCCTTCGCTCAGTACACCTACAGCCGCCGGGCTTATTGGCGGCTTTGACTGTAGTTCATGGAGTTTTAGATGAAGCGTAAGCCGTTCCAGAAAACCCTGTTAGCCCTCATGGTCAGCGCAGTTGCCGCGCATGTCAGTGCGGTGGAATTTGACGTCAGCACCGGCCAGAACATGTGGAAAGGCCAGGTGTTCAACGAACCTGTCACCTTGACCGGTTCGCGGAATGTGGTGGCCACGCAGCGTTTTGTCGATGGAGCCAGCGTTGCCGAGACGGATATTCAGGGCTCGTTGATCAATCGCGCCGATTACACGATCGATGGCAGCGGCCTCAACATTCGAGGTTTTGTGGTGGACGGCGCGCTGGACTCGGATCTGCGCGCCCGTGGCGGCACCATCACCGAGGATGTGATTCAGGCCGGTTCGATCAGGCTGACCAACCAGACCTGGGCCGAAGGTTTTGAAGTGGGCGCCGCCAACATCGGTGGCAGCGTCATCAACTCCGGCAACATCGTGACCGTTGACGTACCGGGTTCGGACAGTGACGGCGAGGGCATGTACCTCAATGGTACGACCGTCGGCGGTGACGTGGTCAACTCCGGCCTGATTGATGTGACGTCCATCTACGGCTACGGCCTGATCCTGGACACTCACAACAATATGCCGGTGACCATCGGCGGCAAGATTCTCAACTCCGGGACCATTCGTGTCACCGGTGAGGAAGCGCTGGGCATCGAGGTTGAAACCGACACCAGTGACCTGCGCATCGAAAACAGCGGGTTGGTGACAGTCAACGGCGGGCTGGCCAAAGCCGTACAGTTCAACTCCGGGACTTACGATTACGTGCTCAACACCGGCACTATTGAAGCCAACGGCACCAACGCGGTAGCCATTAATTTGGCCGGGGCGACCTTTACCCTGAACCCCCAGACGGGCGCGCGCGGCATCGTCAACCGTGGCCTGATCAAGGCCGACAGCACGGCGATCCTGGTGGACGCGAAGTACCAAACCTCGCCTTTCGAAATCAACCAGCAAGCCGGCGAGATCCGCAGCAACTCCGGCACCGCCATCGACGCCGCCAACCTCGCCACGCTGAACTGGACCGGCGGCAAAATCACCGGCGACCTGCTCAACTTGAGCGCGGTGAATGTCGCAGGCCAAGCCGATTTCACCGGCAATCGCATCATCGCCCCGATCTCGATCAACTCCGGCTCGCTGAACCTTTCCGCGCCAGGCACCACGATCACCGGCGACCTTAACGTCGCCAACGGCGCGGGCATCGATATGCACCTGTCCGACAGCGTCGTGCCGACCACGCCGTACCTCAACGTGAATGGCAACGCCACGTTCGCCCAGGCCTCGAAGCTGACGGTGAGCGCGCAGCCAGGCGACTTCGCACGCACCAACAACGGCACCCAATACACCTTGTTGCAAGCCACCAGCGTGCAGAACAACGGCCTGTCGGTCGCCAGTTCGTCGTCGTTGCTCGACGTGCTCAGCTACTCGGCCGACGCGCAAACCGTCAAGGCGGTGGTGGCGGTCAAGGACAACCAGCAAGTGCAGCAAGAGCTGGCCGGCGTGGGCGCCAGTGCCGCAGCGGCCACGGCGGTCAATACCTTCAAAAATGACGTGCTCGGCGACCTCAACCAGAACGATCAAGTGTTCCAGGCCCTGGCCAACGCCGGTACTGCGCAGCAACTGGCGCAAGTCAGCGAACAACTCAAGCCGGACGTCAACCGCGGCGCCCTGGACGTGGCGTTGTCGGGCCAGACCGTTATCAACGGCGCCATCTTCAACCGCCTCACCGACCAGCGCGAAAGCCATCAAACCGGCGGCGTGTGGGTGCAGGGCCTGAGCAGCAACATGGACCAGGATGGGCGGGGCGGCAACAACGGCTACTCGGCCAACAGCAGCGGCATGGCCGTGGGTGTGGACGGGCGCTTGAACGACACCACCACGTTGGGCGTGGCGTACAGCTACCTTAACTCCAACATCCATTCCGACCTCGGCAACAAGACCGATGTGGAGGGCCATGCGCTGTCGCTGTACGGCAACTGGTCGCTGCAAAACTGGTTTGTCGACGGCAGCCTCAGCTATGGCCATAACGAAAACGACAGTAAACGCCATATCGCCGGCACCACAGCCAAGGGCAGTTACGACAGCAATGTGCTGTCTGCGAGTGTGATCGGCGGCTACAGCTTCAAGCCGTCGCAGGCCGTGGTGATCGAGCCGCGCGTGGCAGCGCGTTACGCCAACGTGCGCATGGACGGTTTCGACGAGAAGGGTTCTTCGGCCGCGCTGAGCACCCAATCGCAACGCTATGAAGTGGGCGAGCTGGGTGCTGGTGTGCGCTTGGCGGGCAACTTGCCCATGGGCGCCGGTAGCCTGCAGCCGGAAGCAACCTTGATGGCGTATCACGACCTGATGGGTGATCGCGTCGCACAAACCTCCAGCTATGTGCTCGGCGGTTCTGCGTTCACCGTCACCGGCGCTTCGGTGGCGCGTGACAGCTATGAAGCCAGTGTCGGCGTGAACTACCAGGTGTCGGACTTTACCGTGGGGGCCAGCTACACCCGCCAGGCCCGCAGTGGGTTTGATGCGGATGGGGTGATGCTCAAGGCGCGGTACGCGTTTTAAGTTTTACAGCCGATAGAAAACGGCGTCGGGCTGCGGTTCTCCCACGTAGCCCGAGCCAGATTTTTAATTGTGTTCAAGGAAGTTACCCATGAAAAAGACCTCACTCCTAATCCTCGCCCTGGCCTTGGCCGGCTGCCACTCCACTGCCAGGAACTCCTCGCCAAGCCTGCTGACGGACGGCGTTCAGTTGCAGCAAAAAAAGGTCGAGGTGGACGCCGAACACGCCAAGGTCATCATGAAGGCAACCGGTTTCACCTACCCGGTGCAGTTCTCCGTACGCCGTAGTTCCGATGTGGACCAGCGCCCGGAAATTCTCGGGACGGTGGTTGACTCCGGTCGCGGCAAGGTATTCGGCTGGATCGCCAAGATGAGCGAAGTGGGCAACAGCGCCGTCGCCAAACGCTTCCCGCAGTTGGAAGTACAGGCTGACCCGGGGCAGCCCTTTGAAGTGATCGGTGAGTCTCGGGTCTACAACGCCAACTACGTTGGCCTCGTCAAAACCTATGTGTATGAATGCGGCCCCATGAGTTCGACCTTCAAGCCTGAGAAGCAAAAGGTTTACCTGGTGGAGTTCGTGATTATCGGGAAGGGGTGTGAGCAGCATGTGTATGACGTGACTGCGCCTAATGAGCGTGTTCCGGTGGCGACTGTGGCTCCGGCGGCGTGAGCCAGAGCCCGGCGCCAATGCAAATCCGATAGTCGCTCAGGTATCGACGGGTACCGCCGGGCTCCGTGGCAACAGAAGAGGCGCTGATGATTTCTGCAGATGATGTTGATGGCCTGCTTGAAGATATTTTCGAGGGGCACAAGGACTTGGCGGTGTTTGTCGCTGGTGGCAAGTACTACTACCTGGCAGACGACAAGGGAAATTTCTGTATCGATGTCAGGCCTGAATACAGGAGCTATGTCGAAAGTGGCGTCATGGACAGTAGCCTCTATGACCAGGCCGTTTCCGAGTTCAGAGGGGGCGTTCCGGTCCTGGAGGTGAATACCTTTCAGCGCTATCTGGATAACAACAGCGTCAACGTTTATTCGCTGGAGTGGATGGTCAGTTTCTTCACCTACGGTTACTCCGCTGCCTACCTTGGCGAATTTCATAACCATATCGAGGCCGTTCTATCTGGCCACGCGAAGCCTCGTCTGGATGAATGCGAAAAAATGCGGATGAGGCTGCCCCGCTTTTATGTGGACCTGGATAGCAAGGTGTTCCGGCATGTTGATTGGGACAGGTTTCACGAGTCCTATGTGCCCTCGGACTGGGACGGGCAAGCGTCTGGATCATTCGCGGAGCTGATCCCGAAAGAGCAAAGATATTGGGTTGTGGATGGCATGGACTTTTGGACGTTGTACGCCTGATGGCGGGTTAGCTTCGTCGCCTGGCGATAAGTTGGTCTGTGCCGTCGTGCCCCACTCGAAGTAACACACGCACCCGCGCAGGAGAAATACCGTGGTAATGACATTGGTAATGGTTGGACTGGGCCTGGCGATTTTGATGCAGCTGGCCATTTTTTGTGTGGCCGTAAAAAACTCGCTGGTGCATGCGCTGCTGTGCCTGTTTATCCCTTGTTATGTGTATGTTTATGCCAAAAAGGATCGCCAGGCCAGGCCGTTCCTTTGGGGGTGGTACACCGGTATTGGCTTGCTGGCCGCTGGGGCTATTGCTTCAAATTGAAGCGGGACTCGAAAAGGCGTCGGCAACGCCGTAAAATGAAGTCAAATTGACATCATTCAGGGAAGAGTCAGACATGCGCGTTGTTGCTTTACTCCTGGCATTCAGCTTTCTGGCTGGCTGCGCCTCCAAGCCGGCTTACTACATTTCCCCCGCACCGGTTCACATCCCCAAGACCGCCACCTATTGGCTCGATACCTTCGACGTTGACGTGGTGGGCAAGAACCCACGCTTCCTGCCTGATGACAAAGTTCGCGAGCAACTGGGTGTCGACCTGGTCAATCGCCTGATCACGGCCAAGCGCTACGCCACCAGTAAGGAAAGCGCCGACTATCTGTTGGATGTGAAGGTCGTCTACGCCCGTCCATTTCCAGGATTCGAAGGGCGGGATCGCCACCGTGCTCGTTGATGACAACACGGTCTTGACCAGTGTGGATTTCAACTACCTGGTCAAGGTCAAGAAGGCCGGTGCCGAGGTATTACACTTCGCCAAAGACCGCGACAGCCTGGTTCCCGCGGGCTTGTTTGGCCAATGGCAGCAATACAAGACGATCGGCGGGATCGTCAGCAATACCGGCAACACCAGCGTCGAGCCGTTTTACACGGGCGTGTTGAGCCGCTTTATCGTCGATGATTTGCGCGATATTCCGTCACGCTAAGTTGCTTTAACCCGAATCACCCACTCCTTGCGTCTGACCTTGTGAACGGATCATTCACTCACGAGGTTCAAACCATGTCCCGTCCTGTTCTGCTGTTGCGTCCTGCCGCCCAAGGCTTCGCCGTGACCCTGCTGGTGGCGCTCGCCGGGTGTGGGCTTTCTTCATCCCGTGATGTGGCCAAGCCTGCTGAATCGGCACCTGTTGTGCAGGTGCAAAGTGAGCCCGCCAGCCTTCAGGGGGCCATGGTCAAGCGGATGGTTGCTCCTGCACCGATGGCGTCGCGGCTGGTCATGAACGACGCCGTCGCCCTGCAATACCAGGCCGAGCCTCGGGAGCACTATCAGAACCTCCCGGACAACCCGATCCGCAGCGTAGCCGAAGCGCCGGTTTCCACCTTCAGCGTCGACGTCGACACCGGCAGCTATGCCAACGTACGACGTTTCCTCAACCAAGGCAGCCTGCCGCCCGAAGGTGCTGTGCGACTGGAGGAAATGGTCAATTACTTTCCCTACGACTACGCCCTGCCTACCGACGGCTCGCCCTTTGGTGTGACCACGGAAGTGGCCCCGTCGCCGTGGAACCCCCACACCCGACTGCTGCGCATCGGCATCAAGGCCTCGGACCGCGCCGTGGCGGACCTGGCACCGGCTAACCTGGTGTTCCTGGTAGACGTGTCCGGCTCAATGAATCGCCGCGAAGGTCTGCCGTTGGTCAAGAGCACCCTCAAATTGCTGGTGGACCAATTGCGCGACCAGGACCGCGTGTCGCTGGTGGTTTATGCCGGCGAATCGCGAGTGGTGCTCAAGCCCACCTCGGGCCGGGACAAAACCAAGATCCGCAACGCCATCGACCAACTCACCGCCGGAGGCTCCACCGCAGGCGCTTCGGGGATCGAAATGGCCTACCAAATGGCCCGCGAAGGATTTATCGACAAAGGCATCAACCGCATCCTGCTGGCCACCGATGGCGACTTCAACGTGGGCGTCAGTGACTTCGACAGCCTCAAGCAAATGGCCGTCGACCAGCGCAAAAGCGGTGTGTCCCTGACCACCCTCGGCTTTGGTGTGGATAACTACAACGAACACCTGATGGAACAACTGGCCGATGCCGGTGATGGCAACTACGCCTACATCGACAACCTGCGCGAAGCCCGCAAGGTGCTGGTGGACCAACTCAGCTCGACCCTCGCTGTGGTGGCCCGGGATGTGAAGCTGCAAGTGGAATTCAATCCGGCGCAGGTCAGTGAATACCGATTGCTGGGCTATGAAAACCGCGCCTTGAAACGTGAGGATTTCAACAACGACAAAGTCGACGCCGGCGAAATCGGTGCCGGGCACACGGTGACCGCGTTGTATGAAATTGTCCCGAAGGGTGAACAGGGCTGGCTGGAGCCCCTGCGCTACGCATCGGCGGCCAAGGCTGAGGGTAAAACTGATGAGTTGGCGATGTTGCGGGTACGCTACAAACCAGCGGAAGGCGGCAACAGCCGACTGATCGAACACCCGATCAGCAACCAGCAGAGCGGCAAACCCAGCGACGACCTGCGTTTCTCTGCCGCCGTGGCCGCCTTCGCCCAGCAACTCAAGGGTGATGGCCGCTACACTGGCACCATGAGCTTCAAGGACACGGCCGCACTGGCCCGCTCCGCCCGGGGCGACGACCCCTTCGGCTTGCGCAGCGAGTTTGTGCAACTGGTCGAATTGGCCCAGAGCCTCCAGGCCCCGGTCAAACACTGATCCACCTCAAAGGAGTGCGCCACCTGATGGATTCACCCAGCGACGAAGCCCTGCTGTCCCGCTACCGCAGCGGCGACGGTGCAGCGTTCGAAGCCCTGTACGCGCGGCATCGACAGGGCCTGTACCGTTTTCTCGTGTCCTTGAGCAACAAGGCCGAACTGGCCGAGGAAGTGTTCCAGGACACCTGGCTCAGCCTGATCCGCAGCACCAGCGAGCCACAAGGCCGGGCGAGTTTTCGCACGTGGTTGTTCCAGATTGCCCGCAACCGCCTGATCGACCACTGGCGCAAACACGGCATCCATAACCCGCTGCACGACAGCTACGATGAGCAGCTTCACGGCCAGCCCGACGACAGCGCCGGGCCCGAGCAACTGCTGAGCCTGAGCCGCGACCAGGCGCGCCTGGACACCGCACTGCAAGACTTGCCCGAAGACCAGCGCGAAGTGTTCCTGCTGCGCCTGCATGGCGAGCTGGAAGTGCCACAAATCGCCGCGCTCACCGGCGCCCCACTGGAAACGGTAAAAAGCCGCTTGCGTTACGCCCAGCAGAAACTGCGCCGACTGCTGGCCGAGGAGGTACCCGCATGACTGACTCCCGACATACCCAGGACTCGAACGACGAGGTGCTGATCGAGCATTTCCGTCAACACACCAGCGGCGAGCCGCCGGCTTCCCTGGACGCCTTCATCCTGGCCACCGCCCACCGCGAAGCACCCGTGCGGCAACCCGGCCTGTGGCAGCGCTGGTTGCAGGCCTGTCAACGGCCGCGCTGGCAGATGGCATTTGCCACCGTCGCGGGTGTGGCCCTGATGATTGGTTTGGTCACGCGCTCGCCGGTGCCGCAGCCGGAGTTATCCACAGGCACTTACGCGGCGGCTCCGCAAGAGCTGGCCCGTCCGGCCCCCGCAGCGGCGCCGATGGCTCGATTCTCCGTGGCCCCGCAGGCCGATAGCGCACCGCAGGTGCAGGCAGAAGCCGCAGGCTCCATGGCGGATGAGCCGGTGGCGAAGATGAGCAAGCGCTCGGCTGTTGTGCTGCCGCCATTGGAGCAGGGGCTGCAGGAAATCCTGCGGTTGCGGCAGGCGGGAGAGGCGAAGGCGGCGGATGAGAAGCTGCTGGAGTTGCATAAGCGCTTTCCCAAGGAGGATCTGCCGGCGCGGTTGGATGCGTTGAAAAATCCTTGAGGTGGAGGTCGCCAGCTGGCGGTTGACGAGAAACTTCCGGCCTTTATAATCATCCGCAACACGGCCCCTGTCGGTTGATGCGCTTCGGTGCAGCAATTGCTCAGGGGTTTTTTATTGCCTTGATTTTTTCGATTACCAATCGCGCTCCTGCCAGTGGTGATCCACTCCCATGCCCTCCAAATTAAGATCAAGGTGGGACAAGTCTGGAAAGTCGTTCTCCAATAGTGCTTTCAGCCGTCGTCCCCAGCTTGATGACGGATTGATGACCTTCATCAAGTGGTGGGTGATACACAAGAGCATAAAAGGCCGCGCGCGTCGGTGTGCATCATCATGGAATGCGGCCAATGCAGGAGCCTGTTCCTCAGGTGGCAGTTTTGGCTGATCAACGATGTTCCGATTCCACAGGCGACTGTGATGGGCGCATACGTTTCGCAGGTAGTTCAGGCTGCGCAGCCAACTGGCGAAGACCCTGCCATTGCTGATTCCGTACTCTTGAGATATGGCATCTTGATCCGCCTCAGTCATGCCAGCATAAAGGGTCGACAACGTGCCGAAGTCCCAAACCTCGCAAGCCACCCAAACCGCCAACGGAAGGCCGTATTTTTCCTTGTTATGACGGATAAAGTCTTCGTTCGAGCGGCTGATCAATGCGGCGTGTTTGCCTACCCAGGCATGATGTTTGGTGAGCCCTGTTTTCCCGTCGATTTGGGTAGAAAAACTTTCATGGAAGAGCTCAGGTTTTAGATACGCAAACTTTTCGTGCTTGCCCAGCCCGTGGGATATGTCCACTCGCAATGCGATTTCGATACGTTCCAAGGCGTCCATGGTCAACAGGCGAAGTTTTTTATCAAACACATAAAGATCGACTGCGTTTTGGAAGGTAGTGCCGGGTTTGAAAGTGTCTAGAGGGAGCCGCCCCGGTTTGGTTTTGCTCGGCTTCTGATTTTTGTGCTGAATAAGTGGGCAGCACAGCTCGGTGCGCTTACGAAAGGCGAACCAGTAGCCGCTGAGGCGGTAATAGCCAATGCGCTCCAGATACTCCAAGGCTTTAGATCGCTCAGTAATGATCATTCCGCGAGCTATCAATATCTCAAGTTGGTCCTGGTAGCTCTGCCAAGGTTTAGGGTAACCCTGGATCATTGGTGCATCACTTTAGGCATGTGCAAGTCCCTCCTGCTTGAAATCGATACAAGCGCCCGCCCTTCGATGTGTGGCGTCACTCGGGCTTTCACTTTGCTGGTCGAGAAACTTATGGTCAGCCATAAAACTGTTACTTTATTTGCATCTTCTTCCTTATCTTGCGCCCACAAAAAAGCCCCAGGCCTTTCGACCTGGGGCTTTTTCATCTGTATCTGGTGCACCCGGCGGGATTCGAACCCACGACCCCTGCCTTCGGAGGGCAGTACTCTATCCAGCTGAGCTACGGATGCTTGTGCGGGCGACATCATACCCATGTCGACCTTGGGCGTCCA
>Ga0105251_10002382_pt1 | contig 14871 bp, 14 predicted proteins | sample KBSS64metaG_FD_80424 | JGI IMG/M metagenome (GOLD analysis project Ga0105251, IMG submission 80424) | Switchgrass rhizosphere microbial communities from Kellogg Biological Station, Michigan, USA - KBS S6-4 metaG | ecosystem: Host-associated > Plants > Roots > Rhizosphere > Soil | place...
CCGTTCTTCCAGGCCTGGGAACTGGCCGGCAAGTACCCGGCCATCCTCACCGACGAGATCGTCGGCAGCCAGGCCAGCGAGCTGTACCGCGACGCGCGTGCCATGCTGGCGCGCATCGTTGACGAGCGCTGGCTGACCGCACGGGCGGTGTTCGGGCTGTGGCCGGCCAATAGCGTGGGCGACGACGTGCACCTGCGCACCGACGACGGCCCGGCCGTGCTGCACTTCCTGCGCCAGCAGGTGGACAAGCCGGTGGAACGCCCGGACTTCTGCCTGGCCGATTTCATCGCCCCGGCCGACAGCGGCCGCCAGGACTGGATCGGCGCGTTCGCGGTCACCGCCGGAATCGGCATCGAGCCCCACGTGGCGCGCTTCGAGGCCGACCATGACGACTACAACGCCATCCTGCTGAAGGCGCTGGCCGACCGCCTGGCCGAGGCGCTTGCCGAACGCCTGCACCAGCGGGTGCGCACCGACTATTGGGGCTACCAGCCGGATGAGACGCTGGACAACGAGGCGTTGATTGGCGAGCAGTACCGCGGCATCCGCCCTGCCCCGGGCTATCCGGCGTGCCCGGAACACAGCGAAAAAGCCACCCTGTTCCGCCTGCTGGATGCCGAACGCAACACCGGGATGTCGTTGACCGAGAGTTTTGCGATGCTGCCGACGGCGGCGGTCTCGGGCTATTACTTCAGCCACCCGCAAAGCCAGTATTTCGTGGTGGGCCGGGTGACGCGCGAGCAGGTCGCGGATTACGCCCGGCGCAAGGGCGTGGACCGGGCGCAGGCGGAGCGGTGGCTGGCCTCGAACCTGGATTACGATCCGGAATGATGAACGGCACGACCAACGGTCGTGCCCTACCCGGTACGATCCGGATGATGAACGGCACGACCAACGGGCGTGCCCTACCCGGTACGATCCGGAATGATGAACCGCACGACCAACGGTCGTGCCCTGCCCGGTACGATCCGGAATGATGAACCGCACGACCAACGGTCGTGCCCTGCCCGGTAGGTGACGACCGTTGGTCGTCACATCGCACGCCAACCCACCATGGCCAACTCATGAATCCCGCACGTCGCGACGCAGTGCCGGTCGCCCGGCTTTCCAGCTACTACCTGTTCTATTACGCGGCGCTGGGCGCGTTCACCCCGTACTGGTCGCTGTTCCTGACCGCGCGCGGGATGAGCGTCACCGCGATCAGCGTGATGATGGGCATCTGGTACGCCACCCGCATCGTCGCCCCGACCACGTGGACGTCGATCGCTGCCGCTTCGTCGCATCCGATCCGCTGGCTGCGGGTGGGCAGCGTGCTGACCCTGCTCACCTTCTGCGCATTCCTGCTGCCGCTGCCGCAGCCGTGGATGTACCCGGCGATGGTGGTGTTCTGCTTCTTCTACAACGCGGTGATGCCGCAGTTCGAGTCGATCACCCTGACCCACCTGGGCAACGACAGCCACCGCTACGGGCTGATCCGGGTCTGGGGGTCGCTGGGCTTCATCGCGGTGGTGATGGGCTTTGGCTGGCTGCTGGAAGGCAGCGGCGGCGCCGGCCATGCCGGCCTGCTGCCGTGGATGATGCTGCCGCTGTTCGCACTGCTGGTGGCGTCATCGTTCGCCAACCGCTATGCCCGCGATTTCCATCGCGCAGACGGCGATGCCAGCGGCTTCTGGCAGATCGTGCGCAAGCCGCAGGTGCTCGCCTTCTTCCTGGCCGCGTTCATGGAACAGCTGTCGTTCGGGCCGTATTACACGTTCTTCTCGGTCTACATGGACCACCACGGCTATGCCACCTCCACGCTGGGCCTGCTGTGGACCGTCGGCGTGGTGTTCGAGGTCGCCGTGTTCTTCACCATCGGCCGCTTCTTCCGGCGCTATGACGCCAGCTGGATGCTGCTGATCGCGCTGCTCAGCTCGACCGTGCGCTGGACCATCACCGCGCTGTTCCCGCAGCACCTGGGCATCATGCTCGTGGCGCAGACCGCGCACGCATTGGGGTTCGCCGCGTTCTTCGCTGCCGCGATGCAGATGCTGGCCACCTATTTCCCGGGCCGGCTCAACGGGCATGGCCAGGGCCTGCTGTATGGGTTCTCGTCGGGCGTGGGCGGCGTGCTGGGCGCCTTGATCGCAGGCCAGCTGTGGGGCATCGACAACGGCCGTACCGCCTTCCTGGCCGGTGCGGGCTTCGCCGCAGCCGGTGCACTGCTGTGCTTCTTCGCGATCAGCCTGCCGCTGCTGCGAAAGACGCGCGCGCACTGATCCGGCTACGGTGATCCCGCCGGCTGCAGATGTTCGCGGAACGACGGCAGCAGCACCCGGTTGCCGTAGCCGCTGAGGTGGTCGCCATCGAAGTACAGCGGCCTGCCGGCCGCGTCGGGGTGACACACCGCGCCCGGACACAACACCGGCAACGGGTCCCACACGCTGGCGCCGGGCAACGCCGCGGCCACCTGTTCCAGGCTGCGCAGCACCGGCGCACGCATGGCCTCGCTCTCCGCGCGCGCGATCTGCATCCCGTTGGCGCAGATCGGGTTGTGCCGGTTGAACGCATCCGAGCAGCGGTACGGCGGCGCCGGCAGGACCGGCTTGGGCGCCTCCAGGATGATCCGCACGCCACGTTCGGCCAGGGGGCGCAGCTGCTCGATCGCCGCGGATACTTCCGCCGCCCGCCCCTGGACCGCTGCCGGGCTGGCCAGGTCGGCCCGCACCTGCGCGATGTCGAACAGCTGGTACTGCTCGGACAGGCGCGGTAGCCGCAGCCCCGGCAGGAACAGCACTTCACCCGCCCGGGCGTTGGCCAGGATGTCGTCCAGCACCGTGCGGGTGTAGGCCTCGCACGCGGGATTCGGACCGCGCCAGCCCTGCATGCCGGCCAGCGCACAACCGCCGCTGCCGTAGAGGCGCACCTGGCCGCCGTCCTGCACCACCTTCCGGCGCAGCAGTTCGTTGTAGGCCAGTGCGTGCGAATCGCCGGCAACGAACAACACCGTGTCGGCGCCACCGCCACCCGGGCATTCGCCCCGCTGCAGCAGACGCGCCTGGCCGCCGCTCACCGGGATGCTGGACTCGAGCACGCGGCAGTCCGGCACTTCCTTCTTCAGTCCCTTCGCGTAGGGGTACCAGTCCAGTGGATGGCGGCTGACCGTACTGAGCGAAATGTGGCGTTGCTGTTTGACCAGCACCGACTGCAGGCCCGCGCCCAGCGCCAGCACCGCCAGTCCGAGCAGCACCCAGCGCCCGTTCGTGCGCGGACCGCGCGCACCGTGCCGCAACGGCTGCTCGACCCAGCGCCAGGACGCCCAGGCCAGCGCGAACACCAGCAGCACCGCGCTGGCGCCGCTGGCCACGGTCTCCAGCCCCACGGTCCAGCGGAACAGCACGAACACCGGCCAATGCCACAGGTACAGCGAATACGACAGTTTGCCGACCCAGACCATCGGCGGGCTGGACAGTGCGCGCCCGGTCCAGCCCTGCGGATGGCCATGCAGCAGGCCCAACAGCAGCAGGGTGGACAGCACCGGCCACAGCCCGTCCGGCCACGGCGAATGACCCGGGCGCGCCGACCACAGGCCGTAGCCGAGTGCGGCCACGGCAAGCAGCAGCAACGGCGAACGCCACGTCGGGCCACGCCACGAGGGCGTGGCGTCGAACCGCCCGGCCACGGTCATCAACTGGTACAGCAGCACGCCGGCACCCAGCTGCCAGAACCGCGTGGTGGTGATGTAGAACGACTGGATTTCCTGCCCGCCCTGCCCGACCAGCCGCAGCGCATACGCCAGCGAGGCAAGCGTGGCGATCGCGAACAGGCCCAGCGACAGCGCGCGGCCGCGACCGCCGCGCGACCAGGCCAGGAACAGCAGCGGGAACAGCAGGTAGAACTGCTCTTCCACGCCCAGCGACCAGGTGTGGGTGTACGGATTGAATTCGGTGCGGGGCGAGAAGTAGTCGTTGCCGGTGCTGGCCAGCACCCAGTTGCTCAACCCGAAGAACGCGCGCCGGCCGGTCTTGTCGCTGGTTTCGCTCAGCCAGGATTCGGGAATGAACAGCGCGCTGAGCAGCGCGGTGATGAGCAGGCAGACCACCAGCGCCGGCACGATCCGGCGGATGCGCCGCGCGTAGAAGCGCAGCAGGCCCTGCCAGCCACCCAGCGCCGGCAGGCGGTCGACCGAGGCACTGACCACGAAGCCGGAGATCACGAAAAACACGTCGACGCCGGTGAACCCACCCGGCAGCCAGCTGGCCTTGAGGTGATAGAGGATCACCGACAGCACGGCGATGGCGCGCAGGCCGTCGATGTGGGGGACGTACGTTTTTCGCAAAAGGCTTTCCTGCATGCACACTCCTGTGACCCGATGACGTGGGATACGCCATCACGGTGCGTTGGGCCTGTCGCACGACCAACGGTCGTGCGCTACCGCATTTTCTGGCCGCCGCGGCCGAGCGTCGATTCCCGCCCGGTAGGTATCGACCGTTGGTCGATACGCCCTGTTACCAGACCAGGTCGTCAGGTACCTGGTAAGCCGGATCAGCGTACGGGTCGTCTTCGGCCGGCGCATTGGGGTCCACGCGCAGCGCCACCGACGGTGCGAACACCGCCTCGGCTTCGTCCAGCACGGCCGCAGTCACCAGCAGGTAACGGCCATTGCTCTGCAGCACGCCCAGCTCACCGGCGTTGAGCTGGCGCAGCTGGTCGGCGGTGACATAGATCCGCTTGATCTTGCCGCCGTAAGGGAAATGCCGGGCGATGTCGGCCGCTTCGTCGTTCAGCGCCTTGCCCTTGAGAAGTTCGTCCAGCTTCGCCTTGGCTTCGCGGCGGATGCGCGCTTCTTCCTGCTTCAGGCGCTCGGCTTCAATGCGGTCGTCCTTTTCCTTCTGCGCGCGGATCGCGTAGGCCTTGGCCAGGTCGATGTCCTCGCGCGAGCGCGGCTTGCCCTGGCCGGCATTCTGGCCCTGGCCGGGGCGCGCACCGCCACCGGGGCGGCCCTTGCCGTGCGGGCCGCGGCGGTCTGCGCCGTCGCGCGCGGGGCGCTGGCCATCGCGCGGCGGGCGGGCGCCATCGGCAGCCTTGCCGGGCGGACGCGCACCGTGCGGCTTGTTCGGGGGCCGGCCATCGCGGCGGGCGTCGGGCTTGCGTTCGGGCGTGGGCGCGGCTTTGAAGCCAAGGCCCAGCAGCTGGTCGCGGAGGGTATCGCTCATGAGGTCGGGTCGATCAGTAGTGCGGGGGCGGCGGTTCTTCGCCCGAATCGGAATACAGCGCGTTGCGGACCTTGCCCAGGTCCTCCAGCAGCAGGCGGGTCAGGTCCGCGTTGCGGCTGCCCTCGATGCGGGCATCGGCCAGCGCTTCGCTGAGCTCGGCAAGGGCCTGCTCCTGGAAGGAAACGCGCATCTCCAGTTCGACCAGGCGCGCTTCCAGCGCCTGCTCACGCGCGGTGGGAGTGGAATCATGCATGCAGCGAACGTCCCCGGCCTATGCCGTAGTAGGCCAGGCCCGCCGCTTCGATCTCGCGCGGGTCGTACAGGTTGCGGCCGTCGAACACCACCGCGTCTTTCAGCGTTTCGCGCAGGCGGACGAAATCCGGGCTGCGGAACTGCTTCCATTCGGTGACCACGACCAGTGCGTCGGCGCCTTCGATGGCGTCGTAGGCGTTGTCGCAGAACACCAGGTCATCGCGCTCGCCGAAAATGCGGCGCGCTTCGTCGGTAGCTTCGGGGTCGTAGGCGCGTACGGTCGCCCCCCCCTCCCAGAGCTGCGCCAGCAGGCGGCGGCTGGAGGCTTCTCGCATGTCGTCGGTATTGGGCTTGAAGGCCAGGCCCCACACCGCGAAGGTGCGGCCACGCACGCCTTCATCCTCGCCACGATCGTAATGGCGCTGGATCAGCTGGAACAGGTGTCCCTTCTGCGCATCGTTGACCGCTTCCACCGCGTTCAGCAGCTTCGGCTCATGCCCATGCTGCTGCGCGGTGCGGGCCAGCGCCTGCACGTCCTTGGGGAAACACGAGCCGCCGTAACCGGCGCCCGGGTAGATGAAATGCCAGCCGATGCGCGGGTCCGAGCCGATGCCCTGGCGGACCTGTTCGACATCGGCACCGACCTTCTCGGCAATGTTGGCGATTTCGTTCATGAACGAAATCTTGGTCGCCAGCATGGCGTTGGCGGCGTACTTGGTCAGCTCGGCCGAGCGCACGTCCATTTCCACCACGCGGTCGTGGTTGCGGTTGAACGGCGCGTACAGGCGGCGCATCAGCGCCACCGATTCGGCATCGGACGCACCGATCACGATGCGGTCCGGCCGCATGCAGTCGGCCACGGCGTCGCCTTCCTTGAGGAATTCGGGGTTGGAGACCACATCGAAGGCGATCTCCTCGCCGCGTTCGGCCAGCACCCCGGCGATGGCGGCGCGGACCTTGTCGGCCGTGCCTACCGGCACGGTCGACTTGTTCACCACCACGGTCGGCACACGCATGTGCCGGCCGATGGTGCGGGCCACGGCCAGCACGTACTGCAGGTCGGCGCTGCCGTCCTCGTCCGGTGGCGTGCCCACGGCAATGAAGATCACCTGGCCATGCGCGATCGCGGAAGCGGCGTCGGTAGTGAAGGCCAGCCGCGAGGCGGCATGGTTGGCCTTGACCATCGGCTCCAGGCCCGGCTCGTAGATCGGGATGACGCCACGGTTGAGGCCGTCGACCTTGGCCTGGTCGATATCGACGCAGACCACCTGGTGGCCGACATCGGCCAGGCAGGTACCCGTGACCAGTCCGACATAGCCGGTACCGAAAATTGCGACACGCATGTCCGTGGTGACTCCAGTTCCGATTACGGAAGAACGTCCAGCAGCTCGACGTCGAAGGTCAGCGTCGCGTTCGGACCGATCGGGCCGCCCGGCGTGCCCTGCTCGCCGTAGGCCAGCTCGCCCGGGATCCAGAAGCGGTACTTGGCACCGACCGGCATCAGTGCGACGCCTTCCGACCAACCCTTGACCACCTGGTCCAGGCCGAACACGATCGGCTCACCGCGCTGGTAGCTGCTGTCGAAGGTGGTGCCGTCGAGCAGCTTGCCTTCGTAGTTCACGCGGACCTTGCTGGTCGGCAGCGGACGCTCGCCCGAACCCGGACGCAGCACCTGGTACTGCAGGCCCGATGCGGTGGTGACCACGCCCGGCTGGGTCTTGTTCTTGGCCAGGAACGCGTTGCCTTCGGTGCGGTTGGTGGCGCCCTTGGCGGCTTCCTTGACCTGCGCCTCAGCCTGCTTGGCGGCCATGAAGCCTTCCATGGTGGCCTTGGCCTGGTCGGCGGTCATCTTCGGGGTGCCCTTGGCGAAGGCCGTCTTCACCGCATCGGACAGCGCGTCCAGGTCCAGCTCGTCCTTCAGCGGAGCCAGCGACGGGCCGACCGCGTAGCTGCCGAGCATCAGGCCGACCTTCTCGCGGTCCACCTTCGGCGCCGGGGTGCCCGGGGCAACGCCCGGAACCGGCTGGCCGCTCTTGACCGCGATGGCGGTACGCAGCGCCTGGTCGGTCTTCTGCGCTTCTTCCTGGGTGATCATCGGCTGCTTGCCTTCGAAGGCATTGGTCACCGCGCGACGCAGGGCGGCCAGATCGATTTCGTCGGCGATCGGGGCGAACGAGTTAGCGACGTCCATGCCGATGGCATAGCCGACTTTTTCACGCTGGGAGGTCAAGGTTGAAGTCTCCTTTGCGGCTGCACCTGCAGCCGGTTGTTGCGACATCACGGTACCGGTGGCACCCATCGCCAGAATCAGAACCGACGCCGCGGCGCCGCGCATTCCCATCTTCATTCGCTGCATTCCTGGAAGTTACTGGACGCCGACGTCGGCGCGAAACGGGCATTGTCGCACGCACGTGCGAGATGTCGAGGCTGTCAGCGCTTTGCCGGCGCTGCGGACAGCTCTCGTTCGATTGCGGCGACCAGCGCCGGGTCGTCCGGCTTGATCTTGCTGGGGAACTGCGCGACCACCCGGCCGTCCCGTCCCAGCAGGTACTTGTGGAAATTCCAGCCCGGCGCGACGCCGGTAGCGGCGGTCAGGCGCTGGTACAGCGGTGTGGCCTCCGGCCCGGTGACCTGCACCTTCTGGAACATCGGGAACTTCACGCCATAGGTCAGCGTGCAGAACTCCTGGATCTGTTCCTCGCTCCCCGGTTCCTGGCCCTTGAAGTCATTGGACGGGAAACCGAGGACCGAGAAGCCCTTCGCCGCGTACTTCGTCTGCAGCGCCTCGAGGGCTTCGTACTGCGGGGTGAAGCCGCACTTGCTGGCGGTATTGACCACCAGCAGCACCTTGCCGCCGTACTGCTTCTGCAGGTTGACCGCGGTCTTGCCGGCCAGCGGGCGGTAGTCCAGATCGAGCAGACCGGCGGCCTGGACCGACGCGCTGCCCAGCAGGCCCACCAGCAACAGGCCCACGCCGCAGCGGCGCGCGCGCGTCCGGACGGCGTGGAACGGGGACAACGCGGGGGTGGACTGGCGCATCGGCAACTCCGGAACGGGGCGGGAAACCCTGGCGTCCAGGGGCAGGCGGACTATATCACCGGCCGTTTTGCCCGGGCAGCTGAATGCACGCGGACCGCAAAAGGCATCATGACGAATGCATTACCCTAGTATATTCAATGCCTTGCGCCATCCATTCAGGGTGTGTCATGCCCCTGCCATCAGTTGGGTCATGTCGGGTATTGCACTTCAGCGTGTCGGTGTTATAGTTGCATACAACACCAGTCACCTGATGCAGGGGAAGCCCATGAACCGCATGCGCCACCACTCAGCCAAAGCCCTGACGGCCGCCTCCGCGCTGCTGTTGCTGGGCTGGTTCAGCATCCCCGCCGGTGACCGTGGCAGCGAGACCGCCACCGGTGCGTTTGAAAGCCCGCAGGACGCAGGCGTCATCCAGGCAGGGAACGCCGACGGCGCCCCCACGCCTCCCCGCCGGCTGCACAGCTCCCTGTCCATGCCTTACTTCTCATTCGCACAGTCGCTGAACCCACGGAGCTGACCATGAGCGATATCCAATGGAGCGATGGTGCTCCGATCTACCGTCAGCTGAAGGAACGCGTCATCGCCATGATGCTCGACAGCATCATCAAGCCGGGCGATGCGCTGCCTTCGGTCCGACAGGTAGCCGCCGAGTACCAGCTCAACCCGATCACCGTGTCGCGCGCTTACCAGGAACTGGCCGACGAAGGCCTGGTCGAAAAGCGCCGCGGCCTGGGCATGTTCATGACCGAAGAAGCCGCCAGCCAGCTGCGCAGCAGCGAACGCGACCGCTTCCTCAATGAAGAATGGCCGCTGGTCCTGGAGCGCATCCAGCGCCTGGGCCTGCATCTCGACGAATTGCTGCCCAAGGGGAAATCCTCATGAATGCCGTTGCTAGTGATGTCGTCATCTCTGCCCGTGGCCTGCGCAAGGCCTACAAGCAGACCCTCGCGCTGGACAACACCAGCTTCACCATCGCGCCGGGCCGGATCACCGGCCTGATCGGTCCCAACGGCGCCGGCAAGACCACCCTGCTCAAGGCGCTGCTCGGCCTGACCCGGGTGGACGGCGAGCTCAGCGTGCTGGGCCTGGACCCGACCGTGCAGCGCAACGCGCTGATGAACGATGTGTGCTTCATCGCGGACGTGGCGGTGCTGCCGCGCTGGATGAAGGTGCGCGATGCGATCGACTTCGTGGCCGGCGTCCATCCGCGCTTCGACCGCGCCCGCTGCGAGCGTTTCCTGTCCGCCACCAAGCTGCAGCCGCGGCAGCGCGTGCGCGAACTGTCCAAGGGCATGATCGTGCAGCTGCACCTGGCCCTGGTGATGGCGATCGATGCCAAGGTCCTGGTGCTGGACGAGCCCACCCTGGGCCTGGACATCCTGTACCGCAAGGAGTTCTACCAGCGCCTGCTGGAAGACTACTTCGACGAGCAGAAGACGATCATCGTCACCACCCACCAGGTGGAAGAGATCGAACACATCCTCACCGACGTGATGTTCATCCGCGACGGCCGCATCGTGCTCACCGCCGACATGGAAGACGTCGGCGAGCGCTACACCGAAGTGTTGGTCTCGGCCGAGACCCTGGAGGCGGCCCGCGCGCTGAAGCCGATCGACGAGCGCAGCCTGCCCTTCGGCAAGACCGTACTGCTGTTCGACGGGGTGCCGCGCGCCCAGCTCACGCCGCTTGGCGAAATCCGCAGCCCCGGGCTGGCGGATCTGTTCGTGGCCATCATGAAGGGAACCTACGCATGAACACCGTCCACTACCACCCCATCAGCAAGGCCAGCACCTTCAAGTGGCTGCTCAAGCGCGAGTACTGGGAAAACCGCGGCGGTTTCCTCTGGGCGCCGCTGATCGCCGGCGGCATTTCGCTGGTGATGAGCCTGATCGGCATCCTGATCGGCCTGTGGGGCCTGCGCCGCGCGGCCGCCAACGGCGGCCTGCACCTGGACGACAGGAACATCAGCATCAACGGCCTGGACCTGAAGCTGCTGACCGAGCACATGGACGCCAAGAACATGGCCGACCTCGGCAATGCGCTCGACGCGACCCTGGTGCTGAGCTCGCTGTGGCCGTTCGTGGTGTTGGCCTTCGTGGTGTTCTTCTACTGCCTGGGCGCCCTGTATGACGACCGCCGCGACCGCAGCATCCTGTTCTGGAAATCGCTGCCGCTGTCGGACACCCAGACCGTGCTGTCCAAGGCGCTGAGCGCGCTGTTCGTGGCGCCGGTGATCGCGGTGATCGCCTCGGTGCTGACCATGTTCGGGTTCCTGGCGATCCTGTCGATCGTGGTCATGACCCACGGCGGCAACCCGATGACCCTGATCTGGGGCCCGGCCAGCCCGCTGGCCTTCGTGGTCGGCCACCTGTCCTGGCTGCCGGTGTACCTGCTGTGGGCGCTGCCGACCGTGGGCTGGCTGCTGATGTGGTCGGCGTGGGCCAAGTCCAAGCCGTTCCTGTGGGCGGTGATGCTGCCGCTGTTCGCCGGGATCATCGTCAGCACCACCCACGTCATGAACCTGTTCGACATGACCAGCGGCTGGTTCTGGCAGCACATCGTGGGTCGCCTGCTGCTGGGCACGCTGCCGGGCAGCGACCTGTTCTACCGTACCGACCAGCTGCATGCGGTGATGCACAACAGCGACAACGTCGCCACTGCGCTGTCGCCGGCCAGCCAGATGGCCGCCCTCGCCCTGCCGGAGCTGTGGATCGGCGCGGCTGCCGGCGCCGTGTTCATCTTCATCGCCATCCGCCTGCGCCGCCGCGCCGGCGAAATCTGACCCCGACCGCTTCGAGGAACCGCCCATGATCCGCCCCCTCGCCGTTGCTTCCCTGCTGTTGCTGCCGCTGACCGCACTGGCCGATGAGCCACAGTGCAAGTTCAACGCCCCGCGCGATCTCAAACTCGACGTGGCCGGTGCCAAGGCCGTGGTGTTCGAGGTCAACCAGCACGACCTGGTCCTGCAGGCGGGCCCCGGCACCGCCCAGCTCGGCGGCCGCGCCTGCGCCTCCAACGCCGACTGGCTGCCCGAGCTGACCGTGACCCAGGAGAAGGTGGGCGACAAGCTGGTGGTGCGCCTGCGCCGCGAAAACCAGGGCCTGAAGTTCAACATGAGCGGCAACAGCTACGCCTACCTGGACCTGCGCGGCACCATCCCGGACAACGTGCTGGTGCAGATGAAGGTCGGCTCAGGCGATGCGTCGGTGACCGGAGCGCACTCGCTCAGCGCGGACGTGGGCTCGGGCGACATCAAGCTGCGCGACATCAAGGGCCTGGTAACGGCCGCGATCGGCTCGGGCGATGTGGAACTGGACGGTGCCGGCGCGCTGAACCTGCTGTCGGTGGGGTCGGGCGATTTCACCGCCCGCAACCTGCGCGGCAACGCCACCGTCGGCACGATCGGCTCGGGCGACCTGACCCTCGACGGCGCCACCGGCAATGTCGAGATCAAGACCGTCGGCTCGGGCGACGTCGATCTGCGCGGGATCAAGGGCAACGTCAGCCTGGGCAACATCGGCTCCGGCGATTTCGAGGCACGCGGGGTGGGCGGCAGCGTCAGCGTCGACCGCCACGGCTCGGGCGACGTGACCGTGCGCGATGTCGGCGGCGGGCTCACCGTGGCCAACAGCGGCAGCGGCGACATCAACCACAGCGGCGTGCGTGGCAGTGTCCAGCTGCCGCGCGGCAAGTAAGGAGAACGCACCCATGAAGACCCGACTGCTGCTGCCTGCCCTGCTGTTGTGCGTGCCGCTGGCCGCATGCAGCAATTCCGACTCGAACCGGACCGCCGCCAGTACCGGCACCGGCACCGGCAAACCGACGGTGGACGCCGACTCGATCGGCAGGAAGGTCCAGGACGCCACCGACAAGGCACGGGCGGAACTGGCCCAGGGCAACATCAAGGTGTCCAACAACCAGTCCGAGAAGGCCGAGATCACGCCGCAGGGCGACCTGCTCATCAACGGCAAGGCGATCGCGATCGATGCGAAGCAGCGCGCGCTGCTGCTGGACTACCGCAAGCAGGTGGAGAAGCTGGCCGGCGCGGGCATGGACATCGGCGTGGCGGGCGCCAGCCTGGGCGTGAAAGCGGCCAGCGAAGCGCTGCGCGGCGTGTTTTCCGGCGACACCCAGGGCATCGAGGAACGGGTCAACGCCGAATCGGCCAAGATGGAAGCAAGCGCAAAGGAGCTGTGCGGGATGCTGCCGGTCATGATGGCCAAGCAGCAGGAACTGGCTGCGGCCCTGCCCGCCTTCAAGCCCTACGCCACGATGGACCAGGGCGACATCGACGACTGCCACAGCTGATTGCGCCGCTGCGACGTTCGGTCGCAGGCAGGCCGCCGGCACGGGGGGAGGACTACACTAGTCCTCCCCTTTTTCGTTGTCCGCCCGCCATGAAGAAGCTGTGCCTGCTGCTGTTCGCCCTGTTCTGCCTCGCCGCCACCGGCTGCGACCAGGAATACAGGAACCACCGCGCCGAGCGCGGCAAGCCCAAGATCACGGTCAGCGACGGCATGGTCACCGTGCGCCGCGCCCCGGCCCCGAACATCATCGTGCTGCCCAACGGCCACATGAAGATCGACGAGATCGAGATTCCGCTCGACCCGGGCCAGCAGGCCCTGCTGCAGAACATGTTCGGCCAGCTGCAGTTGCTGCGCCAGAACACCTTGGTGGACGCCCCCCACGACCCGGACAAGCGCGCGGTGAAGATCGTGGTCCCGCCGGGCATGCAGCCGATCCCCCCGGACCTGACCACCCGCATCCCGCAGTTCAAGGACTACACCGAGACCTTCGACAACCTGATGGCGGACCGCAGGTAATGCTGGACCAGCACCCCGCGCAACACTGGTAGAGCCGGGCTCTGCCCGGCTGCTTCAGGCATCTGCGCGAAGAGCAGCTATTCGTTATTACGAGCAGGGCGGCCGGCGGGCAGCCACGCTCCGGGACACGCCGTGAATCCATCCATGGAGGCTTGTCAAAAACATCCATGTTTTTGACAGTCCCTCCGGTGGCTGCCCGCCGACCGCCCCCACACAGGGTCGCGAAACGGTCCGACAGAGCAGCCGGGCAGAGCCCGGCACTACCTCACAGGCGTGCCGGCGCAATCAGCCCCCGCCCCCGCCACCGGCGTGGATGCCACCTGCGGTCAGCGCCGCCGGATCCAGCAGACGTCGCAGCTCGGCTTCGGACAACCCGCTGTCTTCCTCGGCCACGTCCAGCACGGGTCGCTGTTCCTTGTAGGCACGCTTGGCGATGGCAGCCGCCTTTTCGTAACCGATGATCGGGTTCAGCGCCGTCACCAGGATCGGATTGCGACCCAGCGCCTCGCGCACCCGGTCTTCGCGCACCTTCAGGCCCGCGATCGCCGTATCCGCCAGCAGCCGCGAAATGTTCGACAGCAGGCCGATTCCATCCAGCAGGTTCGCCGCGATCAACGGCAGCGTCACATTCAACTGGAAATTGCCGGTCTGCCCCGCCACCGTGATCGCCGTGTGGTGACCGATCACCTGCGCACAGACCATCACCGTCGCCTCCGGAATCACCGGATTGACCTTGCCCGGCATGATCGAACTGCCCGGCTGCAACGCCGGCAGCTCGATCTCGCCCAGCCCCGCCAGCGGACCGGCATTCATCCAGCGCAGATCGTTGGCGATCTTGATCAACGCCACCGCCAGCGCATTGAGCTGGCCCGACAGCTCCACCGCATCGTCCTGCGCCGCCAGGCCCTCGAATTTGTTCTCGGCACTGTCGAAACGCGCCCCGGTCTGCTGCTTCAGCCGCTTCGCCACGCGCTCCCCGAAACGCGGGTCCGCATTGATCCCGGTCCCGATCGCCGTGCCGCCCAGCGGCAGCCGGCGCAGCCGCTTCAGACTGTCCTCCAGCCGCTCCTGCGCCGACGACAACTGCGCCGACCATGCACCGAATTCCTGCTCGAAGGTCAGTGGCATCGCATCCATCAGATGCGTGCGCCCGGTCTTGACCACCTTGCGCAGCGCCCGGCCGCGCTTGTCGATCGTCTTCCGCAGTTGCACCAGCGCCGGCAGCAGCTGCTCCTGCACCCCCAGCAGCGCCGACACCCGCAGCGCCGTCGGGATCACATCGTTCGAACTCTGCCCCTGGTTCACGTGATCGTTCGGATGTACCGCCGTCTTTCCCGCCTTGCCGGAACGGTTGGCCAGCGTCGCGATCACCTCATTGGCATTCATGTTCGACGACGTGCCAGAACCGGTCTGGTAGATGTCGATCGGGAAATGCGCGTCGTGCAGGCCCTCGGCCACCTCGCCGGCTGCGCCTTCCACCGCCTTGGCGATGTTCTTCGGCAGGTGGCCCAGCTCGGCGTTCACCGCCGCTGCCGCCCCCTTCACCAGCCCCAGCGCGCGGA
>Ga0105251_10002387_pt1 | contig 14855 bp, 11 predicted proteins | sample KBSS64metaG_FD_80424 | JGI IMG/M metagenome (GOLD analysis project Ga0105251, IMG submission 80424) | Switchgrass rhizosphere microbial communities from Kellogg Biological Station, Michigan, USA - KBS S6-4 metaG | ecosystem: Host-associated > Plants > Roots > Rhizosphere > Soil | place...
AGCCTTGTTGGTGAAGGTCACCGCGAAAATGCCATGGGTCGGCACGCCGCAGACTTCATGCAGCCAGGCGATGCGGTGGGTCAGTACGCGGGTCTTGCCGGAGCCGGCACCGGCGAGCACCAGATGGTGGCCGGGCGGTGCGGACACGGCCTCGCGCTGGGCGGGGTTGAGCCCGTCGAGCAAGTGGGAAACATCCATGCGCCCATTTTACCCCGCCCGCCGCCGGCCGGGGGCGGGCCGGGCAACCGGTTCAGCCGCTGGCAGCCACGGCGGCCTGCCGGGCCTGGGCGCGCAGTTCGGGAATGGCCAGGCTTTCCCACAGCGTGCCGATGCGCAGGCTGCCCACCACCTGCACGGTGGATTGGGGCTGGCCGTGCGCATCGCGCAGGCATCCGGCGGCGTCGCTGTCCAGGCCCAGCCCGTGTGGGCCAGGGCGTGCGTGGCCGTCGGCCAGCAGCCGCTGCAGCAACGGATTGCGCATGGCCCGCGCGCGGGTTTCCACCCCCGTGGCATTGATCACCGCACTCACGCTCAGCGGTGCCATGCCCCCCTGCGCGCCATGGGCGTGCAGCTGGAGGGTGCCGTCCAGCACCAGCAGCGCGTCCAGACGCGCGCGGTGGCGCTGCAGCTGGCCGGACTGCTCCAGCGCCTCCAGCTGCGCATGCACGCGTTCGGCGATGCGGTGGCGGTGCACGTCCCAGTAACGCACCACGTGGCGCAGGAAGCGGCGTTGGTCGGCGTCGTCCAGGCCCTGCCACAGCGCCTGCCCCAGCGGGCGGATGCGTTCCATCACCGACTGCCACGGCACGCCCTGTGCCGCGGCGTCGCGCACATGCTGGCGCAGTGTGCGCATGCGGGCGCGCAGCGGCATGCCCAGCAGTGGCTGGGGATCGAAGTCGGCCGCGGTGCCATGCGCGTGCGGCAGCGGCAGCAGCGCATGCCGCGACAGCACGTGGATGCGGCCGCGGTGGCCGGCGGTCGCCAGTGCCACCACGCTGTCGGCCATGCTCAGACCGGAACCGATGATCGCCAGGTCGCCATCGCCGGCCAGCAGGCGCACGCCGTCGTAGTCCCACGCATCGACCACGCGACCCGGCGGCAACGCCTCCGCGCCGGGTGCCGGCAGCGGACGCATGCTGTTGCCGCAGGCGAGCACCACCTGGCGCGCCTGCCACGTTTCGCCGTCGGCAAGCCGCAGCCCGCTCAATGGTCCGCCCGGCGTCAGCGCGACCACCGGCTGATGCACGACCTGCAGCCTGGCCGGGCTGTGTGCCTGGGCCTCGGCAATTCGCTGCTGCAGGTACGCAGCGTAGTGGCGACGGGGCACGAACGTCCCGGCCAGCGCCTCACGCGGCACGCCGGGCAGCGCGTCGGACTGCAGCAGGTAATCGAGGAAGTCGCCCGGCACGTCCGGCAGCGCGCTCATCTTCCCGGCCGGCACGTTCAGCAGGTGCTCGATCCAGGGCGTGGCGTAGGCGATGCCCTGCGCCAGGGTGGAGGCCGGTTCGAACACGGCCACGTGCAGGGCCCGGGTGGCGCTGCGCAGCGCGTTGAGCGCGACCAGCGCGCCGGCGGCGCCGCCGCCGATGATGGCCAGGTCTGCCTGGCGCGTGGAGTCAGCTGCAGTCATGCACCGCATTGTAGGCCATGGGTGCATGCGGTCCCGTGGGTTACATCAGGGCGTCGGCCAGGCGTGCGATGCCTTCGCGGCTGCGACGCCAGGCCGGCCGCTGCCGCCAGGCCTTCAGATCGAGCTGGCGCGACCGCCGCAGGTAGTCATCTTCGATCCCGATCAGTTGCTGCACCAGCCCCCGGTCGTAGCAGAGCATGCCGATCTCGGCATTGAGCGCGAACGAGCGGATGTCGAGGTTGATCGACCCGACCAGAGCGATGTCCTCATCCACGGTGAGGTGCTTGGCATGCAGGAAATGCGGTTCGTACAGTGCGATGCGCACGCCGGCGCGCAGCAGTTCATCGTAGTACGCCTCCTGCGCCCAGGCGGTGAGGTGCTGGTTGTTGCTGGCCGACAGGATCAGCTGCACCTGCACCCCGGACAGCGCGGCAATGCGCAGCGCACTGAGGGTGGCTTCGTCGGGCACGAAATACGGGGTGACCAGCACGATGCGGCGACGCGCCAGGTGGATCAGCGCATTCACGGCGTCGCGCGCATTGCTGAAGGGGTAGGCCGGGCCACTGGGCAGCAGCTGGGTGGGCACGTCGTCGGCACACACCGGTTCGACCATCATCACTTCCAGCCGCTGGCCGGTTTCCATGTACCAGTCGCTGGCGAACACGGCTTCCAGGTGCGCCACCGCCGGACCGCGCACGCGCGCCACCAGCTCCCGGTTGGGGAAGCCGGGCACGAATCCCGACTGGGCCAGGTTCTGCGAACCGATGTAGCCGACCCGGTTGTCGATCACCGCGATCTTGCGGTGGTTGCGCAGGTCCATGCGCCCGCTGCGCCGCCAGCGCAGGCCGCCGGGCAGCATCGCACGCACGTCCACATCGACGGCCTGCAGGCGGCGTCGGTAGCGACGCAGGCCACGCTTGGCGCCCACCGCATCGAGCAGCACGCGGCAGTGCACGCCGCGCGCAGCGGCGCGCTGCAGGGCCTGCACGACCCGCTCGCCGACCGCATCATCGAACATGAGGTAATACAGCAAGTGCACGCGGTCGCGGGCCTGGTCGATATCGTCCAGCAGCGCCTGCAGCGAGGCGTCGTAATCGGTCAGCAGCTCCACCGCGTTGCCATGCACCGGCATGAAATCGCCCTGGCGCTCGATCAGCGGCACCATCTCGGCGGTGGCGGTGTCGGGCTGCGGCGTCCAGCGCAGCGGTGGCTGCAGCGCCTGTTCTTCACGGATCACCTGCGAAGCCTCGGCCTGGCGCTGCACGCGCTGGCGCGACAGCCAGGGATGGCCGAACAGCAGGTACAGCGGCAGGCCCAGCAGTGGCACGAAGCCGACCAGCAGCAGCCAGCTGCGCGCGGCACCCGGGGTGGTGCGGCTGGGGATCCACAACAGCGCCGCCAGCCGGATCAGCCAGTCCAGCATCAGCAACCAGGAACCCAGCAGCCATTCGAACAGCATCGGTTCGCCCGTCGTGTCGGGGGGTGCCGGCATTCTGCCATGCATCGCCCGAAACAAAAAAACCCGCCGGAAGGCGGGTTCTTTCGTTGGCACTCAGGCAATCCGGTGAGGGATTACTTGATCTTGCCTTCCTTGTACGGGACGTGCTTGCGCACGACCGGATCGTACTTCGAGAATTCCATCTTCCCGGGGGTGTTCTTCTTGTTCTTGTCGGTCGTGTAGAAGTGACCGGTACCGGCGGTCGAAATCATACGGACCTTATCGCGCTTGCCTGCCATGATCGTCTACTCCTCAGACCTTTTCGCCGCGCGCACGCAGCTCAGCCAGAACGGAATCGATGCCGTTCTTGTCGATGGTGCGCAGTGCATGCGCGGAAACACGAAGCTTGACCCAGCGGTTCTCGCTGGCAACCCAGAAGCGGCGCTCGTGCAGGTTGGGCAGGAAACGACGACGGGTCTTGTTGTTGGCGTGCGAGACGTTGTTACCCGTCTGCACTCGCTTGCCGGAAACTTGGCATACGCGGGACATTGCGCACCTCGATGAAAGTATGTGTCAGCCCATAGCCCGGGCGACGGCGGCCTCGACGGTTTCCCGCCACACGTCATGAGAATCAAAGGGTTACGCTGACGAGGGCAGACCGGATGACGTGTTCCCGGCCACCAATCCGGACAAATCCGGACACAGCGAGCCGCGCATTATGCCGCAGCCGATCCCCGGGCGCAAGTTGTCCACAGCCGTCACCCATCTCCACGCCACGGTCGCAGCGACTGGCGATACTGGAGCCTCTGGCGGGAGGATCGGATGCGGCTGCTGGCAGTGACCTACGGAACCGAAGGCGACACCCGGCCGCTGGTAATGCTGTGCCACGGGCTGCAGGCGGCCGGGCATGCGGTGATGCTGCTGGCCGAAGGCGGCACGCTGAGGACCGCGAAGGCGCTGGGCGTACCGCATGCGGCACTGGAGGGCGACATCCACGACGAGGTGGTGGCGCTGGTGTCGCGGGGCAACAACATGGCGGCGGCGGCGCGCGGGCTGGCGCGGATGGCGCAGCGGCATGTGCCGGCGTGGATGCGCCAGGCCGACGCGGCGGCCGCCGGGTGCGATGCGGTGCTGAGCGGCGGGCTGGCGGCGTTCGTGGGCATGAGCGTTGCCGAGCGGCACGGTGTGCCGGCGATCGGCACCGGCATGATTCCGCTCACGCCTACCCGTGACTTCCCCTCCCCGTTCCTGCCCCGGTTGCCGCTGCCGGGCGCGCTCAACCGGCTGAGCTACGGCCTGGTCAACCAGGCGGTGTGGCGAACCTTCCGCAGTCCCATCAATGCGGCACGCCGGGCGCTGGGCATGCCGGCACGACGCGCCCTGTGGCGCGACCTGCCGATGCTGTACGGCATCTCGCCCAGCCTGATGCCGCCGCCTGCGGACTGGCCGGCCGACCATCACGCATGCGGGCAGTGGCGCGCGCCCGACGCCGAGTGGCAGCCAACGCCGGCGTTGCAGGCATTCCTCGACGCGGGCCCCGCCCCGGTCTATCTCGGCTTTGGCAGCATGACCGGCTTCGACAGCGGCGTGCTGCCCGCGCTGCTGCAGGCGCTGGCGCCGCGACGCGTGCTGTTGTTCCCGGGCTGGGCCGGTGTGCCGGGTGGAGCGCTGCCATCGAGTGTGTTCGTGGTCGGCCCTACCCCGCACGAAGCGCTGTTTCCGCGCTGCGCGATGGTGATCCACCACGGCGGCAGCGGCACTACCCACTCTGCCTGCCGGGCCGGGGTACCGTCGCTGGTGATGCCGTTCGCCGCGGATCAGTTCTTCTGGGCGTCACGACTGCAGGCGCTGGGCGTGGCACCTGCGCCGTTGTCGCAGAAGCGCCTGGACCGCGCCACGCTGGCCCATGCGATCACCTTCGCGGAAGCGCGCGAAACCCGGGCGCGCGCGGCCTCGTTGGGACAGGCGATGGCGAACGAACACGGCGTGGAGACGGCCGTTGCATTGATCGAACAGCTGCTGGAACCGTGAGGGAAGGGGCCTACGGTTCCTTTCGATGCAACCACCGGTACAGGACCGGCAGCACCAGCAGGGTGAGCAGCGTGGACGAGACGATGCCGCCGATCACCACCGTGGCCAGTGGACGCTGCACTTCCGAGCCGGCGCCGACGTTGAACGCCATCGGCACGAAACCGAGCGAGGCCACCAGCGCCGTCATCAGCACCGGGCGCAGGCGGCCCAGGGCACCCTCGCGCACCGCATCGGCCAGCGGCATGCCGGCCTGGCGCAGGCTGCGCACGAAGCTGATCATCACCAGGCCGTTGAGCACCGCCACGCCGGACAGCGCGATGAAGCCGACGCCGGCCGAGATCGACAGCGGGATGCCGCGCGCCGCCAATGCCAGGACACCGCCGGTCAGCGCCAATGGCACGCCGCTGAACACGATGGCCGCGTCCTTGACCGATCCGAAGGCCCAGAACAGCAGCGCGAAGATCACCAGCAGGGTGACCGGCACCACGATCGCCAGGCGCTGGCTGGCCGAGATCAGCTGCTCGAAGCTGCCGCCGTATTCGATCCAGTACCCGTTCGGTACCTGCACGTCCCGGCTGACGGCCTGCTGCAGGTCGCTGACAAAACTGCCGAGGTCCCGATCGCGCACGTTGGCGGTGACCACGATGCGGCGCTTGCCGTTCTCGCGGTTGATCTGGTTCGGCCCCTCGCTGTTGCTCAGCGTGGCCAGTTCGCGCAACGGCACCGTGCGGGCGCTGCCGCTGGTCCAGCCGCCGGTCCGGCTGGATTCGTCGGCGTCGCCAGCGTCCAGCGCCGGCGCCAGCGACACCGGCAGGTCGGCCAATGCCGCCGGGTCCTGGCGCAGTGCCTCGGGCAGGCGCACCACGATGTCGAAGCGGCGGTCGCCCTCGAACAGCTGGCCGGCCACCTGGCCGCCCACCGCCGCCGCCACGGTGGACTGGACCTGCCCGGGGTTGAGCCCATAGCCGGCCAGTGCACTGCGGTTGGGGGTGACCGTGAGCAGCGGCAGGCCGCTGGTCTCCTCCACGCGCACATCGGCGGCACCGGGGACGCCGCTGGCGACGGTGGCGATGCGCTTGCCGACCGACAGCAGGGTGTCCAGGTCGTCGCCGAACAGCATGACCGCGACATCGGCACGCACACCGGAAATCAATTCGTTGGTGCGCATCTGGATCGGCTGGGTGAACTCGTAGTTGTTGCCGGGCAGCTGCTCCACTGCACGCTCCAGCTCCACCAGCAGCGCCGCGCGCGGTTTTCGCGGGTCGGGCCAGTCGCTCCGCGGTTTCATCATGATGAAGGTGTCGGCGACCGAGGGCGGCATCGGGTCGGAGGCGACCTCCGGCGTACCGATCTTGGAAAACACCTTGCTCACTTCCGGGAACTTGACCAGGCGGTTTTCGATCCGTTTCTGCATTTCAACCGACTGGGTCAGGCTGGTGCCGGGAATGCGCATCGCGTGCATGGCCACGTCGCCTTCGTCCAGGTTCGGCACGAACTCGCTGCCCAGGCGGGTGGCGAGCAGGCTGCAGCCCACCACCAGCACCACCGCGCCCCCCACCATCCAGCGCCCGCGCCGCAGCGACAACGCGAGCAGCGGCTGGTAGCGGCGGCGGACCCAGCCCATCAGGCGGTTTTCCTTTTCCTGCACGTTGCCACCCAGGAACAGCGCGATCGCCGCCGGCACGAAGGTCAGCGCCAGCACCATTGCGCCGCTCAATGCCAGCACCACGGTGATCGCCATCGGATGGAACATCTTTCCTTCGACGCCGGACAACGCGAAGATCGGCAGGTACACCGCGGTGATGATGCCCAACCCGAACAGGCTGGGTCGGATCACTTCGGCGGTGGCGCTGGCGGTTTCGGCGAAGCGTTCCTGGCGGGTCATGGCACGGCCGAGCGCATGCTGGCGCTCGCCGAAACGACGCAGGCAGTTTTCGATGATGATCACTGCACCGTCGACGATCAGGCCGAAGTCCAGCGCGCCCAGGCTCATCAGGTTGGCCGACACCCCGCCGCGCGCCATGCCGGTGAGGGTGAACAGCATCGCCAGCGGAATCACCGCTGCGGTGATCAACGCAGCGCGGAAGTTGCCCAGCAGCAGGAACAGCACCACGATCACCAGCAATGCGCCTTCCACCAGGTTCCGGGCGACGGTCTGGATGGTGCGGTCGACCAGCAGGGTGCGGTCGTAACTGGCGGTCACGGTGATGCCATCGGGCAGGCTGCGCTGGGCCTGTTCCAGCCTGGCCGCTGCGGCCTGTGCCACCTCACGGCTGTTGGCGCCGATCAGCATCACCACCGTGCCCATCACTACTTCATGGCCGTTCTGGGTGGCCGCACCACTGCGCAGCTCCGGCCCGTCTGCCACCTCGGCCACGTCGTGCACGTGGATCGGCACGCCCTCGCGTCGCGCCAGCACGATGTTGCCGATCTCTTCCAGGTTGGCGACCTGCCCGGGAATGCGCACCAGGAACTGCTGGCCGTTGCGCTCGATGTAACCGGCACCGACGTTCTGGTTGTTGCGCTCCACCGCCTGTGCCACGTCTTCCAGGGTGAAGCCCAGCGCGCGCAGGCGGGCCGGGTCCGGGGTGATGTGGACCTGGCGCTGGAAGCCGCCGATGGTGTTGACCTCGGTCACACCCGGCACGGTGCGGAGTTGGGGGCGGACCACCCAGTCCTGCAGGGTCCGCAGGTCGGTGGCGGTCCAGGTACTGCCATCGGGCTTGCGTGCCGCCGGGTCGGCGTCGATGGTGTACATGAAGATCTCGCCCAGGCCGGTGGAGATCGGCCCCAACTGCGGGTCGAGCCCGGTCGGGAGCTGCGATTTCACCTGCTGCAGGCGCTCGGCCACCTGCTGCCGGGCGAAGTAGATGTCGGTGCCGTCTTCGAACACCACGGTGACCTGCGACAGGCCATAGCGTGACAGCGACCGCGCCTGCGCCATGCGGGGCAGGCCCGCCATCCCCGTCTCCACCGCATAGGTAATGCGTTGTTCGGCCTCCAGTGGCGAGTAACCGGGTGCAGCCGTGTTGATCTGCACCTGGACGTTGGTGATGTCCGGGGTGGCGTCGATGGGCAGCCTGGTGAAACTCCACGCGCCCACGGCGATGAGCGCGGCGGTGAGGAACATCATCAACCAGCGATGGGTGATCGCGGCGGCAATGATGCGTTCAAGCAGGGCGGGGCGCTCAGTGTTCATGCGCGGCCCCCGCCTTGCCGATGTCGGCCTTGATCACGTAGCTCTGTTCGATCACCACCTGCTCGCCTGCCGCCAGGCCTTCCAGCACCTCCACCTGGCGGGCGTCGCGCGCACCCAGGCGCACGTTGCGGGCGCTGTAGGTATCACCCGTGCGCACGAACACCACGTCCCTGCCGTCCAGCGTCTGCAGCGCGCTGAGCGGCACCACCTGCGCGGCAGGACGGGTGGCGACCACGATCCGCGCCTTCACTGCAGCGCCCGGTCGCCACAAGCCGTCGTCGTTGCGCAGCGTAGCCCGCGCCACCGTGCTCTGGCTGGCGGTCGCGGTGCCGGGCAGCACGCGCTCCAGCGTGGTGGCCTGGGTGACGCCGTCGGTCATGCGCGAGACGGTGACCGGCACGCCGGCCGTGATGTGCTGGGTGTCGTTGCCGAAGATGTGCAGGTCCACCCACAGCGTGGACAGGTCGCCGATCTCGAACAGCGGTGTGCCCTCGCCTGCCACGCCGCCCACCTGCGCCTGGCGTGCGAGCACCACGCCGCTGATGGGGGCGCTCACGGTGTAGGTGGTCAGGCTGAGGTTGCTTTCGATGCTGGCCAGCACCTGCCCCCGCTGCACCCTGTCGCCGACGTTGGCGCGCAGCGAGCGGATCGGGCCGGGGAAGCGTGCCATCGCCTGGGCCACGCGTCCGTCCACCGGGGTCAGCAGGCCCTGCACGTCGTGTTCGTCGGCAATGGTGCCGGCGGCCACCGGCGCCACCCGGATGCCGGACTGTTCGGCCATGGCGGCGGAGATGGTGGTGCTTTGGGTCTCATCGCCGTGACCGCCCTCGTGTGCCGACGCGCCATGGGTGTCTTCAGCGTGGCTGCCACGTTCGGCATCAGCGCCTGCCGCATCCACTGCGGGCGCGGCGTCCCTGCCGCACCCCGCCAGCACAAGGCACAGCAACACGGTGGCAATGCGCGTTGCGCGCATGATTGTCGGCTTCATGGGGCTTTCTCCGTGGACGTGGCGGCGAGCATGCTCTGCCCGGTGAGGCGCTGGATTTCAATCAGGCCGGTCTGCGCGGCGATCGCGGCGGCGAGCTGGCGCTGGCGCGCTTCAATGCGCATGGCCTGCAGCTGGGCCCATTCCATGTAGCTGATGGCGCCGGCGCGCCAGGCTTTTTCGGCGGCGTTCTCGGCACGCTGCAGCTGCGGCAGCACATCGCGCGCCATCCGCGCGACTTCCAGCCGCGCGGTTTCATAACGGCCATGCGCCAGCGCCAGGGTTGCGTACAGCTGCAGTTCGCGTGCCTCGCGTTCCACGCCGTTGAGGGCCAGCTCGGCTTCGGCGGCGCGGATCTCCGGGGCGGCACGCGCGGCGCTGCCGAGCGGCAGGTTGAAGCCGCCGACCAGCGAGGTGTCGCCGCTGTCGCGGCTGTTGCGCACGCCGAGCTGCCAGCTCAGGTCCGGGCGTGCCTGGGTCCGGGCCAGTTGCAGCTGCGCGTCGCGCACCCGGCGTTCGCCAGCAAGCATCGCCAGTTCCGGGGTGCGCTGCAGGGTGTCGGCCAGCACGTCGAAGGGCTGCAGCGCGGGCAGCTGCATCGGGTCGCCGCTGACCACGTCGAAACCGGGCGTGCGTTCGCGCCACAGCGCGGCCAGCGCAATGCGCGCGGCGTGGTCGGCCTGGCGCGCACGGTCGCGGTCCACTTCGGCCTGGGCCAGCAGGGCCTGGGCCGTCATCACCACCGACGCTGGGGACGCGCCGGCCTGCAGCCGAAGCCGCGCCGCCGCCACCGCACGCCGGCGCTGTTCGATGTCGACCTCGGCGATGGCGAGCTGCGCTCGCGCTTCGGTGACGGCCAGGTAGCGATGCGCCACCGCCGCCATCAGGTCCAGCCGCGCGATCTCGCGCTGCGGCGCCAGTGCATCCAGATTGGCCTGGGCAAGCACGCGGCGGGCGTCGAGCTTGCCGCCGCGCTCCAGCACCCCGGCCAGGCTGACGGTCAGCTCGGCCGCGTCGAATCCGCGGGCGTCGCCGCTGCCCAGCGCGTTTTCCAGTTCGACTCCCACCGTGACCGGCGGCCGCAGCATCGCTGCGTCGCGGCGCGCTTCCCACAGTGGCCGCTGGGCGTCGGCCAGGCGCAGCTCGGGGTGCTGCTGGGCAACCCGGGCCATCGCCTCGGCCAGGGTAAGGGGCACCGGTGCGGCGGTGGTGCCGGGTGCAGCACTGAACGATGAAACGGGTGCGTCGTCCTGCGCTTGCGCGCAGGGCACGAACGCCAGGGCAGCCAACGCTGCCAAGCGCATCCACATGGTGTTCTCCAGATAGCGGTTCGGTTGGGCGGACGCGGCGCATGGCCGCGCGGCATCAACCGGCTATCGGGGGACGCAGCAGGCTTTCGGGGGGTTGCGCACGCAGTTGCGCGCTCAGGCCAACCGGCATGGGATGCGCCGGGCCGGCGACCAGCTGCCAGCCGGGCGCGGCGAATGCCAGCATGCCGCCCTGGCCGTGGCAGTGGCCGCAATGGACCAGCGTGTGCAGCAGGCGGCCGCCCGCGTCATCGTCCGCATGACCGTCATCGTGGTCGTCGCTGGACGTTGCCGCGTGGGTCACGGAGGAATGGTCGGCATGCGACAGCGCATGCAGGTCGCCCAGTGCCGACGCCAGCGCGCTTCCCCCGGTGCCAAGCAGCATCACCACCAGCACTAGCAGGCGGAGCGGCATCAGCGAACGGCGGCGCAGACGGGAGAGCATCGCCGGCAGGGTAGCCGCCGGCGATGCCGTTACACAATCGCAACGCATCGCACGATTCAGTCCCGCACGGGCGATGTCGGCCGATCGCCTGCCCGCTCCAGCAGGGTATCCAGCGCCGCGCACAGTGCATTGAGGTCAGCAAACTCGCCGTGCAGGTGCAACCAGCGTTGTGGATGGGAGGTGTCCGCCAGCTGCAGGCGCAGGCCGCCTTTGTCGCCCGGCACGATGGGTTGCGCCACCAACGTTCCATTGCCGGAGCGGTGCACCACCACGTGCCCGCCTGAGCCATCGGCGGCCAGCTGGTACATCCCGACCCTTTCCAGCCGGGCCGCGCACGCTTCAGTCGTCGCGCGCAGCCGCAGGGCGGACCGCGCCTCGTCAGCACTGCACGGTTCGGGTGTTTCCTGCGGTCGCCTGCCGCCGCGTTGTGGCACCTTGGCCAGGTAATCGCACCGCAGGTCCTGGGGGATCGCGCTGCCTGGATCATGACCGGCACGGAACGCCGCTGCGTCGCCCAACGGAACGCCGTGCACCAGCAGACTGGGCACGCCGAGCTGTCCGGCGAGCCCGGGCTTGCCTGCGTGATCCCCGGCGCAGGCTGCATCGACAAAGGCCAGCCAGCGGCGTGGTGCGGGTGCGGCCGGCAGCGCGCGCTGGTGTGCCTGGATGCGACGGGAGGCGACGTGGTTGAACATCAGTCGCCGGGCATCCGTCGAGCCTTTGCCGGAGCCGCTGTTGCGACCTTCTACCCCCCGGCAGTGATGGCTGGCCGCCAGGTCCATGGCCACCACATTCATGCCCGCCCTGGCGGCGGCCGCCAACAGCGCGCGCACCGTGTCGCCGTTGGTATGGGCCGGGATGGCGACCGGGTCGTAGTCGATGAGGGCAAGGGCGCGGTCGAGCTCCGGCGTCATCTGGCCGCGGTGATGCAGCAGGTCCAGGTCGGGCTGGTGGATGTCCGACGGCAGATGGTCGATGTACAGCGTATCCACGCCAAGCCGGCGCAACAGGGCCAGGTTGTCGAACACCAGCTGTTTCGCCGCCGCTCCGGCAGGCGGTGCTGCCACGACCAGCCCGCGGTTGTCGGCAAGCAGGCGCTGCAGCAGCTCCGCCGCCGCGCGGCAGTCATTCACGGCCGGGCCCGCGTGCATCTGGAACGACACCGGCACGCCACCATCTGCGTGGCGGGCTGCGGCCAGCAGTGCGTCGCGCTTGGCGAGGAAGGTCTCCAGCGTCGACCGCTGGTCATGATTCGGCGGGAGCGCGTAATCCGGATGCAGCACGCGCGGACTTCTGCACAGCAGCGCCTGCAGGGCCCGGGCTTGCCCGGGACCCATGGCATACGGGGCCAGGCTGCTGCCTCCTCCTACGCTGGCGCGGTTCAGGAGCTGCTCTGCCGGGGAATTTCCGATGTGCTGAAGCTGCGGCCCATCCGGGTTCCCGTTCGCCGCCGCCGGAGGGCGGTGCGGGATGGATACCGGTGCGCCCGCAGCAGATGTTACGGAGGGTTGCAGCATGGTCAGACTCCTTGTGAGGGGAAGCGCCACCTGTGGCGCACTTCCCCAACGCTAGTCATCTGACCGGATCGCTCTGCGATGCAGATCGCAGTATCGAGCGATTCAATCGCAGGCAGGTGCCAATGCGTGCGCCAGCACACATCGGCACCGTCCGATCACGACATCAAGGTGCGCGGCGCGCGGCGATGAACGCCTGGATCTGCTGCTCCAGCACCGGCAGCGGTACCGAGCCCTGCTGCAGCACCGCGTCGTGGAAGGCCTTGATGTCGAAGCGGTCGCCCAGTTCTTTTTCGGCCTGCGCGCGCAGGCGCACGATGGCGATCTCGCCGAGCTTGTAGCTCAGTGCCTGCCCCGGCCAGGAAATGTAGCGGTCCACTTCGGTGGTGACTTCATGTTCGCTCAGTGCGGTGTGGTCGCGCAGGTAGGCCAGCGCCTGGTCGCGGGTCCAGCCCTTGTGGTGCACGCCGGTGTCGATCACCAGGCGCGCGGCGCGCCACATTTCGTAGGTCAGCCGCCCGAAATCCTCGTACGGGGTTTCGTAGATGCCCATCTCGATGCCGAGCCGCTCGCTGTACAGGCCCCAGCCTTCGCCGTAGGCGGAAATGTAGGCCTTTCGGCGGAACTCGGGCTGTTCGCCCTGCTCGGCGGCCAGCGCGCCCTGCAGGGCATGGCCGGGGTCGGATTCGTGCAGGGTCAGCGCCGGCAGGTTGTACAGCGGGCGCGCCGGAAGGTTGTAGGTGTTCACCCAGTAGGTGCCCATGCCACCGCGGCCGGCGGTCCAGAACGGGGCGATGTCCGGTGGCACCGGCACGATGGTGAAGCGCGCGCGCGGCAGGGTCATGTACTTGCCGATCACGCCATCCACGCGCTTGGAGATCCACGCCGCGCGATGCAGCAGCTCGTCGGGGGTCTTGGCATAGAACTGCGGGTCGGTGCGCAGGAAGGCCAGGAACTCGGCGAAGCTGCCCTTGAACTGGACCTGCTTGATGACCTCGTTCATTTCCTTCTGGATGCGCGCCACTTCCTTCAGGCCGATCTCATGGATCTGCTGCGGGGTGAGGTCGAGCGTGGTGTATTCGTGGATCTGCTGCTGGTAGTAGGCCTTGCCGTCCGGCAGCGCTTCGGCGGCCAGCGTGGTGCGCGCCTGCGGTACGTATTCGTCCACGAAGAAGGTGCGCAGCTTCGCGAACGCCGGCACCACGCTGGCGCTGATCGCCTGGCGCGCCTGCGCCTGCAGCGCGGCCTGTTCGGCGGCGGGAATGCTGGCCGGCAGTTTCTTGAACGGCGCGTACAGCGGCGACTGGGTCGGGTCCTTCAGCTCGGACACGGTGGCGATGGACACTTCGCGGCCATCGAGCACGGCACGCGGCACGCTGAAGCCGCGCTTGAGGCCAGCGCGCATGTTGTCGGTCTGCTGGTCGAAGTAGCGCGGGATGTCGTTGAGCTTGGCGATGTAGTTGCGATAGTCCGTGGCGTTCTTCATCTCGCGGCGCGCCATGAACGAGATGCCGGACCAGAACGAGGAGTCCGAGTTGAACGGCATTTCATAGGCACGCAGGCGCACGTCGGCCGCCAGGTTGTAGACCTGGTCGCGGTAGATCGCGTAGTTCACCTGGTTGGTCGGCGAAAGCGCCTTGCTGTCGAGCTTGTCGAGCTGGGCCAGCACGTCGTCCCACACCACCAGGCGCGCCTGCTGCGCGGACGCGCTGACGTCGGGCATGCGGTTGGCGTTGGCCGGGCCATCGCTGTCTTCGCTGGCTTCACCGCCGCCGGTCTGGCGCCAGGCCCACTCCTTCTCATAGATCGCCCGGAACGCGGCATCGGCCGGCGACTCGGCGGCCAGGCTGGCCGGTGCGGCGGCAGCCGGCGGTGCCGCGTGGGCAGCGTGGGCAGGAAGGGCCAGGGCGAGCAGCAGCGCGGCAACGAGCGGTGATTTCACGGTCAGGGGTTCCCGAGGGACGGCAAACCCCGATCATGGCACCCTGCCCCAGCCCGCGCATGGATCAAAGGTCCTGCCTGCAACGCAGGCAGGATCGGGGATCGGTCGCAGGCCGGGACCCGAGCGCCGAAGGCCCGGGTAGCCCCGGCCGTTGGCCGGATGCCGTTGGCGGAGTGTTTCCGGCTACCGCGTGACCCGGCGACCGTCAGTGTTGCGCTTTATCCCTTCGCCAGCCCCGGTGCTGGATGTCCAGCTTCAGGCTGTACAGGGCGGTAAACGCCGGGAACAGGTTCTGCAGTACCCCGACCGAATCCTGCTTGGCCGAGAACAGGAAGTAGCTCAGCGTCATCAGGCTGCCGACCAC
>Ga0105251_10002394_pt1 | contig 14816 bp, 11 predicted proteins | sample KBSS64metaG_FD_80424 | JGI IMG/M metagenome (GOLD analysis project Ga0105251, IMG submission 80424) | Switchgrass rhizosphere microbial communities from Kellogg Biological Station, Michigan, USA - KBS S6-4 metaG | ecosystem: Host-associated > Plants > Roots > Rhizosphere > Soil | place...
GGTACCCCGGAACAGGTCGCCGACACCTTGGCCGAGTGGTTCCTGGCCGGGGCGGGGGATGGCTTCAACATCATGCCCGACATGTTCCCGTCCGGTGCACGGGTGTTTGTCGAGGAAGTGGTGCCGTTGCTGCAGAAGCGCGGGCTGTTCCGCACCGAATACACCGGCACCACCCTGCGCGAGCACCTGGGCTTGCCCAGGGCCGAAAACCAGTTTGCAACCCGAGGAGTCGCACCATGCGCTACCGCCCACTAGGCCACACCGATCTCCAGGTCAGCCTGCTCAGCCTCGGCACCATGACCTGGGGCCACCAGAACACCGAACAGGACGCCCACCAGCAACTGGACGCTGCCATCGCTGCCGGCGTCAACTTCATCGACACCGCCGAGATGTACCCCACGCCCACCCGCGCCGAAACCTGGACCACCACCGAGCGCTACATCGGCAGCTGGATCAAAGCGCGCGGCAACCGCGACAGGTTCATCCTCGCCAGCAAGATCGCCGGCCCGGCCCGTGACCCGGGTGGCCAGGCGCACATCCGCGATGGCCTGTCGCACCACGACCGCAAGAACATCGTCGCCGCCCTGGAAGGCAGCCTGCGCCGGCTGAACACCGACTACCTGGACCTCTACCAACTGCACTGGCCCGACCGCAGCAGCAATTTCTTCGGCATCCGCGAATACCCCTACGTCGATGACCACCCGCAAACCGCCGCCATTGAAGAAACCCTCGCGGTGCTCGACGAGCAGGTCAAGGCCGGCAAGGTGCGCCATATTGGCGTGTCCAACGAAACGCCATGGGGGGTGGCGCAGTTTCTGCGGCACAGCGAGGAGCAGGGCCTGGCGCGTATCGCCAGCATCCAGAACCCCTACAGCCTGCTCAACCGCCTGTACGAAAACGGGCTGTCTGAGTTCAGCCACCGCGAGGGGGTCAGCCTGCTGGCCTATTCGCCACTGGCATTCGGGGCGTTGACCGGCAAGTACCTGAACGGCGCCAGGCCGGAAGGTTCGCGGTTGTCGTCGGTGTACCGCACGTTCAACCGCTATGGCAGTGACGAGGCCAACAGTGCCATTGGCAGTTATGTGCAGATTTCGCGGGAGCATGGGCTGACACCGGCGCAGCTGGCCTTGGCCTTCGCGATCCGCCAGCCGTTCGTGGCCAGTGCGATTACCGGGCAGACCACCTTGCTGCAGTTGCAGGAGAACCTGAGCGCTCTGGAGGTGCAACTCAGCGACGAAGTGCTGGCTGAGATCCAGGCCGTGCACCGCCGCATTCCCAACCCGGCGCCGTAGCCCGCATGGCAAGGGCTTCGCCCTTGTTCGCGGGCAAGCCCGCTCTCACAGAGGCCCCAGCAATTTCAGCCTTGTGATCTTCCTGTGGGAACGGGCTTGCCCGCGAAGAGGCTGGTACAGGCGACACAAGAAGGACAGATATGAACGCGATTGCATTGACACCGACCGCAGTGACCCGCTGGTGGCAGGTTCGCCCCGGCTTGACGCTGGCCTGGTCCATCCTGGCCCTGCTCCTGCTCGCCATAGCCTTCCCTGATTGGCTATCCCCAACCGACCCCCTGGCCGCCGACGCGCGCCTGGCCTACCTCCCGCCCAACACCAACTTCTGGCTCGGCACCGACGAAAACGGCCGCGACGTCCTCAGCCGGCTGATCCACGGCGCCCGCCCATCGCTCTACATCGGCCTGGCTGCCACCCTGGTCGGCCTCGGCCTGGGCACGTTGCTCGGCCTGGTCGCAGGCCTGGCCCCCGCCTGGCTGGACAACCTGCTGATGCGCGCCGTCGATGTCCTGCTGGCGTTCCCTGACCTGCTGTTGGCGCTGGTCATCATCACCCTGTTCGGCCAGGGCACCAGCAACCTGATCCTCGCCGTCGGCATCGCCTCGGTACCACGCTACGCCCGCCTGGTCCGCGCCCAGACCCTGACCATCCGCCACGCAGGCTTCGTCGAAGCTGCCGTGACACTGGGCCGCAATCGCTCGGCTGTGGTGCTGGCCCATGTGCTGCCCAACGCCGTGCAGCCCGTGCTGATCCTGGCCTGCATCGGCCTGGGCGGCGCCATCACCGCTGCCGCCGCGCTGAGCTTCCTCGGCTTCGGCGCGCCACCGCCCGCGCCCGAGTGGGGCGCGATGATGGCGGTGGCGCGCAACTTCATGGCCAACGCGCCCTGGCTGATGGCCTGGCCGGCGTTGGCGATCACCCTGACTGTCATTTCCATTACCGTCATCGGCCGCGACTGGCTGCGCCGTAGCGAGGGCAGAACCCCATGAGCATCTTCGAAAAACACCCGGCCCCCCTGGTGGACATCCGCGACTTGCGCGTGAGCTTCAACGGTGTGCCGGTGGTGCACGGTATCGACCTGCAGCTGCACGCCGGGCAGTGCCTGGCGCTGGTGGGCGAATCGGGCTCGGGCAAGAGCGTGACGGCGCGTACCCTGGTTGGCCTCACCGGGCCTGGTGCGCAAGTGCAGGCACAGCGCCTGGCCTTTGCCGGGCAGGACTTGCGCCAACTCGGCGAAACCGATTGGCAGCGTTTGCGAGGTGGGCGTATCGGCTTTGTCATGCAGGATGCGCTGGGCTCGCTCGATCCGCTGCGGCGCGTCGGCGCCGAGATCGAGGAGCCGCTGTTGTTGCACACCGACCTGGCTGCCGAGCCGCGTCGCTTGCGGGTGCTCGAACTGCTGCGCCAGGTCGGCGTACCTGAACCCGAAGTCCGCGCCCGGCAATACCCGTGGCAGCTTTCCGGCGGTCTGCGGCAACGCGCCCTGATCGCCTCGGCCATCGCCTGTCAGCCGCGCCTGCTGATCGCCGACGAGCCCACCACCGCGCTGGATGCCACGGTGCAGGCACAGATCCTTGACCTGCTGGAGCAATTGCGCGCGCGCGACAACAGCCTGCTGATGGTCAGCCACGACCTGGCCGTGGTTGCGCGCCTGGCCGACTGGGTGGCAGTGATGCGCCATGGCGTGGTGGTGGAGCAGGGCAGTGTCGAACAGATACTGCAAGACCCGCAGGAGCCTTATACCCAACGCCTGCTGAGCGCCGCGCGGGCGGTGCATTTTCAGCGTCCGTTGGTGCCGGCGCTGGCGCTGGTGGAGGACACCGTGGACGAACAACCGTTGGTGCTGGAAGCACGCGGCCTGAGCAAGGCTTTCGTCGGGCCGGATGGCAAGCCGCGTGAGGTGCTGAGCGATGTGTCGCTGCAACTGCGCGCCGGGCAGACCCTTGGCGTGGTCGGTGAATCCGGCTCTGGCAAGAGCACACTGGGCCGCATCCTGCTGGGGCTGGAGCGACCGGAGCAAGGCAGTGTGCAGTTGGCCGGGCAGGACTGGCTGGCGCTTTCCGCCGCGCAGCAGCGCCAGGCCCGGAAGGGGATTCAGGTGGTGTTCCAGGACCCGTTGGCCTCGTTCGACCCGCGTTATACGGTGTTGCGCGTGCTGACCGAAGCGCTGGCCCAGGCCGGTGTACCGCGTGGCTTGCAGCGTACTGAGGCAGCTGCATTGCTGGAGCGGGTGCAGTTACCGGTGGGCCTGCTCGACCGTCGCCCGCTGGAGTTGTCTGGCGGGCAACGCCAGCGCATCGCAATTGCCCGGGCACTGGCCATGAAGCCCAAGGTACTGGTGCTGGATGAGCCGGTGTCGGCGCTGGATGTGTCGGTGCAGGCGCGGATCCTGGCATTGCTGGCGGAGCTCAAGGCGGAGCTGAACCTGGCTTGCCTGTTCATTTCCCATGACCTTGGCGTGGTGGAGCAGGTGAGTGACCAGGTACTGGTGATGCAAGGGGGGCGGGTGGTGGAACAAGGGCCGGTGGCGCAGGTACTTGGGCAGCCGCGTCATCCCTACACCCGAGCGCTGCTCGATGCGGTGCCGCATCTGCCGGCGGCGCGGCCCAGCTGGATTGAACGGATTGCGGTGTAACCTGCACGGGACCATTCGCGGGTGAGTTGGGCTGGACGAGCCTGACCCACCCGCAATGAAGATCGGCGGCAGACCTGTGGCCGGTACCCGGCTAGCTCAGACAGGCCATTTCCTGGGCAAGCAGCTGATCAAAGGTCTGCCGCTTGCGGATAAGCCGCGATGCCTCTCCATCGACGAGATACTCGGCGGCAAGCGTGCGAGAGTTGTAGTTCGAGGACATGGTTGAGCCATAGGCCCCTGCGTTGTGGAATACGAGCAGGTCGCCTGGGACGGGCTGTTGCAGTGACTCGAAGCGCAATGCGCCTTGCGTGGTCAGCGTAAACACATCACCCGATTCGCACAGCGGGCCGGCGATGATGGTCTTCACCTGGTGCTGTGCAAGTTGCTGTGCCAGCAACGAAACACGATGGTAGCTGCCGTAGAGTGTAGGCCTTATCAGCTCGTTGAATCCTGCGTCCACGAGCGTAAAGTGATTCGCACCTTGTTGTTTGACTGCACGAACCTCACAAACGAGCGCCCCCGCCTGTGCAACCAGGTAACGGCCGGGTTCCAGCTCTAGTCGAACGGTGCGACCGAACTGCTCCTGAGCGCGGCACCGGACGCGATCCCATAAAGAGAAGTAGTGCTCGACGTCAATTTGAGCATCGCCTTCCTGGTAGGGTACGGAGAGTCCGCCCCCGGCGGACAAGGCCTCGATCGGGCGGTCAATGCGCTCCAGAAGCTGGGCAACCGCTTCGCAAACTTGCCCCAGGTGTTCGTAGTCCACGCCTGAGCCGATATGCACGTGCACGCCGACCAGATGAAGCTTGTACTGCGCCAGAAGCTCAAGCGCCTCGGGTAGCTGTTCATGCCATATGCCGTGCTTGCTGTTTGGCCCACCTGTATTGGTTTTCGGGCTGTGCCCGTGGCCAAACCCAGGATTGATCCGGATCCAGACGCGATGCCCGGGCGACACTTCACCCAACTGCTGAATCATGTCGAGCGAACCCAGGTTGGCTTCGATACCCAGTTCCGCGACTCTCGACAGCGTCGGCCGGTCAAAGACATCCGACGTGTAGACCAGGTCGGACGCTCCGTCGCAGTTGCTTTTCGGATCAAAACCGGCGCGAATCGCACGTTCGATTTCACCGAGGGAGACAGCATCCAGCTTGACGCCCTCTTGCTTCATGAGTTGCAGCACCGATAGATTCGACAGCGCCTTCTGCGCGAAGCGGACGGTATCGAATGAGGCCAGTGCCTGGGCCTGTCTGCGAATGACGGCGGCATCGTAGATCCAGATGGGCGTTCCATGTACTGCCGCAATTCGGGCGGCGTGTTGCTCGATCGTCATGGTGCAAGCTCCGGCTGAGGGGAGGTATTCCTGGCTTTTGCCAGAATGGGAAGTGCAACGGAGGCAAAGACCAGCGCGACGCCCAATGTGGTCATGGAGGTGATCTGCTCCGACATGAGAAGGGCTGCAAGCACAACGCCGAAGACCGGCTCCAAAGCGAGGAACAGCCCACTCATGTTGCTCTTGGTTCGCGCAATGCCGTAGTTCCAGAGCAGGCTTGCCAGGATGGTGCACCCTAGCGAGAGGTAAGCAATCGCCCCGATTCCTTGCGGGTTGAGGTTCAACGATTTGTCGTGGTTGCCAAGCAGGTACACGGGAATGAGGAACAAGGTGCCGATAGTGATCGTCAGCGCAGTGAAGTCGATTTCCGACATGCGCTTGAAGAAGGGTTTGGAACCCCTCAGCCACAGCGCTACCACGACGGTCGATGCCAGAATGATCGCCGGCCCGAGGAGTGATCTATCTGCCGAGTAGCCAATCGCCAGGTAAACACCGAGCAGTGCAAGCAGGCTTGCAACGATCTCGACGCCAGTGGGGCGCTCGCGCCACAGCAGCCACCCCAGCAAGATCACCATGAATGGTTCGAAGCCGATGATCACGGCAGCATTGCTGGCAGTGGTGAACTGCAGGCCGACGAACTGAACCAGAAAAGTTGCGGGAATGATCAAGATTGAAATACCGACCAGGCGCGCATCGATTTTTCGCCATGCCCGGATGGCGAACGGCAGCAAGAACAACGATGCAATGGCGAAGCGGACGAGGACGATCGTCGTTGCGTTGCCCATGGTAAGCGCGATCTTCCCGGCAACAAACGAAGTGCCCCAGAGAAAGGCGGCAATCATTAACGCCATGTAACTTTTAAACATAGGCAAGCCTCGATTCCAGGATGGAGCCGACCTGAGGGGTACGATAAACTTCATGCCCAACCAGTGAGTTTATAATGACGCCGGCGCGCCAAGAGTTCAGCGACAGGTTGGGGTCATTGATGCCATGGGAGTGCTTCGCCATGTTCAACGCATAAATTTTCCCTTTGCCTTGGTAGGCGAGTGAATAGTCGTCGTTGATGGCGGGGCTATTGCCGTCAAACTCTACCCATTCATAGAGATCGGCGAGGAGTGGGTCGTGCGAGCGCTGTTGATAGCCGGTGGCGAGCACGATGTAATCGCTTTCCATCGTCAAAGAGGCATCCTGCTGAAGGTTGTGGATGTTCAATTTATACCCGGCCAACCCATTGCGGATGCTGACGACGCGCGAGTTTACTTTCACGCTGTATTCCAGCTTTTGTGACATGTACTTGACCTCATAGAGGGCTTTGTAAATGTCATCCAGTGTTTCAGGGGTGATGCCATCGCTGGAGTACAGCTGCGATTGGGTCACCCGCTTCTTCACCTCATCGGGCAAGGTCAGGAAGTGCTGAACGTAGCTTGGGGTATAGGCCTCGTTGACGAAGTTCGACTCGTCGAGCTGCAGCAGGCAGTCGCGTGAGCTGACCCAGTCGATCCGTTGTGGAGGGTGGTCGCAGCGCACCAGATCCAGGAAGATCTCGGCGCCGCTCTGGCCACCGCCAATGATGGTTACGCGCTCGCCACGCAATGCGTCTTTGCGGTAGGCATACTGGCTGCTGTGGAAGACCCTGTCCCCTGCCAGCGACTGAAACTGCTCTGGAATCTTGGGGGTAGGCCCCATGCCGATCACCAGATTCCTGGCAAGAATACTGCCTTCGCGGGTGTCAATCTTGAACCCGCTCTCATGGGGAGAAATGGCACACGCCTTTTGCCCCCAACGAATCGTCTCTATGTTTTGGGATACCCACTTCAGGTACTGATTGAACTCTCGGCGTGTGGTGCGTTTGAAATTGGCATTGATGTATTCGTAGAGCCGATTTTCGTGGTGAAGGAAGGAGATGAACGAGTGTTTGCTCGTTGGGTCGGTAAAACTGACCAGGTCCTTGATGAAACTGTTCTGGATCGTCGCCCACTCAATCATCATGCCGGGATGCCAGGAGAACTCAGGTTTCTCCTCCAGGAATATCGAGTTGATATTTTTCAAAGGGTCCAGCAATGAAGCGAGGCTCAGGTTGAAAGGGCCTACGCCAATCCCGGCGATGTCGTAAATGTCCATGTCGCGTACCTCTCCTTGGGGCGCGCATTTTAGGCATCACGTCATGGGGATAAAAAATATCATTTTTTCAGCAGGGTATTCATTTCTGATATGGCTGCGCCACGCATGATTGTGCCGCCTATGAGGGCATTTCGCTGAGCCTGGCTTCTACGTCGCTGCAACAATCACGCAGTGCCTTGATAAATTGGTCAACGAGGACTGAGTACGGTCGGTGGAGCGGGCGGACAGCGCGGATCGAGTAGGGGATGGAAATGGCGAAGCGACGTATCGTCAACCCCATGTTCATGTAGGAAAGAGCGGTGAGAGGGTTGATCGTAGAAACGCCCACACCATGGGCGACGGTGCTACAGACCGCAGCAGCGCTGTGGGTCTCAACCACCATCCGTCTTGCTACCCCTCGTTCATGGAAGAGTGAGTCAATCTTGTTCCGGTAGGGGTCATTGGCTGCAAGCGATATGAATGCCTCACCCTCAAAGTCTTCCGGCGCCAGTACCGATTTGCTCGCCAAAGGATGGCCGGTCGGCAGGACGCAAACCATGTCCGAGGTGAACACACACTCGCTCTCGGTTCCTACAGGAACGATCGCTTCCTCTATCAGGCCGAGATCATACCGCTGAGATGACAGCCACTCATTCAGCAGAGGCGCCTCTTGCGGCGTGATATTCAAGGCAACGTCAGGGTAGGCATCCAGGAACCGTTTGCACACCATTGGAAGAACGGCCTGGGAGAAGGCGGGTAGGGTGACGAGCGCAATCTGCCCGTGCCTGTGTTGCCGAATGGCCTCAGCCGCGCGCTGGATTCGTTCCATGCCGAAGTAGGCACGCTCAACCTCTTCGAACAATCTCAACGCCTGTTCGGTAGGCATGAGTTTGGCGTTGGCGCGTTTGAAAAGTACCAGCTGCGTGATCGACTCAAGTCTCCCCAACTCCCGGCTCACGGTAGGCTGTGACGTGCGAAGCAACTCTGCAGCTGCGGTTGCACTGCCGGTCGTCATCACCGCCCAGAAGATTTCCATATGCCTGAAGTTGAGCTTGGCCACTTTCCATCAATCTCGATGCATCGCTGCGGGGCGCGAAGTATACCGAACGCTCAGCCAGTCAAGCAGAGGGTCGCCGCGTGTTCGGCTCGGTCCTGGAGAATCAGCGTTACCAAGCAGTGCTTCGGCGAGCACTGTTGCCCGCAAAACACCCCCTGAACATTTTGCCTGCGCCCCAGCACCAAATCACCCCCAAACCCCAGCAAAATCAACTCCTTGAACCCGGCACAACTCCTGCAACAGGCCTTGCAAAGCCCAGTCCCCGCAGGAGCGCCCTTGAACTCACCGATCCTCCCCCTGATCCCGCTCTGCGCAGCACTGGCCTTGCTCGGCTGCGAAAAAGCCGAGCAGCACAGCGCGCAAAGCACAACGCCGCAGCAGGGCGGCACCCTGGTCTACGCCACCGACCGCGAACCCACCTGCCTGGACCCGCACGTGGCCGGTGACATGCCCCAGGTGTTCGTCGCCCAGCAGTATCTCGACTCGCTGGTTTCGATGGACAGCCAGGGCCAGATCGGCCCCTGGCTCGCCACCCGCTGGGAAGTCTCCCCGGACGGCCTGCGTTATACCTTCCACCTGCGCCGCGATGTGCACTTCACCGACGGCACCCCCTTCAATGCCGAGGCGGTCAAGGCCAACCTCGACCACATGGCCAACCCCAAGACCCAGTCCAGCACCGCAGGGGGTTACATCCGCCAGTACCGCGCTACCAAGGTCATTGATCCCTACACCGCCGAGGTCACCTTGGCGACGCCATACGCGGCATTTCTCGAAGTGCTGGCCCAGGGCTTCCTCGGCATCCAGTCGCCCACCGCGTTGCTGCGCAGCCGCGACCAGAACTGCGAAAGCCCGGTGGGCAGCGGGCCGTTCAAGGTGGTGCGCTGGGACCGGCAGAACCAGGTGGAACTGGTGCGCAACCCGGATTACAACTGGGCGCCGCCGACTGCTCAGCATCAAGGCCCGGCCTACGTCGAACGCATCGTCTGGAAGTTCATCCAGGAACCCTCGGTGCGCTTTGCCTCGCTGCAGGCCGGGGAGGTCGACGTGATCGAAGCGCTGCCGCCAGAGTCCCACGAAGCGGCACGGCGCAACCCCGACGTCGACCTGATCATCGCCCAGCCCCCGGGCAACCCCACCAACGGCACCTTCAACCTGCGCCGCGCGCCATTCGACGACACCCGCGTGCGTGAGGCCTTCGTGCGCAGCGCCGATGTCGAGGGTGCGCTCAAAAGTGTCTACTTCGGCGAGTTTCCTCGCGCCGGTGGCCCGCTGAGCATGGCCACGCCGTTCTACAGCGGCGACTTCGAACACAGCCAGGACTACGACCCGGCCCGCGCCGCCAAGCTGCTCGACGAAGCCGGCTGGACCGGCCGCGACAGCGAGGGCTACCGCACCAGGAACGGCCAGCGACTGCGCGCCGTCGTGCTGATCGGTGCGCGCACGCCGCCGTCGGAACTGACCCTGTGGGAACAGGTGCAGGCCACCACGCGCCAGGCCGGCCTGGAACTGGTGCTCGACCAGATGAGCGACGCCCAGGTCACCGCTCGCCAGGCCGCCTGGGACTACGACATCCGCATCGGCTACTGGAACACCAACACCCCCGACGTGCTGCGCATCATCTTCACCAGCGCATTCGTGCAACCCGCCGGAGTCGGCGGCTATCACCAGAACTCTTCCGGCTATGCCGACCCCGGCTACGACGCGTTGCTCGACAGCGCCCTGGCCACCCAGGACGCCGAGCAGCGCCGCCAACACTACTTCAAGGCGCAGCAGCAGGCCGCCGCGCACTACCTGCAACTCACCACCTACCCGCAGAGCACGCGCCTGGGCATCTACAAGACCGCCCACGGTGTGCGCCTGGAGCCTTCGCTGGCGGTGACCTACCTCTATGACGCATGGGTGAACAAATGAGTACGACGACACCCGCGGTGATCGATCCGCGCCGCGAACGCCTGGTTGCCCTGGGCCGGCGCGCCGCCATCCGCCTGGGCGGCGGCGTGCTGGTGCTGTGGGCGGTGGCGACCCTGACGTTCTTCGCCCTGCGCCTGATGCCGGGCGACCCGGTGCTGGCCATACTCGGTGGCCCCAGCGCCAATCCGACGCCGGAAGCGATCGAGGCCGCCCGCGTGGAATTCGGCCTGGACAAGCCATTGGCGGTGCAATACCTGTTCTACCTCGGGCGCTTGCTGCAGGGTGACCTGGGGGTGTCCTATTCGCAGCACCTGCCGGTCACCCGCGTGCTGGTCGAACAGGGTGGGGCGACACTGGAGCTGACCATCGCCGCGTTGGCACTGGCCTGGCTGCTGGTCCTGCTGCTGACGGTGGTCACTGCCGGGCGAGGCCGGGTGGTTGGCGGCATCGCTTCGCTGGCCGAAACCCTCAGCGCGGCCTTGCCGCACTTCTGGCTGGGTGTGGTGCTGCTGGCCGTGTTCGCCTTCGGCCTGCGCTGGTTTCCGCCCGCAGGTAGCGACAGCGTTGCCAGCCTGGTGCTGCCGGCGTTTTCCCTGGCGATCCCGTTGGCCGGCTTCATTGCCCAGGTCACCCGTGAATCCCTTGAGCTGACCCTCGAACAACCTTTTGTGCTCACGGCCCGCACACGGGGCCTCAGCGACCTGGCCGTGCGCTTTCGCCATGCCCTGCGCCATGCCTTGCTGCCCGGCGTTTCGTTGTCGGGCTGGGCCATTGGCGCGTTGATCAGCGGCGCGGTGGTGTGCGAAGTGATCTTCTCGCGCAAGGGTATCGGCCGCCAGCTGTACCAGGCGGTGCAGGCCCAGGACATGCCCTTGGTGATCGGCATCAGCCTGGTGGTGGCGGCCGGCTATGTACTGGCGAACATTCTGGTCGACCTGCTGTACCAGTGGATCGACCCACGGCAACAGGAGGCTGCAGCATGACTGACCTGACCCTTGATCGAACCCTCGCGCCATTGCGTCGACAGCGCCAATGGAAGCTGCCGCCAGTGGGCGCCAGCCTGGCGATCCTGTTCCTGTCGGCTTTGCTTCTGGCCGCGCTGGCTCCCGGGCTGTTCACCCGCATCGACCCGCTGGCCATCGTCCCCCGTGACGCGTTCCAGCCACCCAGCTGGGCGCACTGGCTGGGTACCGACCAGTCGGGCCGCGACATCTTTGCGCGGATCATTCACGGCGCGCGGCAAAGCCTGTTGATCGGCGTGGCGGCCACCGCCATTGCCATGGCCATCGCCATCACGCTCGGTTTGCTCAGTGGCCTTGGCGGTGCGCGAGTGGACCGTGCGCTGGGCTGGCTGCTGGAGGTGCTGTTCGCCTTCCCAAGCCTGGTGCTGGCGCTGCTGTTCGTGGCGGTGTTCGGCAGTGGCGTCGGCCCGTTGATCGTCGCTACCGGGCTGGGCGGTGCGCCAGGTTATGCGCGCATGGTGCGCGGCCAGGTGCTGGCGGTGCGCAACGCCGGTTACATCGAGGCGGCGCGGGCTTTGGGGCACCCGACCTCGCGCATCGTCCTGCGTCAGTTGTTGCCCAACGCCATGCGGCCCCTGCTGGTGACGCTGACCATGGGCGTCGGTCAAGCCATCGTCTGGGCTTCGGCGCTGAGCTTCCTCGGCCTGGGCGCCAGGCCCCCCGCGCCGGAGTGGGGGACCATGTTGTCCATGGGCCGCGACTTCATCGCCAATGCCTGGTGGCTGACCTTCTTCCCCGGCCTGTTCATCGTCCTCACCACCTTGGCCACGACAGTGACTGGCCGCTATCTCCAACAACGCCTGGAGGGCCGCCTGCCATGAGCGACAAGACCTTGATCGTCGAAGGCCTGAACGTGGCCTTTGCGGGCCGCAGCGTGGTGCGCGACCTGTCTTTCACATTGCTGCCGGGCCGCTGCGTGGCATTGGTCGGCGAGTCTGGCTCGGGCAAGAGCGTCAGTGCCCGCAGCTTGGTCGGCCTGGCCGGCGCCAAGGCTCAGGTGAGCGCCCGCCAGCTGAGTTTTGCCGGGCATGACCTGCTCGACCTGAGCGAGCGGCAGTGGCGCGAGGTGCGCGGCAAGGACATCGGCTTCGTGCTGCAGGATGCGCTGGTCTCGCTCGATCCGTTGCGGCCGGTAGGCAAGGAAGTGCTCGAAGTGTTGCAGACCCACCAGTACGGCGACCGCCAGTCACGTGCTGCGCGGGTGCATGAGCTGCTTGAGCGGGTGGGTGTGCCTGACGTCGAGCTGCGCGCTCGCCAGCGCCCCGGGCAGTTGTCCGGTGGCCTGCGCCAGCGCGCATTGATTGCCAGTGCCCTGGCCCTGGACCCTGCGCTGGTGATCGCCGATGAGCCGACCACTGCGCTGGATGCCACGGTGCAGGCGCAGATCCTCGAAGTGTTCCAGCAGATCAAGGCCCGTGGCGCTTCGCTGCTGATCATCAGCCACGACCTGGCGGTGGTTGCGCAACTGGCCGACGACGTGGTGGTGCTGCGCCACGGCGAAGTGGTGGAGCAGGGGCCGATGCAGCAGGTACTGAGCCAGCCGCGCCACCCCTACACCCGGGCCTTGCTGGCGGCGGTGCCAGCCGAACACCCGCGCGGCAGCCGGCTGTCACCGGAGCGGGCTGGTGTGCACCGTGAGGCACGTGCCCGCGTTCACAGTGATGTGCTGCTGGAAGGCCGTGGCCTGGGCAAGCGCTACCTCGGCCCGGACGGGCTGGCTCGCCAGGTGGTGCAAGGCGTCGACTTCACCCTGCGCGCCGGGCGCACCCTGGGCATCGTCGGCGAGTCCGGCTCGGGCAAGACCACGCTGGCACGCATCGCCCTCGGCCTGCTGCAGCCTGACCAGGGCGAGGTGCTGTACCGCGGCCAGCCGTGGAATCGCCCGGCCAATGCCGTGAGCGAAGCCGTGCGCCGGCCATTGCGCCGCGAGATCAGCGTGATCTATCAGGACCCGCTGGGCTCGTTCGACCCGCGCTGGAGCGTGGCGCAGATTCTCGATGACGCCTTGCAGGTGGCCGGTATCGAAGCGGCGGCCCGGCCGGCGCGAATTGCCGTGCTGCTGGGCCAGGTGCGCTTGCCGGCGGACCTGGCCCAGCGCCGGCCATTGCAACTGTCCGGCGGCCAGCGTCAGCGCGTGGCAATCGCCCGGGCAATTGCCAGCGAGCCGAAGGTGATCATCTGCGATGAGCCGGTCTCGGCCCTGGACGTGTCGGTGCAGGCCCAGGTGCTCGATCTGCTGGCTGATCTGCAGGATGAGCTGGGCCTGGCCTACCTGTTCATCTCCCACGACCTGGGGGTGATCCGCCATGTCAGCGACGACGTGCTGGTGATGCGCCACGGCCAGGTGGTGGAGCAGGCAGCGGTCGAGCAGTTGTTCGAGCGCCCGGCCCACGCATACACCCAACGGCTGCTTGGTGCGGTACCACGCCTGCCCGGCAGCGGCGCCGCACTGGTGGTGCCACCGCTGGACCTGGAACACGAAGCCTTCCACCTGTTCGACGAAACCCGCCTCTGGAAAATCGCGATCTGAACGTGAAATGAAATACCAGGCTCGGTACGGATCCTGTAGGAGCGGCCTTGTGTCGCGAAAGGGGCGCGTAGCGGCCCCAGGTTTTCTACTCAAATGCAAAATTGCCGGCGCTGCTGCGCAGCCCTTTCGCGACACAAGGCCGCTCCTACAGGGGCCGTGCCAGCTGTATTCATGTTGTTTTTAAAGGACTGAACCATGACCACATTCCAACGTTTCCCTGCCCAGGCTCCCGCCACCGACATCGCTCATTTGAAGGCCCGCATCGTCGCCTTGTTGCCAGCCATCGGCGCAGGCGCCGCACAACGCGAGCGCGAACGCCAGCTGCCCCATGAAGCCATCGCCCAGCTTGCGGCCGCCGGGCTTTATACCGTGCGCATCCCGACCCAGTACGGCGGCCCCGGCGGCAGTGTCAGCGATGTGATCGAACTGCTGCTGCAGGTCGCCTCGGTCGATTCCAACGTCGCCCAGGCCCTGCGCCCGGGGTTCGCCTTCGTCGAAGGCCTGCTGGCCGCGCAGGCCGAAGGCGCCGAGCAGGAACGCGAGCGCTGGTTTGCCCGCTACCTGCAAGGCGCAGTGATCGGCAATGCCGGCTGGGAACTGGGCGGTGCCAACGGCTCCATCGCGGCACGCCTGGTACGCGAGGGCGAGCACTACCGCGCCAACGGCAGCAAGTTCTACAGCACCGGCGCATTGTTTGCCGATTACGTCAGCGCCGTGGCTCTGGACGAGCACGAGCAACCGGTGTCGTTCATCCTGCCCCGTGACCGCGAGGGCCTGGAACTGGTCGACGATTTCGATGCCATGGGCCAGCGCCTCACCGCCAGTGGCACCACGCACCTGCGCAATGTTCGGGTCGAGGCCAGCGAGATTCGCACGCGCACCGTCGAGGAGGGCAAGCGCACGGTCGTCACACCGTTCCTGCAGCTGTTCCTCGGTACC
>Ga0105251_10002395_pt1 | contig 14815 bp, 9 predicted proteins | sample KBSS64metaG_FD_80424 | JGI IMG/M metagenome (GOLD analysis project Ga0105251, IMG submission 80424) | Switchgrass rhizosphere microbial communities from Kellogg Biological Station, Michigan, USA - KBS S6-4 metaG | ecosystem: Host-associated > Plants > Roots > Rhizosphere > Soil | place...
CGCCACCGCAAAGACCGATGCACAGGGCCTCGCGAAGATCGGCAAGCCGCTTGCCGCCACACGGGAATGCAACGAGCACAGCCTCGCATGGGGCGGCTTTTTCGTGTCGGCGCGCGTGAACGATCCCGTCACCGGTCCGGACATGGCCTTCGTAACGTCGGACTGGAATCGCGGCATCGAATCGTGGCGCTTCAACGTGCCGACGGACATGAGCGCGACGCGCACGACCCGCGCGCATACCGTGTTCGACCGGACGCTCCTGCGCGCCGGTGAAACCGTGTCGATGAAGCATCTGCTGCGCGTCGAGACACTCCACGGTTTCGCCTTTGCATCGAGCTATCCGAGCCGCGTGACGATCCGGCACGTCGGCAGCGGACAGACCTGGCATCTGCCGCTCAAATGGGCCGCGGACCATAGTGCCGACTCGACCTTCACCGTGCCCGTCGCGGCCAAGCTCGGCGAATACAGCGTGACGCTCGACAACGGCGCGACGTCCGAGAATGACGACAACGCCAACGCCAACGCCAACGACAACGACAACGCCGTCACGCAGTCGTACGAATCGGGCAGCTTCCGCGTCGAGGAATTCCGCCTGCCGGTGTTCAAAGGCTCGATCAGCGCGGGTGACGGCAAGTCGCCCGGGCTCGTCGCGGCGCAGGAAGCGCCGGTCGCGGTGCGGCTCGAATATGTGCAGGGCGGACCGGCGTCGAATCTGCCGGTGCAGGTGTCCGCGCTCGTGCGCGATACGGCGCCGCCCTTCGCTTCGCAGTACGAGGCGTTCAGCTTCGCGCCATATCGGAAACCGGCGAACGATGGCGCCAGCGCGCCCGCCGAGGACGAAGACAGCGAGCAGCAGGACAACGCGACGACGAAGCTCATCGCGGACAAGCTGCGTGTCACGCTCGATCGGGACGGCGTCGGCAAGGTCACGGTAAAGCCGCTGCCGGCGGTCGAATCGCCGAAGCGTCTCGCGCTCGAAGCGAGCTTCGCCGATCCGAACGGCGAGATTCAGACGATCAGCGGCGGCACCCTGCTCTGGCCGGCCGCGGTGGCCGTCGGCGTGAAGGCGGGGCATTGGGTGTCGGTCGGCGGCACGCTGCCCGTGCAGGCGCTCGCGCTCGATTTGCAGGGCAAGCCGCGCGCGGGCGTATCGGTCGATATCAAGGCCGTCGCGCGCGTGATGTCGAGCTCGCGCAAGCGCATGGTGGGCGGCTTCTACGCGTACGACAATCACACCGAGAGCAAGGATCTCGGCACGCTGTGCAGCGGCAAGAGCGACGACCACGGCATCGTCTCGTGCGAGGCGAAGCTCAAGGAACCGGGCAACGTCGATCTGATCGCGCTCGCCAAGGACGGCGACGGCCACACGGCGAACGCGAGCACATCGGTATGGGTCACGCGCGAGGACGAGTTGTGGTTCGGCGGCGAGAACACCGACCGCATCGACGTGTTGCCGGAGAAAACGAGCTACGAGCCGGGCGAGACCGCACGCTTTCAGGTGCGCATGCCCTTCCGCTCGGCGACGGCGCTCGTCGCGGTCGAACGTGAAGGCATCATGGAGACGCGGGTCGTCGAACTGAAGGGCAAGGATCCGACCGTCGAGCTGAAGGTCGGGAATGCGTGGGGGCCGAACGTCTACGTGTCGGTGCTCGCGTTGCGCGGGCGTATCCGCGAAGTGCCGTGGTATTCGTTCTTCACGTGGGGATGGAAGGCGCCGGTCGAATGGGCGCGCGCGTTCTGGTACGAGGGCCGGCAGTATCAGGCGCCGACGCCGCTCGTCGATCTGTCGAAGCCCGCGTTCCGTTACGGGCTCGCGTCGATCAGGGTGGGCACGGCGTCGCACAGGCTCGCGGTGAGCGTGAACCCGGACGCGACGTCGTACACCGTTCGGAGCAAGGCGCACGTGAAGGTGAAAGTCGCGCTGCCCGATGGCAAGCCCGCGCCCGCCGGCACGCAGATCGCCGTTGCGGCCGTCGACGAAGCGTTGCTCGAACTGATGCCGAACCGAAGCTGGGACGTGCTCGAAGCGATGCTGCAGCAGCGCGCGTATGGCGTCGAGACGGCGACCGCGCAAATGGAGATCATCGGACGGCGTCACTTCGGGCGCAAAGCGGTGCCTGCGGGCGGCGGAGGCGGACACAGCGCGACGCGCGAGTTGTTCGACACGCTCTTGCTGTGGAATCCGCGCGTCACGCTCGACGCCAAGGGCGAAGCCAGCGTCGATGTCCCGCTGAACGACGCGCTCACCCGCTTTCGGATCGTCGCGATCGCTGCGGTCGGCGCGGGGCAGTTCGGCACCGGTAGCGCTTCGATTCAAAGCGCGCAGGATCTGCAACTGATCTCGGGATTGCCGCCGCTCGTGCGCGTCGGCGATGCGTTTCGCGCGCAGTTCACGCTGCGCAACACGACGGCGCGAACGATGCGCGTCGTCGTCACGCCGCGCGCCGGCACGCTCGCGCTCGACGCGCGCACGGTGCAGCTCGCGCCGGAATCGTCGCAGGAAGTGGTCTGGGATGTGACGACGCCCGATGTGCCCGGCGCGGAATCGTCCGCGAGTCTTGCCTGGGAGGTGAGCGCCGCCGAACAGGCCGGCCCGCGCGCAAGCGATGCCGTAAAAGTGGCGCAAAAAGTCGTCGCGGCGGTTCCGGTCACCGTGCAGCAGGCGACCATCGCGCAAGTCGACGGCACGTTCACGCTGCCCGTCGCGCCGCCCGCCGATGCGAGCAAGTCGAGCGACGGCGCCGTGCGCGGCGGCATCGCGGTGTCCCTGCAGCCGAAGCTCGCCGATGGCCTGCCCGGTGTGCGCCGCTGGTTCGAGCGCTATCCGTACAACTGCCTCGAGCAGCAGACCTCGCGCGCGCTCGGCCTGATGGACGCCGCGCAATGGCAGGCCGTACTCGCGAAGATGCCGTCGTATCTGGACCGCGACGGCCTCGCGAACTACTTCCCGCCCGCCGACGACGAGCGCCCGACCGGCAGCCCCGCTCTCACCGCGTATCTGCTCGCCGTCACCGATGAAGCCGCGAAGCAGGACGGCCGCTTCGCCTTGCCCGCCGATCTGCGCAACCGGATGGCGGCGGGCCTCGCGAATGTCGTCGACGGCAAGATCGAGCGCAAGTTCTGGGCGCCGCGCAACGATCTCGACTTCGAGAAGCTCGCGGCCATCGAGGCTTTGTCGCGCTATGGCCTCGCGCAGGCGCGCATGCTCGACTCGATCACGGTCGCGCCGGATCAGTGGCCGACATCGGCGGTGCTCGATTACTACGCGATCCTGTCGCACGTCGACGGCATTCCGAATCGCGAGGAAAAGCGCGCGCAGGCCGAGCAGATCATCCGTGCGCGCCTGACGTATCAGGGCACGCGCCTCACCTTCTCCACCGAGCGCGACGACGATCTCTGGTGGCTCATGAGCGGCACCGAGACGAACGCCGCGCACGCGGCGCTCATTTTCGCGGACGCGCCCGGATGGAAGGACGAGATGCCGCGCGTCGTCGCGGGCTTGCTCGCACTGCAGAAGAACGGCGCGTGGCAGACGACGACCGCCAATCTGTGGGGCGCGCTCGCGGTCGGCAAATTCTCGCGGCTCTTCGAAAGCACGCCGGTGACGGGTCATACGTCGATTCAACTCGGCGCCTCGACGCAAAGCGTGAACTGGAGCGCGCCGCCTTCGAGCGCGCCCGCATCGGCGACGTCCGTCACAAAGACCGCCAGCGTGCGCAGCGTAATGCTGCCGTGGAGCAGCGCTTCGCTCACGCTGACGCAGGAGGGCACCGGCAAGCCGTGGGCGACGATCGAAAGTCTCGCGGCCGTCGCGTTGAAGGCGCCACTCGCGGCGGGCTATCGCATCGCGAAGACCGTGACGCCGGTCGATCCGGCGGTGAAAGGCGTGCTCTCGCGCGGCGACATCGTGCGTGTGCATCTCGACATCGACGCGCAGAGCGACATGACCTGGGTCGTCGTCAACGATCCGATTCCCGCGGGCGCGACGATTCTCGGCTCCGGCCTCGGACGCGACTCCGAAGCGGCGACCCAGGGCGAGAAACAGGATCGCGGCGCGTGGCCTGCTTTCGTCGAACGCAGCTTCGATGGTTACCGCGCGTACTACGGCTATCTGCCCAAAGGCAAGCTGACCGTCGAATACACCATGCGGCTTAACAATCCCGGCACCTTCGGCTTGCCGCCCACGCGCGTCGAAGCGCTTTACGCCCCCTCGTCGTTCGGCGCGTTGCCGAATGCGCCGGTGGTCGTAAAGCCGCTTGCCGCAAAGTGATGTCATGAAACGCGCCGCCGGCTTCGTCACCGCGTGCGTTCTTTCGGCGGCGGCGCACGCGTCGCCGGGCTTCGACGACGTGCGCGCGAACTGGCGCAGCTCCGACTGGGTCCTGCTCGCCCGCGACGGCGAGCCGCTTGCCCGCACGCGCATCGACAAAAGCGCGCGGCGCGGCGACTGGGTCGCGCTCTCGGATGTATCGCCGGCATTGCGCGAAGCGATCGTCGTATCGGAGGACAAGCGCTTCTACGAACACGCGGGCGTCGACTGGCGCGGCGCGGCGGCAGCCGCGTGGGGCAATCTGTGGAACACGCGCACGCGTGGCGCATCGACGGTGACGATGCAGCTCACCGGACTCATCGAAGCCGATAAATCGGCCGGCCGGCGCTCGATCGGCGAAAAGGCCGGGCAGACGATCGGCGCGCTTTGGCTCGAACGAACCTGGCGCAAGGATCAGATTCTCGAGGCGTATCTGAATCTCGTGCCGTTCCGCGGCGAGATCGTCGGGTTGTCGGCGTTGTCGCAGACACTTTTCGGCAAGGCGCCGTCCGGGCTCGACGAACGCGAGGCCGCGCTCGCCGCTGCACTCGTGCGCGCGCCGAACGCCCCGTATGCGAAAGTCGCCGCGCGCAGTTGCGTGATCCTGCGCGATATGCAGGCGCTGCACGGCGTCGCCCGAAGCGTCGATCCATGCGTCAATCTCGACAGCTACGTTCAGCTCACGCTCACGCGCACGGCCGCCGCGCCCGCTTATGCGTCAGGCGACGACGCCCTCGCGCCGCATCTCGCGCGACGTGTCGCGAGCGAGGTGCATCCGGCGGCGGGCGCACGCGTGCGCTCCACGCTCGATTCACGCCTGCAACGCTTCGCCCGCGACACGCTCGCGCGAACGCTCGCCGAACTGAACGCGCGCGCGCATCCGCGCAACGTGCACGACGCGGCGGCCATCGTGATCGACAACCGTTCGGGCGACGTGCTCGCGTGGGTCGGCTCGGCAGGCGGTTTGTCGAACGCGCCGGAGGTCGATGCCGTACTCGCCCCGCGTCAGGCGGGCTCGACGCTCAAGCCCTTCCTCTATGCGCAGGCCTTCGACGAGAAGCGCCTCACCGCCGCCACGCTGCTCGACGACGCGCCACTCGATCTCGCGACCGGCGGCGGCCTCTACATACCGCAAAACTATGATCACGATTTCAAAGGCTGGGTGAGCGTGCGTACGGCCCTCGGCTCTTCGCTGAACGTGCCGGCGGTGCGCACGCTCGTGATGGTCACGCCGCATCGATTCGCGAAGACGCTGGTCGCGCTCGGCATTCCCTTGTCGCGGGCGGGCGACTACTACGGCTTCAGCCTCGCGCTCGGCAGCGCCGACGTCACATTGGCGTCGCTCGCCAACGCCTATCGCGCGCTCGCCAACGGCGGCATCGCTCGCCCCATCTTCGATCTCGCCGAACATCGGCCGACATCTGCCGCAAACCGCGTCTTCAGTCCCGAGGCGAGCTTCATCGTCACCGACATCCTCGCCGACAACAACGCGCGCACGCGCACCTTCGGCTTCGACAGCGTGCTCGCGACACGCACCTTCAGTGCGGTCAAAACGGGCACGAGCAAGGACATGCGCGACAACTGGGCGGTCGGTTTCACTTCGCGATACACCGTGGGTGTGTGGGTCGGGAACGCGGACGGCGCACCGATGTGGGACGTATCCGGTGTGACGGGCGCGGCGCCGGCGTGGAACGCCATCGTCAACTATCTGAACCGGCGATCGGATAGCCGTCCGCCGCCAGCGCCGCCGGGCGTCGTACAGACGCGCGTCACGTATCAGAACGAGATCGAACCCGCGCGCAGCGAATGGTTCGTGCGCGGCACGCAGATGAGCGCCATCGGCCTCACGGCGAATGCGTCGCAGACCGCACGCGGCGCGAATGCCGATGCACGGGCGGCACGCATAGGCGCGCCCACGGACGGCACGATCTTCGCGCTCGACCCGGACATTCCGCCCGCGCGCCAGCGCGTGTTGTTCGAGCGCGCGGACAGCGGCGCGCGCCTTGCGTGGCGGCTCGACGGAAAGCCCTACGGCCACGACGCCCGCGCCGCATGGCTGCCGTGGCCGGGCCGTCACGTGCTCGAACTCATCGATGCAAAAGGCGAAATCGTCGACAAGGTCGGTTTCGAGGTTCGCGGCGCCTTCGCGAAAACGGCCTCGGCCGCGTCGAAGTGATGAAGGTCGGCAGACACCGCGACGTCATCCATCCGGCATTTCGCAACGTTAAAGATTGTGCGGAAAGCGCGGTGCGCGCGGCGGGGTCGTGCACAATGCGAACCGTTATCGTTGCGGGACCGGGTTTTTGCCCTATCCTTAACGGCATCTTTCCGACTGGCCCGAACTTATCGATTCATCCTTTCTCTCTCAAGCTGGAGTGCCGTCATGCTGAAAAAGCTGCTGATGCTGTGCGTAGCGTTGATGCTGTCGATGGGTGCGGCCTTCGCCGCGGTCGATGTCAATACCGCCGACCAAGCCGCGCTGGAAGCGGTGAAAGGGCTGGGGCCGGTGAAGTCGAAGGCGATCATCGACGAGCGCACGAAAAACGGCCCGTTCAAGGACGCCGACGATCTCGCGACCCGCGTCAAGGGGCTCGGCACCAAGTCGGTGGCGACGCTGGAGCAGAACGGCCTGACGATTGGCGGCTCGTCGCTGCCGCCTACGGGCAAGACCCCGAAGCCCGCGACCACGTCGACGCAAGGCGGCAGCGCCGCGCCGAACTCGACGGTGAAGTCATCGGCGGCGGCCACCGGCGCGACGTCGCCGGCGGCCACTACGGCGCAGACCCCGGCTACGGCACCTGCCGCGCCGGCATCCGGCACGAAGGCGTCGAAGAAATCGAAGAAGGAAAGCGCGGCTGCAGAAACGGCGAGCGCTTCGGGCCCGTCCGCCGCGAGCGACGCGAAGCCCGCCAAATCGAAGCGCAGCAAGAAAGACAAGGCCGCCAGCGCCGCGGCTGCCAGTCAGTGATTCTTCGGGGAACCATGTCGAAGGAAAGTTGCCTTCGTATGACCATCGTTGAACGGCCGCTCGCGGCCGATGCCCGCGACGCCATGCCCGGTTCAAAGCCGGACGCGGCGGTGCGGGCGAACCCACCCCGCAACCTCTCGTAGTGAGACTGTCATGAGCCTACTCGATATCCTCGCCTCCTCCCTCGGCAATTCATCGCAACAACCAGGCGGCCAACAGGGCCAGTCCGGCCAGGCCGCGCTGATCGCAGCGGCGCTCGCATTCGTCAACAGCCAGCCGGGCGGCATCATGGGCCTGATCCAGCGCTTCCAGCAGCACGGCGCGGGCGATGTCGTCCAGTCGTGGATCGGCACCGGTGAGAACAAACCCATCAGCCCCGACACGCTCACCAACGTGCTCGGCCAAGACAATGTCGGCGCACTCGCGCAAAAGGCCGGCGTTTCGGGCGACCAACTCTCGGGCATGCTGGCGGCAGTGCTGCCGCATATCGTCGATCGCGCGACGCCCAATGGCGAAGTGCCGCCCGAAGGTCAGCTCGATCTGACCGGCGTGCTCGGCTCGCTCGGCGGCCTCGCCGGTCTCTTCGGCAAGAGCGAAGAGCCGAAGCAGGGTTAAGCGCGCTAATTCGGCTTGCATCGAAGGCCCCGCAGGCATCGCGCCGCGCGGGGCTTTTGCTTTTCGCACAGCGCTTTCGAGCGAGCAAAAAAGAAAAAAGGGCAACGAATCGCTTCGTTGCCCTTTTGCATGAACGGCCGCCCCGCTTGCGGGACGGCCCCATGGCGCGTCAATGCACGACGCGATCGAACACGAACTCGCCTTCCCGCACATCGACCGGAATGACGTCCTTCGGCCCGAAACGCCCGGCGAGGATGAGCTTGGCGACCGGATTCTCGATCTCCTGCTGAATCGCACGCTTGAGCGGCCGCGCGCCGAACAGCGGGTCGTAACCGACCTTGCCGATCTGCCCGAGCGCCGCATCCGACACTTCGAGTTGCATGTCGAGCTTGGCGAGACGCTCACGCAGACGCTGCAGTTGAATCCTCGCGATCGACTCGATGTTCGTGCGGTCGAGCGCATGGAACACGACGACGTCGTCGATACGGTTCAGGAACTCCGGCCGGAAGTGCAGCTTCACTTCTTCCCAGACGGCATCCTTCACCTTCTCCTGCGGCTCGCCGACCATGCCCTGAATGACTTGCGAACCAAGGTTCGACGTCATCACGATCACCGTGTTCTTGAAGTCGACGGTGCGGCCCTGGCCATCGGTCATGCGGCCATCGTCGAGCACTTGCAGCAGCACGTTGAACACGTCCGGGTGCGCCTTCTCGATCTCGTCGAGCAGAATCACGCTGTACGGCTTGCGGCGCACGGCTTCGGTCAGATAACCGCCTTCCTCGTAGCCAACATATCCCGGCGGCGCGCCGATCAAACGGGCGACGCTGTGCTTCTCCATGAACTCGCTCATGTCGATGCGGATGAGATGATCCTCCGAATCGAAAAGGAAGGCCGCGAGCGCCTTGCACAACTCGGTCTTGCCGACGCCCGTCGGCCCGAGGAACAGGAACGAGCCATACGGTCGGTTCGGATCGGACAGACCCGCGCGCGAACGGCGAATCGCATCCGCCACCGCGCCGATTGCCTCGTCCTGGCCGATGACGCGCTCATGCAGCTTGCTCTCGATCTGCAGCAGCTTCTCGCGTTCGCCCTGCATCATGCGCGACACGGGAATGCCGGTGGAACGCGACACCACTTCCGCGATTTCCTCCGCCCCGACTTGCGTGCGCAAAAGACGCGGACGCGTCGGATTGTTCTGCTCCTGCGATTCGGCCTGCGTCACCTGCTTCAGGCGCGCTTCGAGCTCGGGCAGCTTGCCGTACTGCAACTCGGCGACTTTTTCGAGCTTGCCTTCGCGCTGCAAACGCGTGATGTCCGCGCGCACCTTCTCTATTTCTTCCTTCAACTGCGCGCTGCCCTGCACTGCCGCTTTCTCGGCAGTCCAGATTTCCTCGAGATCGGAATACTCGCGGTTCAGCCGGTCGATTTCCTCTTCGATCAGTTGCAGACGCTTCTGCGACGCCTCGTCCTTCTCCTTCTTCACGGCTTCGCGCTCGATCTTCAACTGAATGAGACGGCGGTCCAGCTTATCCATCTCTTCGGGCTTCGAATCGATTTCCATCTTGATGCGCGACGCGGCTTCGTCGATCAGATCGATGGCCTTGTCCGGCAAGAAGCGGTCCGTGATATAGCGATGCGACAGTTCCGCGGCCGCGACGATAGCGGGATCGGTGATTTCGACGCCGTGGTGCAACTCGTACCTTTCCTGCAAGCCGCGCAGGATCGCGATGGTCGCTTCCACCGACGGTTCATCGACGAGCACTTTCTGGAAGCGCCGCTCGAGCGCCGCATCCTTCTCGATGTACTTGCGATATTCGTCGAGGGTGGTTGCGCCGATGCAGTGCAGCTCGCCGCGCGAGAGCGCCGGCTTGAGCATGTTGCCCGCGTCCATCGCGCCTTCGGCCTTGCCCGCGCCGACCATCGTGTGAATTTCATCGATGAAGACGATCGTCTGGCCTTCGTCCTTCGCTATGTCGTGCAGCACGGCTTTCAGGCGCTCCTCGAACTCGCCGCGATACTTCGCGCCTGCGAGCAGCGCCGCCATATCGAGCGACAGCACGCGTTTGCCCTTGAGCGTTTCCGGCACTTCGCCGTTGACGATACGCTGCGCGAGCCCTTCGACGATCGCCGTCTTGCCGACGCCCGGCTCGCCGATCAGCACCGGATTGTTCTTCGTGCGACGTTGCAGGATCTGGATCGAGCGACGAATCTCGTCATCACGGCCGATCACCGGATCGAGCTTGCCCGCGCGAGCGCGCTCGGTCAGATCGACGGTGTATTTCTTGAGCGCCTCACGCTGGCTTTCGGCGTCCTGGCTATTGACCTGCGCGCCGCCGCGCACGGCGTTGATCGCGGCTTCGAGCGCTTTTCTCGACAGACCGTGCTGCTTCGCCAGACGGCCCGCTTCGCCCCGGTCGTCGGCCACGGCGATCAGAAACATCTCGCTCGCGATGTAGGTGTCGTTGAGTTTCTGCGCTTCCTTGTCGGCGGCATTGAGCAGGCCCGCGAGTTCGCGGCTCACTTGCACGTTGCCGTCCGTGCCCTGAACTTGCGGCAGACGGTTGATCGCTTCGTTCAGCGAGGTCTGCAGCGCCTGAACCTGCACGCCAGCATGCGAGAGCAGCGAGCGCGCCGAGCCGTCCTGCTGCGCGATGAGCGCCGCGAGCAGGTGCACCGGTTCGATGTACTGGTTATCACGACCGACCGCCAGGCTCTGCGCGTCGGAGAGCGCTTCCTGAAATTTGGTGGTGAGTTTGTCGATTCTCATTTTTTGAAAGCTCCAATTCTGAATACGACCAAAATGAGGCGCTTTTTGTCACTTTCAAGCACGCTTTGGCGCAAAAAGTGCGTTTTTTGCTCTCCGACAATGACGGCGTGCACCGTCCACACGCTCAGGATTGACTGCGGCGTTCGAGCTTTGTTCAGCGCGTGACGCGTCCGCGCGCGTCAGGACGACGCGCGGACCGGCACTAAGGCGCCCGCCGGAAGCGGCGCAATGCTGACGATGCCGAGCAGCCGCGCGAGTTCGTTCGCCGGCTGCGCGAGCTCGCCGACCGTATGCTTGTCGAGTTCGGCGAGAAAGGCGTCGCGCGCCGCCGCGAGCACGCCGCGCAGGCGGCAGTTCGGCTGGATCACGCAGCGCGGACGGGTTGCATCTTCCTGATCCGCGAAGCAACCGACGAGCGCGAAATCACTCTCGGTCTTGCGCACGATGTCACCGATCGTGAGCTCGCGCGAGCGCGACGAAAGCCGCAGGCCGCCGTTGCGGCCGCGCACCGTCTCGACCCAGCCGAGCTCGCCGAGCTGCTGGACGATCTTCATCAAGTGATTCTTCGAGATGCCGTACGCATCCGAAATCTCCTGAATCGTCGAAAGGCCCGAAGGTCGAACGCAGAGATAAAGGAGAACGCGCAGCGAATAATCGGTGTAATCGGTGAGTCGCATGATTTCGCGCGAATAGAATTGGATGAAGGCACATCGGTGATTTGACGGACCGCGCGTCTCGTCAGAAACCCTCGCGCAAGACGCAGCGAACCGAGACGCATAAGATACGGACGAACGTCCATGCGTTTCGGGCAACACTCGGGCAACATTCGGACAACTCACGGCACATGCATGCCGCCCGCGCACGGAAGCACCATTTTGCGTCATCTTGATATGCTTCGTCAGCAAAATATCTGATCTACTCTCTCTTTGTTTCGCAGATCGACGATGAACACCGAACACCCGGCCACCGACGCGCCACGTGAGCGCGAACCCAGCGAAGCTAACGTCCGCGCGTTGGTGGAAGCCTTTTATCGTCGCGTCGACGACGATCCCCTGCTCGGGCCGATCTTCTCGCGCGCGCTCACGGGACGTTGGGACGAGCATCTCGCCAAAATGACGACTTTCTGGTCGAGCCTCGTGCTCGGGTCGAAACAGTATCGGGGAAATGTCCAGGAAGCCCATCGTCCGATCGACGATATCGAGCCGCGCCACTTCGCGCGCTGGCTGTCGCTGTTTCTGAACACGGTCGAGTCGCGCTACGAACCGGCCGCCGCAGTGCAGTTCATGGAACCGGCGCTGCGCATCGCGCAGAGTCTGCAACTCAGCAAGTTCGGCTGGGATTATCAGATTCCCGTCGAGCAGCAGGAATTGCTCGCGGCGCTCAAGCGCCAGCGCACGGGCGGCGCCCCCGAGCCGCGCTTTCCCGAGCGTCCGGGCGCGGAGCCGTTTCCGGCGAAATTCGTCGGCACGGGCGCTGACGAAAAGTAACGCCAATCAGGACGGATAGTCCTGCCAGCGCGCGAGCGCCGCATCGTCGGATTCGCGCGCGTCGACCCAGCGTTCGCCCGCTTCGGTCTTTTCCTTCTTCCAGAACGGCGCTTGCGTCTTGAGATAGTCCATCACGAAAGCGCACGATTCGAACGCCTCTGCGCGATGCACCGCCGTCGTTGCGACGAGCACGATCTGATCGAGCGGCTTCAGCTTGCCCACGCGATGCACGATGAGCACGTCCGAGCCGCGCCAGCGCTCGCGCGCCTGATCGGCGATCGCTTCGAGCGACTTCTCCGTCATGCCAGGGTAATGCTCGAGCTCCATGGTTTCGACGGCGCTGCCCTCGTTCAGATCGCGCACCGTGCCGACGAAACACGCGACCGCACCGACCTTCGGATTGTCGGCACGCAGCGCGGCGACTTCCGCGCTGATGTCGAAATCGGCTTCCTGCACGCGGACTTTGGAACGCGTCGACATGTCAGCCACCCGTGACCGGCGGAAAAAACGCAACCTCACAGCCCTCGGTGATGCGCTGCGACGGATTCGTCATCACGTGATTGCACGCCATGCGCAACGCCCGGCCTTCGGCGAGCGCCTCTTCCCACACGCCGCCGCGCATGCGCAGCCAGGCGCGCACATCGCCGACATTCACCACCGTGTCCGGCACGCTGACCGTCTCGTTCGCGACGCCCAGCGCCTCGCGCACGCTCGCGAAAAACCTCAGTTCGACTTTCATATCAGTTCTGAAAATGGGATGAAGCGCACGATCTCGCCAGCGCTGATCGCATGATTCGGCGGATTGTCGATGAGACCGTCGCCCCAGACGGTCGATGTCAGCACGGCCGAGCTCTGGTTCTCGAAGAGATCGAGCCCGCCCGACGCGTTCACGCGCGCGCGCAGGAATTCGTTGCGACGGTCGCCTTTTTTCTGACTGAAGTCGGCGCGCATCGAGTAGACGCGCGGCGTGACCTTCTGCACGCCCGCAAGACGCAGCAGGAAGGGCCGCACGAACAGCAGGAACGTGCAGAAACTGGACACCGGATTGCCCGGCAAGCCGATGAAGAACGCCTCGCTGCCTTCATCGCCGCGCCGCACCGCGCCGAAGGCGAGCGGCTTGCCGGGTTTCATCGCGATCTGCCACATCGAAATGCGCCCTTCGGCCTCCACCGCCGGCTTCACGTGATCTTCCTCGCCGACCGACACGCCGCCGCACGTCAGGATCAGATCGTGATCGGTCGCCGCACGCCGCAGCGTCTCGCGGGTCGCGTCCAGCCGATCCGGCACGATGCCGAGATCGGTCACCTCGCAGCCGAACTTCGCAAGGAGCGCTCGCAGCGTGAAGCGGTTGGAGTTGTAGATCGCGCCGGGTTCGAGCGGCTCGCCGGGCATGCGCAGTTCGTCGCCGGTGAAGAAGATCGCGACACGCACGCGGCGCACGACATCGAGCTCTGCGCAACCGACCGACGCCGCCAGCCCGAGCGCCTGCGGCGTGAGGCGCGTGCCCGCGGGCAGGATCACCGAATCGCGCCTGATATCCGCGCCTTGCTGCGTGATCCACTCGCCCGCTGCGGGCGTCTGCGCGAACGCGATGCGCCCGTCATCCGCAACGCGCGCCATTTCCTGCATGACGACGGCATCCGCGCCGGGCGGCACCGTCGCGCCGGTGAAGATACGCGCGGCCGTGCCCGCCGCGAGCGGCTTCCCCGCGTGGCCCGCCGGAATGCGCTGGGACACCGGCAGTGCGACGGGCGCGCCTTCGTTCGCGCCGGCGAGATCGGCGGCGCGGACCGCGTAGCCGTCCATCGAGCTCGTATGCATGGGCGGGACGTCGAGCGGCGAGGTCACATCGGCGGCGAGCACGCGGTTGAGCGCGTCGAGCGTGCCGACGCGCTCGCGGCCGTCCACCTGACGCGCGGCGTCGAGCAAACGGCCGAGCGCATCGGCGGTGGCGAGCATCGGAGGACGGCTGGAAGCGGGTGGCGTGGTTGACATGGAGTTTGCTTCAGGCGCGCGAGGCGCCCCGATCGTGAAAAGGGACACGGCAATTCTGGTCAACTATTGTAGCGAGAAGGCAGGCATCGCACCTTCGGCTTCAGGGAAGCCAGTCATGCGACGCGACTGATGCCGCAAACCGTTTGAGTGCCTCAAAGCCGCCGCGGTGCGGTGATACACTCGCAGCACATCTCCCACGTCCATTTCCATGAAATTCTGTTCCGTCTGCGGCCACGAGGTCGGCCTCGCCATTCCGCCCGGCGACAACCGTGAGCGCTTCGTCTGCAACAACTGCGGCACGGTTCACTATCAAAATCCGCGTAACGTCGTAGGCACCGTCCCGGTGTGGGACGACAAGGTGCTGCTGTGCCGCCGCGCGATCGAGCCCCGCTACGGCTACTGGACCTTGCCCGCCGGCTTCATGGAAATGCAGGAGACGACGAGCGAAGGCGCCGCGCGCGAAACGCTCGAGGAAGCGGGCGCGCGCGTCGAGATCCAGAGCCTTTTCACCCTGCTCAACGTGCCGCACGTGCATCAGGTGCATCTCTTCTATCTGGCGCGGCTGCTCGATATCGAAGTCGATCCCGGCGAGGAAAGCTTGGAGGTGAAGCTCTTCGAGGAAAGCGAGATTCCGTGGGACGAGATCGCGTTTCCGACGGTCGGCCAGACGCTGC
>Ga0105251_10002398_pt1 | contig 14799 bp, 11 predicted proteins | sample KBSS64metaG_FD_80424 | JGI IMG/M metagenome (GOLD analysis project Ga0105251, IMG submission 80424) | Switchgrass rhizosphere microbial communities from Kellogg Biological Station, Michigan, USA - KBS S6-4 metaG | ecosystem: Host-associated > Plants > Roots > Rhizosphere > Soil | place...
CTGTAGGAGCGAGCTTGCTCGCGAAAAATGCCCAGGCGACGCGTCCCTTCAGGATGCCCGCGTTACCGTTAACGTTCTTCGCGAGCAAGCTCGCTCCTACAGAGAAGCCTGCTACGATTGCGTCAAGTTCACTCCCAACCCATCACGAGTGCTTGGCATGCAATTACCGGACATGAACCTGCTGGTCGCCCTCGACGCCTTGCTCGACGAGGGCAGTGTGGTGGGTGCCGCGCGGCGGATGAACCTGAGCCCGGCCGCCATGAGCCGCACCCTCACGCGAATCCGCGAGGCGGTGGGCGATCCGATCCTGGTGCGCGCCGGTCGCGGCCTGGTGCCGACGCCCAAGGCCTTGGAGCTACAAGGCCAGGTGCGTAACGTGGTGGAACAGGCGGCGCTGCTGTTTCGCTCGGCGGACGAAGTGGACTTGCGCACGTTGCGCCGCCGGTTCAGCGTGCGGGCCAATGACTTTTTTGTCGGGGTGTATGGCGGTCGGCTGTTCGACACCATGGAGCGCATGGCGCCGCTGTGCGAGCTGCGCTTCGTGCCCGAAGGCGACACCGACGACGAAGCCCTGCGTGAAGGCCGGCTCGATCTGCGGGTGGGTAACACCATGCCGATCACCCCGGAAGTGAAGGTGCAAAACCTGTTCACCACCACCTTCGTCGGGCTGGCGCGGGAAGGGCATCCGTTGTTCGATGGAGAAATCACCGCTGCACGGTTCGCCAGCTACTCCCACATCAGCATCTCCCGGCGCGGCATCGCCCGTGGTCCGATCGACACGGCGCTCAACGCTCAGGGCCTGGAACGTCGAGTCGCCATGATCGCCCCGGGGTTTCACGGCGCGATGTTCATGCTGCCGGACTCCGACCTGATCCTGCCGGTGCCCAAGGAAGCGCTCTACAGCGCCAATCGCCTGAAGCTGCCGTTGCGCGCCTTCACCCTGCCGATCTCCCTGCCGACCCTGGTGTTGACCCAGGCCTGGCACCCGCGTTTCGACAAAGACCCGGCCCATAAATGGCTGCGCGAGACCATGCGTGAATGCTGCGAGACGACGTGGCAAGAAGCGCAACCCACGTGAGTCGCAAGTGAGCTCGGTCAATGTGGGAGCTGGCTTGCCTGCGATGCGGGCGACCCGGCTTTTCAGGAGTAGCGAGGTGATGCCATCGCGGGCAAGCCTGGCTCCCACAGAGATCGCCTATATTTTGATCATTGCGTCTGGTGCACTTATAAGCTTCCTATAAGTCACTTTTTGTCATGTCTAAGCCTGATTAAACTGCTCGGGTATTTCCTATTCCGAGTTGTAGTTCATGACGTCCCTCGCTGCCCCCGCACCCCTGGCCGCAGCCAAGCCGACCGCCATCACCCCGCCCGTTTTCGGCCCGCGCATCATCATCGGCCTGGTGGGCGTATTGCTCGCAGTGCTGGTGTCCGGCCTCAACGAGATGGTGACCAAAGTCGCCCTCGCCGATATTCGCGGTGCGATGTACATCGGCTTCGACGAAGGCACCTGGCTGGTGGCTGCGTACACCGCCACCTCCGTCTCGGCGATGGCCTTTGCACCCTGGTGTTCGGTGACGTTCTCTCTGCGCCGTTTCACCCTGTGCGCCATTGGCCTGTTCACCGTGCTTGGCGTGCTGTGCCCGTTCGCACCGAATTACGAAAGCCTGCTGATTTTGCGCACCGTGCAAGGCCTGGCCGGCGGCGCCTTGCCGCCGATGCTGATGACCGTGGCCCTGCGGTTCCTGCCGGCCCACGTCAAGCTATACGGCCTGGCCGGCTACGCCCTGACCGCAACCTTCGGCCCCAGCCTCGGCACACCGCTGGCGGCCATGTGGACCGAATACGTCGGTTGGCAATGGGCGTTCTGGCAGATTGTCGGGCCGTGCCTGCTGGCCATGGCTGCTGTGGCCTACGGCTTGCCTCAGGATCCCGTCCGCCTGGAGCGCTTCAAGCAGTTCAACTGGCGCGGCCTGCTGCTGGGGTTCCCGGCGATCTGCATGCTGGTGATCGGCCTGTTGCAGGGCAACCGCCTGGACTGGTTCGAATCACCGCTGATCACCTCGTTGCTGATCGGCGGCCTGGTGTTGCTGGTGCTGTTCATGATCAACGAGTGGTCGCGTCCGATGCCGTTTTTCAAGTTGCAGATGCTCGGCATCCGTAACCTGGCGTTCGCGCTGATTGTGCTCGCCGGCGTGCTGATCGTGCTGCTGGCGGTGACCATCATTCCGTCCAGCTACCTGGCTCAGGTACAAGGCTACCGCCCGCTGCAAACTGCCCCGGTGATGCTGATCATGGCGCTGCCGCAGTTGATTGCGCTGCCGTTGGTGGCGGCGCTGTGCAACCTGCGTTGGGTCGATTGCCGTTGGGTATTAGGCATCGGCTTGAGCATGTTGATCCTGTCCTGTGTGGGCGGGGCGCAACTGACGTCGGCGTGGATCCGCGATGATTTCTACGCGCTGCAGTTGCTGCAAATCTTCGGGCAACCTATGGCGGTGTTGCCGCTGTTGATGCTCTCCACCGGCAGCATCACGCCCCAGGACGGGCCGTTCGCCTCGGCGTGGTTCAACACCGTCAAAGGCCTGGCCGCCGTGGTCGCTACCGGCGTTATAGACGCCCTGACCACCCACCGCCTGCATTTCCACTCGACCATGTTGGTGGACAGCCTGGGCAACTCGCCCCTGGCCGACAGCGATGCCGCCGGCCTTGCCCATCGCTTGCACCAGCAGGCCGTGGTGCTCACTTCTTCGGATCTCTACTACGTCATGGCCGGTGTCGCGGCGGTGTTGATCCTGCTGATTTTCTGGATGCCGACGCGGATTTATCCGCCCCGCGCGCCGACTTGATTGCTCACTGAGCCAAAGGGATCGTTATGAAACGCAAAGACAAAATCGCTGTAACCGTCATCACCGTGTTCGCCGTGGGTGTGCTGGTTTACCTGCTGGCGCCGGGCGTGTTCGGCAGCAAGCGCCAGACCACCAACGACGCCTTCGTCGCCGCCGACTACACCCTGGTGGCGCCACGCGTGGCCGGGTTTATCAAGGAAGTGCTGGTGGAAGACAACCAGCGGGTCAAGGCCGGCCAGTTGCTGGCGTTGATCGATGACCGTGACTTCCGCGCCGCCGCCCAGGCGGCCGACGCCGATACGTTGGTGGCCCAGGCGCAACTGAAAAACGCCACGGCAACCCTGGAGCGACAAAGCTCGGTGATTGCCCAGGCCCAGGCCACCGTGGCGGCAGATCGCGCCGAAGTGGCGTTTGCCGAACATGAACTGAACCGTTACAACCACCTCGCCGGCGTAGGCGCTGGCACCGTGCAGAACGCCCAGCAAGCCAAGACCCGCATCGACCAGGCCACTGCGCGCCTGGCGAGTGCCACGGCGGTGCTGGCTGCCGAACGCAAGCAGGTGGAAATCCTCAGCGCCCAGCGGGATGCGGCCGAAGGCGGTCTGAAACGTGCCCAGGCCGCACTGGAAATGGCCAGCTTTCAGTTGTCGTACACCCGCATCGTCGCGCCGGTGGACGGCATGGTCGGTGAGCGCGCGGTGCGGGTTGGCGCCTATGTGACGCCGGGCAGCAAGATCCTCGCCGTAGTGCCGCTGGCCGAGGCTTATGTGGTGGCCAATTTCCAGGAGACCCAACTGTCCCACATGCACGCAGGCCAAGCGGTTGAAGTGTGGGTCGACAGCCTCGACGGTGATGTGCTCAAGGGGCATCTCGAAAGCCTGGCGCCGGCCACCGGCGTGACGTTTGCCTCGGTCAAGCCGGACAACGCCACCGGCAACTTCACCAAGGTGGTGCAGCGCATTCCGGTGAAAATCATTCTGGAGCCCGGCCAGGCGCTGACCGAACGCCTGCGGGTCGGCATGTCGGTGGAAGCCAGCGTCGACACCCACGCCGCCGCCCAGCCACGGGAGGTCGCCCAGCAATGAGACGCCTCGCCTGGATTACCTTGAGTTTGCTCAGCCTGAGTGCCTGCACCGTCGGCCCGGACTTTCAGCGCCCGCAAAACCCGCTGGGCAAATGGACCGAGCCTCAGGGCCGACAAGCCGCCAGTCATGCGGTCAACGACCCGTTGGAAGAGCGTTGGTGGGAAGTGTTCCACGACGTACAACTCACCGCGCTCACACGTCGCGCGCTGACCGACAACCTCGACCTGAAACTCGCCAGCAGTCGCCTGCAACAAAGCCGCGCGGCGCGCCAAGTGATCACTGCCGAGCGCTACCCGACCGTCAACGCCACCGGCGACTACCTGCGCCAACGCAACAGCGCCGATGGCTTGAGCGATCCCTCCGGCAAGAATGGCCGCTCGGCCTTTAACCAGTGGGACATGGGTTTCTCCGCTGCCTGGGAACTGGACTTCTGGGGCCGGGTAAAACGCGAAACCGAAGCCGCCGACGCGACTCTGCAAGTCGCCGAGAACGACCGCCGCGCCGTGCTGTTGTCAGTGCTGGCGGAAACCGCCCAGGACTACATCCAACTGCGCGGCGTACAGAACACCCGGGCCGTCACCGAGCAAAACCTCGACGTCGCCCGCCACAGCCTCAAGCTGTCGCAGCTGCGCCTGGCCGACGGGGTTGCCACTGACCTGGACGTCGCCGAAGCCGCTGCCCAAGTCGCCGCCATCGAGGCGCGCCTGCCGGACTTGCAGCAACGCCAGGACCAACTGATCAACGCCCTGAGCTTGTTGATGGGCGAACCGCCACAAGCGCTGTATGCCGAACTGTCCAAGGACGCCGCCGTGCCGCAGACCCAACGTCAGGTTGCCATTGGCCTGCCGTCGCAACTGGCCGAACGTCGCCCCGATATCCGTCAGGCCGAAGCGCGCTTGCATGCCGCCACCGCTTCCATCGGCGTGGCCAAGGGCGACTTCTACCCGCGTATCACCCTGTCCGGCAGCGTGGGCTCCCAGGCGTTGCAGCTGGCGGACTTCGGTTCATGGAGCTCCCGTGCATTCGCCTTTGGGCCGCAGTTGAGCTTGCCGATTTTCAACGGTGGCCGGCTGCAAGGCATGCTCGATCTGCGCGAAGCCCAGCAACAGGAAGCGGCCCTGGCCTACCAGCAGACCGTGCTGCGGGCCTGGCATGAAATCGACGATCAACTGACCCGCTACAACGCCAGCCAACTGCGCCGCGACAGCCTTGCCGAAGCCGTTCGGCAGAACCAGATCGCCCTCGCTACTGCGCAGCATCAATACGTCGAAGGCGTGGTGGATTTCGTCAACGTGCTGACGGTGCAAAGCGCGCTGCTGGCGACGCAAGAGCAGTGGGTGGAAAGCTCCACCGGCGTGTCTCTGGCCATGGTCGGGTTGTACAAGGCGTTGGGCGGTGGCTGGGAATCGGTGTATCCGTTGCAAACTGCCGGACGCTGAATGACAAAGAACTTTGCCAGCCGCGCAACAAGGTGTAATGATAATTGCTCTCAATAACGTATCTGAGCTTTTCATGGACACCGCGACTGACGGCCGGCAACAGCTTCATCTCCTGTATCGCGACCATCACGGCTGGTTGCAAGGCTGGCTGCGCAAACGCCTGGGGGATCGCGAACACGCCGCCGATGTGGCGCAGGACACCTTCCTGCGCTTGCTGGTATCGGGGCGCTTTCCCGGTGACAAGGAAAGCCGCAGCTACCTGACACAGATCGCCCGCAACCTGGTGATTGACCAATGGCGGCGCCTGCGCATCGAGCGCGCCTACCTGGAAAGCATCGCCCACCTGCCGGAGCCCGAGTCGCCGTCGCTGGAAACCCGCGCATTGATCCTTGAAACCCTGATGCAAATCGACGCCATGCTCGACCGCATGCCCGACAACGTGCGCCGCGCGTTCCTGTTGTCGCAGTTCGAAGGGCTGAGCTACGCACAGATCGCCGAGCGCCTGGAGGTGACCGTCAGTTCAGTGCAGAAGTACATGACCCGGGCGATTCTCGCCTGCTATCAGGTCGTCTACGAAGAATGAGAACCCGGCACGAAGCGCCGATTGCCCCGGCCATTGTCGAGCAGGCCAGCGAGTGGTTGATGCTGCAGTGGGGCGGCGAGATGGACGGCGATCAGCGCCAAGCCTTCGCGCGCTGGCAGGAGGCCGACCCGGAACACCGGCGCGCCTGGAAGCGCTTGCAGCAGTTACAGCAAACCCTCGGCGGTGTGCCTGTCGACAGTGCCCGTGCGGTGTTACGCGATACACCGGACACCCAACGCCGCGCCGCCTTGAAACTGCTCGGGCTGTTGCTGGTGGCCGGTGGCAGCGGCTATCTGGTGCAAAGCAGCCGGCCTTGGCAGGCGGCGTTTGCCGACTACCGCACCGCCACCGGCGAGATTCGTCACCTGACCTTGAGCGATGGCACGCGCCTGGACCTCAACAGCAACAGCGCGGTCGACCTGCGGTTCAGCGCCAGTGAGCGGCGTATCCGCCTGATACGTGGCGAGATCCTGCTGACCAGCGGCCACGATCCGTCCCGGCCATTGATCGTCGAAACCCCGGCCGGAGATGTGCAGGCCCTGGGCACCCGGTTTGCCGTGCGTGAAGTGGACGATGGCAGCCGCGTCGACCTGTATGAAGGGCGCGTGCAGGTGCGTCCGGTGCGCGGCGCAGCGGTGCAGATGAATGCCGGGGACAGCCTGTGGTTCAGCGCCAGCCAGGTCTCGACGTTGGCGCCTGTGAATGCCAATGCCAGCAGTTGGACCGAGAACCGGCTGATCGCCGAGCGCCAGCCGCTGGGGCAGTTCGTTGCCGAGTTGAGCCGTTATCGCCCGGGGCTGTTGCGCTGCGATGCGGCAGTGGCCGGCTTGCTGTTGACCGGCGTGTTTCCGCTGAATGACACCGACGCGATTCTCCACGCGCTTGAACGTTCGTTGCCGGTGCAGGTACAGGCGGTGACGCGCTATTGGGTCACGATCAAGGCGCGGGTCTAAAAAAATTTTTTGCCTACGGCTTGTCGGTTTTCCAACCCCGTCCGGGATACCTCTTGAAAGCCAATCAAGAAGCGTTCTCACGGGGAGCCCTGCAATGTCGCACCACCCAATCCAACCCCTGGCCCGCGCCCTGCGCCGTGGCCTGTTTGTCAGTTTGCTGGCGACGGCGCCTGTGGTGCCGAGCGTGGTCCAGGCCCAGGAGAGCGCTGAAGCCCTGCGCCAATACAACATTCCCGCAGGCAACCTCGACCAGGCCTTGAACCAGTTCGCCAGCGCCTCGGGAATCCTGTTGTCGGTGGACGCCTCGCTGACCCAAGGCAAGCGCAGCGCCGGCTTGCAGGGCCGCTACGCCACCGGGCCAGGGTTGGAACGGTTGTTGGCCGGCAGCGGGTTGGTCGCGGTGCAATCCCAGGGAGGCTGGTCGTTGCAGGCGCTGCCGGCGAACGGTGCGCTGCAACTCGGAGCGACGCAGATCAGTGGCCAACAGGATCAGGAAACGGCCTGGGGCGCGGTCGACGGCATCGTTGCCAAGCGCAGCGCCACCGGCAGCAAGACCGATTCGGCGCTGGTGGAAATCCCCCAGACCATCAACGTCATCACCGCCGCCGAGATCAAGGCGCGCGGCGCCCAAAGCGTCACCCAGGCGCTGCTTTATACGCCGGGCATGACCGCCGGCGGCTTTTCCGACCGGGTCAAACTGTTCGATGAACCCACCTCCCGTGGCTTCTCGCCGACGCCGCTGTACCTCGATGGTTTGCACTTGCCTTATGGCGGCGGCAGCACCGGCGGTGCATTGCAGATCGAGCCGTACTCTCTTGAACGCATCGAAGTGCTCAAGGGCCCGGCCTCGGTGTTATACGGGCAGAACCAGCCGGGCGGCATCGTCAATATGGTCAGCAAGCGCCCCAGCGAAACCCCGGTGCATCAAGTGGTGCTGGAAGCCGGTACCTACGAACACAAAAGCGCCGCCATCGACCTCAGTGGTCCACTGGATGAACAAGGCCAGTTTCTCTATCGCCTCACTGGCCTGGCCAAGGACGAGCAGGGCGAGATCAACTACGTCGAGAACAAACGCCAATTCATCGCCCCCAGCCTGACCTGGCAGCCCAACGACGACACGCGCCTGACCGTGTTCGCCCAGTACCAGAAAGACAAAGGCGTGCCCGAGGCCCAGGGTTTGCCTGCGTCCGGGACGATCTGGGACAACCCCAACGGCAAGATCAAGCGTGATGTGTTTATCGGCGAGCCGGGCGTCAACCAGTACAACCGCGAGCAGTACGTGTTGGGCTATGAGGTGTCCCATCGCCTGAACGACACCTGGACCCTCAAGCAAAATGCCCGCTACGCCGAGGTGGACGACCGTTACACCGCACCGCTGCACGGCTACAGATTTGTACCCAACCCGGCAACTGGCGTGCAAGACCAACGCTACCTGCAGCGCTTCGGCGTGGACTGGTCGCAGAACAACAAAGTGTTTGGTGTGGATAGCATCGCCCAGGCGGAATTCGACACCGGGGCACTGTCCCATACGCTGATCGTCGGCCTCGATTACTACCACTTCAACTCGCAATTCCACGGCCTGTACGACCGTAATCCGCCGGTGATCGACCTGTTCAAGCCGGTCTACGGCCAGCGGATGAATTTCGGCCAGCCTTACCGCTGGGACCGCACCGTGACCCAGACCGGCCTGTATGTGCAGGACCAGATCAAACTGGATAAGTGGGCGCTGGTCCTCGGCGGGCGCTACGACTGGGCCAACGTGGTCAACAAGGAGCCGTTGGCCGACACCCGCACCAGCAGCAAAGACCAGGCGTTCACTGGCCGGGCCGGTTTGGTGTACCTGTTCGATAACGGCCTGGCGCCGTTTATCAGCTACTCCGAATCCTTCCTGCCGCTGTCGGGCACCGATATCAGCGGCAAACCGTTCGATCCTTCTACCGGCAACCAGTACGAAGTCGGCCTGAAATATCAGCCGCCGGGCCAGAAGAGTTTTGTGCAGGTCTCGGTCTACCAACTCGACCAGGAAAACGTGCTGACCACCAACCCGGTAGACACCACCTTCAGCACCCAGAGCGGTGCCATGCGCTCACGGGGTGTGGAGCTGGAAGCCAAGGCCTCCCTCAGCGATGCCTGGGACGTGGTCGCCTCGGCAGCGCGCAACGACATCAAATACACCAAGGACAACGACGGCCGCCAAGGCCGACACCCGGCAGGCATCTCACCGCTTACCGCTTCGGTGTGGGTCAATTACACCGTCCTCGGCGACACGCCCCTGGCGGGCCTTGGGGCAGGCGTGGGTACGCGCTATGTTCGCAGCAGCTTCGGTGATTACTACGCAGGAGCGTTCAGCATCCCGTCCTATACCGTCTACGACGCGAGCCTGAGCTACGACCTGGGTGCCTCGCCGTTCAAGCTCAAAGGTGTGAAGCTGGCGATGAATGTGCAGAACCTGACCAACAAAACCTACGTGTCGCAATGCACCAGCGACCTGGATTGTTATTACGGGGAAGGGCGCACGGTGGTGTCGAGTTTGACCTATGACTGGTAAACATTTGCGAACGGCGGCCGTTAACGTGTTTTAGCCAAACACCCTTCAGGAGATTTTCCGTGTCAGTGATCGACAACCCCTACGCGCCGCCGCAGGCCGAATTGAGCCAACCGCTTGCCGCTGCATCCACGTTTTTTGTGGTCGCACCGCGCAAGCTGGTGATCATGATTCTGCTGACCTCGGGTATGTATTTCGTCTATTGGTTCTACAAGCAGTGGACCTGCTATCGGCAGGCGACTGGCGCGAACGTCTGGCCGGTTGTGCGGGCGTTCTTCTCGGTGATTTTCCTTTACCCACTGATCATGAAAATCCGCCGGCAAGTTGAGGTCAAGGCTCCGACGTATCAATGGCAGCCACGCAGCGTGGCCATCGGGTTGGTTGTTTGCGGTGCCTTGCCCTACATGTACTCATGGGCCCTTGCGCCGCTGACCGCGATGAAGATCAGTGCTTGCCTGACGATTGTGCATCTCTACCTGATGGTGCAGGTACAGCGCGCGGTGAACCAAGTGGAGAATGACCTCAGGGGTGAAGTGAACAAACGCCTGACCTTGGCTAACTGCATCTGGATCGCTATCGGGTTGTGTTTTTACGCGCTCTCGATTGTATCGGCGATGCGTTTAGCTGAGCTGGCGCAGGGTTAGAGGATGAGCTGCTTCTGAGCTTGCAACAGCATGAAGGTAATGTCGTCGTCGCCTTGGAGATCATCGAGGCTTTGGCCCGCAATAGCCTTGAGTTGTTGCGCGGGTGAGAGCTCAGCCCAAAAACCGTCAGTGGCCAAGATCCACTTCGTATCAGGGCCTGCTTGCAACGATTGGATATGCGGCTCATGCGGCCTGCGATAGCTCATGCAGTTCCACAGTGTTTTACGTGTAGGGCTGCTGGCGATAAGGTCGTGGCTAAGGTCGCTCTTCCAGTTGGGGCCGCAGTGAGGCGGGCTTAGCCAATTTACCGCGCGCCCATCTTCCAGCTGTCCCAGGCAACAGTCACCTGCGTGAATGGAAACGGCGGTGTGACCATGAATCATGAGTACGAGATAGCTGGCGGAGGCGAAGGGGTAATTTGCGCAAAGGGTTGAGCGTACTTCGCTGAGTGAAGTGAGTGTCAGATCAAGGGTTTTGTCGGGACAGGAAATCTCAGAGCGCTTGAGGTTGGAAAAGGAAGCCAGCACATAGTGAGTCAGTGCCCGCGCCAAGGCGCCGCTTTCGGGCTTTGAGGTGCCGTCTGCTATTACGTAAAGGTAGGCACCGCTGTTGTATGCCGAGCCGGCGGCGTCCCTGTTTTCCGCTCGGTTGGTTCCTTGGCGGGTTACGCTCACAGGTAGGGTCAAGCGTGCGCTCCGGATGCAATCATTGTGCTCAGCCGTTCATGAATCAACGTTTCACGATCAGGGTCCTGAGCTGTACTTTGAACCACGTCTAAAAACGCCGTAAGCCTCAGGAGTTCAGAAAGTTGTTGGCTGACGAACGTTCGTAGCTCGCTCGGCGCTTGCTTCATTTCTTCACCCAACTCTTCGCGGCCATCAACCAATGCGATGATGTCTTCAATGTCGTTGGACATCAGAACATCCCCGTTTCCTCGTCCCTTATAGGCCTGCAGTTTCGCGGCAAGAAACCACGGCGCAGCGAATACCTTGATTCGAATGCCGTCGGGCAGGTCGTGGTAAACAGCATTTTCCAACCCGCCCACGAACCAGGTATTTGAAAACCCCAATACCTTTTCATCCGTCGGCATAAAGTCGACTTTCAGGGCGCCCAGGCGCAAGCGGCAGGTAACAGTGTCTTGTCCGGTATTCTTGAAGCCCTTGGATTTGAGATGATCCTCCAGCCGATACCAGTCAGCGGTACTTGTCAGGTGAATGACCAGATCGACATCGTCGGTGCCACGAATGGATTCCTGAGTGAATTCATCGGTGATAAGCAGGACAGTGGTGCATCCGCCGACGAAGGCCACTTGTTCCCGCAGCTCCTCCCCCAGCGCCTCAGCAACCTCTCCAAGCATGCGCAGCATCATTGTTCTGTTTGAGTTCAAAGTATCCACTCCCGCAGCATGGCGTCGGCCACTTTGGTTTCTCGTGGGCCTCCGATACGAATGGCGTCGACGAGGGCGAGGAAGTGGTAGAGAAGCTCGTCCTTTTTTACTGCGCCCGGGACAGTTTTATATAAGGGTGTGATTTCCTGACCTTTACTTTTGCCATAGGCATCAGGCCAAACAGGCATGAGGTCGCCGCCACTCATGACTTTCCCTGCCAGGATCGGGGCTGCGAATGCAGTCGGAATGCCTCTCACAATAGGGCCGGGCTTCACGGGAAATATATAGCGAATGCTGTAGGTCACCAGATCGAGAAGCGCTTTGCTTCTAACCAGTGGTGAACCGTCGGAGTGGTTTGTGTAAATCAGGCCAATGTCGCGGCAGCGATTGAGTGACGAGGACACTTCGGTTTTGCTTAGCCCGAGTGCGGAAGATAGAGCTCGCACGGAATAGCTTTGAAGATTGCCCCTCTCTACTTCTTCGTCGCGATCATCCCAGCCACGCCAATCTTCCGGCTCGGAAAACTGATAGGTCTTGAGATAACTGAAGGTGCCGTCAGAGTGCTGCATTCTCTGGGCCCATGGGTCATGCCCGTCATTGGGGACGGTAAATTCGCGCTTTTTTACGCGCTCCCCTTTTGCCCGCAGTTCAAGACTGATTAGTTTGAACAGAACTACGATATCTTGACTTTTCATGGGGCTCCGGTTCCGAGTGTCCTCTGTCCGCGGACAGAGGACACTTTCTTGCATAAAGTCTTAATCCGTGTCAAGCATCAGGTCGGATTCTGCAAAAACACCACATACCCACGAAACCACTCATTTCCCTTCAAATACCCCGGCTCCTCCCATTCCCCACCCTGAATCAACCCAATCTTGAACGGCACTCCCAGCCGGTTCATGCGTGGCAGGTACGCCGCGTAGTCCGGAATGCTGTGGCGGCCCTGGTAGGTTTGCACCACCACTTCATCAATCACGCCTTTGAGTTGGGCGATGGCGGCCGGGTCAGCGTTGCTGCTCCAGTCCATCAGCCCGGTGATGCTCAGGCGCAAATCCTTGGGCAGGCGCTGGCGCAAGTCGCGCAGGAAGTCGGCGTATTCGTTGAGGTATTGCGTGCGTGCGTCGAAGTCGATCTGGATGCCAACCACCGGGTTGCCCGCGTCTCGCCAGCGTTGTACCTGGCCGAGCATCTGGCTGTAGACCGTCTCGGGCCAGTGCAGGGTGTGGGCGCGGTACACCACCCAGATTTCACCTTGGGTGATGCGCGGCACACTCATGCCTTGGGCGATGAACTGCACGCCACGCTGGGGGGCGCGGCGGGTTGAGTTGATCTGGCCCTGGAGGATGTACAGGGTTTTGGCCTGCTTGAGCACCGGCTGCGGCGCGACGCCGCTCCACAGCCAGAACGCATTATGGTCGCGGGCGTCTACCGCGCCGAAGGCCGGGCTTGCCAGCAGGAGCAGGGCCAGCCAGAAGCGCTTCACGGCTTACCAGTAGTACTGCTGCGACTTGCCCCACTGGGTATCGGCAAACCCGGTTTTCAGCTGGCGGAACCAACCTTTGCGCACCGCCTTGTCGACGTCTTCCCCACCGCAGCTGTTGTAGCCCGAAGGCCCATAGCAGTTGATGGCGCGAAACAGTGCGTAGGCCTTGTCGTTGTGAGGGGCTTTGGGATTGCCGATCACCCGCTTGTAGCCTTCGAGCCGCGAGAAGGTTTCTCCCTTGAAGGGCGAGGCGGTACTGCCCAGGCTGCCGGCGGAGCGCGCTTGTTCCAGGGGCATGCCGTCCAGACCGTTACGCAGGACGAATTCACCGAGGCAGTTCAGGCCTTGCGGGTTTTTCGGATCGGCCTGCAGAGTGCTGGCGATTTGCGCGATGCTCGGGCAGGTGTAGCCGGACTCGGCCTTGTCACCGTTCCATTGGAACAGTTTCAACGACTGGCCGCCGCTGTAGACGTAACCCAGGCTGGTGCCGAGCTTGTCATCGGGAACCGAGGCGGGCAGTTGCTTCAGGTCCTCGGCAAAGGTCTCAAACTGGCCGCGCAGCAGGTCTTTATAAAGCAGCGTGAATTGCGCGGTCTGGCGCTCTACCGGGTCGTTGGCATCGGCGAGCTGTTGGCGCAGCAGATCGGGACCGGCGACGTTGCGCAGCAGGATATAGCGCACCTGTTTGGCACTGATCGGCGAATCGGCGGCGAATACCTTGGCCAGTTGGCCGCTGCGTTCGTAGTTCATCGCCAAGGCCAGCTCCAGCTGGTCGCGTTGCAGTGGTTGCTTGGCCAGCGGCAGCAGTTGCAGCCACAGCGCTTCGGCGGCTTTCCAGTCTTCCTTGGCTTCCAGTGCCAGGCCGCGCAGGGTCTGCTGGCTGAAGGCGAAGTAGTCCAGATTCGACGGCACGTCTTGCGGCAACAACTTCAAGGCGCGATCAGGTTGATGCTCGACGTACACGGCAAACGCCGCTTGCACGTAGTCATATAACGCCGGTTCTTGGGCGAATTTCGACTTCTGCCCATCGAGGGCTTCACGGGTGAGCTTCGGCGGGTCACCGGCGCGCATCCACATCAGGTCGTTGAGGGCCAGGATCAACGGATTGCCCACGGGTGCCGTGGTGCTGGTCAGCAACTTGGTGTCGGCTTCCTGCACCAGTTCATCCAGCGATACGTTGCGCTGGGCCTCGGTGGCCTGGGTCAGTTGCCAGGCGAAGTCGTTTGCCAGTTTGTCGGGGTTGGGCGCCAGCCAGTGCACCCGGCGCAGCAGGCCGCGGGCGGAGGCGGCATATTCGCCCTGTGGATAAGTTTTCAGGTAATCATCGAATCCAGTCTCGGCCTGTTGCAGCGCGGACTTATCCACATGCTCAAGCGAGGGCGTGCCGTATTCGTCGAAGGCATTTTGCTGGGCGTCGTTCAGCGCGGTGCGCGCCGTCATATACAACGCTGTTTCCTTGAGCCAGGACAGCGAACTGCTCGTCAGCCCGGCAAAGCCTTTTTGCGCATCGCCGAAGCGCCCGCTGTAAAAATCCCCGGCGGCTTTCAGATAGGCCAGCAATGCCTGGCCGTCTGCCGATTTCAACTGATCGGCCTCGCCCGCAGGGACGCCGTCCGAGGAACAACCGGTCAGCATCTGCAAGCGCAGTTTGGCCAGCACCTGGCGCTCGGCCTGCGGTACATCGGCCTTCACCACCTGGCTGATAAACGCGGCGGCGCTGTCATCGGCGTTGCTGCGGCAACGGCTGCCTTCGCCGGAAAGGAAGGCTTCACCGGCGGCCTTGTAGTCATCGCGCTTGATGCCGAGTGGGCTGAGCAGTTCATCCAGTTCGGCGGTGCGC
>Ga0105251_10002407_pt1 | contig 14767 bp, 13 predicted proteins | sample KBSS64metaG_FD_80424 | JGI IMG/M metagenome (GOLD analysis project Ga0105251, IMG submission 80424) | Switchgrass rhizosphere microbial communities from Kellogg Biological Station, Michigan, USA - KBS S6-4 metaG | ecosystem: Host-associated > Plants > Roots > Rhizosphere > Soil | place...
CTTCGAATGCTGCTTTGGCATCGCCCTGCTGCTTGGCCATGCGCAACGCATAGCCCAGAGCCGCGTGGCTCCAAGGATCCTGCGGGCGCGACTGTGTCGCCATTTTGGCAGCTTCGATCGCTTTGTCATGCGCGCCCGCCTGGAGTTCGGCAAAGCTGAGCCGGATCCAGAGCTCACTCAGCTCAGGGTGATTATCCAAGCCCTCGCGGATGAGGGACATAGCTTGTTCGAGATCGCCTTCATCGCCCGCATGCTCGATCTTCGCCAGCAATTCGGAGACCGCAGCATCGGTTTCGTCGGCCTTAGGATTGCGCGGCAGATGGGCCGCGTTGCGCAGCCGAATGCTGCGCTGGTCGGCCCGGAATGAGGCGATGAATTCAGGCGGTGTTTTGGCGAGGATGCGCGTACGTACCGTCTCGTTGGAGCGCGCCATGATGGCATCGAATGTCGTGTGATAGTCACTGCGATCCGATGGCTCCAGCGTGCAGGCCTCGCGTAAAAGCAACGCGGTCGTGTCGACGAGATCGTCGCTGTCATAATATTCCATCATGAAAGTGACCAGCGCGCGGACGCGCTGCGACGGGTGGCTGCGCCTGCGCATCAGATAATAGATGTTGAACAGTCGCTCGGCTGCATAATAGATTGCGGCCCTCCCCTTGCCCGGTTCCTTAACGACAGCACCGCGATCGGCCAGACGGGCCAGCACTGCCGAGGCGACATTGGTGTTGACTCGGGCCGTCTCCGCGATCTGTTTCGCCGTGCTTGGATCCCAAGTGTCCAACAGCGTTGCAAATACCTTCCGCTCCATCGGCGGAAGCCCGTCGAGCTGACTTTTGAAGTACTCGGTGTTCTGGTCGATGAGAAAGTTCAGGTTTGCCATCAAATTGTGCAGCGAGGGCGTTTGCATGAATTCGGCGAGGATGTGGAGGAGACGAGGACTTCCACCCGTCAGTATCTCAAGCGGGCGTAGTCGTGCCTCATTCACTTCCGCGCCGGTCAGCGCCTGCCAAAGGTCACTGCACTCGGTCAGCGAAAGGGGTTTAAGATCGACGCGGTCAAAATGCTCGAGAAGCGCCGCGTCGACCGGATCATCGAGCGAATGGCGCACCGTCGTGGCGAGAACACCGAAAAGCGAGTCGTCAAGACATTGGAGGAGATGACGCGCTGCCCCGTCGGCCGGGCCTTGAAATTGCTCGCACAGGATCGTGTGGAAATTCTCCACGACGATAAGTAGGCGCCCGCCACGGGCGGCAGCAAAATCAGCAAGGCCTTCGCGCGCTCGCGCTTCGAGCTCGCTCTCCGTTTGCGCCAACACCGCTCGATCGTGCGCGGTTTGGAGCTGAACATCCTGCGGCAATTCGTCCCGGAGACGAAAAAGGCATTCGAGGAAGAATTCACCTGGCGTGGTGACCGCATAGCTCTCCTCCGAGAGGAGGATCGCGTGCCAGGAGGCGAGAGCCTCGGAACAGCGGGTTTCGGCAACGAGCCGGCGGCAAAGTGTCGTTTTGCCGGCTCCTCGCGGCGCCACGACGAGGATGTGCGGCGCGGGTCCGCCTGACGTAGCGCTATATGTGAATGCCTCAACGATCGCCTCATATTCGTGGCGCCGTACGACGAAGCCCTCGACCGCCTCCGCATCGCTCTGAAAGGCCGGGTTGAACTTCATCGCCATCGCTACTCTCCTTGCCCTCGTAATATATCCCAACAGATTTGTTGGCAACCTTGACGTCTGCCGGCACTTCGTTTACCAACAAATCCGTTGGCAACTTTCAGGGCTTATCGATCATGTCCAAATCCCATGTCGGCCATAGCGACATCGCTCGGTTCGCCGACGAACGGGTGAACCTTAAAAGGGATGATGCCACCGAGCTTCGCCGCCAGGCTAATTTGCTGCGCGATAAGCTCGAAGGGTATCTCGCCGATCATCCCGACTTTGCGCTCCGTAAGATGCAGCTGTCGGGCAGCCTCGCTAAGGGTACGGCGCTCAAGTCGATCAGCGATATCGACGTCGCCTGCTATGTGGGCTCGACCGCCGCCCCGGCGGCGTTGCCGGACTTAATCGCATTCCTCGCCGAGAAGCTGCGCAAGGCGTTTCCCAACTTCAAGCCTGAGCAGGTGACGCCCAAGACCTACTCGGTCGGCGTCACCTTTATGACGACCGGCAACGAAGTCGACATCGTGCCCATCATTTACGAGGGCGACCCGCAGTGGCGGGGCAACCTGATCTCGCAGGATACCGGCGAACCGTTGATGACCAGCGTGCCGATGCACCTTGAGTTCATTCGCAAGCGCAAGACCCAGTATGATAAACACTTCGCCCAGACGATCCGGCTACTGAAGTTCTGGGCAAAGCTCCGCAAGAATGAGAATGAGGACTTCCGCCTCAAGTCCTTTATGATTGAGCTCATTGTCGCCTATCTCGCAGACCGCGGCATGGCGATGAACGACTATCCAGAGGCGCTGCAGCAGGTCTTCACCTTCATCGCCACCGATGAGTTCGCGTCGACGATCGCCTTCAGCGACTACTACGCCATGTCCCAATGCAAAGGCGGGGGTGAGCCGGTGGAGATCTGGGATCCGGTGAACTGCGAGAACAATGTCGCCAAGCTCTATACCACGCAGAACCGTGATCTGATTGTCGACGCGGCGCTGGATGCCGGTGATGCGATCGATGCGGCGTTGCGCACTCCCACCAAGGGCGAGACGCTCCGCTACTGGCGGAAAGTTTTCGGCCCGACCTTCGACGTCTGAGGTGCAACATGAGCAGCTATACCACGACCGGCACCGAGACTTTCACGCTCACCCACGCGAAGCATATCGCGGCGAAGGTGGCGACCGATCTCCAGCGCTTCCATCGCCTCTATGGAAAACCGTCGCTCGCCGATATCGATGCCTACGAGCAGGAGCTTATCATCCTTTTGAAATATGATGCGATCGACAGCGTGGTCTATGGCTTTAAGCGTAACGGGCTGTGGACCATGGCGTCGGCACGTTATGTCGCGCTGCCGGGCGGCGCCATGGAGGTGGACGACGATCCCGGTCGTATTAAGCCTAATCATGATGTGAGCGGCGCCAAGTTCTCGTCGTTCCTGAGCTACAGCTCGCGGTTCTATTCGCTGCCACAGTCGGAGCGCGACGCCATCAAGCAGCAGATTCCGGTCAATCGCACGACCACCGACGTGCCCGGTCTCGAGCAAGGCGCATGGACAGGGGATAACAATTACGCGGCCGGCGGGCGTGGGCTCGGCCGCAGCACGGTGAGGTAGTGAGCATGGAAAAGACCGACCTCGACACGATGTTTGATCGCCGCCTCGATTTTCCCGATCTCGACGCGCGCAAACGTTTCACCCGACTGGTTGGCGTCGACGCCGCCAAGTCGCGGCTGACTAAGCTGCTGGGCATCCTGATCAATCCGGATGGGCCTGCCAAATGGGCGGCGAAACATCATCCCGAAGCGAACGTGCTCCTCGACTATCTGTCGCGTCGGCCGCCGCTCGTGGTTCTCGCCGGTGACGTCGGCACTGGCAAGACCGAGCTTGCCGAGACGGTCGGCGACGCCGTCGCGCGCCAAGAAGATATTGGCATCACGCTCTATCCGATCAGCCTTGCGACGCGTGGCGACGGCAAGGTCGGGCAGATCACCCAACTCGTAACCCGGGCCTTCGACGAGGCGATCCATGCCGCGACCCGCCTCAAGCGACAGAAGGGGAAGGCCGGCGGCGGTGTCATCCTTCTGGTCGACGAAGCAGACGCGCTAACCCAGAGCCGCGAGGACGCGCAGATGCATCATGAGGACAGAGCTGGGGTCAATGCCTTCATTCGCGGCGTCGACCGCCTTGCCGAGGCTCGTTTGCCGGCTGTGGTGATCCTGTGCACGAACCGGCTTTCGGCGATCGATCCGGCGGTCCAGCGTCGCGCGGCCGACATATTTGAATTCCAACGTCCTAACGACGCGCAGCGCAAGATCGTGCTCGAAGGTCCGCTGAGCGAAGCCGGCTTCACTAGCAAGGAGATCGACGCCATCGTCGATCTCACCGGCGCGGGCTCCAAGGGAGACGTCGGCTTCACATTTTCAGACCTGACCCAAAGGCTGCTGCCGACGCTGATCCTGGATGCCTATCCAGAGCGTCCGATTAGCTACAATCGCGCGTTGCAGCTTCTGCCCGATATTAGGCCAACACCAGCCTTCCAGGCGCGGGGATAATCGCATGACGCAGGCGATCACGGCCCTCCAGGATGGGTTTCGGTTTCAAGCTAGGCTGTTTTGGCAGCATGCCGCTCGCTTGCTCGATGCCGAGAGCCCCGTCATCAAGATGGGCTTCGAGCGCGGACCGAAGAGCTTCGACGATATCTGGGTGGAGTATGACCCGGCGCGCGCGCCAAACGATCGTCTCGGCAATCCGATGCGCCGCATTCACATGCAGTGCAAATGGCACAGCGAGCCGTTCACCTTCGGCTTCCACAATCTGACTGAACCGAGCTTCATCAATGCCGAGAAGCACTCCTTCCTTCATCGCGCGAGGATTGCGCAGCTCGCGCATGCACCAGAGGGCACCGGCAGCCAATTCCGTCTCATCAGCAACTGGCGCCTCGCGATTGACGATCCCCTCCGACCGATGATCAGCAAGCGCTCGACTTCGTTGCGCGTCGAACGCCTGTTCGCGACGATACGGGACAGCAGCAAGGCCGGCCAGGTTCGTAAGAGCTGGCGTGAGCATCTTGCGATCGATGATCTCGAATTGCGGCGGTTCGCGCAGACTATCGCCATCGGCGAGGCGACCGACTCGCTGGACGATATGCGTGGACTGCTCGATATGACATTCCGTGCTGTCGGGCTACGCCGTGTTCCAGCGCACGAAACCAGCTTCTTCTACGACGATCTGGTCTATGGCTGGATGGCGCAGCAGCGGCAGGAATTCGATCGGCAGAGCTTCGGCGACATGTGCCGGAGAGAAGGTCTGCTGACCACGGCAGCGCTCCCACCCAAGCTCTACGGGATCAAATCCTTCCAGCATGCCTTTGATCAACTCGAAGAGCGATGCGTTAGAGTGCTCGATCTGCTGCCCTTCTTCGAAGAGCGCTTCATTCGGAGCGAAGCCGACTGGTCAGAGCGGCTCTATCCCGAACTCAGGCAGTTTCTACTCGGGGCGGCGGGACAGTCGGAGCGGTTGGCGCTCGCGGTCGAGGCGCATGCCAGCCTCGCCTTTGCGGCGGGCTCCATCCTGGACATCAAGTCGGGCCGCAAAGTCGACCTTGAGCAGCGTTCTCCCATCCGCGAGATCTGGTCGGCCGATGACAAAGTGCCGGATAACGCATGGCCGCACTTCAGCTTCCGGACGGAAACCGTCGAGACGGGCAGCGCCGATCTCGCGGTGGCTGTTGGGGTCACGCACGATATCGGCAACGCCGTTCGTGCTTATGTTCTGGAAGAAGGGCTCGCGGGCCAACTACTCATCGCAGCGCTGCCCGGGCGCACGGGCTCGCAAAGCCTCACCTGCGGCCGGCATGCATTGGATCTCGCCGGAAGCCTGGCGGATGAAATTGCGCAGAAGAAGCGGACTGCAAAGGCTCCGATGGTGCATTTGTTCGTGAGCGGACCGAACGCCTTCACGTTCTTCTTGGGACAACGTGCCCGTCAAATGGCTCCCGTTCGCCTCTACGAATATGACTTCGAAGGCGGCCGCTCGGGCTCCTACGCGCCGTCGCTGACGCTTCCCACTTTTGTCCCGACAGCCGGCTATGACCAATAAGCCCGGCCCCTAAGCTCGCTCAAATTGATTGAGCGAAGTGATCAAGGGTCCAAACCTCAAGATGCACGTTCAGTAGCGTATTCATCTCTGCATATAAAATCGGGTGCGCAGTGTGACCTCGGCACCAGTCAATTTTCTTATCATTTGTCAGCAATATTACGTGATCAAAATTCTCTCCGTTCGACTTTGCCTGACTTAGACCCCACAAAGCATCAACCCAAACTAGAAAGTCGCCATCGCCGTCGTCCTTAAAACCGGGGGGTGTCTTGGCTAGCTTTCTCTGCAAAGCAATTTCGTACAGACCGATGCGCGGCGCGTGCGGGACCCGAGCAGTCAAGACGAGATTTTCGAGAAGCGAGGTAGTCTTCTGGACCAAATCGGCATCAAATAAATGCTCATTGTCCTTCTTGAATTCGTCAACCGCAATCTCAATTCCTTGCATCCCGGAAACACCGGCCTCAGCAGCCTTTGCGATTTCCTTATCCAAGTCGGCTGATTTGTTCCTTATCGACTTATATAGGGTGGTTACAGCACTAAGCTGATTGTTCCAAAACTCCTGAACTACCTGCCCCGGAAGAACGACCGGCTTTTTGTGAACAGAGCTAAGATAATCAATAATATCAGAACTTTTCTTGTGTCCGGGAATGCGGAGAACAGCATTGGCGTCAATTACAATTGCAGCCTGGGCCAATACCGCGGAATGGGGAGCCGCCTTAATCGCGCTTATCAACGCCGGTAGGGCATTTATCTCCGTACGTCGCTCAAGTACTGACAGGATATTCTCGAAGGGCACCGCCTCGACGGGGGCAGCCACCTCAGCCTCAGCGCCCCCAGGGGCAAACTCTTCAGGAGCAGCCCCCTCAAGCTCTGCGCCCTCGGGTGCAGCTTCTTCAGGTTCAGCGCACTCAGTCGCTACCAGCTCGAGCGGAGCTTGCGCGGAGGTAACGGTCGGAACCGAGCCAACCCCCTCCCCGTCATTCATACCAAAGCTCCGCCGCGACTTCAGCGAGATCCGACGCCATTGCCGTGATCGCGTCGACGTTCCATTCGTCGAACTCCAGCAAACGCTCCCTAAACTCACCGGGTGCTGAGGTCGGGAGCATCACCTGCTTAAAATCCGCCCACTGGACATGACCCAATCTTTTATCAACGACACTAAGAAACGTGTTCCCAATCGTACTGCCCCAATAAGACAGCTCACCCTCGGTTAGGCCGACAAGCTCTTTGGTCCCCTTCGGGACTATGAAATGCAGGGAGGAGTATGACTGCGGAATAATCGTCCGCGCGCAGATCGAGTTCTTGATGTAGGTCAAAACACTCTTATTCAGGGTCCGTTTTTGCAATGCCTCCACAAATGCGCCCTTCTCTGGACTCAAATCCGAGAGTTCGTCCAAAGGACCTTCCCAGCTGCCGGACTGACTAACCCGCCTTGCCGCTTCAGCAAACCGACGCTCAATGTTACCCGTACCCAAATTGCCAACGATGATGCGGCGGACGACAAGCTTTAGCAGGCTCTCTAAGCCCCGATCACTGTCAGCGACGTTGAATATCGCCATCATCAGCGGCCTGACGGTGATGACGTTTAGTTTGTTGAGTGCAGCATAGACCCCCAGAGCCACGTCGCCCGTAGGACCCGGCAAGCTGGGATCCATCATTTGAAGATATAGCGGAAGCTGCTCCTCTAGAAGCGCGAGCAATTCCAAGGTCGTCGGCGGCAATCGAGTTGCTGATGCCGTTCGGGCCGCAAGAAAAGCAAACAGGTCCTTTGGTAGAATGTGGCCGTGACCAACTGTGACAGCATGCCGAATGTACTGGACGAAGTTCGCCCCATCGTTCTGGAAATTCTCAGATATCGCCTTCCACCTCTCATATACGGCTATCCGCGCCGCAGGGGGAGACTGGCTGATTGTGTAGTTCTTAAGGAGGTCTGCGGTGGTTAAATCCCGTCCGCGAGTGTTGATTACCTCAAAAACCTGATATGCGGACGACGGGTTGGGATGAACAAACACTGCAAAATACAGTTTATGAGTAATGAATTCGGTCCACTTTCCAAGTCTTTTAAATGGATCGCTACGCAAATCTGACCGCAATGACCTTCTTATGAACTTGAATGACCTCGCCAGCTCTTCACTAACCGATTCAGCACCACTCGACGGAGGATTCTCTCCGTTCGTAAGAATATACTGCAATGTCGCGTTGTCCGCCGCATCCGTTAGCACCACACGCGGATTCGTGGCATCCGTTTCATAATTGATAGAATAGAGAAAGGATGAAGATATCCGATCTGCCAACGCGTTTCTTTCGCGCGACTTCGCCTCATGATAGAGCGCTCCCGCTAGGAGCGTCAAAGTCACGATGCGCTGCTGACCATCAACGATCTTCTTTTTACCATCCTCATCGGTCAGAATTATGAGACCGAGAAAATAGGTCTCATCTTCAAGACTACGCTGCAAGTCCTCAAAGAACTCCCGGACTTCATCTTCTTGCCACGAATACTCTCGCTGATAGGGCGGCACATCAAACTCTGATGCCGCAAAAATCGATCCGGCCGTGCTTGCTGCTGCGTTGAGCGGCGTATCCACACTCATCCCCTTCGACCCACCCTATACCTCGGCTACTACACTCGCGATGCAGCTTACAGACCCTCGGGTCAACAAACCATGACAAAGCTTTCGATTGTCCAGGGCGTTGGTTCTCGCTCCTTGGCGTCGATTAGCGCCTTGAGCGGTTGGTGCCTGACGGGCTGCCGGAAAGCGGGTTAGAGCCCGCACTCCGCTTTTAGTGTGATGAGATCCTCGCGGAGCTGCTCCACCATGCTCTGGGTGTAGATGCGCGCGATATCACCTTCATTCTGATAATTGATCAGCCTGCGGAGATCGGCTTGCCGCTGCTTCCAGGTAAGCCCGTCCGTGAACAGCAGGAAGGTCGTGTCGGCACGCTTCGCGCGCACGATCGCGCTGACATCTCCCAAGACATCCGACATTTTCGAGCCAGTGGCGGCGAAGCCTTTCGATTCGATAACGATCCTCGGGTTGGTCGCGTTCGGAATGGCGAAGTCGCACTTTGCGGTTTGATCGGACCGGCCTGTAAAGGTCGCCCGTACCTGATAATTGCCCGCCCCGAACACGTCCTTGATCACCTCTTCGGCGAAATCCTCGGCACTGCGCCCACGCTTCTGGCCCGAAATGGCGCTACCGCGTCCGCTACGCAGGCGCTCGATGACCGTGTCCGACCAATGCGGCGGCTTGTTCACCTCCAGCATCATCGTATCGATCCGGCTCAGTTCGGCGTCGTCGGCAACGATCAGGATGTCGGCATAATCGCGCTGATGCAGCAGATGGCGAAGGGTGCCGTCATCGCCGGGCGCCGAGCCCGACGCGGTCGACAGCGCGCGAATGCCTGATTCCGCATCGACACGAAGAAGTGTGGCGGCCTCGTGCCCCGGGGCGCTCGCCGAACATCGCGAGAATGCCGATCGTGGCAGTTGCAAATTCGGAGGAGCCAAGGAGGAGCAGCCCCCGATGCCATGATGCGGGCGCCGGCGCGTCGGTCGGGCTTGGCCACTGGCTTCTGACCCGTTACCATCGCACGCGCATCGGGGTCGGTCAGCGAGATCTGGCTCTCGCCGCTGGCGTTCAGTTGCTCCAGCATCGCCGCCTGCACCTGCCGCCGTTCGCGCACGTGAGCGATCTTCGCGGCCAGCGCCTCGCTGCGGCCGGGCCCATGGCCATCCTCGCCCCGGTCGATGGCGTCCAGCTCGCCCAGATACCCCTCGAGCCGCTCGTCGGCCGCGGCGATGTACCTGGCCAGCTTGGCGCGAGAAAAGTTACGCCCCGGATTGTTGACGGCCTTCAGCCGGGTACCGTCCACCGCCAGCAACTCGCGACCGAACAGGTCGAGCTTGCGGCACACGACGACGAAGGCGCGGAACACCGCCTTGAACGCACCCCGGTTGTCGCGACGGAAGTCGGCGATGGTCTTGTAGTCGGGCCGAAGCCCGCGCAGCAGCCAGATCAATTCAAGGTTGCGCGTCGCCTCCGCTTCCAGGCGCCGGCTCGATCGCACCCGGTTGAGATAGCCGTCCAGGTAGAGCTTGAGCATGTCCGCCGGATCATATCCCGGTCGTCCCGTCGCCTTCGGCCGTGTACGATGGAAGCCGGCTGCGCCCAGATCGAGATCGACGACGAACACATCGATGAACCGAACCGGGCTGTCCGCCGCCACATAATCCTCGACCGATGCCGGCAGCAGCAGTGCCTGGTCGCGCGCATGACCTTCGATGTACGCCATCAGCACAGCATACGCCTATCCGCGACCTGATGGAATCAACCGCCGAGTTTCCGCACAGTCTGGATGGTGTTTTGGGAATGGCCGGTGCCAGCAGGCAGGCTAGACGACGACTTCAAGCGGTGATTGCTACGCCCAGCGCCAGCGGAACAGGTAGGGCCTATATTTCGGTGTTTTCCGCAGTCCCCAGCAACTTGGCCAGCAGCTGGCTGAGTTGCTCTTGCTCGCGCGCATCCAGACCACTGACAATGCTGTGTTGATTGGCTACGTGCAGGCCGATGATCGTGTCGATCAGGCGCAGCCCACCGACCGTCAACGCCACCAGGGTTCCGCGCTTATCGGCAGGATTAGGGCGGCGCTCGACCAGCCCGACTTTCTCTAGCCGATTGATGCGGTTGGTCATGCTGCCCGAAGAGATCATTGCCGCCTCGTAGAGGTCAGTCGGTGTCAGCGCATAGGGCGCTCCGCTGCGCCGCAAGGTCGCCAGGACATCGAATTCACCGGGCTGCAATCCATGCTCTGCAAAGAGCGGGTTGAGGCGGTTGCGCGCTGTATTCAGGGCCGCCTCCGCCAGACGGCCCAGCAGGACCATCGGCTTGGTATCGAGATCCGGTCGTTCCTGCGCCCATTGGCTTGCCGCCTGCTCTGCCCTGCCCATCACCATCACCTATCTTGACGTCAAGACATATATCTCTACGTAAAGCCTTATCAGAGCAAGTCCTGATCGCAAGCACTGACGCACTGTCGGAGTATCACCATGTTCAGACCATCCGGTCGGCTGTTGTTTGCAGCCTTGATCGTGCTCGTCGGCGTCAACCTGCGCCCTTCACTCGCATCCATTGGACCGCTACTCGACCAAATCCAGCGGGACACAGGGCTGGACGATACCAACGCTAGTCTGCTGACCAGCCTGCCCGTCCTGCTTATGGGCCTGTGCCTGCTCGGCACCGGTTCGGTTCAGGCGATCTTGGGGCGGCGAGGCGGTGTTGCGGCGGGGCTGACGGCGCTCGTCTTCGCCGGGCTCGCTCGATGGCTGTGGCCGACGGCCCCTGCCTTGCTGGCGAGCGCCGTGGTGGGCGGCGTGGGCATAGCTGTGGTGCAAGCGCTGATGCCCGCGATCATCCGGCACCGCGCAGGCGCCCAGACTGCAACGTTGATGGGCTTCTACTCCACAGCCATCATGGGCGGTGCGGCACTTGCCAGCTTTGCCTCGCCACGCATTGCGCATGTCCATGGCTGGGCGGTGGCAACGGGCGTCTGGGCGCTGCCCGCCTTGATCGGCCTGATAATCTGGTGGCCGGTAACGCACGGTATGGCAGAGGCGCCACCCGCGAAGCAGGTCAGCACGGTGTCGCGCAGCCGCAGGAGTTGGCTGCTGCTGTCCTTCTTCGGCCTCGGCACCGGAGCCTATACGCTCGTCCTCGCCTGGTTGCCGCCGTACTATACCGGGTTGGGCTGGCCGGCAAAGGATGCCGGAACCCTGCTGTCCGCTCTCACCCTTGCGGAAGTCGTGGCCGGTCTCGGCGTCTCCATGGCCGTGGGCGGGTTCGCTGACCGGCGACCGGTCATCCTGTTGTCCATTGGCGCTTTGGTTGCAGGGCTGCTCTGCCTCGCTCTGGCACCGTTGCCTCTTGCATGGGCCGCCGCCCTGCTCTGCGGCCTTGGCATCGGCGCCCTATTTCCCCTGGGCCTGATCGTTGCCATGGACCATGGCAGGGATGCGGCGGAGGCCGGGCGGATCGCCGGCTTCGTGCAGGGCGGCGGCTATGTTCTGGCTGCCCTCCTTCCGCTGATCGCTGGCGTGCTGCGCCAGTATCTTGCGGACCTCACCCCTGCGTGGTGGTTGATGGCCGCCCTGTGCCTCATCCTTGCGCTCATGGCCGCCCGACTGCGACCCGGCGCACACCTCACCTGAGCCCCAAAGGAGACAATCATGGCCTTCTATACAGTGCAGGGTCGCACAAATTATTATGTCAGCGTCGGAGAAGGATATCCGGTCCTTTTGCTCCACGGCATCAGCAATTCGGGCCGGGCATGGGTGCCGCAGGTACCCGCGCTGATGGCAGCCGGTTATCGGGTGATCGTGCCGGACCATGCAGGGCATGGCGCATCGGGCGCACTGTCGGCGCCGTTTGGCGTGAAGGACATTGCCGATGATACAGAGGCGCTGATCGCACAACTGGCCATCGCCCAGTTCGATCTCGTCGGCCTATCGCTGGGAGGGATGGTGGCGCTAGAACTGGCGCTGCGCCATCCGCGACGTATTGGCCGCCTGATCGTCGCGAACAGTTTCGACCGAACCGCAACGCCGGAGTTCGGAGCCATGGCCGAAGGGTGGGCCCGCACTTTCCAGCAACCCCATGGCCCAGTCCTGCGCCTGGAGCAGAACTGGTCCTCGCTGGTGTCTCCGGCCTTTCAGGAGACGTCAGACGGGCTGCATACTTGGCAGGTCTGGCACGGCGTTGCCGCATGCGCCGATGGCCCATCGCTAGCCCATGTCGCGCGCGGCATCACCGATTTCGACGCTGCGGATCGCATCGGGGATCTGGCCATGCCTGTCCTGTTCATCGCTGGCGCATTAGATCGCATGTCACCGCCCGATCTCAGCCGCGCTATGGCCGAACGCGCCCCACACGGCGCATATCAGTTGATCGAAGGAGCGGCGCACATCTCAAACGCGGACAGCGCCGACGAATTCACGCGGATCATGCTGCACTTCTTGGGTGCTGTCCGTCCCACTGCTGCTCTTTTATGAGATGTGATGATGGGAGGTTCCCGATTAGGAACGGCGATCGAGACGTCTCAGGCCGTCTCGCGAGGGATCGGCCTTCGAGAATCTACTACGGGCGCTCAAACATAATAGGGCACGCGCCTCGGTACTCGGTTTCGCCGAAACCAGCATATCCCAGCTTCTCAGCCACCCGGATCGAAGCCCGGTTATCAGGGTGAATGAGACAGACGGTACGCTGAGGCTTCTGGTGCCGATCTATCCAGATGTGCGCGGCGGCCACCGCCTCCGTCGCGTACCCCTTGCCATGCGCGCTCGTGGCTAAGACCCAAGCTGCTTCCGGGAATGGATCGAAGGCTTCACCGAGGCTGCGAGAGAAGTGCGCAAGCCCCACCTCTCCAACGAAGGCACCGCGAGCCTTCTCGCGGACGGTGAAGATGCCGTAGCCATAGGAGGCCCAATGCCCAATATTGCGGAGGAGCTTGTTCCAGGCATCTTCCCGGCTCGCTGGCTTGCCGCCGATGAACTCTGCCACCGCAGCATCGCTGCTCATGGCATACGAGGCATCGAAGTCTGCGAGCGTTGGCTTGGTCAGCGTGAGGCGGTCGGTATCGATCATGCCTGCATCATGCGCACCTAGTCCAATTTTTGGAAGCGACGTACTGTCCATACCAGCTTTCTCATAGGGATCCTCGCGGGGGGGGCCGGTTGCGGGACCACCCATCTGCCCGTAAGATCGTCCCAGCATCAAGAGTCGGGGCGACGCTCAACACCAACCTGCCGATCCGGGCAAGGTGGTGCCCTGCAAGGGGGATGTGGCCGAGCCGGCAACCAAGCGGGAGCAAGCCATCAAGCGTCGAACCAGCCAGAGGAGCGACGTTGCGTGTCCAATGACGGCCCCGACCTTACCGAACGGCTTGGATTTAGCCGTGAGAGTCGCCTTCTCATCGTCAACTGTGACGATGTGGGGTCGAGTCATAGCGCCAACGTGGCAGCGTTTCGGGCTATGACCTATGGCATCGCCACCAGCGCATCGTTGATGGTGCCCTGTCCCTGGGCCGCAGAGGCGGCACGCATGTTCGAGGGATTGCCGATCGGCGTTCACCTAACCCTAACCAGCGAATGATCTGCCCCCACCGAGTGGACCGATTGGTTTGTTAGTGGATTAAGCCCATCGCCGCCATATCCGGACGGAGGTGGAGCGAAGCGGAACCGGAGACCGGATATGGCGGTGTCGCCGTTTCTGGTGCCGGTGGTCGATATCCCAGGCTGCTGTGCGGACGAACGGTGTTGTAATGCCGCCGCCAAGCTTCGATCAGCACCTTGGCTTCGGCGAGGCTGTAGAAGATCTCGCCGTTGAGCAGTTCGTCGCGAAGCGATCCATTGAAGCTTTCGTTATAGCCATTCTCCCACGGTGATCCCGGGGTGATGTAGAGCGTCTTCACGCCGATCTGCCCCAGCCATTTCTGGACAGCGGTCGCGATAAATTCGCTTCCATTGTCGGACCGTATATGTGCCGGAGGACCGCGCGAAATGAACAGGTCAGCCAGAGCCGCCAGCACATCCTCGTGTTTGAGCTGCCGTGCAACGATGAGCGCCAGGCACTCCCTGCTGGCCTCGTCGATGATGGTCAGAATACGGAACTTGCGGCCATCGTGCGTGCGCCCTTCGACGAAGTCGTAGGCCCACACATGCCCCGGATACTCAGGCCGTAGGCGGATACATGATCCGTCGTTGAGCCACAGGCGTCCCCGTTTGGGTTGGCGCAGCGGGACCTTCAGTCCCTCGCGTCGCCATATCCGCTCGACCCGTTTGTGGTTCACCGTCCACCCCGCATGGCACAGCAACGCCGTCACCCGGCGGTAGCCATAGCGACCATATTGCTTCGCCAACGCGATGATGTCCTGCGTGAGCGCCTGTTCGTCATCCGCCCCACGCGGCACCTTGCGCTGTGTCGATCGATGCTGCCCCAGCACCCGGCATATCCGTCGCTCGGACACCC
>Ga0105251_10002408_pt1 | contig 14765 bp, 13 predicted proteins | sample KBSS64metaG_FD_80424 | JGI IMG/M metagenome (GOLD analysis project Ga0105251, IMG submission 80424) | Switchgrass rhizosphere microbial communities from Kellogg Biological Station, Michigan, USA - KBS S6-4 metaG | ecosystem: Host-associated > Plants > Roots > Rhizosphere > Soil | place...
CCGCCGTGCGCGCCGCGCAGAAATATCCCTCCGGCCATTATCTCGATACGGGCGAAAAATTCACCGAGGAGGAGATCGAAGCGGTCTTCAAACTCTATGAGGATGTCGAACTCGCCTGGCCCTGGCAGGATGGCGATGTCGTAATCCTCGACAACCTGCTCTGCGCACATGGCCGCAATCCCTTTTCGGGGCCGCGCGAGGTGATGGTTTCGCTGTTGGATCGCTGAGAAACTGCCAAATCGACGGATATTGATCCCCGTCCGGGAGGGTGGGGATTTTTCTTGCGCCGACGATGAATATGATACACATGCAGAAAGAGTATCATATTTGGCGCCAAAAGAGCGCTGGCGTATTTATAGGCAGATGGAGGGGTGCGGTGATCAAGCTCGTCATGTTGGTTCGGCGTAAGCAGGGCATGGACGTTCAGGCTTTTCGCGATCATTATGAGAATGTTCACGCGCCGCTCGCCCAATCGCTTTTCCCCAGCCTGCGGGCCTATGTTCGCAATTATCCCGAGTCCACGCTTGCCGGGGAAGCACCGGCCTTCGATGCGATCACCGAGTTGTGGTTCGACGATGAGGCCGGCTGGCAGGCATCGATCGCGGTGGCCCAGTCGGAACAGGGCAAGCTGCTGCAAGCAGATGAAGAGAGCTTCATGGACCGCGCGACCGTTACTGCCATGCTGGTCAAAGAGCACATCTCGGAAATCACCTCGTTGTAAAGCCTGTTCCGAATTCGAATTTAGTTCATTATCATTCTGACGGAGAGAGCCTGATGGAAATCAACAGCGAGACCGTGGCGGTCGTCACCGGCGGCGCCAACGGCATCGGGCTGGCGCTGGGTGAAGCGCTGATCGGTCGGGGCGCCCGCGTGGCGCTGGCGGACATCAATGGCGAGCGGGCGAAGAGTGTCGCCGCTGCGCTGGGAGAGCGGGCACGCGGTTATGCCTGCGACGTAACGGATCCGGCGTCGCTCGCCGCACTGGCCGATGCTGTGGTCGGGGATTTCGGTGGCGTCGACCTGCTATTCGTCAATGCCGGCATCGCCCTGGGGGGCACGGTGATCGACATTGCGCCCCAGGAGATTCAGTGGCTCTACGATGTCAACGTGATCGGCGCCGTCTCCACCGTCCGCGCTTTTTATCCGGCTCTGGAGGCGCGATCGGCGGAGAAGGGCGCCGCCCGCATCGTTTTTACCGGATCGGAAAATTCGGTTGGCCTGCCTGCGCTGGGCCCCGCATCCGTTTATACCTCGACCAAGCATGCGATCCTCGGCATCGCCGATGCGCTGCGCCGCGATTTGCAGGAGACGAAGGTTACGGTCGCCATCTTCTGCCCCGGCCTGACGGCGACCCGTTTGTGGGATGCGCGCGCGCTGCGGCACGATCGCTACGGCGGGCCGGTCAAGATGCCCGAAGAAGAAGGCGCTGCGATGGACGCGCACCTCAAGGCCGCCGGACAAGACCCGGCGCTCACCGCGCGCATCTGCCTTGACGGTGTTGCGCAGGATGAATTCATCATCATCACCGATCCGGTGATCCGGACCTTTGCCGAACGCCGCCATGGTGAAGTCGGCGAGGCGCTGGACCGGCTTGACACGCGGCTTGCCGACTATGGCATCGCTTCAGCAGACGGAATTTGATCCCATGGATTATACCAAACTCGGCACCACCGGTCTTACCGTTTCACGCATCTGCCTTGGCTGCATGAGCTTCGGCAAGGGGCAGTTCCATTCTGGTTGGACGCTGGACGAGGAACAGAGCCTCCCCTTCTTCCAGCGCGCGTTCGAGGGGGGCGTCAACTTCATCGACACGTCCGACGGCTATGCCGAGGGGCAGAGCGAAATCGTCGTAGGCAAGGCCATCAAAGAGTTCGGCCGGCGCGAGGATCTGGTAATCGCTACCAAATTTTTCGCGCCGACAGGCCCCGGCCGCAATGAATGGGGCGCGTCACGCAAGCATATCATGCAAGCGGTAGAGGGCAGCCTGAAACGGCTGGGCACGGACTATATCGACCTCTACCAACAGCATGCCTGGGATGGCACGACGCCCCTGGACGAGACGCTGCGCGCGTTCGAGGATCTGGTGCGGTCGGGCAAAGTCCTGCACACCGGCGCGTCCAACTACAAGGCGTGGCAGCTTGCCAAGGCCTTGCAGATCCAGGCGCTTAACGGCTGGACGCGCTATTCGACCATGCAGGTGCAATATAATCTCGTCTATCGCGAGGAAGAGCGGGAGATGATCCCGCTCTGCCAGGATCAGGGGCTGGGCGTGCTCGCCTGGTCGGCGCTGGCACGCGGCTTCCTTGCCGGCAACCGCAAGCGCGAGGGCGGCGGTGAAACGGCGCGTGCGCAGGCCGACAAGACGGCAGAGCAGATTTACTTTCGTGAGGAAGATTTCGCATTGCAGGCGCTGCTGGCCGAGGTCGCGGAGACGCATGGCGTATCGCCGATGCAGATCGCGCTCGCCTGGTTCGCGACCCGGCCGAGCGGCGTGATCCCCATCATCGGCGTGACCAAGATGGCGCAGCTGGAGGAATCGCTCGCTGCCGTCGCCATCAAGCTGACCGATGCCGAGCGCGATCTGCTGGACGCCGCCTATGCGACGCGGCCGGTCTTCACCTTCGGGCAGTAGGAGCGGCGGACCATGGGCGTTGAGCTGCTTCGTTTCACTTGCGGGTCCTTTCAGGCGCCGCTGACCTTTTTCCTGGGTGGCGAGGATCAAAGTTTGCTGACCTCGCCCGTTCCAGCCTATCTGATCCGTCATCCCGACAAGGGGATGGCGATCTTCGACACGGGCCTCCATCACCGCTTCCGGAGGGAGATTGACGCGCAGCTCGGGCCGGAGGAGGTCGGCTTCGATTTCCGGGAGGGCGACGAATTGGCCGCCCGTCTGCGCGCGGCCGGTATCGATCCGGCCGACGTTCGCTGGGTCATAAACTCGCATCTCCACGCCGACCATTGCGGCGGCAACGGCGCCTTTCCCAACGCGACCATCGTCATCCAGCGCAAGGAGCTGGATTTCGCACGGGCGCATATCGACGGCATGCTCTATGCTGACGACGACTTCGAGACGGGGCAATCTTTCCTGGCGGTCGATGGCGAGTATGACCTATGGGGCGACGGATCGCTGATCCTGTTCCCCACCTATGGCCATACGCCCGGCCATCAGTCGGCGCGCGTGCATCTGGCGTCCGGTGATGTCGTGCTGACCTCCGACTGCTGCTATCTCGCCCGGAACCTGGACGAGCTCGTCATATCTCCCGGCAATTTCGACCGGGAGATGAGCCTCGACGTGCTGCGGCGCCTCCGCTCGATGCGCGAGCGGGGAACGCGCATGCTATTCGGCCATGATCCCGACCAATGGCAGGGAGTCTCCCAGGGCACGGTCCTCCGGTGAGTATCCGCGCTTTTGTGTTCGGCTTTGCCCCCATATACCCCGCATGTCGGTCAAACTCTGCTTGCATGACCAACCGAAATGCGGCAGGTGAAAACGAAGAGTAATATATTAAGAAGACCGCGGCCCTTTCAATAGAACACGGTGGTTCACGCGCTCCCTCTACGTCCGGCCAATCGTCGCGCGGATGGCCGTGCGAGCGCCGTGCGAGCTGCTGGCGTAGTGGAGAAGAGACTATCATGACGAAAATCTGTTTTAAGGAATATGACGGCACCGAGCATGTCGTTGATGCGAAGGATGGCGAGTCCGTGATGCGCGTCGCGATCGAAAATGGTGTACCGGGGCTTCAGGCCGAATGCGGCGGCAATCTCTCCTGTTCGACCTGCCATGGCTATCTGGAACAAAAATTCTATGATCTGCTGCCCAAGCCGGACGAGAATGAGGAGATGCTGCTGGAGGGCACGATCGACCCCGAGCCGACCAGCCGCCTGACCTGCCAGATCATCGTGACCCCGGAACTTGAGGGCATGACCGTTCGCTGGCCCGAGTCGCAATATTGATCCTGGCATTACCGATCGCGACGATCGCAGAGCGGCTATGGCCGTGAGGGCGCCCGCATCGGCCTGCGGCCTAAAAAAGTCCATCCGCCACTGCAAGATAGCGAGATCGGTTGGAGGATGGCGGCAACGTCATTCTCCCAGGCATCTATTCCACCGAGGTCGAGCATCATGACATTGCAAACCCTGCCCCCCTATCGCGACCGCGCCCTGATCGGCGGCGAATGGGTCAGCGGTACCGCCACAACCGATATTCACGACCCCGCGACCGGCGCAATCATTGCACAGGTGCCGGCGCTGGGCGCCGAGGAGGCCGATCGCGCCATCGCAGCGGCGGAGCGAGCGCAGATCGCGTGGCGCGCGCGCCCGGCGATCGAGCGGGCGGACCTGCTGCATGCCTGGCATGCACTGATACTGCGCCACAAGGACGCGCTCGCCGCGATATTGACAGCCGAGCAGGGCAAGCCACTGGCGGAGGCAGCGGGCGAGATCGCCTATGCTGCCAGCTTCGTGCGCTGGTTCGCGGAAGAGGCGCGCCGCATCGACGGGGAGATCATCCCCGCCCCCCGCTCCAATCAGCGCGTGCTTGTCTGGAAAGAGCCGGTCGGCGTCGTCGCCGCGATCACTCCGTGGAATTTCCCTGCCGCCATGGTCACGCGCAAGGTTGCGCCGGCCCTTGCGGCGGGCTGTGCAGTCATCCTGAAGCCGGCTCCCGAAACCCCGCTGACCGCGCTCGCGCTGGCTGGGCTGGCCGAAGAAGCGGGCATCCCAGCCGGCCTGTTCAACGTCGTGACAGGCGACGCACAGGCGATCGGCGGCGCCTTCATGCAAAGCCCCGTGGTGCGCAAACTATCCTTCACCGGTTCGACCGCGGTCGGGCAGATGCTCTATGCGCAGGCGGCGCCCACGCTCAAGCGTCTGTCGCTGGAACTGGGCGGCAACGCCCCCTTCCTGGTGTTCGAGGATGCCGATATCGAAGCTGCGGCCGACGGCGCCATGCTCGGCAAGTTCCGCAATGCCGGCCAGACCTGCGTCTGCGTCAACCGCTTCCTGGTCCATGACAAGGTACATGACGCGTTCGTCGCGGCGCTGGCGGCACGCATGGACCGGCTGGTCGTTGGTCCCGGCACCCATCCCCAATCCACGATCGGCCCGCTGATCAACCAGCGCGCCGTGATGAAGGTGGAGCAGCATGTGGCGGATGCGATCGCCCGCGGCGGCAAGCTCGTCACCGGCGGCGCGCTCGACCATGATCTTTTCTTCACGCCCACGCTGATCGCCGATGTCCCCGCCGACGCCATCATCGCGCGGGAGGAGACGTTCGGTCCGGTCGCCGGCATCATCCGCTTTTCGGACGAAGCTGACGCGATCCGCATGGCGAACGACACCGAGTTTGGCCTTGCCGCCTATGTCTACACGCGCGACATCGGGCGGGCGATGCGCGTCTCGGGCGCCCTGGAATATGGCATGATTGGACTTAACGAGGCCGCCATTTCCACGGAGGTCGCTCCGTTCGGCGGCATCAAGGCTTCCGGCCAGGGTCGGGAGGGTTCACGGCACGGCATCCAGGAATATCTGGAACTCAAATATGTGATGATGGGTGGATTGTGAACCGGCCAGCGCGCATCGCGCGGGCTTGCGCCACAAGTGACATAATCCTATAAAAAGTGCTATATTAAGACTTGGGACCGGCGATGGGCAAACGGTCAGCATGTCCGCTTCCGGGTTTGGTTATTTCCTGCAACGCATGACAGTCTGCCGAAATCACAAGAATTCTATCTTAGAGAGGATCGTACCAGTGCCGACAATCGACACATTCCGGGCCGAAGCCACCGGTGACAAGGAACTGACCTACAAGCTGCGCGGTCTCGACGCGACCGTGCGGATCGGCCCCGATACCGAAGCCTTCGATCTGGAGATCGTGGGCGGTGAGATCAAGGATGTGCGCCCCGCATCGGGCGACGCAGACGTCGTCATCTCCGCACCTGATGCCTTCTGGGCGCAGGCGCTGTCCAAGCCGCTCGCCGAGCCAGGTTATGAGACGGCGACGATGAGCTTTTCGCATGGCCTCAAGATTGAGGGCAACTTTGCGGCGCACGTTGCCGCTTATCAGGCCGCATGGCAGCGCCTTTACCTCGTCTTCCGCAAGGCGGTCTGCGGCCTCAACGAGCGCCGCGCGGAACCTGTTCCCTTCCGCGACACCGACACCGCAGTTGGCCGTTATGGCTATATCCAGGCGAACGGCGTGGAAGCTCGCGTCTATTATGAGACCGCTGGCACCGGCCCGACGCCGCTGCTGCTCCAGCACACCGCCGGCGCGGATAGCCGCCAATATCGTTACCTGCTCGCCCATCCAGAGATGCAGAAGCGCTTCACCATGATCGCCTATGACCTGCCCTATCATGGCAAGTCGCTGCCGCCGATCGGCGTGCGCTGGTGGGAGCAGCCCTACAAGACGACGCGCGAGGAGCTGATGAACTGGGTCGTCGCCCTCGCCGACTATCTCAAGCTCGACCAGCCCTTCTTCGCCGGCTGCTCGGTCGGCGGGCAACTCGCGCTCGATCTTGCCGCCTATCACAAGGACCGCTTCGGCGCTTTCATCTCGCTCAACGGCTGGTATGACAATCCGATCCCGCCCGACGCGATCAACAATGACATCTTCCGCACGCCGTCCGTTTCGGAAGATTATCCGATGTCGATCATCCTGGGGGGCACGACCCCAATCGCGCCCGAGGCGCTGGCGCAGGAAGTTTATTGGATCTACCGCAGCAATTTCCCCGGCGTCTATGCCGGCGACAACGACTATTTCATGCATGGGCATGACCTGAAGCAATGCGGCCACATGATCGACGCCCATGCCAAGCCGCTGGTGGTGATCGAGGGTCAATATGACTCCGCTGCCTATGACGAGGTGCACGGCGGCCCGGCGATCGAGCGCAACGTCCCCGGGTCCGAAGTGATCGTCGCCCACGGCCTGGGCCACTTCGCCCCTTCTGACGATCCGGTGGCTTTCGCCGACATGCTGATCCCCGTGCTCGACCGGGTGCTGGCACGCGTTCAAAGCAAGTAACACAGGGCAAGTGAGGCAGGAACATGACGGACCGGTCGCCGACATTCGATTTCGATCATCAGTCGATCGACTTCAAGGACAATTGGATTGACACTGCCCGCCGGTTGCACGCCATGGATTATCCCATGGCGTGGACCGACGCCCATGACGGCTATTGGGTACTCGCCGACTGGGAAGAGGCGAAGCGCATCGCGACGGATTATGAGAATTTTTCGTCCGACAATGATGTGCACAAGGAACGCGAAGGTTATCGCGGCGTCTCCATCCCGCAGCAGCCCTTCCCACTGATGCTGAGCGAGAGCGACCCGCCCTTGTCTACCGCGCGGCGGCGACTGGAAATGCCCTTCTTCACACCCAAGTCACTGCGCACCTGGGGGTCGAAGGCGGAGGGATACTTCCGGGAGGCCCTGAAGAACTGCGAGGGGCGCGACGAGGTCGATCTGGTCAATGACATCGTCATCCCAACAACTGCGCGCACCACGCTCAACCTTGTCGGATTTGAGGCGGACAATTGGCAGGACGCGGCGATGTCTTCGCACCGCGCCATCTATCTGCCGCCCGATCATCCCGACTATCCGCATACGGAAATAGCGAATACGCGGGTGATGTTCTCCCGCTATCTTGCTGACCGGCGCGCGAACCCGACGGACGACATCATCTCCGCTCTTGCCCATGGGCAGGTGAACGGACAACCGCTCAGCGACCCCGAAGCGGAAAGCATGATGTACGCCCTCGTCTTCGCCGGCTTCGACACCACGACCAGCGCGGTCGTGAACGCCCTGATCTGGCTGGCGAGCCGGCCCGGCGCGCGCGAGACGCTGATCGCCAGTCCGCAGGCCATGTCGCTGGGCATCGAGGAATTTCTCCGCTTTTTCCCGCCGACGCCCGGCGTCGGGCGCAATGCTCGGCATGATGTGGAAATCGGCGGGCGCAAGGTGCGCGCGGGTGATCGCATCTTTTGCTGGCTGGGCGGCGCCAACCGCGACCCCAAGAAATTCCCCGATCCCGACACGCTCGATCTGACGCGCGCCAATGCGGGCGACCATCTGTCCTTCAGCGCCGGCCCGCACCGCTGCCTGGGCGCGCCGCTGGCCAAGCTGGAGATCACCGCCATGCTGGAGACCTTCATCCGCGAAATGCCCGACTATACCATCGACGAGGATCGCGCCGTCCGCTTCCCGCGAACGGGAACCATCCTGGGTTATTCCAGCGTGCCGGTCCGACTGAATGCGGGAGTGGCGGCATGAGCGTCGTTGCCGCTGCGCAGCGCTTGCGGGCGTCGCGAGACCGCGCCCGCGACTGGCTGCTCGAAAGGGTCGGTTCCAACGGCCGCCCGGCCGACGCCGACAAGGGTAATGGCTGGTCACGCTTTCCCTGGACCTTCGCCCTGCTGGGCGAAACCGGAGCGGGCGCCTCCGTGCTGGAATGGGCCAATCGTGAAGGCCTTGGGGAGAATGGCGATTTCTCCGCCGGCGCCGCCTATGGCGAGGGGCGGTTCAGCGCCTATCCGATCGGCCACCTCACCATGGGCGCGCTGCTGCTGGAACGGCACGACGTCGCCGCGCGGCTGTTCAACCGGATTGGCGCGCTGGAGCAGAATGGCGGCATGCCCGTCGATGTGCCCGGCGGCCCCTATGCCGACCTCACCGATCTGCTCTCGACCGCGCAGGTGGGCATGGCGGCAATACTGGGCGGACGCATGGATCTGGCAAAGCGCATCCGCGACTGGACGCTCGCCTGCCTGGCCGAACAGCCAGCGCTTCCTAACATCCTCTATACGCTGCGCTCGCCCCAAGGGCTTGTGACTGAGCCCCCGGCCGATCTCGGCTGGGTCGCCGCAGTTAAGTTCCAGGAAGCGCGACAGGCTTATTTTTACCCCGGCATCGCTGCCGGCTTCCTCGGGCTCTATGCGATGCGCACGGGCGACAAGGAGGCGTTGGCTGGCGGCCACGCCTATCTCGGCATCAACCTTGCCGGCACGCAGGCGCAGTTTGACGATCTCGCATCGGTGCAGGCATGTAAGTTCGGCTGGGGCGTGGCGCTGATGCAGATCGCCGATCCGACGCACGACTATTCCGATACACTCGTGCAGATGGCCGACTGGTTCATCGCCCGCCAACGCTCGGACGGCAGTTGGGGTCCCTCCACCTTCGTGTCGCCCGAACCCTCGCAGGTCGAGCTGATGACCAAGACGGCCGAGCATGCGATGGAGGTGACGGCGATTCTTGCGGCGCTCGCCGTGGTAGACGCCCGCGCGTAGCCGACAGGAAAGCGAACATGCAGGCCTTTTCGGTAATCAAACCGGAAACCGATTTCGCTAACGCGGGATGAAGATGGTGACCGGGTCTGCGCATCCGCCATTGCCGATGCGTGGCCCTTTTCCATGTTGCGCGGCGGGACCGCGCCACAGTCAGCCTTGCAAATGCCCCGCGACTTCACCGAGCAAGTCAAAGGTCTCGTCCAGAGCTTTTCCGAGATTTCCCCGGCCGCTCATGTTGTTCTTCAACGAAGCCACTCTGAAGGCGGCATAGCCGGCGGCAGCCACCAGCCGCGCAACCGGATCGCCGTGCGGCTTGCCGAGCCTGTCGGCCAACCTGTCGGCAATCTCCGCCTCCCACCGCTCTTGCCGCAGGAGCATCAGGCCTCTCAGCGCGGGCGTCTCCGCGATCAGCCAGCCGAGCAATTCCATCCGGCGGCGTTGCGCCGTATCCTGGACGTCCAGCGTCCTGAAACCGTTGCGCAGGGCCAGCATCGGCCCCTCGCTCTTGGGCCGACACCGGATCTCGTCGAAAATGATCGTACCCATTTCCTCGAACTGGGAGAGGATCAGTTCTTCCTTTGTCGGGAAGTAACGGAAAAAAGTGCGCCGCGAGACGCCGGCGTCTCGCGCGATGTCCTCTATGGTCGTTGCTTCGAACCCATCCTTGACGAAACGCGCCATGGCCGCATCCTGCAAGGCTTGCGCCGTCTCGCGCTTCTGCTGCGAACGGGTCCGAGGCGCCCCCGCTATCTTCCTGTTCGCCGGTCTGGCAGGGACCCCCGGGGAAAGTTGCTCGGCTTGGCTGGACATGGGATCACTGTAGAGCGGTCATTGGCAAAATATCAAATGACATGCCAGGAAGGCATGAGCTTTGAACAACTTTCGACATAATGACACCCTGCTTCCGATGGGCGAGCGACGCTGTCTGACGCAGGGTCACCTCGCATCATTTGTCCAGCATCAGTATCTGCCGGACAAGTGGCAGCAATGTCGTCAGTTCCGCTTCGCCGCCATTCGGTCGTCCTCTGCGCATTTCCGCTTCGGCAATGGCATCGAACATCTCTTGGGCCTCATCCGGCTGGAGATTTTCGCGCTCCAGGTGCCGACGGCAGGCAGAGATGATTTCATCTGGATCCGGGGAGGCGACTTTCACCCCACCCCCGATTCCCCTCTCGACCCTGATAGCGCCCATACGCTCCAGACCTCTCAGCGCTTCCCGCAATACCGGGCGCCCGACCTCGAAGCGCTCCATCAGTTCGGGAAGAGTGCCGAGTTGCGCGCCCACCGGCCACCCCGCATCGAGAATCATCTCCCGCAAGTGGCGGGCGACGCTCTCCGCCTTCTTCATCGGCCTGCCCGCCGGAAAAAGTTCGTACGCGCGAACCGCTGCCTGCGTATGTCCCGGCAAACGGAGCGAGTTCGCCGAGGCCCGGAACAGCTTTTCGCATGCGGACACGAAAAGGGCCGAAGCGACATGGGCATCCGCAACCGCCCCCCCCACCAGTGCCGTCGCGATATCCCGCTCGGCGATAGCGACCGGAATGAAGGCTTCCCGATACGCCTCATCCTCCAGCGTTGAATACCAGCACGCTTGCATCGTGGCCAAGGTCACCGAACCCGATATCAACTCGAGGGCGGGATTGCCTGCCACCCGCAACAATAACGGGCGGATGGGTGCGAGCGACCTGATGGTTTCGGGCCTTACCGGCGCTTCCACGCTGGCGAGAATTTCCTCCAACTCCCGGCGATCTGCTGCCTTCATGCGGGATGCCGCGCGATCGATCATGACCTTGTCGGACGCGGCCAGCAGGATCGACAACTCGGCGGCGGGCGCGCCCATGAAGTCAATATAGTTGCTGAGACGTGTTACCACCATGGTGGACGGCAGGGAGGCGACGAACATCCCGCCGCCATTTCCGCGCCGGGATTCGATAAGACCACCTTCCTCCAGAAGGCACAGCGCCTCCCGCATGGCCCATCGCCCTACTCCGGCCGATGTGGCGAGATCGGCTTCGCGACCGATGGGATGACCCACCGGCCATCCTTCGGAGATGATCCGCTCCTCAAGATTTCGCGCGACTGTTTCTGCGAGTTTCGACGTCCTGGAGGACCTCGCGCCTCCATGATCCGGTTTCCGAATCTTGTCGATTGATGTCACCAAACTTCCTCGCTCCCGCACGCAAAGAGGCGGAGCTTAGGCATTGTCGGCGATTTCTCCAAGCTCAACGAAAGGCCAGGGCAAGCCGCTTGACATTCCACCTGCTCAAATATAATCCCATTTATATAAGCACCGATCGGGAGGGGTGTCCACGATGAACAACCATCCGGCCATTGCACCGGGTCGGGCCGCGGTCATCACCGGCGGCGCGAACGGCATCGGTCTCGCCGTGGCCTTGCGCTGTGCCGCTGCGGGTATGCGCTTGTGCCTGGCCGATATCAGCGATGGACTGGCGGAAGCGGCCGATGCAGTTGCCAGGGCAGGTGCGCCTGATGTCATGTATCGGACGATCGACGTCGCGGACGTCGCTCAGGTCTGTGACCTCCGCGATGCCGTGCTCGAGCGGTTCGGGGAAGTCGGACTGCTGATGAACAACGCGGCCATCGGCGTCGGCGGCGACCTGTTCTCCGGCCCCGGCAGCTGGGACGGGATCCTCGGCGCCAATCTCGGCGGCGTTCTCAACGGCGTGCAGGCCTTCGTGCAGCCGATGGTGGACCAGGGCACACCTGCCGCCATCGTGAACACCGGGTCAAAACAGGGCTTCACCTCACCACCGGGCAACACGGCCTACAACGTCACCAAGGCCGCGGTCAGGACATTGACGGAGGGACTGGCCCACAGTTTGCGCCAGATCGAGGGATGCCGGGTCTCGGCCCACCTCCTCGTGCCCGGCTTCACCTACTCCGCCATGATGTCCCGCCATTTCGCGGAAAAGCCCGCCGCCGCATGGACCTGCGATCAGGTTGCCGAAGCCCTATTGGCAGGTCTGGCGCAGGGCGATTTTTACATCTGGTGCCAGGACAATGAAACGTCCCGCGCGATTGATGAGCGCCGCCTGCAATGGGCGCAGGACGACGTCATCCGCAATCGCCCGGCGCTCTCGCGCTGGCACCCCGATTTCCAGGAAGAATTTGAGGCATTCTGCGCAAGCGGCGGATCGCCTGAGTAGGAGAGAATGAATGGATACGATTACTGAGCTCGATCTTCTCGACCCGGCAAGCTTCGTGCGCGGTCCGCCGCACGACTATTTCGACCATCTGCGTCGCAACGATCCGTGCCATGAACTTCGTGCGCCCTATGGGGACCGTTTCTGGGCGCTGACCCGCGCGGCCGACATTCGTGCGGTCAGCATGGATACCGAGCGGTTCACGTCGAGCCTCGGCTTCCTCTACCCGGCCGCCCTCGCTTCTTCTCTCCGGGCGGCAGGGCAGGACAATGAACATTTCCGGGGCCAGCTGGTTAACAACCTGATGTGGCATGACGGGGCGCATCACGCGCGGCTGCGCGGCTTCCTTGCCAGCGCTTTCTCGCCGCGCGTCGTGGCGCGGTTCGAGCACTGGATCCGCGAGATCTGCGTCCGGATCGTCCGGGAAGTCCAGGAGAAGCAGACCTTCGATGCGATCCCCCAGATTGCGGCGGAACTGCCCGCGCAGGTCGTGGCCAGCATCCTTGGCGTACCCGAAGAAGATCGTCATTTGATCGTTTCCTGGGCGAACGACATGTTTGGCCGGATGGACCCCGAGATCGGGTTCGAAAAGGGCGCCCAGGCCCATCAGGGCGTCGTTGACTATCTTCACAAGCTGCGGGAGATCAAACTGGCTCACCCCGCCGCCGACATGGCGACGGAGCTTCTCTCCGCCCATCATCAGGGCGACCCCATCACGCTGCCCGAATATGTTGAATCCGGCCTCATGATCCTGATCGCCGGATTTGAAACGACGCACACCCTTATCGCTCAGTCCCTCCTGCTGATGGCCACCGACGAGGATGCCCGGCAGCAAGTGGAGACCGGCCCGCTAAAGATCGTCGTCGAAGAACTGCTGCGCATCGCGTCGCCAGTAATGCACATGGGACGTGCCGCGCGTCAGGATGTGGAACTGCACGGCAAGACGATACGCGAGGGCGAGTGGGTCATGATGTGGTATACCGCCGGCAACCGCGACCCTGAAGTCTACGAGAACCCGCACAAATTCGACATCTCCCGGCGCCGCGCTGGTCATTCCGCCTTTGGCGCGGGCGGCCCGCACTATTGTATCGGATCGCATCTCGCCAAGCTGGAGGTAGAGATCCTCTTCGAGGAATTCCGCAAGGTCGGGCTGCGGCTCGATCTCAACGGCGAGTGGAAGCACGCCATCACCGTCTCGATCAATGCGATCAGCCAACTTCCCATGAAAGTCGTCTGAAGTTCTGCCGACGCCCATCCCGATCGAGGGGCGGGCGTCGGCTCAGACTTAGCTTATCGCACCTGGCCGCATCGGCACTTCCAGATACCCCGCCACCGCCCCGTAGGTCGGAAAACGGGTGACCCTGTCGAGATCGATCCGATAGTCCGGCATGCGCGTCAGCACGGCGCGGATCATGGTGCGCAGCTCTATCTTGGCGAGCGGCGCACCCAGGCAGCGATGCCCACCACCACTGAATGCGAGATGATCGGACGCCTTGGGACGGTCGAGTTGAACCGTCTCAGGATCGGGAAATTTCGCCGGATCGCGGTTGGCGCCTGCGAACCAGATAAAGATGCGCTCGCCCGCGCGGAGTTGGCGGCCGCCAATCTCCATGTCGCGCATCACCGTCCGTCCAATCCCCTGCGCAGGCGGCCAGACGCGCAGCCATTCCTCAATGGCATTGTCGAGAAGCGCGGGATCGTCGAGGAGTTGCCGGCGGATTTCGGGACGATCCTGCAACCAGATCAGGGCGTTGATGACCGACGCGGTCGTCGTGTCGAACCCTCCGAAGACGAGTGCGGTCATCATGCTCTCGGCCTCTTCGAACGACAGCGGCTGGCCCAGCACCTCACCCTGCGCCAGCGCCGATGCGATATCGTCTTTCGGCTCGGCGCGGCGCTCGGCTACCATCGTGCGGAACCCGGCCTGTATGCGCTGGATCATCTCGATGGGATAATCGGGGTCCGTCTCCTTTGTATGTGACACCAGGTGCACCGAATAGGCGACTTCGCTCCAACTCTCGCGATAGCCCACCAGGTGAAAGGTCGCGCGGGCAGTGATCGGCAGGATCACATCCCGCAGCATGTCCGCCTCTTCCTTCGCTCGAATTCCCTTCAGCGCTTCATCCATGAAGCGATCGATCATCGGACCATATTCGCGCAATGCCTTGGGCGTGAAAAACGGCATCTCGATCCGACGACGCGCCGTGTGAAAGGGTGGATCGGACTCGCTGAGCATCAACGGATAGGAATGCTGCGGAATGCGTGATCCCTTGCCGCCGCGACGTTCGTGCTTGACATCATTATCCGCCGAAAAAGCCTC